>Ga0310697_10003902_pt1 | contig 14901 bp, 19 predicted proteins | sample 172DNAGHGlowgp2_FD_203883 | JGI IMG/M metagenome (GOLD analysis project Ga0310697, IMG submission 203883) | Sheep rumen microbial communities from Palmerston North, Manawatu-Wanganui, New Zealand - 1728 DNA GHGlow gp2 (v2) (version 2) | ecosystem: Host-associated > Mammals > Digestive system >...
TATTCATAGGAGGCAAGCGGCACGGCTGCGATCAGTTTGTCATTTGCTGCTGACGGCTTGTGTGGATGGGTGATGATGACTGCTCCGCGGCTGTTGAGGTAGGACATCAGCGGCTCCAGTTCGGGGTCGCCCAGATACTGGCCGTAGCTGTTGGTAGCCAGTTTCACGCCATCTGCCCCCAGTACTTCCAGAGCATATTGCGCTTCTTCCACAGCGCGCTCCACGTCCGGCAGCGGGAGGGCTGCACAGAAGAGGAACCGCCCCGGATGGAGCGCTTTCAGGGCTGCCGCCTCCTCGTTGAACCGGCGGCAGATCCTGGTCGATTCCGCACCGTCGCCGAAGTACGGCTGCGGTGCGGGCATCGTGAGGACCGAGGTCCGGATCCCGGCCTCGTCCATGAACTTCAGATGCGCATCGACATTCCATGCCGGGATGGGGAAACCCTCGTCCATCTCCATCCCGTGGGCCTTCACCGCTTCCAGATAGGAGTCCGGAATCATGTGGCTATGGATGTCGATCTGGGCGCTGCAAATCATACAAACGGACATAAGAGCAAGGATACAGGATAACTTCTTCATCTTATTCCATCGTATGCTCCCAGTCGCCGCGGGTGTCGATGCCGGCGGCATCGGCCAGGGCTTCCAGGCGGGAGATTTCTTCGGGGGAGAGAACGGTATCCATTACCTGCGCGGCTTCCAGCACATGACGCTCCTTGGTGGCCCCGATGATGGGCATGGTGCCTTTGGAGAGGGCCCAGGCGATACCGACCTGCGAGCAGGAGAGGCCATATCGGGCGCCGATCTCCTTCATGGCATCCGTAAGGGCGGTCAGCTGGCCCAGGACGGGATTGTATTTCTGCCCGCGGTCGCTGCCGGCGGGAAGCGGGTTCCCGACATTGTATTTGCCGGAGAGCGCGCCTTGTTCCAGCACCATGTACGCCCAGAACTGGATGCCGTTCTGCTTGCAGTAATCCAGCACCCCGCCTCTCTCGGAGGAGCGGTAGAGCAGGCTGAAGTGGTTCTGCACGGCGGATACCTTGAATCCGGCTTCGCCGAGGATTTCGTTGGCCCGGCGGATTTCCTTGATATTGTGGTTGGATACGCCCACCTTGCGTACCTTTCCCGACTGCAGAAGCGGGATGAGGCCCGGGGTCCAGCGTTCCACATCCATCGGGTTGTGGATCCAGTACATGTCGATGTAGTCCAGCCCCATGCGCTCCAGGGAGGCCTCCGCCATCTTGCTCACGCTGTTGTCATAGACCTCGGCAAGCTGCGGGGTGAATTTGGTGGAGATCAGGACATCCTCCCGTTTGTAGGCGGCGGCCAGTTGTCCCAGGATCCGCTCCGACTCTCCCATGCCGTAGGCGGTGGCAGTATCCCAGAGGTTGAGGCCGGCCTTCATGGCGGCGTCGAAGACCGGTTTGAGGTTGTTCTCATCCGTATTGCTGCCAAAGACGGAATCTCCGCCGAACATGCCTGCGCCCCAGGCCCAGGTTCCGAGTGCTATTTTCGTTTCCTTCATGGTACAGTTGTTTTCTTTTTTACAAAGATCGGGGATTCTGCACAAAGGAGACTTAACCGATTTACGGATTTGCCTATCATATTTACGGAATCTGCACCTTTATTTCGTAAATTTGCAGGGTGGAAAAGGTCCTTCATGTCCGATCGGTCAACGACTACGCCCATCATGTGGGCGCCCCGGCACTGCACCCGCTCGTCAGCGTGATCCACTATGATGAATTGACCCGGTGCCGCCACGCCCTGTGTGAATATGGCGTGTATGCCCTTTTCCTGATGAAGGAGAGCCCCTATACCATCTCCTATGGCAGCGGGAATTACCGTTTCGAGTCCGGATCGCTGATGTGCGTGGCTCCCGGCCAGCGGGGCGGCGTGACGGATGACGGGGAGACGATCCGCATCAAGGGCTGGGTGTTGCTTTTCCACCCGGACCTTATCGCCGGAACGCACCTCGAACGGAAGATCAGGGACTATCATTTCTTCTCCTACTACAGCAACGAAGCACTGATCCTCACGCCGGACGAGTGGGCCCGCCTCGAGCGCTGCTTCGCCGCCATCCGCAAGGAGCTGGAGGATTTTGCCGGAGACGGGCATCTCCAGGCCATCGTCGTTTCGTACCTGTCCTTGCTGCTGGAATTGGCCGCGCGCTTTTATGAGCGGCAATTCCAGGGTGAGGGGAGTTCGGAAGAAGCGTTCAGCCAAAAGATAGACGCCGTCCTGGAGCGCTATTATGCGCAGGGGCGGCAACAGGAATCGGGCATCCCGACGGTGCGTTATCTTGCTGGGGAGCTGTTCCTTTCGCCTAACTACTTCGGGGATTTGGTGCGGGTAAAGACCGGCGGAAGCGCATCCGCGTACATCCGTCACTTCCTGATGGAAAAGGCGAAGTCCCTGCTTCTGAATGGCCGTACCGTCTCTGAAGTCTCCGACTCCTTGGGTTTTGAGTATCCGCAGAACTTCACGCGGATGTTCAAGAAAGAATTCGGGGTCGCCCCGAGCAAGGCCCGGTCCATACGACCTCCTGCAGCCGATCCCTCCAGGAAATTTTGATAAGCGATAAAACTTGCGTAACTTCGTGGATATGGAAGATTTTTTGATATTCAATACCCTGGGCGACGGGAAATTCCCGGATGCCTATAAGGAAAACTATCACTGCCACATCCTTTGCCGAGGCGGCGAGATGCTCTTCGAGGCCATGGGGAAGCCTTTTAAGGCCGGTCCCGGGGACCTTGTCATCTGGCAGATGACGACGCTCATCTCGAACGTCCGTTATTCGGCCGGTTTCGACGCGGATTTCCTTCTGATATCCAATCCCTTCCTGAATCTCTACAATCCCGAGCAGGTCTGGGCGACCAAGGGTTATGTGTATATCAAGACCCATCCGGTCTTCCATCTGGAGGCCGACGAATGGGAGATCATCGAAGGGGATTTCGCCCAGTTCTGGCGCAGGATCCACTCTGGCCGGGTCATCTTCCACGATGAACTGGTGGGCAGGGTCTTCCAGCTCCTCCTCCTGGATATGTGGGACATCTATTCCCGCGAGATGGAGAAGGCGGATACTGATGAGAATACGGCCCGCCTTTTTATGCGGTTCCTCACGCTGGCCCAGCGGAATTGCCGGGAGCAGCGCGAGGTGGCGTGGTATGCGGGCGAGCTCTGCGTGACGCCGAAGTACCTGTCGGCCATTTGTCAGAAGATCACCGGCAAGAGCGCCCTGCATTGGATAGAGTATTATGCCGTCCATGAGATCCTGCTGCTGTTGAATGATCCGGCCCTGAGCCTCACGGAGGTCACGGACCGGATGCATTTCCCGGCTCCGCCGATGCTCACGCGCTATCTGAAGCGCACCATCGGCAAAACGCCCTCAGAGTACCGGAAGGGACAGGTAAGTGAAGACTGATGACCCGAGTATCGCTTTTTCCCCTTCGCGCATCATCCCCTGAATTCCAACTCCAGAACTAGGCCCACTCGAAGTTCTCCTTCCCGGCGCCGAGCTCGAAGTGGTACTTGACGATGCCGAGGTCCATCTTGCTGTAGCCGACCATCGAGAAGAGAGGCTTGGCCTCCACCTTGGGGACCTTGCTGTAGTCCCGGAAGCCCAGGTACTCCAGGTAGAACTTCTGCTGGTTGACGGCGGTCGGCGCCAGGACGGCCGCCTCGGCGCCCTTGTTGAACCATTTCGGGGTGGCGTCGCTGGCGTTGCTGATCTCCGTGATGTCTTTCACCTTGTGAGGCTTCCCCTGTGTCTCGCCGTAGCCCAGGGCGATGTAGCAGCCGATCTTCTCTCCTTCGGCCAATTCATAGGTCCCGGGAATCTTGCTGTAGCTGAGCCCGGCCCAGCAGGAATTCAATCCCAGGGTCTGGGCCAGCAGGACCAGCTGCTCGCCGTAGTATCCGATCTTCTCGTCCAGGTCCTCTCCCTTCTTGCCGGCCATCACAAGATAGTTCTTCACGCCGGAGAAGGAGCCGTAGGCCATCAGGCCGCTGAAGGCCTTGGGTTCGTCGGTCACGAGCTGGATGTGCAGCCCGGCTTTGGCATTGATCTCGCGGATCCTGTCCCGCAGGGTCGTGAGGAGATCCTCCGGGATGGGCGTGACCTTGTATTTCCGCACGGAGTGCCGTGCCTGCATCGCTTCAAGCAGTGTCATATCGGTCGTCCGAAGATCAAGGGGGGAACTATTTCTTCATCAGGGGCAGTCCTTCATGCCAGGCCGTCCCGATCTTCTCGCCGATGGCGTAATAATCGTTCCGCATCTGGTCGAAGGCGAAGGCGTTCAGCTTGCCGGCATCGATCTTTCCCTTCTCGTCGAGGACCTTCTCGTCTGCCAGGACGTTGACGATCTCGCCCAGGACGCGGAGGCCGTAAGGCTGGTCCTGGAATTCCACGACCTTGCACTCGAGCGTGACGGGGTACTCGGTGACTACCGGGGCGTCGACGTTCTCGCTCCCGACGGCATGCAGGCCGCTCACGGCGAACTTGTCCGGATACTTGTTGCCGCTGGCGGTGCCCAGGTAATCGGACTCCTTGAGGGTGTCCGTCCCGGGGATGGACAGGGTGAAAGCCATGCGCTCGCGCAGGTTCTTCACCGTCTTGTGGGAGGCTTCGAGGTTCAGGGCCACCATCTTGGTGTCGACAATTCCGCCCCAGGCCATCATCATCACGTCCACGCTGTTGTCTTCGTTGTACGTACCGATCATATAGGTCGGCATCGGGAAAAGATAAGGTTTTGCTCCTAAGGATTTCATGGTATACAGTATTTCTATTGATTATCAGCAGTACAAATTTAACGATAATCCCGGACTCGACCAACAGAAAGGCTCAGCGGTCGATGAGAGGTTTGAGTTCGGACTCGAAGATATCCTTCGCGACGATTCGGTAGTGGGGATGGTAGGCGGCTCCGAAAGCCGGGCTGTGGTGCATGATGAGGTCGCCTGCCTTCACGAGGGAGTCGAGCCGCAGGAGATCCTGCTCGGCGTCGGGAATGTCACTGAAATCCCGGCGGAGGATTCCGGCGATGCCGTCCCACTTGGCGACCCACGCATCCGGGCTGGCTTTGCGTCCCTCGTTCGCGCTGCGGACGAAGGCGTCCAGGAGGGCCTCCTCGCTCACGAGGCCGTTCAGCACCACGGCGAGGTCGACGCGCACGTAGTTGCCCTCATCACCCACGGGATAGTACATCCGCTCCGGCGCTTCGTAACGCAGGCTGTCCAGGTCTTCGCGGAACGATGCCAACTCGGTCCTCAGATAGTTCCGGGCATAATCGGGATCGGGGATGAGGTGTTCCGGCCCCAGATTGTCCTGGCAGAAGCTTTTGTAGATGTCCTGTACACGGGTTTCGGGGAATTCCTGAAGCTGCCGTGAAATGGCTTTCTCGGTCGCCGAAGGCTGGCAGCCGAGCAGCAGGAGCAGGGGGAGAAGGAATGGCAGGATGCGTCTCATCGGCTTGTCATTTGGGTTGCTGGGTTTCTTCTTCGAGGGTGCGGACAACGCGCGCAGGGACTCCCGGATGGCCGCCGTCTTCCGGGCGACCATCTCTGGATCACTGAAGCGGTAGGGGAGCCCCGCATTGCATTTCTCTTGTTCTGTCATGTCGGTGAATGCTGAATGGAAGTGCACGCACTTCGCGAGTCAAATTTAGATAATTGTTCACAGCAATCCAACGCCGCCGGGTGCACGAACCGGGTTTTTAACTACCTTTGTTCCCGTTCATTGATCATTGATTCTGTTATGCAGTTTGTTATCAAAGCCTATGACGGTGAAGGCATGCTGGAGAAGAGGATGGCGGTCCGTCCACGCCACCTGGAAGGTATGGCGCGGCTGGGCAGCCATGTCATCTGCGCCGGCGGATTGCTGGATGAGTCCGGCAAGATGAAAGGATCCGTGCTCGTCATGGATTTCGACGACCGGAGCGGGCTGGATGCCTATCTGGCGGAGGAGCCATACGCCCAGGAGCATGTGTGGGAGAAGATCGAAGTCGAGCGGGTGAATGTAGTCATCCCGAAGCGATAGCCATCCCCCGACTTTACCTTTATCGTACGCTCTTGTACTGCTCGTCGGACACGGGCTCCAGCCACTCGTTCGTCGAGCCGGGCTGTACGTCCTTGTGCAGGGCGAGGTGCTGCATCCAGCTGTCGGCGGCCGCACCGTGCCAGTGCTTGACGCCTTCGGGGATTTCGATGATGGTCCCGGGGGTGAGCGGCACGGCCGGCTTGCCCCACTCCTGGTACCAGCCGCGACCGCTCACGCAGATAAGCACCTGGACGGCGCCGTGGTGGATGTGCCAGTTGTTGCGGCAGCCGGGCTCGAAGGTGACGTTGGCGTAGCCGCCCGGCAGGGGGTTGAGGTAGCTCTGACCGGTGAAATACCGGGCGTAGGCGTCGTTGGGCTCGCCCTTGGGCCAGGTCGCGCTGCCGACCGGGTTGAACATGGTCACTTTCCTGCCGGTGAGGCCGTATTTCTCACGCAGGGCCGCGGCTTCCTCCATCATCGGAGAACTGTGATACCGGTTGAGCGCGTCCTGGTCGGCCCACTCGTCGATCAGGAGAAGGCCCTCCGGGTCGTCGGCCGGGAAGAAATAATCGTAGCGGAGGCAGCCTTCGACGGCCCGGATGCGGGCGGCGATCCCGCTCTCTTCCATTTCCTTGACATATTTCCGTGCGCCACCGTTCTCTCCGGTGTAGCGGATATTGATGGTGAGCTGGGCAAATGAAGGGATGGTCATGAGAAGCATCGCAATGAGGGTTGATAATTTGGTGTGATTCATATTCTGATTTTGTTTTTCTCCAGCCACTCTTTCACGAGACTGGCGCGCTTGGGGTGGTTCGTACTGTTGATCTGTTCTCCGCCTGCTCCTGGTTCCCGGATCCGGATCGGGCCGGATCCGCTTTCTCGCAGGAAACGAAAGGAAAAAGGAGAAGGAGGGCCAGGGCCGAGCAGGCTGCCAGACGTCTTTTCATACCTGTGATCTGCATAAGATATTGCGGTTCTATCGATTGTCATCACAAAAATAAGGAGCTTTTTTCTGTCTATGCTTTCATAAAAATCTCTACTATTTTCACTTTTTGCACAATTCTTCCTATTTTTGCGTAGACGACGACAAGCATGAAGACGCATTTCTGTTTTTCCACCGATTTCCTGGCGATGAACGCGCCGGAACTCTCCGGGTCCTGCCTGCATCTTCTCTGCACGGATGGGGAGGGGAGTTTCGTGTTCAACGGGCATCGCTACCGCATCGCGAAGGATGACCTGGTGGTCATTGTCGGGCCGGACAGGGTGACGGGCATGACGACGGTTCCCGGCATGCAGGTGGAGTGGTTCGCCGCCAACAACAACTTCCTCCAGAGCCTGCTTCCCGCCAACAATTACAGCATCGGCGGGAGCATCTCGCTCAACCAGGACCCTGTGATCCCGCTGTCGGAAGAAGAAGCCCTCCATGTCCTGACGGACTTCCACAGGCTGAGGGACCGGATGGAGGATACCCATCTGCAATTCTATCGGGAGCTGATGGGAAGCCTCTGCCTGACGATGATGTACGACATCTTCGAAGCGCATACCCGGCGGGATGCTACGGACACGCACACGGACCGTACCGCATACATCGTCAAGCAGTTGATGGACCTGCTGGCCACGGGGATCAGCCGCACGCAGCGGGAGGTGAAATACTACGCCGACCGCCTGCATGTCTCTCCCAAGTACCTTTCCGCCACCATCAAACGCGTGGCGGGGCTCAGCGTCAGTTCGTACATCAACCGGCATACCGTTCCGATCCTGAAGAAATACCTGGACGACGAACGGCTGTCGCTCACGCAGATCTCGGAGCTGATGAACTTCTCCTCTCTGTCCTACTTCAGCCGCTACTGCTCCAAGCATCTGGGGCAGTCGCCGAGTGAGTACCGTCTCAGCATCCAGCCGAGATGGCAGGCCCTCCCTGCCAAATCACTGTAGGAGGGCTTCCCGGACGGCACGGATGATTACTCGGCGAATACCTCCTCGGCGCGGGCCAGGACCTTGTCGGCATCCTGCAGCAGGTCATACAGGCCGTCCTGCGAGAGGACGCCCCGCTTGAGGCCGGCGGGCAGCAGCCCGGCCTCGTCCGCCTCATAATCCTCCTTCCATCGTCCGGAGTCCATGTAATCTTTGAGCATCTCGAGGTCGCACCTGGCATCCTCATACGCGCCGACGGCTTTGTCCAGCCCATCCAGCACGCGGGTGAGCTTGTCGAAACGGTCCTCCATCATGGAGATCCTGTCAATCCTTGCTTGTTTGTCCATGTCAATTGGTTTAGTTGTAGGTGAATCCGTATTCAAAGTTACAGAAATGTTCAGAGTCCAAGCTGTGCCAGGAAATGGCCCAGGATGGACGGCTTGCAGAGCAGCGGGAATACCAGGCCATAGACGGCGCCCCAGAAATGGGCGGTGTGGCCGATGTTGTCCATGTTCTTCCTGGCCATGTACCAGCAGTAGAGCAGGTACAGCGGCGCAAAGATATAGCCCGGAATGGGGATGGGTACCATGAAGATGTAGATGCCCATCTTCGGCTCGAAGAGGATCGAGGTGAAAAGGATCGCCGACACGGCGCCGGAGGCTCCGACTGCGTTGTAATTGTAATCGTCCTTGTATTTCAGCAGGTCGCCGATGGTCGAGACCGCGATGGCGCTTACATACAGGACGGCGAAAAGGATGGTTCCCGCCGTCGCACCGAACGCCGCTCCGAAGTACCGCTCCACCACCGGCCCGAAGAAATACAGCGTGAGCATGTTGAAGATGAGATGGCCCCAGCCGCTGTGGACAAGGCCATAGGAAAGCATCCGGTGCCACTGCTTTCTGTGCCATACCTGGTAGGCGTTGAACACCCACGCGTTGATGTCCAGCCTCCCGGTAAAGCACAGGATGCTTACCCCTGCGGTAATCAGGATGATGATCAGTGTTATCATACGCTGCAAATTTACAATAATTCCGCGGTTCTGCCGACCCGGCCTAAGCATAAGGAACTGCAGCGCTTCTTCGGATACCCTCGACAAGGTCGAGCCCAGGCTTAGCGAAACCTCATAGGTCGTTTTCAAGCCAGGGCCGAAAATAATCGTGCGCTTGGGAAAAAACGCTAAATTTGTAAACTATGAGCCACAGAAGTATGATTGTAGACGGCCGTGAATGCTTCGTCAGCGACGCCGTTCATCCCCGATATATCCTTGTCCAAACGCTTGGCAGGCATGAGCGCGGTATTTTTGACAGTACCGTAGAATTGATCTCCGGGACGACCGGAGTCCCTTTCGTCCTGGCTGCATTCCAGGTGTTCGACTGGGACCTGGACCTCACACCCTGGCACGACGATGCCATCAACCGGAAACCGGAAGTGGGCACCCGGACCGGCGAGACGCTCCGCTATGTGACGGACTCGCTCCTGCCTGCACTTGGAGCTGAATACGGGAATCTTCCCGTCATCCTGGGCGGTTACTCCCTGGGAGGACTCTTCGCCCTCTGGTCATCCATGCAGACGGATCGCTTTGCCGCCATCGCAGCGGCATCGCCTTCGCTCTGGATCCGGGACTGGCTGGACTTTGCCGGGACGCATCCGGTAAAGACCGCAAAGGTGTACCTGAGCCTGGGCGATCAGGAAGAGCATGTGAAGAACCGCGCGATTGCCCGGGTGGGCGACAGCGTGCGCGGCGAATATGAACTGCTGAAAGCACAACTCGGGGAGGAGAACTGCACCTTGGCCTGGAATCCCGGAAACCATTTCCAGGACGGTGACAAACGGCTTGCCGCAGCTTTCTCATGGTGTATCAAAGCGTTGGAGGGCAAGTGCAAGGTGTCTATACATTCAAGTTCTGGAAACACAAGTACGGATCGGAACTGCTGGTAGACATCGTGGACTATGCCGTGATGCTTCCGCCCATCCGCAGGCATCCCACTTTCACGGAGACTTTCTATGTCTGGGAATTCTCTCCGGAATCGCAGTTGAAGGGCTTCAACCTGGATTTTGAGAAGGAATTCCTGCTCACCTTCTTCAATGATCCGCATTTCCTGGGACGTTTTCCGAATTCATGATAATTCTTTCGGAACAATTGATAACAAGCCTTCCGGAGAATCTGCCGACCTTTGCATCAGTTAATTGATTACGACTATGGCAAAGACCCTTATCGCATTCTACTCCCGCCGCGGAGAAAACTGGGTGGACGGCGGCGTCCGCTTCCTTCCAAAAGGAAATAATGAGGTTATCGTAGAGAAAATCAAGGCTCAGCTTCCGGAGGCCGATGTTTTCCGGATCGAAACCGTGAAGAAATACTCCGACGACTATATGGTCTGCATCGAGGAAGCCAAGCAGGAACTCCGCGCCAAGGCCCGTCCGGAGCTTACCGCCAAGGTGGAGAATATGGACCAGTATGACACCATCATCCTGGGTTATCCCAATTGGTGGGGCGTCCCGCCGATGGCCGTTTTCACTTTCTTGGAAAGCTATGATTTCTCCGGCAAGAAGATCGTTCCCTTCTGCTCCCACGAGGGCAGCGGCCTGGGCGGGAGCATCCGCCAGATCAAAATGGCGGTCCCGGAGGCCGATCTTGCCATCCACGGGGCCGCGGCATCCCATTGTGACCGTGAAGTGAATCTTATCTTAGCACAGGCCAGATCATGAAACGAATCATCCTTACCGCCATCCTTGCCCTTGCCGCACTGACTGCATCGGCCCAGACACTGGTTGTCTATTATTCCAAACCGGGAGAGACCTATACGCCGGACGGAATCATCAACCTGAAAAAGGGGAATACCCAGGAAGTGGCCGAGCGCATCCAGAAGTTCGCGAAGGCCGATATCTTCCGCGTGGAGACCGTCAAGACCTACCCGGATGAATACATGAAGATGATCGAGGTGTCGAAAGAGGAGCTGAATGCCAAGGCCCGCCCGGCCATCAAGGAAGACATCGACATCTCCAAGTATGACACCATCTACATCGGCTGGCCCTGCTGGTGGGGAACGATGCCGATGTGCATGCTCACCTTTATCGAGAAGCACGACTGGACCGGCAAGACCGTGATCCCGTTCACGACCCATGAGGGAAGCGGATTCGGCAGCGGGCTCCGCGACCTGAAAGCCGCCGCCAAGGGCGCGACGGTCACCAAGGGCCTGTCCCTCCGCGGAACGGCCGCCCGCTCCAGCGACGCCCAGATCGAGAGATTCGTAACCGGAGACAAGTGAATGGCCGGCGAGCAGCAGTTTGTGACGACTGGATCTTGGCCGGCGCAGAAGCGTCCACCTACTGAGAAATCTTGATTTTCAATACCCTGGGGAATTATGCTCTGGAAACAAATCCTGTTCTATCCCATCAATGGACACTGACGACTTGTTTCCTGTACTCTGTCGGAGTCTTGCCGACGGTCCGCTTCATGTAGCGGGTGAGCATGGCCTGGGAAGAGAAGTGCAGGCTGCCGATGATCTCCTCGCTGAAGAGCTTCATGGGCGTGCCGATGCGGAGCCGGAAAGCCCGGAAGTTCGTTTCTATCAGGGTTCGTTCTCCGTTCTCTAGGTGGAACACCGGATAGGATTTGGTATAGACGTAGCCTCGGGTGGCCCATACCTGCTCGGGGTTGTAGGTGGCCAGGAATGGACTGGATATCAGCAGCATTTCGGCATCGAAATCATCCGAATACCGGGTGTCGGTAAAATCCGTGGACATCCTGATGGACGACGACCTGGTGCTCGTCCACATGAGCGGAGCGACCCAGAGCAAGGAGTCCTGGCTGCAGGATATCGCCGATGAGACGATGCGGTATTACAAGATAGACGTGACCAAGTTTGACTGCAGCGTCGACGGGGACTGTGCCGTCGTCAAAGCAACGAACGTCATTGAAGCCCGCATCTGGGGCTCCCACGGGACCTGGACGCTCCATGGGACCACGTATCTCCGCCGCGCCGATAACGAATACGGCTGGGTACGCTGTAATCCCTGAAAGAACTGGAGCAAAATACGTCCCCTTCAATTCCTTCTTGATCGTACATAAGGAGCGGTAGAAATGCGGAACAAAAAAGTTCGTAAATAACTTCCATGTAGCCTTGCAAATCCGCACAATTGAAATGCCTCTGTGACGTCTTCTTGAACAATCTCATGCATCATCAGCAAAAGCCTATTTAGTGAATTCTACTGGATAACGGATAACGGTCCTGAGCTTGTCTGCGGCAGTCTTCCTCGGATCGGAGAGGTAGATCTCGTGGTGCATCCTCCTGTCGTCGATAGCGATGGATAGGCCCTCCTGGTCCACCAGCGCCTTCATCTTACCGATGGTCACAGGCTCCATGTCGTAGGATCCGACGTGCATGCACTGCACGCACTTGCCCTCCTCGTAATGGAAGAATTCCGCCTTGGAGAAGTCCTTCTTCTTTTTTCTGGCCGCTGTCTCCACGGCCCAGTCGAAGTCTTCCTTCGTCACGAAGTCCGGCAGACGGATCATCGAGATGAAATGGAAGTCCTGCTTGCGGCCGTAATCCAAATCGCCGGTCTCGGGCCACCACAGTCCTTCGAGAGGAGGGACGACGAAGTCGAAGAAGCCGTCGATCCGGTGGTCGCCCATCTTGCTCATCTTGCTCATCTTGATGGTGAAGGCGATCCCGTACAGCAGCTCGATGGAGGCCTTGTATTCACTGTCCTCCTCATTGGGATTGCCCTTGCCGCGGACCGCGACGAAGTTCATCGGGGGAACGTCCACGATGACAGGGGTTTGAGGAGGGAGATAGTACTCCCGGTATTCTTTCTTGAAATCAAATGCCATAGATGATAAGTATGAATAGATGGTGATGAAAGACTCAGTCTAATTCGGACAGGATGACCAGGTCGTGGATGTCTTTCTTGCGAAGCTCATAGCCAGTGTGGAAGAGCCGCTGTCCCTTTAGGGAGATGCAGGGGATGGTGCGCCCGGCGAATACAGCCGAGCCGAACAGGTCCGGCGTGAATTCGAACCAGCCACCCTGCCCGTCGGCCTGGCGGGCGCTGCTGCCGGGGAAGAGTTCGAAGGGATGGATATCCAGGTAGCCCAGTTCCTGGTGGTGCAGTTCCATCCTGACGGGCATCATATCCGTCTCCACGACGAATCCTGCATCCTTCAGAGATGAGAGCAGCCGCGCGGTCTCCCTGCTGTCGTAATCGATATCCAGGTCGCGGTGCCGCCGGGTGCGCCTTCCGGCAAGGATGTCTACGCCCCAGCCGCCGTCCACCCAGTATCGGATGCCACTGTTGTCCAGTAAGCGAAGGATCTTCAGCAGGTCCCGCTCCGCGACGAACTCCTTCTTTCCGGCCTCGCGGAACGCCTTCCATCCCGCTTCCGTCACCAGACCCCGCTCCTCCAGGTCCGTGAAGCGCCGGGTGTTCAGGATGGTCCAGGTGCTGCCTCTCTTCCTAGGGGAGATCCGCTGCGCCTGCCGTCCCTCATCCAGGCGCTTGACGGTGGAATCGATCCATCCGAAACAAAGGCACTCCTCGACGACCTCTAGGTAAGGGATCGCGCCGCGGCGGGGTTCCTTACCGCGCGTCGTCGCCACCCAGCAATGGGGCGTCGTACCGTGGTTCTCCTCAAGCCACTGCCGTAGCTCAGTCCGGTCGGAGAACTCAAACAAAGGAGTGATGTCCATAGCGCCGGATATAAGGGATGGGTTCTTTGCAAATATACGGTTTTTCCTGACGTCTCAATAAATAACTAACTCTGATGCGAGAGAAGTAGAGCCGGTTTGTGACTAATCGATTATCAGATACTTACTTGCCGATGCACTATATCATGAACTTTCCAAGGAAACTTTTTGGGAAAAGTTAGATTCTTGTTAACCAATAAGTTACAAGGACGCCTTGGTACACGAAACCGCATTTTTTGGCACACGTGTGCCAAATCGTGTGCCAACCTGGAAGTACTAGTTTTTTCAAACGGCGCCAAGAAGGTTCTGAAAGCCGTTTTCAACTCGTAATTTTACATCCTCCTACAGTGGTTGTTTATTGAAAAAAGCCGGTAAACAGTTTTGCCGATTTTTTAACCTTCTATATTAGAATTTTTCCAATTAGGTCAAGACCTGTTCTGCCGATAAAAAGAAGAAATAGCCATGTTAAAATGCCTTTGAAAATAGAGGTCGGTTTAGTCCTGTATATATACTACATTGGACTGGACTGAACTTCATTTCTCCATCCTTCCTTTCTTCTTTTTATTGGCTCCCTGTTCATCTCCTTTCTGGGGGGCATTGAATTTTGCCTTTGGTGCAAAATAAAACTCGTAAAAATCCGTGTAAACATTTCACCTTTGCCGTTCTTGGAAGGTCAACACCTGGCAACGAGTTTTTCGTCTTATTTTCTGCGAAAGTGTTAACCGGTTCGCGTTCGATATCAAGCTAAAAGCAAAGTCTTGTGTTTGAGCCAAGGTGTATTATGCAACCTGAATAGCTTTATTTTTATCGTGAGGGGGTCAAGATGACCCCCTCACGGCTTGCATCGGTCGCAACAATTAGCTAATTTTGTAGAAATGAATTGAATATGAGCACTACGCAGGAGTTGAAAATATTTGATGATAAACACATCCGCACTTTCTGGGATGACAAGGATGAGAAGTGGTTATTCTGCATAAACGATATTGTTGCGGCATTGACCGATTCTCCTGATCCGGCGGATTATTTCAAAACACGTCGTAAACGTGACAAAGACCTGGATGATTTTGTGAGAGGGTCAAAATGTCCCACTCACAGTTTCGTCTCGACCGATGGGAAGCCGCATGCTGTAAGATGCATGGATTTGCAAGGCATTTTCCGCATTATCCAGTCCATTCCCTCCAAGAAGGCAGAGCCATTTAAGCGGTGGCTCGCACTCGTTGGTGCGGAGCGAATCCACCAAATGCAGGATCCAGAATTGGGAATCCAGCAG
>Ga0310697_10003903_pt1 | contig 14901 bp, 8 predicted proteins | sample 172DNAGHGlowgp2_FD_203883 | JGI IMG/M metagenome (GOLD analysis project Ga0310697, IMG submission 203883) | Sheep rumen microbial communities from Palmerston North, Manawatu-Wanganui, New Zealand - 1728 DNA GHGlow gp2 (v2) (version 2) | ecosystem: Host-associated > Mammals > Digestive system >...
CTTAAACACATTAATTGTTTCCTTAGCTTTTTCAATGATGATTTTTAATTCTTTAACTTGGTTTTCCATTTATCCTCCCAATACATAATACCCGGTTTCATATACGTTTTGAACTCTTCCATTAGAAAATGTTTCAAAGCAGTTAGCACACATTGCAGCTGCATCTCTCGTATCATAATAAGATGTGTACATTTGCAGATCGCCTAAATAAGCACCATCATATAGAGCTTGATTGACGGCATCCATTTCGGCACAATTAAAGGTATTCCAATCATAATATGACGACGACGGAGCAATGCTTTGTAAATCTGGATGAATATCGCCTCCAGCATAATTCCAACTACTTCGACCATAATAATACGTATCATTTGCAGTATCATACACAACTGAAACACAATTGGGATCGTGGTGGAAATTTTGTTCGTCAGCCCATTGATTCAAAGCTGCTCTTAATTCTTCAAGCGTCTTGCTTTCTCTAGACCCGCTGACAGCTGCTTTTGATAAAAACTTATTTAATGCTATTCTTGCCGCAACCTCAATAAGGGCACCTAAAGCATCGCCTGCAATTTGTCCACATAATGTTGCTGCAACAGTATTGCCTTTTTTATGAAATACAACTGAAAGTACACCAAAACCTACCGCTGTAATACCAAGCACAACAGCACACACTACTAGCGAGCATGATGCAACTATCATTCCAAACAGTAAGGGAGTTATCAACCCAATCACCAAAGAGGCAAAGTAACCTGATATGGCGGAACTTGCATCTACGTTGGGATCATTTCCAACAACGCCACAATATACAAAACAATTCATCAAAGACGACATTAATATTTGATCTATGGATATTGATAATTCCATTTCCATCAAAGAAAAATGCCCACTCGGATCACAATACTTAATCGGATTAGCATTCGCGAACAGATACTTGTGCAAACTCATAGGGTCTAACAAGGAACCCGCATATGTATCCATTGATGTGAATGTACCTGTCGAAGGATCCATGTATCTGGCTCTTAAGTAATAAAGACCCGTTGCATCCTTCTCTTCACCCTGGAAGCCGTAGGAGTTATCTGTAGTTCCCGCCCTTGCTACTTCGTTACCGAATCCATCAAAGACAAGGACATCCGTTATTACACCTGTCTCATCCGTAAGTCCTCTTACAGACATACCGCCATCAAACAGATAGTAGTGTGCATTCTGACCAACTCGTCTGGAGATAAGCTCAAAGCCTCTGGTGTAGTAGATTGTCTCGGATGAACTTTCTGCCTTCAGAACCTGACTATAACCGGTCGACAGATCAGTCGTAAAACATGTCGTCTCACCATTTGTAGTCTTACTTGTCCTGTTGCCAAGATAATCGTAAGTATAGGATTCAACTATATTTCCAGATATGTTGTTTATATTCGCAGAGATCATGCGGTTATGGCAGTCGTATGTATACGTTGCTACTATAATGCCATTCGTGCTTTGACTAACAAGATTACCTGCGTTATCCCATGTATAAGAAACATCGCCTGCCTGTGTTATCTGATTAAGACTGTTGTAGGTATAATTTGTTACCTCTCCACCTTTTGTCATAGAAAGACGGTTAGAATTGCTGTCATAGGTATATGTTGTAACTGATATATCGCTTCCAACAGTTACAGTCTCAGATGTAAGTCTTTCAAGGGCATCGTACGTATAATCAACTGTTCTTCCAAGCTCTGTACAGGATAGTCTTTCTCCATTAGCTCCTATCGTGTACTCGTAACTTGCCAGAATGTTATCGTTCGAATCGGTCGTAACCTCACTTACAAGCACATTAATGCTGTTATAAGAATAAGTCGTCACGACTCCGTTCGGATAGGTCGTACTTGTCCTGTTGCCTACTGCATCGTAAGTATAAGTGGTCGTTCCTTCAGAATCGGTAACAGAGATCAATCTTCCCATATTGTCGTAACCATAGGAGATCATCTGCCCGTCGATCGAGATTCTTTCTACCTGTCCTCCCTCGTTATAACTGTAAGAAATACTTTCGCCTCTGGCATTAGTAACAGAGGACAAATATCCGTCAGCATTATAAGAATACGTTATTGTTCCTGTCGGATCTTGTACTGTCAAAAGATTTCCAACCGTATCGTATGTATAGGAAGTTGTTTCTCCGGCAGTAGTTGCTGTTGCGATCCTATCCATAGAATCGTAGGTATATGTAGTTTCTATTCCACCAAAGTCCGTAGTGGCTACTACTCTTCCGTACTGATCGTAAGTTGTAGTAGCTGTGTTCCCAGCTGCATTAGTTACCGATGTTACCTGTCCATTTATATCGTAAGCATATGTGGTTGTATTTCCGTTCGCGTCCGTTACAGAGGTTACATTGCCCAGGGAATCGTACGCATAAGTCCAAGTTCCGTTAAGAGCATCGGTAACACTTGTGAGCCTATCCAAGCTATCGTAAACATAGGTCGTGGTATTCCCGTACGCATCGCTTTGCGATGTCATCCTGCCTCTTGCATCGTACGTGTTAGAGAATGTAGATCCGTTAGGATATGTGACAGAGGTCTGGTTTCCATTGTTGTCATATGTAAATGTATAGGTATTGTTAAATGCGTCGGTAACAGAAGCTATATTCCCTCTATCGTTATATGTGTATGTTGTTGTATTTCCCTGTGGATCTGTAACCGATGTATTTCTTCCCAGATAATCGTATTCGTAGGAAGTTACACCTCCGTATACATTCGTTGAAGATACTATCCTGTCGCACTCATCGTATGAGTAGCTCTCGGTTGCCCCATTTGCATATGTCTTGGATGTGCAATTACCAACAGCATCGTATGTGAATGTGGCTGTTCTTCCCATTCTGTCCGTTGCTGTAAGATTCCTGCCTTCTGCATCGTACGTAAAACTCTCGTGCGTTCCGTCAGGATAGTCAATGCGTGTAAGATTTCCATAGACATTGTAAGTATAATTAACCGTTCTGCCCTGGCTGTCAGTAGAGGACGTTACATCTCCTGCCTGATTATAGGTATATGAAACAGTATTCCCGTTAGCATAGGTTATGCCCGTTACTCTGTTCGCCTCATCGTACGAATATGTATCCGTTAATGTCTGACCCTGATATGTTATCGTTCGCGATATCAGCCTTCCTTCAGCATCGTAGGAGAAGTTAGTCACCTGTCCTTCTGCATTAGTAATACTCGTTACGTGACCATTGCTGTCATAGGTCATGTTCATCAGAGAACCAAGGCTGTCGGTTACGCTCGTAAGATTTCCGGTGTTGTCGTAGCCGTAGTTCTGTGTATTTCCTGAAGAATCTGTAGCAGACAACAGATTCCCGTGTTCGTCGTAAGCCATGGTTAGTTCTGTGACGCCCATAGCGGACATGGTCAGCAATTCACCGTTTGCTTCGTAAGAACTGCTTATTGTACGGCCATTACCATCATTGGCTATAAGAATGTTACCGTTATTGTCGTAAGAATAACTGAATGTTGTGCCATCAGGCCTGGTCTCTGAGGTCTTATTGCCTCTGTTGTCATATGTATATGTAGTTGTTCTGCCTAAAGCATCGGTAATGGAAAGGATGTTGCCGTATTCATCGTACTCATAGACAGTGTTATGGCCGAGTCTGTCGGTCGTTACTTCTGTTCTGGAATCAAGATCGTGATCAAACACTATACGGTTATTGTCGCTATCGATAGTGGCTACAAGTCTTCCGTCTTCGTCATACTCGTTTCTTGCTATGCAGACTCCGTTATCTGCCGTGATATCTGTGATATAGTGACTATCGTCGTAAGTAAACGTCGTTATATAACCTGCAGTATCTACAACGCTTACAAGATCTCCGTTCGCGTTATAGGTATACATGACCTCGTTGCCAAGACCATCCTCGATCGATGTTATCTGCCCATTACTGTTTCTTACAAAGTCGATAGAACTGCCGTCGGAATACTCTATTCCATTCTCAGTGATCTCGATAGTCCTTCCGTAGGTATCCTCTATCTTGTAAAGGCCTGTCTCTACATCGAAATAGAACTTAATACCGTCATACCTTGTAAGTAGGAATCTCTGAGGCTCAAACATTTGTAAGTCAGATGTATAAAGAGCGTTATCGGCATATATTAATCCTGTGCATTCATCCAGGATTTGAAGCGTATCAGATGTACCGCTTGTGTTTCTAAAGCGTGCCGTAAGATTACTCCCGTTATTGGCATTTACAGTCTTTTCAGGAGATAATACAAGCTCAAATGTCTCGGTAGATCCATTTCCCCAGTCGATATACACTTCGTGTGGATGAACATTTGTCCAATAATACATAGGAACACCAAGCGTGGTTCGCTTTTCAGTTTCCCAATCTTCCCCAAGATCAGTACTGATAGACACACTGGGACCTCCTATCGACAGCTCCCAACCATAACCGAAATCTCCACTTTGATTTCTCTGTCTGCTGTCATATGTCCTGTAGACTTCCACCGGCAGACCTGCTACGGGTAATGACATGTCTAAGAATGACATTGTAAATATTCCGACTTTTGCCTGTCCTGTTACAAGAACGATTATCTCATCAGACAGCTCTCCTTCATCCGCATAAGCAGTGACTCTGACTTCGTAAAAGCCATTCATTAGAAGAGTTGCATCTATTGACCCAAGGCTTCCTTCTTCAACAGGCAATGAACTTGTAGATGTGTAAACCGGTGTTTCAGAATCAACCGGATACACCTCAAAACAATAGTAGTTTAATTCTGTCCCAGATACTGTTCCTGATATGTCACTAATGAAACCGATTTCTTCACCATCTTGATTGTCAAGGATATCTACGAACAGTTCATCGTCCGTGAATTCTACCGGTATATCGGTAGGCTCCGGCGTAGGAGTCGGCTGATCCGGATAAAGGATAGCATTCTTGTCATACTCGAAAGTCTTAAATACGGTTACTACACGGCCACTCTCGAGAGTGATAACTAATCTTAAATAGACGCTTCCATCAGGCAGATCATCAAAATCGATAAATCCGATGCTCTCATCGTCCTTATTTCCCTCTCCCTCAGAAACGACAGTCCAGAAGTCATCGGTGGCGTTATGTCTGTAAAGTACATATTCCGAATCTTCAGTTATATTTATAACTCCGAAGACATCCATCCCTTCTTCGGTAAGAGTGTTATTGGTAATATCAGCTTCTATTACAGGATCTTCTATCAGAGTTATTTCAATGTCTTCGTCAGATATGTTTACACCCTCGGAAGATATGGATACAGTTAATATGTAATCGCCCGAAGTCAGGTCACTCGTATCAATACCGGTAATTGTAGCGAATAGGCTATTAGGAACTGTCTCATCACTAAAAACTACAACTCCTTCATCATCGACAAGTCTTATATCTACAGTATCAGCTTCTGTGCTATTGATCCTTCCGAAAACATCAATCTCATCTCCTATAGTGTAAATATCTCCATTTGACGGTGAGAGAATCTCTATATCACTATCGTGGTTTCCGTGAATTGCCGGATATGGATCTATCTCAAATCCATAGTAGGAAAAAGTAGCGGGATCCCATCCTCCTTCGCCACTAAGTTCAACATCAAACCTGTGTTCCCCGCCAAACTGTTCCTCAAGATTTATATTAAGCATCAATGTTGGTGTTGCCGGTTTAACTACATTTCCGTTTTCATCGTATGGTGCGACATAAACATATAACAATTGGTCTTTTCCGTCATACTCAAACCAAATCTCATGCACACTTCCTGAGTCACGGAATCCGAGATACTCTGCGTAACAATACTCATGCATTGCATCTCCATTTAGATATACTCCGATTGAAGAAATATAAGGTTCCGTTCCATACTGCCATTCACCCTGACCGTATGGATCTTTCCAATAGTGTTGTCCGTTCGGACTAATGTCTATATGGATAGTAAATGATCCTTCTTCTATCCCAAGCTCGGGATTATAAATAGTAAAATTTGAAGCATTACCATCGTTTGGCGCGCAATCAATACTATACGTAAATCTTCCTTCAAATGAATAATCCGGGGAGAATTCAACAGCATCATTGCTATACTCACAAGATTCGCTTCCAAAAAATTCAGAAATGGAAATGCTATTCTCACTTATCCTCGGATCACCAACGGGGACATTCCATTCTGCTCTGTCATATCTTCTCAGGTAATCATAAGATGCATCGCCCATCGACAAGATCTGATACCTGTCTTGGTCTTCTAAGGGATAATCGTAAGGGAGAAGTGTCGTAAAAGGCGTCTGTGCAATCTCAAATCCATGAAGTATAAGATCAGCATCCTTATCAGAGTCCTTTGAAACAAAGCCCATATAAAGACTTGTTTCTCCGCCAAACAATTCTTCAAGATCTATTTCAAAAGAGATCAGGGGTTCTTCATATTTATAAATATGCCCATATTGGTTTATCGTGCATACATAAATTGACAGTGTTTCTCCATCATAATCCACCCATGCATCTGTTATCTTATCTGTTTCTCTCATCTCAGGATAATCTGCAACAGCATAGTGCTGTTCTTCATTACCATTAATTATTACTCCGACATGTGAATTACTCTCGTTATACTCGACAAAATCCCCATATTCATTGAAGCAGCTGTAACCGGACTGCGGATTGAAGTCAAATTCCACTATCAGGCTGTTCTGATGCATGTTATATCCGTTACTGCCGTAGAAGCCTACTTCACTGTTATCTGGTTCAACTATGAATGCAAAGCCGTTTTCCGTTCCGTTTTCCCTTGAGAATGTAAATCTGGTATAAAACTCGTAGTCTTCTCCCACATTCTCTGCAAATGTCAGGTATGCAGAACCACAATCGGTACCGCTCTCGTGATCCAAGAGATTAATACTGCTACTATCAACATATTTGGAACTTTCTGTAAAAGACCAGTTATCCTCTATAAAAGGATCTTCATATCCGTATTCGCTGTTTCCCTGAGAAAGTGATACGAACTCGGATGGTTCAGGGATTGTTGTCGGAGTGGGGGTAGGTGTTACATCATATGAATGTATGTCCGGATACGGATCTATTTCCATACCACGTACCAAAACGGTCGAATTCCAATAGTGATCCAGTTCTATCAACCAGCTGAAAGCTGTACTGTCAGCAAATTTGTCCGACAGATCCATTTCGCAAGATAGTATCGGAGCTTCGGGTTTTGTCACATGTCCCAATACCGAGTATTCTGCAGCATAAACACTGAACATATGGGTCTGTCCATCGTATTCATACCAAATATCGTTATATGTTCCTCTACTCATTAATGCGGCATAATTACCTGTAGCAAGAGGTTTTGTCTTGTCACGATTCTGTATCAGGCTGATATTGCCGTCATTTGGATTTAACCATATGCTTATAGAATCTGACGTGCCATTATCGGAAGAATAAATACAAAACTCCAATGTATTATTAAGTCCTTCAAAATTAGAAGATCTTTCTACAGTGATCGTAAACCGTCCGGATAGAGAATAATCCGGACTAAATGATCTTTCGCCCTGAAATACTGCTCTTGCATTATCGGACACGATCCCGTTATGAAGTCGCAGCAAACTATCTGTCATGCTTGCTTCTTCATACAAACGCCACTGAGCTGTATCATAAGGATTCTTATATCCGCAAACAAGAGTATCCCCTTGCGAGAACACATAATAAGATTCGTCATCAGGAGCAGGAGTCGGGGTTTCTGTCGGTTCTTCCGTAGGAGCTGGTGTTTCTGTAACTGTCGGAGTGGAAGTTACTGTTGGTGTTGGGGATTCCGTAACTGTCGGGGTAGTGGTCGGCTCCTCTGTTGGTATAGGAGTATCTGTAGCTGTAGGTTCCGGTGTAGGTGTATTGGTTGGCGTAGGCTCGGATGTCGGGGTATTAGTTATTGTAGGCGTTGGCTCGCTTGTCGGAGTGGAAACTGGGTTCACGGTTATAGTATCGCTATCAAGAATAAACTCTCCATAAGGTAGCTCAACATATGCTTCAAAGGTATATTCTCCGGACTCATTAGGTACAAATGAATAGATTATCGGCTCCTCTTGAAGTTCCGGAATAGTTACTTCCACTTCCGTACCGTTTAGTCTGTAATTGATCTCATATACATTGTCTTCAGGTATTTCAATTCGATACGAAGCGATCTGCCCAACTTCAACTGTTGTTTGAAGTGCGGTTACTGTTACATCAGGAAGTTCCATAACAAGTTCAAGATCAGACGGATCCGCTGTTACATTTAATATCGAACCGCTATAACTGAACTTGTCTGCTACTATCCTTCCGTTCAATTCTGTATCATATGCATTTATTGATACTCTGCCGTTGGGAGCATATAGTATACCGTTTACCTCAATCTGTGTTCCGTTGATCGTTATATTGCCTTCTTCAGAATATAGAAGTATCCTGCCTGATATTTCATCGTCTTCCATATTCGAGCTGAATGTATCAACGTTATATGTGATGTTGCCACTTGCCACGATGACTATGTCACCTTCACCTGAGAAAGATGAACTCTCTATAGTAAGATCATCATCTATATAATAGTATCCATTGGTAATAATGCTATCCTGGGATGCGAGTACAGTAGGATCTATAGTCGGCATAATGTCTTCTTTTGCTAATATGGCTTCCGACCAATCAGGCATTTCTATAGCCTCTATCCCTTCATAGGCACCCGTCATGTTCGTTATCCAACCGGAAGGATTAACTACACCTACGGTTCTTGCATATCCTTCCATATATAATTCGGATCCCTGATACAGGAAATCTCTTCCTGAATACACATCTCCAACAATATTGGACTTCCAGCCCTGGAAAGAAAAATCATCTACAGAACTACCGGAAAAGATAGCATAAGGAAAAACAACCTCTTCTTCAGGGGTGGGAGACGGAGTTTCAGTAGGTCCATCTGTCGGAACAAGAGTATCCGTAGGTTCTTCCGTCACTATCGGTGATGTTGTAGGTTCGTCTGTTACTTCAGGAGAAACCATAGGTTCATCTGTTATTTCAGGTGTCGGTGTCGGCGTTACTTCGGGTTCGTCGGACACATATTGGATTGTATTTACATCGACAGGTGCAACAGGATTGTTTTCTTCTCCATCTGCAATAAGGCCAAATGTAAATGTCTGACCAGGTTCTATCGTTGAATTACTTGTTACAACTACATCTCCGTCTGAAACACTTCCTGAAGCATTCCATATACTGTTGATCGTTACATCTTCGAAGAAATCAATTTCGAGTGACCATGAGGTTATGTCGTAATCTGATACATTAGTTACTTCAAACTGTCCTTGCGTACTGTTGCCCCAAGTGGAGTTCTGATCGTAGGTTATTTCAAAAGGATAGGCATTATACTCTCCATGCGTATTAGCATCAGCTCGAAGTTCTCGCCAAGGGAGAAATCCGACAAACAAGGATACAACAAGTACTGTACTGATTAGTTTAATAAATCTATTATCCCTGCGTTCCATGATCCTTTCCCCCTGTAAACTACTTATTACCAGCACATTTAGTTAGTTGAAGATAACCCAGTTAACATAATTCCTTTGTTCTTATCATATTTGATCGTGTCTTTGGAAACTAAATCAACTCATAACACTCTTATTTTATTACAATTTTACCAATCGAGTCTATAGTCATAACTGATGGATTCATCACATATATCATTAAATTCAGATTGCTTAAAAAGCTCCTCTATTTTCTGTAACTCAAGGTCAGAAGGCTTGTTAGTATTTTTCTCCCAGCGAACAACGGTCTGTCTGGAGACACCGATCTTATCTGCAAGCTGTTGTTGCGATAATCCTTCGTATTTTCTATAGGCATATATCTTGTCTCCGATCATGCGTCCGCCCTCCATTATCTAAAGAATAATTATGAAATTACTATCTTACAAGTAACAATTCGTGTTACATTTGTACCAATTTATGTTACATCTCATAAATATCATCATTTTCATCCCTAATTAGAGAGATAATCTTCACAGATTTCTACAAAACGCCCCCTGGCTTTACATACCGCCCATTCTTAATCACTGGGCTTCTTTCTTTTCTGCTATCTTCTGCCATTCTTTCTTGTCCATTCCTGCAGTTTTGGATGTCGCATCAGGTATCTGCTTCGGGCCTTCTTCTACGATACTTTGCAGATTTCCAACAAGACGAGCACTGCCGATAACAACGTCATAAGCAGACAAGGAAGAAGGATCCTGTGATAGAGTTTGTCCGAATACTCCTGCATTTCCTTCTTCAACGTATCTCTGGTCTTGGCCAGTCCCGTAGCATATTGCTCGTTCAGCTTCCCAACCTGTGACCGGTATTCCGCCTCCATCTCCGTTGAACGTGTCTGAAGATCCGTCTGTATCCGCATTGATTCCTTCTTCAGATCCTTCATCCAAGACTTCTCGTGATCGATGTGAATGTTCTCTATCTGGCTGAGAAAGCCTATCAACTCGTTGTCCGTCGGAAGATACTGGATCAGTTCTCCGAGTCTGTTCTGAACTTCTAATTGCTTCTGCATCGTCTCGATTATCGCTTTCCAGTTCTCTTCCGATATCATCACACAGGGCGTCGGCTTCGCTGCCTGTATAAGATTCTGCTGTGCCTGCCCTAATACGTTCATTAATCTTTCGTCTGATGTCGAACTCATTATTCATCGCCTCCTTCGTATACTTACTCATATGTAGTCTGTTATCCCGGCACTTCATATTGTCGGGGGTGGTATAGGTTATGTACTTTCTGCTGTCTGTCCATATGACCTGATAGCCGAGATCTTCCATAAACTTCAGATATTCGTCCTTAGTCTTGGCTTTTGTCATCGCCAGATTGATCGTAGCCATGAGGTTGATCTTCCAACTTTCTCCTTTGGCAGCTGCTCTGTACTCTCGTGTATTCATCTGCCGGAGACTCTTTTCTTTTTCTTCAATAACTGAAAGACCATACTTCATGCAGATCTCATCTGACACTTTACGCAGCCGGGGAATGTTGTTCTTATCCGAGTGATACTTCTTTCCGTTCTCATGGTTCACGCTGTTAAGTACGATATGAGAATGAATGTGATCTCTATCTACATGAGTTGCTACTACAACTTCGAATCCTTTGAACTGTTTTTCGGCAAACTCTCTGGCGATCTCATGTGCTTTCTCAGGCGTGATATCCTCTTCCGGTGAGAAAGATTGAAGTATGTGGTAATACTCACGACCGCCCATCTTACCGTGAAATTTCTTGGTAGCCATCATCTCAGAGTAGGCTGTCTCGGGCAGACAGTCTATTCCGGAGACGAGTTTTCTTCCGTCTTTCAGCGTTTTGGCTTCCTGCATACAGTAATCAAGTACATTCTTGAGAGGTTTATGCCCCTTAGTACTGCCACTCGAAAGTATGCTTACGACTGCCATCAGCGCCACCTCCCACGCTCCAGGATCTCGTTAAGCAGCTCTGTGATCTTGGCATATTCAGCTTTGACTCCGCTCAGATCGATCACATTAACAGTGCCGCTGTTTGCAATCTTGGTGAGCTGATTTAAGTTGTTCCCGGCATATTTCTGCTGTCTTAATACTTCGTCGAGTCCTTCGACGACAAAGATCTGCTTGTCGAGACAGCACTTCGTAACGTAATCCGTGACCGTCAGATAGGATGACAATGCCTTGTATCTGATCTTGTTGAAGTCATCTTCCGACAGCCGGATGTGCAGATCTTTGGTCTTATTCTGATCATTTTTCATGTGTTAAAATCTCCAAATAGTTAAGTGGGTTCGGGCTTCTGCCCGACATGCGGCGTCCTTGTGTACATGGACGCGACGCTTGCCTTAAACCAGTTGCATCAAAAGAGATATTTCAAGATCTCCAAGATTGTTTTCAGCCTCTCGGCATCCACCGGTTCAAGTTGTGTAAGATCAGGATTCTTGTCGATCTTCTCTGTAAGTTCCCGCAAAGCATCTTTAATAGCTGAAAAGGAACGGATATTTCCTTTAACAAGGATCTTCTGATAAAGGCAGCTCTCGATAAAGAAGGTTGATCTCTTCATCCCGGTCACTGAAAGTCTTGCTTCTATCAAGTCTCTCTCCTTCGGTGTTACCCTGAAGTTCTTGATCACATTTCTGTACCTGTTGTGTTCGTTCTTTTTCTTCTTTTTCTTCTTAGTTGTTACTTCGACTTTTCCGTAGATCCTTCCCATATCGTTAATCCTCCTTCGATGTAATGAATGTGTCGTTTAACTTGTCAGCCATGTTACGCTGTACCGACGGGTACAAATGTGAATACCTTTCAGTGACGGTACTGCATTCGTGCCCGAGTCGTTCGGCGATTTGTATCGGTGAATATCCGAGTTCGATAAGGAGTGCACAGCTCGAGTGTCTCAGGTCGTGTATCCTGATTCGCTTTACGCCTGCTGCTTTTGATCCCCTGTTCATTTCTGAATGGAGATAATGTTTACTTACCGGAAAGAGACGGCTGTCCGGTGTGAGTTTGTATATCGATTCGAAGTAATCCTGCATCTCGTCACAGAGGAATTGAGGAAGTTCGATTGTGCGGTTGCTCTTCTCGGTCTTAGGCGATGTGATCATCTCCTCACCATTTACAACCTGATACGTTTTGTTTATACGTAGAGTTCTCTTCTCAAGATCAAAGTCTGATCTTGTAAGCGCGAGCAGTTCCCCTTCACGAATACCGGTCCAGAACAGAATCTGAAAACAGTAATATGACATCGGCTTGTCCTTCATGACCTCCGCAAACTTAAGATATTCATCCTTCGTCCAGAAAAGCATCTCCTGCGCTTCAGATTTACCAAGTTTCTTAAATGCGTAACACGGATTCTTCGGGAGATCGTAATATTTAACCGCGTGATTGAAGATTGCGGTCAACTGATTGTTGATCGTTCTAAGATACGTATCTGCATACCCCTTACCATCTGCATCACGCTTTTTAAGAAGTTCATTCTGCCACTGAAGGATATGTGTTGAAGCGATCTCCGCGAGGCTGAGATTTTGGAAGTAAGGTCTGATGTGTGTCTCTATGAGTTGCTCCTTATTGGCGAGGGTGCTTTTCTTAAGTTGAGGTTTTACATCTTCCATATAGATATCGATAAAGGAGCCAAAGCTCATATTGATATCTTTGGATTTCTTGGCTAAGAAGATGTGCTCATATTCTAGTGCCTCTTTCCTTGTATCGAAGCCCCTCTTAACGTGTCTTTTACGTTCGCCGGTCCAGTCGGTGTAGTAGCAGGAAACTTTCCATTTCCTGCCGTCGTATCCGTTACCGTTATCTTTTGATACTGCCATCTTTAATCACCTCCCTTCAAACAGGCCTCTTCGTACCAAATGCGATTTACCTTCCCCGTGACGACTATCGCCTTGGGGTGTTCTTTCTTAAGTTCTTCATTAAGCTCTCTGATCACGTCGTAAGCCTTCGCTCTGGATACGCCGAGATCAAACATTACTGTGTCTACTCCTATAAAAAGAGGTTCTTTTTCTTTGTTCATAGCTAACTCCTTCCTGCCCGTTGGGTTAACAGACATATTTTTGTGTCTATTGGATGAATAATACACCCTCAGAAATTGTCTGTCAATGGTTTTAGATATGTTTTTGTGTCTGTTTTAATCAATTTGTTCTTTCTATTTAGGTCTGATGTGATATAATGAGGACATGATTTCTACACAAATGAGGTGCTTTCGGATATGAAATTAGGTAACAAGATAAGGAAATACAGGCAGCTCCACGATATGTCTCAGAAAGAACTGGGAATGAAGGTAGGGTTCTCCGCTGCTACAGCCGATTCGAGAATGAGAAAGTATGAGAGCGATGCTATGGCTCCTAAGGCGGATATCCGAGCAAAAATCGCTAAAGCCCTGAATATAGATCTTGAAGCAATCTCTGATGTTGAGATATCTTCCTTTGCAGACATAATGTATGTTCTTTTCGAATTGGAAGAGAAATATGGTCTTAAGATTGAAAAGAAAGATGGTAAGACTTCCATAGTCTTCGATGATTCCGACAGGGATCTGGAAACGTTAATCAGCTTCCTGACAGCATGGAAAGACAAGAAGGATGCTTTATCGGACGATCCGAAAGATGTGCATGATTATGAAATATGGAAGTCTCACTTCGTAACTGATATTAATAATTACTATGCTAAAAAAGAAGAAGAGATAAGTAACTTCTACAAGAAGTCCGTTTCTTCTTACAAGGGCTCTTATTCGAAGACGACTTCCGATGTCGTAAGACTCCTGAGAAAGATAGTGGAATCAGGGTTTTCCCTTTCTACAAGGACAAAGCATATATCTCAGGGAGTGCTTGCTAACGGATTCACATTCAAGGTTAATGAACTCTTGAATCCGCCGACAGATGAAGCGAAGAAATTGTTTGCACAATTCTTGGCTGAGTTTATGTATTGGGAGAAGCTCGGCGTAAAGACATATACCGACATGCAGATGCCGGACGGATCGTTCTCTATTACATATTATGTGGAGGTAAGTTCCTTCAGTGTGATCGTTAATCTCATTAATGACTTTATAAGGCATTATGAGAGCAGAGAAGGTCAGAGCGAATTTGCAATTGATGCTTTTGAGAGAAACTTCGAATCCGATCTCAAGACATACTGCAACGAAATAAAAGACGAAATCAAATTATTCTCCCACTGACCTCAAGTTCAAATCTTGGGAACATTTTGGGAACATAAAAAATCGAAAGCCCCGTAGATTGGGGCTTTCCAAGGTTTATAGACTATTCAAGCTCGAGCGCTTTTATTTGGAAACCATTTGCAAATGCTTTGTTTTATTGCATTCGCAGTGTTAACTTTGTACTCATTGAACTCATTTGTATATGTTTTTCTGTTCTCGTGAACTCATTTTGAACTCACGGATGTACTCAATTTATAAGTGACACTGGTAATAGTAGCAATCAATTAGTTACGCTCAAATGGGTCTTTGTAAATGCTTCTGAATTGTTGAAAT
>Ga0310697_10003906_pt1 | contig 14895 bp, 12 predicted proteins | sample 172DNAGHGlowgp2_FD_203883 | JGI IMG/M metagenome (GOLD analysis project Ga0310697, IMG submission 203883) | Sheep rumen microbial communities from Palmerston North, Manawatu-Wanganui, New Zealand - 1728 DNA GHGlow gp2 (v2) (version 2) | ecosystem: Host-associated > Mammals > Digestive system >...
AAAGTAAGGCATAGGGCCGCGACTGCCATTGTCATAATGACATAGCGGGCGATATAGTAGGCCGCTGTCATATAGACCCAGGGTAAAAACATCAGCGAAGAAAGGCACAATATTGTGACTATCAGTATTTTAGCAATTTTTTGTTTCTTCATACTCTTCATTGGATTCAGGATTCAGGGGCGATGCTCTAAATTCACCATTTGGCCGAAGAGGAGATCGCTTTGGGGCAGGCGTCCGTAGTCGAAGCCGCCACCCGGTGTGAATGTAAGTTCGCCGAACCAGGCCTTGCCGTGTTCCAAGTAGAAGTCGGCGCGTACAAACGGGAACGGTTTGGAAAGCGTTTCGGCATAGTCGAACAGTTTGTCGATGCCGTCCGGTTTGGGGACGGTGAACCCTTCTGGAGCTTTTTGCCCTTGGCGGTTAAGCCGTTGCAGATTCCATTCGCGGTCGAAAAAATAAAATGCCGGTTTTTGTCCGTCCTCCCGGCCAATGCAGCACAGCACATATTTGGCTTCCCCATTGAAACAGTAGAACTTGTAATCCACAGGCGATTTTCCGTGCTCCGGTTCAATGAATTTCTCGCAAATCAGCACTTTCTCCGGCACGTTGTACTGAGGTTCTGCTGCCAAAAGGTGGAATTTGAGTTTTTGGAAACGTTTAAGGTCTCGAACCGCAGCGGATTTGTCGAGTTTTCCTTTGTCGGTGCAGACCACGTTGCCGCCATTCCCGAAATTCCATTTCAGTACGAATTTGTTGGGTAGCGCGTCCCAGTCAATCTCTTCGGGCTGATGATACGTTGCAACGACTTCCGTGAGAATGTCCTCCAGCCCTTGTTTTTTCACATAGTCTCGGACCCGCCATTTATCGGCACATTGTCTTACTAAATTGTTGTTGTTGTAGTAGTTCAGCTTCATCCACTGGATTTTCTCGTCCAGTGTTTTCGGATTTTTCAGGTCAGGCTTTCGATGGTGGCAAAGCTTGAATAACAGGTTGATTGTCCATTTGGGAGAAATGGTCGTCATCAAGTAGCGGAACCAGATGTTTGGGTTGGAACGTATTTGCATAATGTTATTTTTTTCGATGAAACAATTTGGCGAGAATTTCCATATATGTTTGTAACTCGCCTATTTTAAGTAATTTAGAGATTCCAAGGTAGAATATGGTGTAGATGATAATTTGGAGAAACATGGTCAAAAACGGATGGCAGGGCAGCAGGTTACCGATGCAATATGTAGCTCCTCCCGCTAAAAGTGCAATCAGCAGGCACATACTGACATCGGTTAATTGGCTGAAAATCCCATAGTTAATCAATTTTTTATTTACAAAAGCGTTGATAATCAGGCTAATATAAGACACGCTTGCCACAGCCCAAAGCAGTCCGTAGATTCCGAAACGAACGCCTAAAAACAGCAGGGCGATGCCGAGGGTTCGTTTGACAATTTGGACGACAAAATAGATTTTCCCTTTTCCTAACGATTTGATAACGTTTGTGTTAAGTGTGTTTAGACTGTAAACCAGCCCTGAGATGCAGAGAATTTGAAAGTAGGGGACGGATGTCTCCCATTTTTCGCCATATAGCATGGTTATTAGTGGGAAGGCGATAATTATCAAGAGAATCATCATGGGAAAATTGATGAAAGCCAATGATTTGATGCTCTTGCGAACGCCTGTCAGCAGTCGGTCGGGGTCGTCTTGCAGGGTGGCGAAAGCTGGGAAGGTGACTTCGTTGACGATGGAGGCGAGTCCGGTCACGGGAACCTCCTCTAATTTCTTGGCTTGCATGTAGTAGCCCAAATTGCCGGCCGGGAACCGCTTCCCGATGATTAGACCTTGAAGGTTGGTGAACAGGGTCTCTGCCAGTGAAGACAGGAGCATCAGTCCGCCGAAGCTGAAAAGGTTTTTGAGAGAGGTGAGGCTGAATTCCGCCGACGGTCGCCAGTCGCTCATGATCCAAAGCAAGATGACGTTGACGACGGCGGCGATAATGGCGGAGGCCACAAGGCTCCAGGCACCGAATCCGCGCAACGCCATTGGAATGGCAATGAGGGTGCCGGCCAGCGCCGCAGCCATGTTTCGGATGGCCAATGCCTTGAAGTTCATCTGTTTCTGTAGAGTGGTGATTTGCACGATGGCGAACGACTGTATGATGAGCACGGTGCTTTGCACGCGGAGCATGGGCTTGAGAACGGGCAGTGCATAATAGTCGGCCACAAAAGGCGCTATGGCGAACAAAATCAGGTAGAAGATGACGGCAAATCCCAGATTCCAATAGAAAACGGTGGAAAAATCAATGGATTGAGGATCTTTTTTCTGAATCAGGGCCGCTCCTAATCCGCCTTGGATGAAAATGTTGGAAACCGCGAGAAAGATGGCCAACATGCCGATGCAGTCGAAGTCGGAGGGCATGAGGAGACGTGCCAGCACGAGATTGGAGAGGAAATTGATGGTCAGGGTGCCCATTTTCCCCACGGCACTCCACATCATGCCGGAAACGGTTTTCTCTTTGAGGTTGTCTCCCATGTCGGTTATTGGATGGCGGCTACAATGTCTTCTTTGGTGACGTGCTCTTTTCCAAGCAGATATTCGATAGTGCGAGCTTCTTTTCGGAAGTCCTTTTGCAGGAGTGAGCCTGCCAGGGTGAGTATGGCTTCGGCGATGGAAGTGTCGGTGCCGGCGACCCGGCCTAACGAGGCGAAAAGGCCAAGGCCGTTCGGGACATCCTCGTTGAGGTAGCGGTGGTTGACGGAACCGGGGCCTTTGTTGGCGGCCTTCGAAAAGTCACGGAACACATCCATGGCATCGCGCGAAAGGTCGGGTTCGTTGCGCCATTTGGCGGCATCGAAGTAGTTGAGAGGCTCGCATCCGAACGAGGTCAGCAGACTGTTCTTCTGCTGGTCAAAATCCCGGATCACCTGCACCACTGACGGGGTGAAGGCCTCCTTGTACATCCAGAATTCGCCGTGGCTGTGCTCGATGCGTGCGGCAGAAAAGAGCATTCCGATGGGGTGGACGATCATGTTGGGATTGTGCATGGCCGATTCGAGAATATGCTTGCGCAGGTAGCGCGTGTTGTCGAACAATGGCTTGAAGAGTGCGAGCACCCGATTGGCGTTGGACACTGGCAGCACGGAAATGGCGTTTCGCGGATTATAAAACGTGATTCTGACGAACAAATCCATGATACGGCCGTTGAAGGCTGTGGTCTCCCATTCACTGTAAGTGACATTTTTATGGATATATTTTTTGAAAATCAGACTTCCCATGTAGCCGGGAATAAGTACAATAATCTGATTGTCAGTTATATATGGGGCTATCAGGCGGGCGATGCGCTCGTGTTGGCTGGTGGTGGTCATCACCATAATCAGGTCCGCAAAGGAGATGGCCTTTTCAACGTCGCGGGTGATGAAGGCGGGCCGTGCGAAAAAGAGGCGGCCATGGTCGGTTTCATCTTTCACGTTGAAGCCTCCTTCCTGTCGCATCACTTCAAAAAACGGGTTGTTCGCGGCATCGGAGGTTTTCAGCAAGCCGACTTCCTGCCCCCGCTCAATCAGTTTGGCTGCGTGCACCAAACCGGAATTTCCGCATCCGACAATGGTGATTCTCATAGATTTATATTCATAAAATGCTACTTGTCAAAAGATTACAAATTCGAAAGAACTGTATTTTAAAATGGCAAAGATAAGATTTTTCACGTAGATTTCATAATTCGCACTCCTCAATCTTACCTTTGTTTATTATAATAAAATGGAAGTTTTGTCGTTTAACCTCTCTTTCAAAATTAAATTGTATTTTTGCAGGTTTTAAAAAAGCAAGTTTTATAGAGAGCGAATTACTCATGAACAAACAGAAGAAGTCTGATTCCAATAGAAAGCTGAGTCCGCAAAAGCCGCTGTTCCATATTTTGGCGGCTCTTGTGGTGACTGCTGTCATTTTTGTCCTTACTATACTGTTTCTGAGGCTGTTCACGCGTCATGGCCATGAGGTGGTGATGCCCTCCTATTACGGCAAGTCGGCGGAAGAACTCACCCAGCATGGCAGGTCGGAGGGCTTTGTGTTTGTCGTCAACGACGAATTGTATGAGGATGGCGCTGCTCCGGGGTCCGTGTTGAAGCAGAATCCGCTGCCCGGCGAGAAGGTCAAGCACGGGCGCAAGGTCTATCTCACAGTGGCTGCGGCAGAACCGCCGACCATCAAGATGCTGGAACTGAGGGATTTGTCGCTCCGTCAAGCACAAATCATGATTGAATCGCAGGGATTGGTGCTGGACCGCATCATCGAAAAACCGAGCCCATACGAGAACGTGGTCTTGGAAGTCTTGTACAAGGGTCATTCCATCGCGCAAGGCACCCCTATCAAACAAGGCGAGAAAATCACGCTGGTGGTGGGCAAGGATATCGGTGAGCTGCCTGACAGCGACAGCACCCAAACTGAAACGTCTGAAAATCAATTGTAACCATCTTGAACAAAGCTATTTATGAACGTAAGAATTAAAATTTCTATTTTATTGTTTTTCGTGCTTCCCATTGTCGGAAGCGCACAGGAAATGTTAACCGGTGTGTCACAGAATGCGGCTATCGTGAAAGCAGCCAAGAAGGGGATTCCCGCCCGTTCCGGTGCTGTTGTGAGGCTTCCTTTCTTGGAAGACTTCTCTGGTTACGCCGGCTACCCTGATGCAAGGCTTTGGCAGGATCGCCAAGGCTATGTCAACACGGGATTCGCCATCTATCCGCCATCCATCGGGGTGGTGACGTTGGACATACTGGATGAGTTTGGGCAGGTCTATTCCCATGCGTCGCGTAATACGTTCGCCGCAGACACCTTGACCTCAAATCTTATTCGTTTGGACAGCAATTTTTTGCAACACAGGCCGATGCGGGTTTCCGACTCCCTTTACCTGAGCTTCTATTATCAGCCCGGCGGTGGCAGTAAGACCTATCCCGCAGGGGGATGGGAAATTGTGGGCGATGCTCCGGAGCATTCCGACAAACTGGTGTTAGAGTTCGGTTATGCCACGGGCAATATCGTGTTCGCCGGCTACGAGTATGGGGAGTATATTATTGCGGAAGGAGAGTATTATTCCATGGGAGATACTATTGAAAATCCCTTTATGCCAGGCACTTACTATATTTTTGAAAGCGGAGCCTACGCAGGGGAGGTCATCATGATGCCCAGCGATTCTCTCTTTGAGGAGGAATATGTGTGGAATGAGGTCTGGTCGTCGTACGGGTGCAGCGTGGATGAATGGGTAGCGGAAAATCCGCTGCAATATTTCAAACAGGTGATGATTCCGATTACAGATGAGCAGTATTTTCGCAACAATTTCCAATTTCGTTTTCGTAACTATGGCAGTTTGGACTTGGATTCTTGGACGAGCGGCAATATTGTGGGTTGGACCAGTAATTGCGACCAGTGGAACATTGATTATGTGCTGATTGATGTAAACCGTACGAAAAGCGACCTCTATCCGAATGATGTGGCTTTCGTAAGTCCCTCCATATCAACATTGAAGGAGTATCAAGCGATGCCGTGGAAGCAATTCCGGCCGTCCGATATGATTAGCAAGTTCCATAACGACTTAAGCAACCTCTCCAATTCGGTGAAGAACACGTATTATACGTTCAACATTGTCAAGAACCACGGCCAAACCATTTATGTTTCGCCGTTGAACAATGAGAATGCCAATCCGTATTATCCTGACGGTTTGCATGTTTACGAGCACCATGCCAATCCGAGTTTGGAGATGAGCTACGAATATGACGGTGCCGACAGTGCGGTGTTCACCATCACGCATGTGTTCAGCATGGTGGGCGGCAATGACGATTGCAAGCGAAATGACACCGCCCGATTCGAGCAGAAATTCTACAACTATTATGCTTACGACGACGGCACGGCGGAGGCTGGCTATTGCCTGCTCTCCACCATGGCGAATCCTCAGGCTTCCCTCGCCGTCAAGTTCACGCTCGCGGAGCCGGACACGTTGCAGGCGGTGCGCATGTGGTTCAACCATACACTTAATGATGAGAACGTGCAACCTTTCACCTTGATGGTGTGGGACGATGACGGTACATGCGCGGATGGAAGCCCGGGTCCGGGTTCTGTTCTGTATGAGTTGCCTGTGCAATTGCCCGGATTTGCAGACAGTTATCTTGACTTTGTTCCGTATTATTTGGAAGAACCTATTGCGGTGTCGGGAACGTTCTACGTTGGATTTTACCAAAATCATGATGTGCAGCTGAACATTGGATTTGATCAAAACAATGATGCCACGGGCAAGTTTTTCTACAAAACTGCGGCGCAGTGGTTTCCCTCTTTTTACAAAGGGGCGCCTATGATACGGCCGGTGGTCGGCAAGTCTTTTGACCATTCTGCCACTCCACAGCATCAAATCTCCAATGTGAAGGTATATCCCAACCCGACAACGGGCAAGGTTCATATCCAAATGGATGATGATGGGCGGAATTTGGACTACAAGGTATTGAACGTCTATGGGCAGTGCCTTGAAACGGGGTCCTTACATTCCCGGGAGTTGTCATTGGATAAATTCGCCGACGGAGTATATTTTATCCAGTTGTCGGCTGATAATCAAATTCTTACAACAGAAAAAATAATAAAACGATAGCTATGAAGTTCAACTTGAGCAGACCTTTGGTCTTTTTTGATTTGGAGACAACCGGCTTGAATGTCGGGAAAGACAAAATTGTGGAAATTTCGCTGATCAAAGTCATGCCGGACGGCGAAGAGATCTCTCGGACGGAGTTGATCAACCCCGGCGTTCCGATTCCGGAGGAGTGTTCCGCCATTCACGGCATTACGGACGAGGATGTTCGCGACAAGCCTACTTTCGAGCAGCTTGCCGACGATTTGATGGCATTCATCGGGGATGCCGATCTGGCTGGTTTTAATTCGAACAAGTTCGATGTGCCGTTGTTGGTGGAGGAGTTTCTCCGCTGTGGTCGTCGTTTCGATTTGCGGAATCGTTATCTTATTGATGTTCAGAATATTTTCCATAAGATGGAGCCTCGTAATCTTGTGGCGGCCTATAAATTTTATTGTAATGGCGATCTCAAGGACGCACATCAGGCAAGTGCTGACACCCGTGCCACGTATGAGGTGCTGAAAGCCCAGTTGGAAAAGTACGATGGTGTGGAATATACGGATAATCGTACCAAGCGCACGTATGTGCCTGTGCAGAATGACGTGAAGGCGTTGAGTGCGTTCACGACAGAGCGTCAGACGGTGGACTTGGCTGGGCACATTGTGATGGATGCCCAACAGCGGCCGGTGTTCAACTTTGGCAAGCACAAGTCAAAGCCGGTGAACGAGGTCTTCAAAGTGGAGCCGGCCTATTATGATTGGATGATGAAGGCGGATTTTCCTCTTTACACGAAAGAGGTCATTACGCAAATCTATCATGAGGTTTCCTTGGAGAAGAAGTTTGCCAGATAGGCAGCGGATGGCGAAGAACGAAAAAATCCCGCTTGGCGAATGCCGAGCGGGATTTTTTTTTAAGAGGCTGTATATCAGCTTATTCCTTCTCTTCAAAAGAGAGTTCTCCGGAAGGTCTCTTGTTCTGTTCTTTTTCCTTGCTCTTCTGCAGTTGTTTTTTCAAGGCATCCACGGCAAGATCAGTGGCCTCTTCGAAGGACTTGGCCGTTTTGCCGGCGCGGGCATCGTAGCCGCGGACGTTCATGCGAATGTCAACGGTCTTGTTTTCCGGCGCTTCGGTGTTCTCCAGCTTCAGTGCAACATCAGCACCCATGATGCCGTCGTGCAGTTTGTTCAGCTTCTCCACCTTTTCGGTGATGAAGTTTTCCAGTTTCTGATCCGCCTTGAAATGTACGGAATTGATGTTGATTTTCATAAAAACCTCCTTTTTTATGCTCTTGGATGAGCTTGTTTGTAAATGGATTTGAGTTGTTCTATGGAGTTGTGCGTATAGACCTGGGTGGCGGCGAGACTGCTGTGGCCCAGAATGGTCTTGATGGCGTTCAAGTCCGCGCCGTTGTTCAGCAGATGGGTCGCGAACGTGTGCCGGATCACGTGTGGGCTGCGTTTGTCTATTGTGGTCACCATATCCAGATATTTACGAACAATTCGATAGACCGCCTTCGGGTAAAGTTGTTTACCGTTTGCGGTGACAAAGATATAATTATTTTCCGTTCCCTCGCAAAATTTTTTTTGCAAGTTTTCCAAATACATTGTCAATAACTCAGACAGTCGGTTGCCGAAGGGAATGATTCGTTCTTTGTTTCGCTTGCCCAGCACTTTCACGGTATTTTCTTGAATGTGAATGTCTTGAATTTTTAGGTTTAGCAGTTCCGACAGACGCATTCCGGTGGCGTAGAACAATTCCAGTATGGTTCGGTCGCGCAGGCCTTCGAAACTTTCTTCAAAGGGGATGTCATCAAAAAGATGTGCCATGTCTTTCTGATCGACAAATTGGGGCAGTTTTTTGGGAATTTTCGGGGCACGAAGTGATAGTGTTGGATTTATGGTTATTTCCTTGATTTTCAATTTGTAACGATAAAAAGCCCGAACTGCGCTGAGTTTACGGTTCACTGATTTTGCCTGCAAGGATTCGTCTTCCAAAAGGGAGATGATCCAAGCGCGGATGTCCTCGGTATGAACATCCTGCAGTTGATTAACTTCCAATTTTTCGCGCAAGAAGCTGAAAAACTGAGACAAATCTTCCTCGTACGCGGTTACTGTGTGTGGCGATACCCGCTTTTCGTATCGGAGATAGTCGATGAAATCCTGCATTAGAGTCTATAAAGGTTAGTTTGGTGTTTAATGGGCAAAAAAAAACAGGGTGGAGTCCCTGTTTTGTTGATTGGCAGAACCGTCTGTTATTCATTCTCAGCGGCGCGAAGCTGCTGGACGTAGATGGCCTTGCGCAATTGCTCCCGTCTGATGACGCTCTTTTTGGTGAATTCCTGACGGGCGCGGATTTCTTTCTTCACGCCGATCTTGTCGAATTTCTTTTTCAGTTTCTTGAGCGCTTTGTCGATGGACTCGCCTTCTTTAATGGGAACAATAATCATAAAAAATACCTCTTTCTTTAAATTGTTAATAATAAAATTTGCGCGGCAAAAATACATTTTTTTTTAATATGCCAAATTGCGAAAACTTTTTTATTTTTGCAGTTTCAAAGTAAATTATGGAACAATGTCGAAGTTGGCCGTAGTCATATTGAATTGGAACGGGAGGAAATTCCTGGAGAGGTTTCTCCCCGGATTGCTGAAAACGCTTCCCGACTATGCAGAGGCGGTGGTATGCGACAATGCCTCCACTGACGATTCCGTGTCGTTTCTGCGGGAGCATTTCCCTCAGGTGCGCTTGCTTCAGAACGACCGGAACGAAGGTTTTGCCAGAGGCTACAACCTTGCGCTGGAACGGGTCGAAGCCACCTATTATTGTCTGCTCAACTCCGACATCGAGGTGACGGAAGGCTGGATTGAGCCGGTGATTGAGCAGATGGATGCCAACGAGAAGATAGCAGCGGTCCAGCCGAAGCTGCTCTCGTACAACCGGCGCGACGAGTTCGAATATGCAGGGGCGAGCGGAGGCTACATCGACAAATATGGCTACCCGTTCTGCCGGGGCCGCGTGTTCGGGAATGTGGAGAAAGACCATGGGCAGTATGACACGGTGACGGATGTTTTCTGGGCGACCGGTGCGGCCATGTTCGTGCGTAGCGATGTCTATCGCACGATGGGCGGTCTGGACGATGACTTTTTCGCCCACATGGAGGAGATTGATTTTTGCTGGCGCATCAAGAACCTCGGATACAAGATCAAGGTGAACCCTGCTTCGGTGGTCTATCACATCGGCGGCGGTACGCTTCCCAAGAACAACCCCATGAAAACATTCCTGAATTTCCGCAACAGTCTCTATCTTCTCATCAAGAATCTTCCCGATGAACGCCTCGCCAAGACATTGGTGCTGAGGTTTTTCCTTGATCAGGTTGCCGCTTTTTCCTTCCTGGCCCAGGGTCATGTACGAGATTTCTTCGCCGTCTATAAGGCCATTTTCACCTTTGCACGCACCTACAAGCACTATTTTGCCAAGCGGAATACCCTGCCTAAACTTGCTTTCCAGGACTGCTATCCGGAGTCGGTGGTTAAGTTGCACTATCTGAAACGTAAGAAGATATTTGACGGGAAATCGTTTAAATAACGGCTGAAAATGGAACTTTTTGCGCAATTTTATCATTATCTGCTGCCTGTGATGACTATCTTGGGCATCCTTGTCTTCATCACGCTGCAGTTTGTCACGCCTGCATACGGCATGACCTTCAATAATCGCTGGGGATTTTCGGTGCGCAGCAATTTGGGCTGGTTCATCATGGAGTGCCCGGTCTTTTTCACTATGCTGATTCTCTACTTCATCTCTTTTGCCACCGGGGTGAAGCCGTTCAATGTGGTGACGTGTGTCATGTTCTGTTTCTTCGAGTTCCACTATTTTCAGCGTTCGTTCATATTCCCGCTTCTGATGAAGGGGCAGAGCAAGATGCCGGTCTCGATTATCGTTACGGGCATGATTTTCAACACTTTCAACGCCATCATGCAAGGTGGCTGGCTCTTTTTCTTCTCGCCCGCTGATGCCTATCCTGTCTCTTGGTTCTGGTCGCCGCAGTTTGTCGCGGGCACTGCGCTGTTTCTGTTTGGCATGGTCGTCAATCTGCATTCCGACCGGGTAATCCGCGACCTGCGTAGCGATGTCACCGACAACAACTACTATATCCCCCAGGGGTGGATGTTCCGCAGGATCAGTTCCGCTAATTATTTCGGGGAAATTTTGGAGTGGGCGGGGTTCGCCATCCTCACCTGGTCGGTTTCGGGCGCAGTGTTCCTTTTGTGGAGCATGGCCAACATCGTGCCGCGCGCCAAGGCGGTCTATGAACGCTACACCCAATTTTTCGGCGAAGAGTTCACCTCGCTGAAACGCTACAAGATTTTTCCGTATATCTATTAGTTGTTAACGGTTAGCGGGTGCCTGATTTCGCTTGCCGAAGTGCAATAAAATTAAAAATCCGCTGTTTATAAGTAATTTTTTGCGGGCAAGAATCCGCTTTTTGAAAGTTGTATCTTTGTTCGTTTTAAATTAGGTTATAATCAGTGAACTATATGAAAGTTTCTAAAGCAGTCCTGTTGCTCTTGACAACAGGCTTTTTTGCCGTCCAGACTGCCTTTTCGCAGCGCACGGAGAATTTCAAGTCACCGCAGTACGAGTATCAGACGGCGGTGGATCTGTTCAACAAGGAGAAGTATGGGTCGGCGCAGCAGTACTTCAAATATGTGTATGAGAGTACTGAGGACAAGCAGCACGACTTGAAGACCAATTCCCTTTTCTATCAGGGAGTTTGCGCGGCCAAGCTCGACAATCAGGATGCCGGTTACCTGCTCCAGACCTTCATCGACCGTTATCCTGTGCACACTTCCGTGCCCGAAGCCCGTTTCTACCTCGGCCGTTTCTACTTCGCGCGGAAAAACTACAAGAAAACCATCGAGCAGTTCGACGAGATTTACGAGTCGGAAATCCAACCCGAGAATGTGCAGGAGTACCATTTCAAGAAAGGGTACGCCTATTTCATGACCAAGGATTACGACAACGCGAAGATGATGTTCCGCAAGGCGCGCGAGGAAGAGGGTGCCTACAAAGACCGCAGCGTCTATTACTTGGCGTACATGGCCTACCAGGCGGAGCAATATGGCGCTGCACTGGAGGACTTTCTCCTGCTGAAAGACAACCCCGAGTTCAAGGATGAGGTGCCGTACTTCCTGACCCAGATCTACTTCAAAGATGGGCAGTATGAGAAGGTGATGGAGGTGGCACCCGAGGTGAACACTCCGAAAGACCAGAACCAGTCACAGGTCGTGCGCTGCGTGGCCTTGTCGCAGTATAATCTCAATCAATATGAAGAAGCGGCGGAAAATTTTGCCAAGTTGCAGGGTAACAATCAGATAACATTAGATAGAAACGACTATTTCGCGATGGGGTTCACCGACTATCGGGTGCAGCGATACAACGAAGCCATTGATGACTTCTCCCGCGCCGCCAACGACAAGGAGCCAGATGCGATGACCCAGCAGTGCTATTTCCTCATTGCCGACTGCTATATGAAGACCGGCCAACGCACCCTTGCGGCGCAGAGCTTCAGGGAGGCTTCCAAGTATGATTACGACCCTGTGGTGAAGGAGGAGTCGATGTTCAACTACGCCAAATTGCAGTGCGAAACATCCACCAGTCCGTTCAACAACGGCATCGAGGCTCTTCAGGAGTATCTGAACCAATACCCGCACGCGAAGCATAGTGAAGAAGCCGCCGACTATCTTTCCCGTATCTACCTTTCTACCAAGAACTACCAGGCTGCCATCTCCTCTATCGAGAAACTGAAGTCGAAGAGCCCCGCTATCCTCAAGGCCTATCAGCGCTGCACCTACAACCGCGCGTTGGAGCAGATTAACAACAAGAACAACAAGGATGCCGTTACGTTGCTGAACAAGACGTTGTCGGCCCCTTCAGACAAGAAGACTCACTTGGACGCTCTCTATTGGAAAGCCGAGGCGCAATATCGCGACGAGCAATACAAAGATGCGTACTACTCCTTCCAGACCTATCAGAACACCAATGGGGCATCGGCTAACGAATATTTTGTAAATTCTTATTACTCACTTGGTTATGCTGCGTTGAAGATGAAACGCTACAAAGATGCAGGCAACCAGTTCAAGACCTATCTGAACAAGTCGAAAAATTCGGGAGATCTTGATATTCAGGCGGATGCATCGGCGCGTTTGGCGGATTGCTACTTCATGCAACAGGATTTGGCGAATGCTATCAAGTACTATGATCAGTGTGAGCGCCTGGGGCAGTCGAATGCCGACTATGCCGTTTATCAGTTAGCGAAATGCTACGGCTACCAAAGAAATAACAACAAGAAAATCCAGACATTGGAGAGATTGCTGAACTCTTATCCTTCAACGAGTTATAAGGATGATGCGGAGTATGACCTCGCGGTGACGTATCATACGCAGAATGACTATGCGAGTGCCATTTCCGCCTACAAGTCCTTCATCAAGAATCATCCCAAGAGCCAGTATATCCGTCAGGCGCATACTCGTCTGGCCCAGGCCTACCTGAACAGCGACAATCCGCAGATGGCCATCTCCACCTACAAATATGTGGTGGAGACCTACCCGGGATCTCAGGAAGCCAAGGATGCGCTGGCCAACTTGGAGACCATTTACACGGAAAACGGCAATACCAGCGAGTTTTTCGACTATGTGCGTTCCAAGAACATGAACATCTCCGCCGACCGTCAGGACTCCATCGCCTTCAAGGCCGCCGAGACCAAGTACAACCGGGGCGACTGCGAGGCTTCCATCGCCGCATGCGAGGACTACCTCCGTCAGTTCCCGAACGGATCCTTCGTGGCGAAGGCCCATTTCTACAAGGGCGAGTGTGAGTACGGCATGCGCCGCTATGATGACGCTTTGGCGGACTATGAGGCGATTATCAAGAAATACAAGACTGAGTACAATGTCACGGCGTTGCACAAGGCCGCATCCATATTATATAATGACAAGAAATATGCCAAGGCGCTGACCTACTTCAACAAGTTGATGGAGAACACCACGGCGGAGGAGGAAATTCTCTACGCCAACAACGGGGCCATGCGTTGCGCCTATTTCCTTAAAGAGTATCGGTCGGCGCTGACCAGTGCGGAAAACATCATCCGGGCTAACCAGCCCGACCATGACCTGTTGTCGGAGGCGTTGCTGATTGCCGGAAACTCGGCCATGGAACTCAACGAAGTGATCACCGCGAAGAGCTACTATGGCCAACTGATGCCCAAGGGAAGCAACGACCTGTGCGCCGAAGCCGCCTATCACTTGGCCGACATCGCCCTCAACCACGACAAGAATCTTGACGACTGCGAGGCACGGATCAAGGCCATCCTCGGCAGCGACTATTCTTCCGAATATTGGTATGCCCGCACGTTTATTCTCTATGGAGACCTCTACAAAGCCAAGGGCAACTACTTCCAGGCCCGCCACACTTACCAGAGCATCGTTGACAATTACGGCGGCGAGGATTTGGTGAAAATGGCGCAAGGGAAAATTGCAGAGCTGGATGCGTTGGACAAATAGAATTAGCAAATAGAATTAGCAATTGAAGCGATGAAAAAGACAATAATATTGATATTTATGGTTTTATGCGCCGGTTTCATGCGGGCGCAAGTAGTGGATTCGGCGCAGCTGCTGATTAAATATGTGCCTAAGCTGGCCAATTCCAACAAAATCAACCAGCAGGCCGTTTTGCGTGACACGGTGGTGAGCGAGCAGATGGAGTTCAATTACGTGGTGGCACCAGCCAAACCGGATCTCTCGTTTGCACCGGGCGAAATGCAGGTCGGAAAATTGAATCCCGAAGTGAAGGAACGGTACTATCGTAACTACCTCAAGCTCGGATTCGGGTACCCCGTCACCCCGTTGGCGGAACTTTCGATGCACAACTGCCAGAACCCGAAATATTCCTATGGGCTGAACTTCCACCACTTCTCCTCGTGGGCCGGTCCGATCGGCAAGGAGCAGAAGAAGTTCGCCTATGCGCCCACGAGCGACACGCGCGTGCACCTTTTCTTCAACCGTATTTTCAAGAACCACACGCTCTACTCCTCCGTTGGTTACAACCATGAGCTGGCTAACTTGTATGGCTATTCCACCGACTGGGTTTGTCCGGAGCTGTATCTCAACCCCGAGCAATACTACGCGAAGGAGTATCGTGACAGTATTCGCAACAATTTCAACCACGTGCGTGCGGAACTCGGCTTCCGCTCCAATTTCACCGCCGACGAAAAGCGTCTTAAGGAGGATGTGAGGGTCAATTATGACT
>Ga0310697_10003907_pt1 | contig 14892 bp, 6 predicted proteins | sample 172DNAGHGlowgp2_FD_203883 | JGI IMG/M metagenome (GOLD analysis project Ga0310697, IMG submission 203883) | Sheep rumen microbial communities from Palmerston North, Manawatu-Wanganui, New Zealand - 1728 DNA GHGlow gp2 (v2) (version 2) | ecosystem: Host-associated > Mammals > Digestive system >...
GGATCAATAAAAAATGAAATATTGTGATGATTGATAACTATGAACGTTTCAGAATTAACCTTACCTATCTGAAAACTCGCTATTTCAGTAATTTGAATTGCGGTAACATGGTTCTTGGTATGGGCCGCCATAGAAACCTCGAAATTATGAGAATCTGGAATTGTTAAGGGAATGAAAGATCTTGCCACAAGTGCATTATGATCGATGCCTATAGTTCCTATTGTATGAAAAGATGCAGATTGAAATATAAAAACAAGTTTTGTATGAACAAGCACGGCTTTTGGATGATGATGAATTGTATCTAAAGTGATGGATGCTCAAATACAAGAATACAAAAAGGGTGATAGTGAAATTATTAATAACTTTATAGATCCTGATAGAGTAAAAAAGAAAAGAGATGATTTTTACAAAGATCAAATTACAAAAGTTTCTGATATTTCATGAGACTGGAGATCCTATGAGATAACAATACAGCCTGATGGTAGCAACGGTTCTCCAATCAAGTATAAATTTACGGATGTCGCTGATAATAGGAAAAAAGATATCATAGATGCAATTAATGCTATGGATAAAGAAAAACGTAAGAAATTTGTTGGTGATACACGTACAGTATCTTTTAATGATTGAAACGAAGATGTTGTCTATGAGTTTGATGATACCAACGGATATGTAAAAAAATAAAAATCAAACAAATATTTATTATTTAATAGTATAATGAACAGAAAGACTTGGTTAAAAATCTGAATAATTGTAGTTATTATGTGAATGATCTGATTTTCTGATTGGAGCTTTGCTGCAAGTACTTCAGAAGAAGATCTTAATGTTTTCTGAATTTGATTAAATATGATTATAAGTGCCGCAGCTTGGATATGGGTATTTTTTGCAAAATTAGCATGAACTTTTTTAACAAATAAATGGGTATATTGAGAGGTATTATGATTTGATAGTTTGCTTTGGAAATTTCGAAATATTATGAAAAATTTTGCAAACTTCTGATTATGATTCTTTTTTGTGTACACAATATTAAAATGATTAATAAAACAATGAAAAGAAAGTATTGCAAATACGAAGAAATTAAAAGATATTATCTTATGGTTACTTATTGCATGAGTTGGTATTCAATCTAGTCGATTTATTACCGCAACCGTTATAGATATATCTACCATCACTTTAGTTGCAGCATGATCTTTCCCTGCTCAAATTATATCAGAAAGTTCTTATGCAGAAGAATCTATGAAGCAATCTCTAAAAAGTAGTTTTGGCTCTGGATGTAAGGTATTATCATTATTTTCGGAATATGCTAAAGCTTCTAATTTTCTTGAGGTAAAGAACTGTGAATTAGATGGCGGTAGCTTAAATGAAAAACAATTATTAGATACTATTCTACCAAATCAAGAAGATATATCATGACCTTTATATTTTATATGATTTTCTATTCTAAGTTCATATAGATTACCTAGTATAGATACTTCAAGTGTTAAATGAATAAAGGCCACCATACTTAATACAATAATTGAATGATGAACCACCGCAGTTTTTGCCCTAGAAATGATTATACTTTGTATTGTAGCTTTGATTAGAATTATCTATTTATGGATGTTTATAGTTCTATCTCCTATTGCAATATTATTGTGGTGCATAGAAAAGTCGTGAGAGAAAGTCTTTTCAGAAAAATGATTTATTAGCTCCTTATGAAAACAAATAAAGCTCAAATCATTTTTTATAAATGCATTCAAGCCAACTATTATAGTTTTGTGATTGTGAGTTTCTCTTATTTTTATATTATTGATGCATAAAGTAGTACTAGATTATTCTGGTAAAAACCTTGATTTATGATGAGTGACTGTGACTAGTTCAAAAGATGCACAAAGTAGTATAAAAGGAAGCGAATGAGATCAAACTTATACTACATCTATTGATAATAATCTTCTAAAATTTGTTTCGGTTAATATGTGAAAAACATTACTTGAACTTGTTTTGTCTATAATTACCGTCTTAATAGTGTATTATATAGTCAAAATTGCGATTAATATATGAGATTGAAAAGACTTTATGTCTGAGCATGTTTCTTGAATTACGAATTGAGTTGGTAAGCTATTATGATCAATGCCTGTTATCCCTGTACCTACATATGATAAAAATTGAGTTCCAAAACGGTGAAATATTAGTGTAAATTCGATAAAGACTATATCATGATCTGGAATGGCAAGTTTAACAAATAAGATTAACACAATCAATTCAGAACAGCAGGAAGCTGTTAATAAATTGTGGTGAATATGAGACAATGAAAAATCGCTTACACCAACTCAACAAAATAGCATAAGTGCTGCATGAAGCACAAGTACGTGAATAGGTATTTTAAATGCAAAAAAAATAGAAATAAATAAGATCAAAACTGAAGAGTGAAGATGAATGACTTTAAATCCACAAACAGCCTCAAATGATGGATTCTGGATCAATCAGTTTACTAATTGGCTAAATACTGTTGATATTAATGCACTTTCTGGAGAAAAAGAAAGAGGTTGGCAAAGAATGGTTAATGATCGAAGAAATTTATCAAATAAAAAAGAAGAGAGAAGTTTGGAGAACCTGTTTAATAAAACAACAGATCATGTTAAGGAATATGCAAAATATTTCTGACTTGGTGATAACATCAGCTCATGGGCAGATTTGAAGGATGCTGATATATCACAATGAACACCATCATAAACTCTTTTCCATTGAATTCGGTTTTTGTTTACTTATAATATCACTTATGTGATAAAAGTGCTACATTTTATTATAATATATAAAATATAAAAATGGATTTTGATCCTAAGAAAAATTATTACGATATACTTTGAGTAAGCGAATCTGCATCAGTAGATGAAATTAAAAAAGCCTTTAGAAAGCTGGCCATCAAACATCATCCAGATAGATGATGAAGTAAGGAGAAATTCCAAGAAATAAATGAAGCTTACCAAGTTCTATCTGATGAAAAGAAAAGGTGACAATATGATGCATTCCGTAAATGATGATTTACTGGAGGGTTCGGAGGATGAAATGGAGGTTTTGATTTTTGAAATTTTTGAGGATTTGGTGGTTTTGGAAATGGAGAATGAGTCGATATTGATTTATGAGATTTATTAGGATGAATATTTTGATGATGATTTGGATGAGGATGAGCAAAAGTACGTAAATGAGAGGATTTGAAAAAGATTATTGAAATCAGTTTTGAAGATTCATATTTGGGTTGCGAAAAGAAAATTAGTTATACTAGAATGAAAAAAATAGAATGAGCTACAGAGGAGGTATGCTCAAACTGTAACTGAAAATGAAAAGTACGTCAACAAGTACAAACGGCTTTTGGGGCTATGCAAACTTCTAGCGCTTGTAATGTATGTAGATGAATCTGAAAAATATATAAAAAATGATGAAAAATATTAGAAAATTGATGACTAGAAGAAGTAAAAGAAACGATTGATATAAAAATTCCAGCATGAATTAAGGAAGATGCTTATATTAAGTATTCGTGAAAATGAGATGCTGGGATATGAGATGCTCCAGATGGAGATTTATATCTAAAAATTCGTATAGTCACAAATAGTAAATATCGCCGTGAATGAGATGATTTATATGTGAAAGCAGCAGTGACAGTTTTTGACTTAGTGCTTTGATGAGAAGTTGAAGTACCTCATCCAGAGTGAAAATTATTAGTTAAAATTCCAAAATGAACTCAAGTTTGAGATAAAATTAAAGTATCAGGCCGTGGTTTTGGTGAAAAATGATTATTCAAAAGTAAGTGAGATATGATAGTAGAAACAAACGTTTCAATTCCAAAGAAATTAAGTAAAGAGGAAGAATCTCTTTGGAAAAAACTTAGAGATGGAAAATAAATTTATATAATTTATTCCCAAATAGAGCTTTTGCTCTTTTTTGGTTTTTACTCGAATTCAAATATAGAGCATACAGTTAAAATCGAATATTTGATTCAATTAGATGTAAAAGTCTGAAGAAAAATCATGATTTTGGGTTAATAATTTTTAGTTTTTTATAAAAAATAGCGACTGAGAAATGCTCAATCACTATTATAATTTAGTTTTCTCAGCAACAACTAAGACCTGCTGAGTTGGCCATTTTGAATTACTTCTCTGAATAGGATATTTGATAAGCCTGAATAATAATGCTAATAATAGTTATTCCAAGCATTGCCCATGCCCAAACAGAGAATTCGGGAATTGAGTCATATGGTGGATAATCTGGTGAAATACAATTGATATTAATCACAATGAACTTCACAAATTTGACTGGAAAGGCAAGACTCATGATAGCACTAATAACGAAGATTATTTTCCTTTTTAAGGATATAATCTTTTTAAACTGTGTTAAGACACAAATCTCGATAAACAACCAGGCAATTACGATAAACGCACCAAAAACTACTCCGATTAAAAAATCCTCTTCGTACATACTGAAAATCTTTTATATTTGTTTATATATATAATATATATATTTTAATAAATGTCAATAGAAAATTTTAATAAAAAATAGCAGTCATTTAGACCGCTATTTTTGATATTTGAAGTAAATTTTATTCAGCTTTTTCTTCAGGCTTAACTACACAGTCTACTGTCAAATCTCATGCTTTCCATTCGATGCTGTCAGCTTTAGTTACTCATAATACATCATCCTCAAATAATTCGATACTTTTTCTATCTTCGTCACTACAGTAAATTACTATCTTTTCGAGAGCTGTTCACATTGAGATTTGGGATTCAGTTTTAAATCTTCTAACTGCTTCGATAACTTCACTAACTTTTTCAAATTCAGCGATAATTTTTTCTGGATTCTCGATATTTAATATTTCAGTTGGGAATGCACATTTATGGATAGATATTTCATTAGCAAAATCTTTGAATTGATTCTGGTAAATTTCCTCAGTAATATGTGGTAAATAAGGAGCTATCATCTTGAGAGTAGCGAATAATACATTGTACAAAGTCCATTGTCATGCTAATTTCTTTACTTCTCAATTCTCAAATAATTCAGGTTTATATAATCTTACTTTTACTAATTCAAGATAATTATCGCACAAATCATGCCAAAAGAAATCTTCAAAAGCGATTTTTGCTAAACCGTATTCAAAATTATCTAAGTATTCTGACATTTTTTTGATAGTTTCGTTTGCTCTAGCTATAATCCATTTATCAGTTTCAAGCAATGTAGAAGTATCAAAATCTGCTTTTGGATCAAATCATTCAGTCAACATTCCAACGAAACTTGCTGCATTTCGGAGTTTTGTAACTAATTTTTGTCAGTTTTTGAACTCATTTTCCTCGAAAAGCATATCCTTTCCTAGTTGTCATCCTGCTGCCCAATATCTTACAGCATCAGCTCATCGTTGATCGATAAGTGTTTCTGGATCGAATTTAGCATTTCATTTTGACTTACTGAACTTTTCTCATTTCTGAGCCATTACGAAACCTGATATCATTACATTTTTGAATGGTACATCATTTTCTCTGAGATAGCTATGTAATGTAGTATATAATAACCAAGTTCTAATAATATCATGAGCTTGAGGTCTGAGGTCCATAGGGAAGAAATTTGAAGTATCAAATCCATCTCTTTCAAGCATTTTTTTATTGATCAATGGAGACAATCCTGATGTAAACCAAGTATCCAAAACTAATGTTTCTCATTTTACTTGGTCAGCTGTATATCCATCAGGTAAATCTACACTTGGATCTACAGGTCATCTTTCTAGCTGTTCTTCACTTGGTAGAATTATTTCATTTGTATTAACATCATACCATACAGGAATAGGAATTCAGAATTTTCTATTTCTTGAGATATTCCAATCCCAGTGCAAGTTTTCAATCCAATCGTTTGATCTTTTTTTCATGAAATTTGGATACCAATTCATTTTATCATTTTGTGCTAACAAAATATCTTTTTTATCCAAAATTCTTACAAACCGCTGATGAACTGGTAAAATTTCTACAGGCACTTTTCATCTTTCAGAAATAGCTTTACTCTGAATGATAGGAGTCCTAGCTCTAACAACTCATTTCTCAGTCAAAATTTCCATCATTTTTTCTCTAGCTTCTTCTACTTTGAGTCCATCAATTTCAGGTAATCATGTATTTATCATTCTTCAGTATCTATCGATACAGATTTTTGGTTCTAATTCGTGTTTCTGGAACCAGTAAACATCCACTTCGTCTCAGTAACTACAACACATTACTAGTCCAGTTCCTTTATCAATTTTTGCTTTATCATCTGGTAAAAGAGGCACAGTATCTCCGAGAGGAGTAGTGATTTTGTGACCAAAATATGGTTGATATCTCTCATCATCTGGATGAGCGAAAACAGCTTTACAAGCTGGTAATAATTCAGGTCTAGTAGTAGCAATTACGAGTTTTGTTCCATCATCTAAAGTAAATTCTATATCATTGAAAAATTCATTAAATTCTTTTTCTTCAGTTTCAGCTTGTGCAATTGTGGCCTGCAATTTAGTACACCATAAAGCAGGGAAATCTTTAGAAATGATTTCTCATTTTTTATATAATTTTACAAATTCTTTTTGAACTAATTGTTGAGTTGAAAGCTGAATTGTACTATAACATTTAGTCCAATCTACTGAAAGTCACATCCTTGTCCATAAATTCTTGTAGATTTCTACGTATCTTTCGTTAGTTTCCAAACATTTTTTGATGAAATCTTTTCTTTCCATCTCTTTGATGTTTATCTTCAAATCTTTTTCTACAAGCTGTTCGGTTGGAATTCAGTTATTATCAAATCCCATTGGATAATACACATTAAAACCTTTCATCCTTTTATATCTAGCGATAATTTCAGCTTGAGTATATGAAGAAATATGTCCAATGTGAAGTTTCCCACTTACTGTTGGAGGAGGAGTATCTATAGAAAATGTAGGTTTACTACTTCATTTTTCATATTCATTGATTTGATTTTCTTGCCAAAAATTCTGCCATTTTGGTTCAGATTCTGCAAAATTGTACTTGTTTGCCATAATTTTTAATTAACTGAAAAATAAATTTCGAATAAGGGAAAAATATTCATTAAAGTGCGAATTTCAAGAGAAATCTCTCCATCTTTATCATTTATTCTAATTTTTGATATCATATTATATAAATTCATATTTAATATATGCATTTTAAAAGCTCCTCTTTTATGCAAGAGGAGCTTCCCCGTTTAACTTCTTGTATTTTTCTTGATGAAATATTTTAATTTTCCATCATCGTCTGTTATTTTGATGACTATTACGTAAACAACTGCAACAAGAAGTCCAATAAATGTTGATACATTTTGTATCCATTCATGAATATGGCACCACACACTCAGAGCGAAAATAATGAAAAGTTGAAAAATCAAGAATACAACAATCCAAACCCAATGAGGAAACGCTTTAAGAATTTGGCATAAACAACCTTTTATAGTCGTCTTAGTCTTTTCTTTTTCGTTAACCTTACAGAATCTCATTCCAAAAAGAAGTACCAAAAAAGCGCAAGCGCATCCTATAGATAATAGAACCACGCTATAAACAAAATTTAACACCATAATTTTTTTATTTTTATTTCTATTAAGAGAAGTTAATTATAACTTTTTATAATTTAGTCAATACATCTAATAAATCAAGCAAAACAATCATATTTATTTACTAAAATAGATTTCATGTATTGTAAACTTATTTTCTTGAAACAACTAATGAAATTGATATAAGTATGTATGCTATGTACATGGGGGTGAATTTTGGATTTGATGGAAGGATTCCGTGTGTATAGATAGCCACTTCTCGAGGGTTCCTAGAGGCTAATCATGGACCAAAAAAACAATGCTAAAACTAGCGCAAAGTCTCTTCTTGCAAGAGCTGGATTAGTTAAAGCTTACGCTTACTGCTAATTCATTAACCTTCATTTCGACTCCTGCTAGAATGAAGGTCGACCTATAGCAGGAACTTTATAGTTAAATTAATAAAAAGTGGATAAGTTTGATTCTTTTCTTTCACTATCCTGTTAATCTAACTCAAAAAATCTGGATAAAAAGAAATCTATAGTGGTAGAAGTTTGTATGCATGCCTTTTAGACCGGAGTTCAACTCTCCGCACCTCCAGAATAAATAAAGACTAATTTGGAAATTAAATAAAAAGACCACAATGTGGTCTTTTTTGTATAAAATTTAATTATATCACTATCCGATAAGATCTTTTCACATATATTCTTGTAAACATGCAGGAATTTTTATTTTTCCATCAGCAGTCTGATTACATTCAATAAGTGAAATCAAAATTCTAGGAGAAGCTACTACTGTATTATTTAATGTATAACAATATTTGATTGTTCAGTCTTCTGCACGATAACGTAAATTCAATCTTCTAGCTTGAAAATCCAAGAACGATGTAGCTGAATGAGTTTCTCCATAACTATTTCTAGATGGCATCCAGCATTCTATATCATGTGAATTATATTTTCATAACGCTAAATCTCATGAACATAATTGCAATAAACGATATGGTAATCATAAATCTTCTACCAGTTCCATAGAATTTTCAAGGATAAAATCATGGAATTGGTCGGACATTTTCACATCAGCAGGTAGAATAATTACTTGTTCCACTTTCATAAACTGGTGAACTCTGTAAAGTCCAGATGTATCTTTTCCGTAACTTCATGCCTCACGACGATAACATGGACTCATTCAAACCATTTTTTTTGGTAAATCTGATTCATTCAATATTTCTCCGCTATAATATGAAGTTAGAGGAATTTCAGCAGTTGCAATCATCCACTGATCATCTCTTTCCAACCAATAAGCATCTTCTTCTCCTCATGGAAAATATCCTGTTCAAACCAAACATTCTGGATTTACCATATTAGGTACTTGAAATGGAGTAAATCCTTTCTTTACCATCTTTTTAAGAGCATGTTGCAATATTGCTTGTTCGAGTAGCATTCCATCATTTTTGAGAAAATATGAACGTGCTCAAGCTAACTTCACTCCCCTTTCTACGTCCACCATATCATATTTTTTCATCAACGTCATATGGTCTTGAATTGGGAAATCGAACTGAGGAATTTCTCATACTCTTTTTACTTCTACATTTTCAGTATCATCTTTTCACTCTGGTACATTTGGTGAAATGAAATTAGGCATTTTCAATTGATACTTTTTCAATTCATCTTGCAAAGCAGTTTGTTGGTTCTCTAATTCTTGAATCTGACTTTTCAAAGCTTTTGCTCATTCATAATCCTGCTGGGATGCTAAAGTTTTTTGTTGAAATTTTAGATCATCAACCTTTTGCTGAATGGTTTTTCTTTCATCATCTTTGGCCAAAATCATATCTACATCACAGTCGCTGTGCCTTTTAGCGAGAGCCTGTTTATATTCATCTAAATTTTCACGAACTTTCTTCAAATCTAGCATTGTTCTAATGATTAATATAAAAATCAGATTTGAATATATTAATTTTTAGGAATAATGCAATGGGATAAAGTTTATAGTAGATATAAGATAGTCAATCCAACACCAAAATGAGTATTTTTTCAAGAGATTTTTTAGTTTGATTTGTTAATTATTTATCTTCTTTAATTTCTTTAAATATTTGTTCGAATATTCAAGAATCTTTTGCTTCTTCCATTGCATATTTAATTTGACGGTATACTCACATTTCCTTGTCTATCTCAAATCAAGAAGACAGTAATTCAAAATTTTTTAATTGTTCTGAATCACCATCAAATTTTATCTTTCATGTATCTTCATTAATAGTTATAATACATTTTTGAGGGTTATCTAAAACGTTAAATAAATTAGCTTTGTAATTATTTCTTAGCATTGTTAGTTCTCAATCTTCCCAATCTTTATTCTTTTGTTTTTCATTTAGATACGAATTTAATGTATCGTAATCAAATGAATATTTTCTTTCCATTTTATATTATTTTAATAAATAAAAATATTAATTCATAAATTTTTTAACTGTGTTCCTAATTTCGCTAGGGAGGTAGCTTATAGCATATTTACCAACTATAACATCATCTACTATTGCAGATATTTCCATTCAGCTTTTATTATTCTTTCACCAACTAATATGACTGTACTTAGGGTTATTTAAAATATGCTTTATTTCATCTATAGATTTTGCTGTAGTAATTTCACTTACAATATTTTCTTTTTTTGCGTTACCTGTTCGCCAAAATTCAGGTCCATCTAAATCAATCTTATAATTAGAAAATTTTGAATTCCACCAATTTGCTAAATCTCTTACAAGTTTAACTTTATTGCTCCATTCCTTAATTTTTTCAACAAAACGTCATCTTAGCGATTTTATTTTCTCTGGAGTTTGTGTTGTTTGGTTATGTAATGCAACAGCTTCCATTATATTAGAATGTAAATCTTTCCATCATTCAGCAGGGACGTCACTTAATAAACTAATTACCTTCTCTCTAGTCATTCATGTATCTGGATTTCTTGTTAATTCTATTAAATCGTTTGCATATTTTAATAATTCTCTTACTTTTTGTTTGTGTGCTTCCCAAGCTTCTCATTCTAAATTATATTGATATAATCATTTTTCACTGGCTGGTGTAGTTAGTATTTTTTCTATTGTTTCTCATCGTTTTTCGGGTTTAAAAATTCATCTACCATCTCTCAAATATGCAGTGATTTCATCTTTTGCATATGTAATTGTTCATTGATTTTTATCTCTCATAAAATATGAATTTCGATTATGTTGTCATTCATGTAGTATGGTTCCGTATTCATAAATTCCTTTATTTAAACCTGGATCTTTTCAGTTTCAAACTGATAATGTTCATTCTAATTCTTTTATTTTAGAAGCTCCAGTATTAAATCATCCAGATTCTTTCTTTCACTCTATGTCTAGAGTTTTATGGTATATTATTTCATAAGATGTTTTATCTCATACAAAGAAATGTAATCATGTTCCGTGTTGTCTCACGGTAATATCGTCTGTTATTTTTGCAATAATGTTTGGATCATTGATTCATCTCATAGCTAAAAGTAATTCTTTTGGTGTTTTATATGGTCCATTTTTGAAATCGATATATTTGCGTACTGTATTAAACTTTTCTACAATATTACTAATTCCTTTCATAAAATACATCCTCTCTTGTTTTGGTAGAGTTAGAATGTCAACTCTAACACTGTTCAAAATTTCAGCGACTCATATATTTCTTTTCTCTCAAATTATTTTTTGAACGTAAGTTTCTATATTTTCAATTATCTTTCATCTATTGTAATTGTTGTATGATTCAATTTCTGACTTTTGTATTCAATATTCTTCATACTTAACTTTTGATTCAAATGCAAGTATATTTTCAATATCTATTCATTTCCCTTTTAATTCTTTTAATGCGTCAATTAATCCTCAAGAATCAAACACTTCGTGCGGATTTAGTAATACTTTTCAATTTTCTCATAATAATTTTATTATTGCACTATTGGCCTCTGTTAATTCTATACTTAAGCATAAATTAATATCTTCTCATACATCAATTCATAGATCTTTTAGTTGTTTTAACTTCGTTATTTCTTCGGGTTTATAACTTATTAACTCTCTTCAATAAAGTGGAAATACTTCACTTATATCAATTCATAAATCTTTTAAATCTTTTAATAAATTTATTTGTTCGGGTTTTAATTCTGATAATTGTAACGTAGAATCACTTATGTCAATTCATAAATCTTTTAATTCTTTTAATAAATTTATCTGTTCAAATTTTAATTTTGATAATTCTAACACATTGAAAGATAAATCAACTCATAAGTCTTTTAGTTGTTTTAGTGTGTTTACTTCTTCTGGTTTTAATTTTGATAATTCTTCTGTATATGAGAGTAAATTAACTCATAAGTCTTTTAGTTGTTTTAATGTGTTTACTTCTTCTGGTTTTAATTTTGCATATTTTACAGCAACATCTCATAATGATAAGCTAAATCATAGATCTTTTAGTTGCTTTAATATAGAAATTTGTTCTTTAGTAAAAGATTGAAATTCTGCTTCTCTTCCATGTGTTTCCATATGAAAATTATCATGTAGAAATTGTGCTTTTTCTTCTCGAGTTTTCAATTTTTCTCGTTGTTCTCATATAGGATCAACTTCTCATCATTCTCTTACTTCTCATCATTCTCATTTAAATAAGTTATCTTTTTGAGCCTTTAAGCTAACTATCTCTTGTTCTAATTTAGATATATCAGTATCAGATGCTCATAAATTTCTTTCAACATTTGCTAGTTCTTGTCATTTTTCAATCAATTGAGCATCTATTCATTCGATTTCTTTTTGAATTCTCTCATATTCTGGATTCGGTACTCTCTTTGGACTAGTCGCTAATTTTGCATTGTCATAATTAGCTCTACCGTCTTTTAATTGTTGTTCTACTTGTTGTAATAATTGTCTTTTATTCTCAACATATTTATTTCCTCATTTAAATAATCAGTTTTCTCCTCGTAATAATTCGTGATTTCCTCTTTCATGTCTTGATAAATCTCTTCATGCCGCTCTAGTTTCTTTGTCTATTACATCGTATCTATCTCAGAATCCATTTACTTGTCACTTAGCTTTTAATTGTTCAAATGAAGAAATCGTAAAAGAATCACTTCAATCAGTTTTTTTGAAATCTAAAGTAGTTCTTCCGTTATTTGTTTTTATATCTGTACATTGATATTCTATTCCATCAATCCATATGTGCTTTCATTTTAATTTAATTGCATTTTCTCTAAAAAATCAGTCGCGTATATCTTGTTCAATTTGTGTTTTCTGTCTTTGTAAACTTTCATATTCTCTAATTATTTCATTGGCATTTTTTGTTCTAGCTTCCTTTCAAACTAATTCTTCAAACATTATCTGTTGTTCTAGTCATCTTTCAGATTGTCTGTTTTTTATATCAAAATTGAAATTTGCTTTTGCATCTTGCAATTCTTTAAATGATGAAAATTCTCTAGTTTTTCATTTTCATTCAGTAAAAACTATCTTATCTCATTTTACTCAAATGAATTTCATTTTCTTTCATCAAATTGAAACAATATTTCCTTCTTTGATTATAGAATAGATATCTTTTAATGAAACTATATTTGGTTGTATAGTTAGTTCTTTTGAAATATTTTGTAATTGCTGTTCAAGCTGTGCTTTTCTAGATTTTAATCCATCAACTTCATCTGATAGATTCTTTTTCTTTCATTCTAAAACTGCTCTGTCTTTTCTTCTTCATTCGAGATCTTTTGATTTTAAATCTATATCTCTTGAGAATTCTCAATCTAAATCATTTCTTGCTGATTCTAATGTACTATTTAAATTTCTTTTTACATATTTTCCTCTTGCAGAATTAAATCTTTCTCTAATTCTATTTCAATTTGAGTTTTCTGGCAAAACGAATGTATCACTATTAGCTTCAATTTTAACTTTAATTTTTCAATCCGGTCAAGTCTCAGTATATACAATTCTTCATTTTCTATTTGGATTATGTCATTCATTAGGTCTTCGTTCTAATTTATATGTAATTCAGTCTATTGTGATTCAATTCTCTGACATAATTTCTTGATCAAATTTTTCATGAAGCTTTTGCGTTGCTCTGTCTACTACCCTATCATTTAGTACTTCACTACCTCAACCATTTTTTGAAACATATTCTCTTAAACGTTTTAATGATTTTGGTCCTAATACTCAATCTACTTCTTTTCATTTTAATCAGATTTCTCTTTGAATTGTCTTTATATCATGTGGTGAGAATTCCATCATATCTCATGTTTCCAAAAATTTCTTCATTGTTTCAGTACGTAAACTTTCTGGTAATTTCTGGATTACATCTTTTGCTTGATTATATTCTTCATTGAATTTACTCTGTCTTTCCATCCATTTATATTGACTACCTAATTTTGTTAATTCTGGTGTCTTTTTATATCAATTATAATACGGATTATACTCTGAATCGTGTAATATTTCATTTTCCCTCAATGTAATTACCCCTTCTCACAAATCCACCTTAAGTTCGCTTCTAGCTTTATCATATTCTTTTATTGTTATGCTTTTAAGTTGTTTTATTTTTCAATGAAGTCTTAATCATAGAATCATACCAATTGAATGGATAGCTTCTTCCACTGTCATCCCTTTAAATTTTCAGTCAAAAGCTATACTTAAAGCTTCATCTGTTGCTACTAAACTTCAAAATTCCCCTGTCAATCATGCGACATATTTTACTGCATTTCAAAATTGTGTTGCACTAATTTTTTGTCACATCACAAACTCCATACTTGTGCTTGTCATTGTGTTAATTGGTTTTCATAGAAATTTCAACATTCATAAAAATGCAATACTTTGAACGTATCACCTAAAATTATCAACAGGATTCAAATCTGCCAAAATATCACGCCCCTCAATTGCATTATGTAAAGCTGTACTTGCAACATGGAATCATGTTCATTCAAAAATCATTCATACAGCTTTCATTCAAAGTCTTCATTCAGTTCTTGCTATATTTCATGCCTTGACAATATCTCAAACCGATTTACCCGCCTTCCACAATTTTGTTCATTTTGTCCATTCTGCAGCATGAGCAACAGTTCTTCATACTCTTGTTTCCGAAGTTATTGTTGCCATAGTTCTTCATGTATTCTTTGCTAAATTTTCTCCGACTACCCTAGTTCCAGAAGCTCCTCTTACCCTAGAATAAGCATTTCATAATCTTGTATTTTTTACCTTTCACCACATCTTTAGTTTAGCTGTATTTTTTAATTTTGTACAATATTTAGAGGCTGTTCCCATTTTTTTACAAAGTTTCGCAATACGAGTAAATTTAGCTACTTTATTTCATATATTTATAGCTCTCACTCAAACAGCTGAAGCTTTTAGTCAAGCCACGGCTGCTACTCATAATCCTA
>Ga0310697_10003909_pt1 | contig 14891 bp, 10 predicted proteins | sample 172DNAGHGlowgp2_FD_203883 | JGI IMG/M metagenome (GOLD analysis project Ga0310697, IMG submission 203883) | Sheep rumen microbial communities from Palmerston North, Manawatu-Wanganui, New Zealand - 1728 DNA GHGlow gp2 (v2) (version 2) | ecosystem: Host-associated > Mammals > Digestive system >...
CATCCGACGGTAAAACGATAAAAGTGCGGAAATGTTTCCGCGTTGACACAAAAGTAATGATTTCTTGTTTGACTTCTTATAAAAAAAGAGTAAATTTGCATGATTTAGAAAATTAGTCAAACTTAAAATAATTATTGCATTATGCCTAAGATGGATTTATCAAAGTACGGTATCACCGGTGTTACCGAAGTTCTCTACAACCCGACCTACGAAGTCCTCTACAACGAGGAGACCAAGCCCGGACTCGAGGGCTATGACAAAGGCCAGGTAACCGAGCTCGGCGCCATCAACGTGATGACCGGCGTTTTCACCGGCCGCTCCCCTAAAGACAAGTACATCGTCTATGACGAGACCTCCAAGGAAGGAGCTCCCGGAGAGGTCTGGTGGACAACCGAAGGCTATCCCAACGACAACCACAAGATGTCCGAGGATGTCTGGGCCGAGGTCAAGAAGCTCGCCCTCAAGCAGCTCAGCGGCAAGCGCCTCTTCGTAGTAGACGGCTTCTGCGGCACCCACAAGGACACCCGTATGAAGGTCCGTTTCATCATGGAGGTCGCCTGGCAGGCACACTTCGTCACCAATATGTTCATCCGCCCGAAGAGCCAGGATGAGTTCGACCAGGAGCCTGACTTCGTGGTCTACTGCGCTTCCAAGGCCAAGGTCGACAACTACAAGGAGCTCGGCCTCCGTACCGACACCTGCGTCGCCTTCAACGTCACCAGCAAGGAGCAGGTCATCCTCAACACCTGGTACGGTGGCGAGATGAAGAAGGGCCTCTTCTCCATGATGAACTACTACCTCCCTCTCAAGGGTATCGCCGCCATGCACTGCTCGGCCAATACCGACATGAACGGTGAGAACACCGCTATCTTCTTCGGTCTGTCCGGCACCGGCAAGACCACCCTTTCCACCGATCCCAAGCGTCTCCTCATCGGTGATGACGAGCACGGCTGGGACGACGAGGGCGTCTTCAATTTCGAGGGCGGCTGCTACGCCAAGGTCATCAAGCTCGACAAGGAGTCCGAGCCCGATATCTACAACGCCATCCGCCGCGACGCTCTCCTCGAGAACGTCACCGTAGACGAGAACGGCAAGATCGACTTCAACGACAAGAGCGTTACCGAGAATACCCGCGTCTCTTATCCTATCTATCACATCAATAACATCGTACGTCCCGACAGCCACGGCCCTGCCGCCAAGCAGGTGATCTTCCTGTCCGCCGACGCTTTCGGTGTCCTCCCTCCGGTCTCCATCCTCGACAGCGAGCAGACCAAGTACTACTTCCTCTCCGGCTTCACCGCCAAGCTCGCAGGTACTGAGCGCGGCATCACCGAGCCCACCCCGACCTTCTCCGCCTGCTTCGGCCAGGCCTTCCTTGAGCTCCACCCGACCAAGTATGCCGAGGAGCTTGTCAAGCGCATGGAGAAGAGCGGCGCCAAGGCTTACCTCGTGAACACCGGTTGGAACGGCACTGGCAAGCGCATCTCGATCCGCGACACCCGCGGTATCATCGATGCCATCCTCGACCACTCGATCGACGAGGCCCCGACCAAGCAGATCCCTTACTTCAACTTCACCGTCCCGACAGTCCTCAAGGGCGTCGACACCGGTATCCTCGATCCTCGCGACACCTACAAGTGCGCCTGCGAGTGGGAGGAGAAGGCCAAGGATCTCGCCGGCCGCTTCATCAAGAACTTCAAGAAGTACGAGTCCAACGAAGCCGGCAAGGCCCTCGTAGCCGCCGGTCCCCAGCTCTAATATTTCAGTACGATAAGAAATCAGCGGATCCTTCGGGACCCGCTGATTTTTTTGTTATCCGGCAAGGATCATTTCTTTCCCGCAAGGATGACGCCCAGGATGATGGCGAGCGACCCCACGGCGGACATGACGGTCATTCTCTCACCCAGGATTATCATCGAGGATACGAGCGTGAAGAAAGGATTGAGATATACGTAGTTGGTAGTAGTGAAACTGCCCAGCTTGGACATCACCTTATTCCAAACGATGAAACACGCCAGTGAGGCGATGAGTCCGAGGAACAGGAGATTGAGTATAACACGGGGCTGCACAAGGGCTGAAGCGACCGCTGCTCCGTCCCCTCCGAACAGGAACGGGATAATGGTCAGAAGGCCGTAGAAGAAAACCTTGCGAGTGGCGAAAAGCGCGCCGTACTCAGATGTCATCTGGGCCATGAAGATGCTGTACAAGGCCCAGCATACGGCAGCACCTATAGCGAAAAAATCTCCTTTGGGAGAGAGCTGCAGGGTCTGCCGCTCGAAGACAACCATCGCCATGCCCCCAAGCGCCAAAAGCGTACCGGTGACCAGCGGCCATCCTACATGGATGTCCTCCAGTCCGTCCACCAGTTTGCCATGGCAGAAACGCTTGACGGCCAGAGTCAGAAGTGCCGTGAACAGGGGCGCGCTGCACACGAGGAACGCCACGTTGCAGGCTTGGGTATATACCAGGGCCGTGTTCTCCGTAAGGAAATAGAAAGACCCGCCGGTTATACCGAGGAAAACAAATATGGCCTCATGGAAAGCGGTGGAACTGAACAGCTTGGAAGCCTGGTGATCCCCTCCTTTCCTTCCGCGATAAAGGCAGAACGCCCAGATACCGGCATAGGCAAGGGTGAAGCGGATGGCGAATATCTCTGCCGGCTTAAGGCCGGCCGCAATCAGGATCTTCGTGCAGACGAAGGTGACGCCCCAAACAGCCACTACGAGGAGGGCGAGGAGATGATATGCCAACAGGGACTTGACTTTCATTCGTTCATTCCATATACGGTGGGCAAAGATAATGCATTTTCAAAGAAAAGTCTTAACTTTGTATATAATATAAACCGACTACAATGAAACACTTGGCACTTCTTACCGCACTCGTCATGACAATAGCATGCGCCCCGAAAGTTGAAAACCCTGACGTCGAGACCTTCAAGGCCAAAGGCGGCAAGGTGGACATCACCTGCATCAACCACGGCTCGATAGCCGTCTCGTACAAGGATTATCTCATCCAGATCGACCCGGTAAAGAACTACGGTGGAAAGGAACTGGACTATGACTCCTTCCCCAAGGCCGACCTCATACTCATCACCCATGAGCATGGCGACCACTACAACAAGGAGACCATCGAGCAGCTTTCCAAGGAGGGTACCCGTGTGATCACCAACGGTACGGTACACGGCCTCCTCGGCTACGGAGAGACCATGGACAACGGTGAGAGCACCAAGGCCGACAAGGGCATCAAGATCGACGCCACCCCCGCATACAACACTACGGAGGGCAGGACCCAGTTCCACCCCAAGGGCAACGGCAACGGCTATCTTCTGACTATCGGAGGGCTGCGTGTCTTCGTCTCCGGCGACTCCGAAGACATTGAAGAGTATGCCAACCTCAAGGACATAGACGTTGCATTCCTTTCAGCCAACCAGCCTTATACGATGACTGTCGAGCAGTGCATCCATGCCGCCCAGGTCATCAAGCCCAAAGTCCTTGTCCCCTACCACCTCGGCAACACTGACATGCAAGCCATCAAGGACGGGCTCGAGGGCTCTGGCATAGAAGTCAGGCTGCACGAATCCCTCCGATAGATCCAAGGATGAAACGCTTTCTTAATGATACCCTGCCGGCAGTCTTCCTGACGGTAATTGCTGCCATGATGGCCTTTTCAGGATGCTCGCGAGGCCTCAAGTTCGACCCTTCCCTGTATTCTCCTGAGATACAGTTCATCGACAGCCTGCGATACAATACCGGCGGGCCGGAGTATCCTGAGGATGTGACCGTCACACCGGACTCGCTGCTGCGGTCGTGGATCGGCTTCGCAGAACGCTTCAGCGCAGGCGACTATGCCGGTGCATATGACTTCGCCCAGGAGGACAACAATTTCAGCAACATAGTCATTTACCTGCGCAATACCACCGCCCAGTATGTGTTCTTCACGAGCGCTTGGTCGGACGTCATCTTCAACATGAAGGCCTCGGAGGATTTCTACCGGGAGATGGACGACTTGCTGAATTTCAACCTGGCGATGGTCAAGACCGTCATCGCCATGGGCGACGAAGGCGGCTATGTCCCTCCGCACTATACCGACCTGCTGCGCTCCATGGGCATGATCTACCGGCTGATCGGAGACCGGTCAGTCATGGAGTCGTTCTGTGAAGAGATTTACAGGGGTTACATGGCCTGCGGATATGGTGACATACCCAGCCGTCTGGCAGTATTGTACTACAGGGTACAGTTCCTTAGCGACTATGGCGAGGCGGAGACAGCCCTGCAGGAAGTGCGGGCCTTCAGGGACGTAGTCATGGAAGAATGCCCGCCTGAAGAGCTGGCTTCATCCCTCGAGGTGCTGGTCCAGTTGGAAGAAATCGCCACCAATCCAAGACCTCCGAAAACTGAGGCAGCCCAGTAAGCGTCAGTCCTTTACAGGTTTGATATAGACATTGCGGACCTCGAGCGGACCACCCTCGCTCTGTATGGCGATGTGCCCTTCGGTTCCGACGTAATGGGCCTCATTCTTAAGGACGCCGTTGATGAATACACGGATCAGATGCCCTTCGCAGATGATGTCGGCGCTGTTCCACTCTCCCGCCTGGACTTCCAGGTCACCAGTCTCGAAGCCGGTCTTGAACCGGCTTCCGCTTTCTTTCTGCTCGTCGAAAGGGATCTCCGCGAAAGAGATCATGTCTCCGGCACTCCCTGCCTTCAGGTTGACCTCCGCGCAGCGGGGCCAGAGCTTTTCGGCAGGCTCGACCCTCTGGAAGAGTCCGCTGTTCGATGGCTCGCCTATCCACCGCCACTCCACATGGAGTTCATAATCGTCGAAGGAAGCATCGGTCATCATGAAACCGTAAGGCTGTCCGGAGATCGTGATGACGCCGTCCTTTACACCGAAAACGTCCGCTGCAGGTACTCCGGCTTCAGGGTTGACGAAGAAAGTCCAACCGTCAAGGTTCTTTCCGTTGAAAAGCATCGTCTTGCGCTCTCCGCATGAAATACAGAGCAATGCACAGGCAAGAAGGGCCAAAATGGCAATCAAAGTCTTTCTCATAGCGTTTCAGTCGTTATCGTTTTGATCTATTGCCAGCAAGTTAACAAAAAAATAGTATTTTTGCACTGTCATGACGACAGAGCAATCAAATGAAATCCTCGCTTTCGCGGCTGAAGTTGGCCATACGCTGTTGGAAAACGGCGCGGAAATCTCCCGCGTCGAGGAGACGATGAAGATCGTCGCCGCTTCATACGGAGTGGACAAGGAACATTTCTTCATCCTCAGCAACGGCATTTTCACGACAGGCAGTTCCTACGCCAACGTCGAATTCATCCCGATCAAGGGGGCCAGTCTCGACAAGGTGGTCGAGGTCAACCAGCTGTCCCGCGAGATTTCTGCCGGAAAGTATACCCTGGAAGAGGCCAGGGTGCGTCTGGATGGGATCAGGAACGCTCCTCCCAAGCCCAGATGGGAGCAGTTCCTCGGCGCAGCCCTCGGCAGCGGCGCATTCTGCGCCATCTTCGGCGGCAGCCTGCTTGACTGCGCCGCCACGTTTATTTCGGGAACCGCAGTTTTCATGTTCCTTTCGCTGGCATGTATACCATACATGTCCAAAGCCTTGGGCAACATATGTTCGGGAGCGTTCGGTACCTTGCTCTGCATCCTGTTTTACAAATGGGGCTTCGGGGTCAATCTGGGCAACATGATCATCGGAACCCTTATCCCCCTGATTCCCGGAGTGGCTTTCACCAACGGACTGAGGGATATCTCGAACGAAGACTATCTTGCCGGAGTTGCCAGGATGCTTGACGCACTGCTGGTATTCCTGTCCATTGCTATTGGTGTGTGCATCACATTCTTGGTACACAGTTACATAGCCGGAAGCATGATCCAGCTCAGCGGCACCGTTACGGATCCGGTGACTGCCGCACTGCCTGTTCAATTGATGGCCGCGCTGATTGGAACCGCCTCATTTGCTGTCCTGTTCGGCGTCCCGCGCAAGTATTATTTCGCGGCCGGCGTCGTGGGGATGTTCGGATGGCTGGCATATCTGCTGGTATCCCGTTACACTCCCCTTTCGGTGGTCGGCGGTACGCTGATCGCTTCCACCATAGTCGCATTCATGTCCCGGTTGTTCGCCGTACGGCTGAAATGCCCCGGAACTGTCTTCCTGATCTGCGGAGATTTCCCCCTGATTCCGGGAGCAGGAGTTTTCTGGAGTTCCTACTATGTGGTTTCAGAGCAGATGAATGCATCACTGAATGCGGGATTCACCGCGGTCAAGGTCACTATCGCCATCGTCCTCGGCATCATCATCGCCGCCAATGTACTTCGATGGAACAAGATTGCCTCGGTCAGCCGCTGATCCCTATATCTTGCCTGCACCATGTCTGTTCCCGGAAGGAAAATGAAGCTTTTGTTCTGGATTCCGTGCCTTGTATGCGGTCTCCTGTTTTTCTTCGTCATATATGCCTTGACACAAGGCCTTACCGGTCTGGCAGGAAGGGCCGGCCAAGGGGCGGCCTCGGCTGCCGCAGTCCTTTGCGGCATAGGCGTGCTCGGACTCTATTCCCTGTGGAACAGGGTATGGGACGGGTTGGCAGACCTTCGGAAAGAGAATGACATCCCCATGGAGCGCTGTCTCCCCGAGACGGGAAAGGGATTCCTGACCGGGATCATCTACTTCGCACTTGTTGCAGGAGTCACAGCACTTGCAGGATGCTACAGGATCAAGGAAGTCAATTTCGACTTCATGGCTCAGCTGCGCTTCCTGACCCTTTTCTTCCTGGTTGCAGTTCTCGAGGAAGTCATCTTCCGCGGCATACTTTTCCGGATGATTGACGAACGGTTCAACACTGTGGCCGCATTCGTCGTCTCCGCACTGGTCTTCGGGGCAGCGCATCTTGCCAATCCCGGCGCGACATGGTGGGCCGGCCTGGCGATAGCCATCGAGGCCGGCATCATGCTCAGCGCCGCATACAAGTATTCCGGCACTCTGTGGATGCCGATAGGCATTCACTGGGCCTGGAACTACACCCAGGGCAACATCCTCGGATTCGCAGTATCCGGAGGCAACGCCAGGGAAAGCCTGTTCATTCCCGAAATTTCCGGCCCAGAGATCATCACCGGCGGCCCCTTCGGCGCCGAAGCCTCCATAGTCGCCGTCGTCATCGGCTCCCTCCTCTCCGCCCTCCTCATCATCGCCTGGCTTCGCCGCTCCCGCTAGTCCTCTCGACTAAAGAGTACCCCCACTCCACAAACGGTGCGGGATTTTGCCCTTTTCCCGCACCGATCAGGCAAAATAGGCCCATCCGTGCGGAAAAACGGCCAAAACCCGCACGGATGGATGATTAAAGCTTGAAATGAGGTGGAAAGGAAGATTGAAAGGAGTGGATAAAAAAGAGTAAGGGAAAGAGACAAGAAGAGTGGAAGAGATGGAAAGGATTTGAGCAGAAATGCGTATATTTGTGCCAAGTCATGACACAATTAAAATCGGACATACAGTATCTGCCGGGCGTGGGGCCGAAAAGGGCCCAGCTGCTGAAGACAGAGTTGGAGGTCGCCACTTTCGGCGATCTCATCCATCTGTATCCGTTCCGGTATATCGACAGGAGCAGCATCCAGCGGATAGCCGAGATCACTCCTGACGTCGCTCATGTCCAGGTCATGGCCAGAGTAATACGGGCCACGCTTTATGGCCCCGGCAGTTCGATATTCATACAGCGCAGCCAGGCCGGTACCGAGATAGACAATAGCCCGAAGGACAAGACCGGAGCCAAGACCTTGCGTTTCAATGCGGTCAAACGCCTGAGCGTGATCGTTGCGGACAGTACCGGCGAGATGGAGATGGTGTTCTTCAAGGGCATCAAGTGGAACTGGGAGCGGCTGACGCCGGGAAGCGTGTTCGTTTTCTTCGGCAAGCCGCAGACTTTCGGCAGCCGCATGAATATCGTCCACCCGGAGGTGGACAATCCCCCGTCGCCGGGCGAGGTCCACACCGGCATAGGCACCCTCACCGGAGTATATCCCAGCACTGAGAAGCTCAAGAACGCTGGCATAACCGGCAAGGTTATGAACCGCCTTCAGGCCGCCGCGCTCAATGCTTGCCTCCCGGAGATCGAAGAAACCCTTCCGGAATACATCCTGCACGAAAAGGAATTGGTCCCGCTGAAGTTCGCCATGCGCAACATCCACTTCCCGCAGGATGCGGATGCGCTGCTCAAGGCATCCTACCGCCTCAAGTTCGAGGAGCTTTTCTTCCTTCAGCTTTCCCTGCTGAAGCAGAAATACATACGCAGCCGCAGCGAAATCGGCATCCGCATGCCCAAGGTCGGCGAGTCATTCAATGCCCTGTACAGGAAATTGCCATTTGACCTCACCGGCGCCCAGAAACGCGTCATTAAGGAAATACGTGCCGACCTGACCAGCGGCCATCAGATGAACCGCCTGCTGCAGGGAGACGTCGGTTCCGGCAAGACCATGGTCGCCGTGCTTACATGCTTGATTGCCTACGGCAACGGATTCCAGTCATGCATCATGGCTCCTACGGAAGTCCTGTCGCAGCAGCATTACGCCAATGTGAGCAGGTACCTCGAAGGGACTGGCGTGCGGTGCGCGCTCCTTACGGGCAGCAGCACCGCCAAGGAGCGCCGCGAGATACATGCCGGCCTCGAGGACGGCAGTATCGCCATCCTCATCGGCACGCACGCGCTCATCGAAGATGACGTCCGCTTCCGCGCCCTCGGCCTCGCCATCATCGACGAGCAGCACCGCTTCGGCGTCGACCAGCGCTCGAAGCTCTGGGCCAAAGGCCCTGTCATCCTTCCTCAGGAGGTAAAATCATCCGAAGGACCGGTACGTGTGCCGCCACACGTACTGGTCATGACGGCGACGCCGATTCCGCGGACGTTGGCGATGACGTTGTACGGTGATCTGGATGTTTCGGTCATCGATGAACTGCCGCCGGGCCGCAAGCCCGTACAGACCATGCTCATAGGGCAAGGCAAGCGTCGCGCACTGTACAAGTTCATGCGCGACGAGATTGCCAAAGGCAGGCAGGTCTTCGTGGTATACCCGCTCATCTTCGAGAGCGAAAAGATGGACCTGAAGAATCTCGAGGCAGGATACGAGGAGATCGTCAAGGCCTTCCCACTGCCGGACTACAAGGTCGCGATAGTGCACGGACAGCAGACCAACGAAGTCAAGAACTTCAACATGTCCGCATTTGCAGCCGGCCGTGCGGATATCCTCGTCTCCACGACAGTCATCGAAGTGGGCGTGGATGTCCCGAACGCATCGGTCATGGTCATCGAGAGCGCCCAGCGCTTCGGCCTGAGCCAGCTGCATCAGCTGCGCGGCCGGGTCGGGCGAGGCAGCGAGAAGTCCTACTGCATCCTCGTCAAAGACGAGAAGGTGTCGAAGGAGTCGCAGCGCCGCCTTGACCTTATGGTCGCGACCGAGAACGGTTTCGAACTGGCAGAGGAGGATATGAAGATGCGCGGCCCCGGCGACCTGGAGGGTACGCAACAGAGCGGCCTGCCTATCGCGTTGAATATCGCATCACTCGTCCATGACAGCCGCATCCTGAACGAAGCTAGGGTATATGCCGAGCATATACTGGAGTCGGATCCGTTCCTCTCCTCACCCAAGAATCTCCCGCTTGCACGGGAACTTCAAAAGGATAAATACAACATCAAGGATTATAGCAAGATAAGCTGATGATTACCGAGCTCATCGACAAGTATATCTGGCTCATCCAGACATTCATAGACGCGGGAGAGAGAGGCCTCACCCTGGAGCAGGTCACCACCCGCTGGGAGCGGCGCTACGGCACCGAGTATCACCGGAGGACCTTCAACAACCACCGCGAGGCCATAGCCGAGATCTTCGGCATAGAGATCGAGTGCAACCGCAGTACGAACTGCTATTTCATCCGCTATGGAGAGGACGCCATCGACCGCCAGTCATCCGTGGGATGGCTCATCAACACATTCACGGTCAACAATCTCCTTTCCCTCAGCCGCGAACGGCTGACTGGCCGGGTCTCGGTCGAGAATATCCCTTCGGGGCAGATCCACCTCACCGGTATCATCTCGGCGATGAAGGATGACCGCACCCTGGAGATATTCTACAGGAAATACGGCGAGGAGGAAGGCGAGATGTTCCATGTCGACCCTTACGGCATCAAGGAATACCAGCGGCGCTGGTACCTGCTCGGATACTGTCACGAACGCGGAGCCGAGCGTGTGTACGCCCTCGACCGCATCACTTCCCTGACTGCGACGGGATGGACCTTCAAGATGCCCAGGGACTACGACATCGACGATCTCTACTCCCAGACCATAGGCATATACCAGGACGGAAAGACTGAACCGGAGAGCATTTACCTGAAGGTGACGGAACACGAAGCCAATTTCCTCCGCGACCTGCCACTTCACCCGTCGCAGTTTGAGATCGGGCCTGAAGGAGAAGGATATGTCAAGTTCCGAATCCGCGTGATCCCCAATGAAGACCTGCTGATGGAGTTGAAACGCCTCGGTTCCGAGGTGGAGATACTCTCCCCCCTCCCCTTGCGCAAGCGTATGGCGGAGGAACTGCAGGAAGCTGCAAACAAATACAAATAACCATATGAGAACCAACCTTTTAGGCGCAGCATTCTGCGCTGCCGCAATCCTTTTCAGCACAATGAGCTGCAAACAGAAACAAGAGAATGAAAGCGGGTATATCGGACCTTCCGACATCACCGTGACGGACGGTCTCATGACCCCGGAAGTGATGCTGTCCCTCGGGCGGCTCAGCGACCCCCAACTCTCCCCTGACGGGACCAAGGTCCTTTACGGGGTCAGCTACACATCCCTCGCGGACAACCGCAGTTGCCGCAACCTCTTCATGAGCAACATCGACGGATCCGACAAGGTCCAGCTTACCCGGTATGCCAAGAGCGTCTCCAACGCACGCTGGTCGCTCGACGGCAAGGAGATCTATTTCCTACAGGGAGGACAGGTCTGGAAGGCTCCCCTGCAGGGCAACAAGCTCGGCAAGAAGGTCCAGATCAGTGACGTTCCTGCGGGCATTGGAGAGTTCAAGCTTTCTCCCAACCAGTCCAACATCCTGTATACCAGCACAATCCATAGTGCTGTCCAGACCCCGGTGGACAGTGATCCTGCGCTGGACAAGGCTCAGGCCTACGCAACCGAAGATCTCATGTACCGCCACTGGGACCACTGGGTGACAGAGACACCCCGCACCTATGTCGCCCCCTTCGCCGGAGCGATGATCACTACGGACAATTCCTTCGACCTTCTCGGCGATGAGCCTTACGAGCTCCCTACCGAGCCTTTCGGCGGTCTGGAGCAGCTGAGCTGGAGCCCTGACGGGCGCTTTGTCGCATACAGCTGCAGGAAGGCTGTCGGAAAGGAATATGCTTTCTCTACCGACACCGAGATATATGTCTATTGCATCCTCACCGGAGAATGCAAGCGTATCGAGATGGACGGCGGATACGACACCGATCCCGTCTGGTCTCCCGACGGAAGCCAGATAGCCTGGCTGAGCATGGAACGCCAGGGCTATGAGTCGGACAAGTCCCGCATCATGGTCCAGGACATAGTGATCAATGAAAACGAATTCAACTTCGGAAAACGCTGCGAACTGACCGCGGATTTCAAGTACAACGCAGCGGGTCTGGTATGGGCCCCGGACAGCAAGGGTCTTTACTTCAATGCCCTTGCTGAAGGTCTGCAGGCCATTTACAAGGCTGAGAAGTCAGGCGACACTTGGACTATCAACCGCCTGACAGCCGACAATCTCTGGTTTGACTTCGATTCCCCTTGGGGTATCGTCGAGAAGGACAGGGTCACCACTCTTCTGGCCAGCTACTGCTCGATTGACTTCCCCAACGAGCTCGTAGCCATTAAGCTGGACGGCAGCGAGCCGCAGCGCATCACCCGCGAGAACGACAGGATACTCGACCAGGTCGCCCCGCACGAGACGGAGATGCGTTATGTCAAGACCATTGACGGCAAGGACATGCTCACATGGGTGCTCTTCCCTCCTCAGTTCGACGCATCGAAGAAGTATCCAGCTATCGAGATCTGCCTGGGAGGCCCGCAGGGCACTCTCAGCCAGGGCTGGTCATATCGCTGGAACTACCGCCTGATGGCCTCCCAGGGATATGTCGTGATCCTTCCTAACCGCCGTGGCACCACCGCCTTCGGACAGGAATGGTGCGAGCAGATCTCAGGAGATTACAGCGGCCTGAACATCCAGGATTACCTGAGCGCCGCGCGCGAGATGAAGGCGGAGCCTTACATCGGCAAGATCGCGGCGTGCGGCGCCAGCTATGGCGGCTATTCCGTGTATTACCTGGCAGGAATGCACGAGAATACCTTCGACTGCTTCATCGCTCATGCAGGCATCTTCGACGAGGAAGCCCTGTATTATACCACCGAGGAAATGTGGTTCGCGGATTGGGACAACGGCGGCCTCGGCCGCGGATATCTCAGCGGCTCGCCCTGGAGCAAATATCCCGAGGCCGTCCGCCACTATGCCCACAACCCGAAATTGAACGTCGAGAAATGGAACACGCCCATCCTCTGTATCCACGGAGGAATGGACTTCCGCATCCCGTACACCCAGGGAATGGCCGCTTTCAACTGCGCCCAGATGATGGGAGTGCCTTCCAAGCTCGTTGTTTTCCCCGATGAAAACCACTGGATCCTCCAGCCGCAGAACGCCCTCTACTGGCACAGGACCTATTTCGACTGGCTCGAAAGGTGGATGAAATAGGGTAATGGATATATCCAGGGTCATGGAGCGGGCGGGTAAGCTGCCCGCCGCGGCGATAGCCGGAGACGTAGACACGCTGCTCAAGGAGCATGCGTGTCTTGTCGTTACGGCTCCGCCCGGCGCGGGCAAATCCACCCTGCTGCCCATCACGATCCTGGAAGGGCTCGGAGAGGGCCGCGTGCTCATGCTTGAGCCGCGGCGGCTCGCGGCCAGGCAGATCGCGGAGCGTATGGCCTGGCTGCTCGGTGAACCCGTAGGGCGCACGGCCGGCTATCGAGTCCGTTTCGAGTCAAAGGTATCTTCATCCACTCGCATAGAAGTACTTACCGAAGGCATACTGACAAGGATGCTTGAGGAGGATCCTACGCTGGACGGAGTCTCCGCCGTCATATTCGACGAATTCCACGAGCGCAGTCTGAATTGTGATCTTGCACTGGCATTAGCGCGTGAGACACAACTGGTTGTCAGACCTGACCTCAAGATTGTCATAATGTCGGCTACCATCGATACGGAGGCTATTTGCAAGGAACTTGGGGCGCCGGTCATCGAGGGAAAAGGAAGGATGTTTCCTGTGGAAATGCTCCGGACTGGTCAAGAGGCAGTGCCGGACAATGCGGCGGAAGTCGTGGCGCACGTCGTACGCCAGGCTCACAGGGATCAGGAAGGCGACATACTTGCCTTCCTTCCAGGCGAAGCCGACATCAGGCGCTGCGCCGAACTGCTGGGAACAGCGCTGGGGGATACCGAAGTCTGTCCCCTATACGGGATGCTGTCTCCTGAAGCACAGCGCAAGGCCATTGCTCCTGGCGAGAACGGCCGAAGAAAAGCAGTCCTGGCCACTCCTATTGCCGAGACATCACTCACCATAGAGAATGTTCGCATAGTCGTAGACTCGGGGCTTTGCCGCAAACTTGTCTTCGACCCGCAGAGCGGCCTGAGCCGGCTGGAGACCGTGCGCATCAGCCGGGACATGGCCCGGCAGCGCGCCGGCCGCGCCGGCCGCGTAGCCCCCGGCGCTTGCTACCGCCTTTGGAGTCCCGGCACTGAAGCCCGTATGGAGGAGAACCGACGGCCGGAGATCTTGGAAGCGGACCTGTCTCAGATGCTGCTCTCCATCGCCTCCTGGGGCGGATGTGAAGACGAGGCGCTGCCGTGGCTGACTCCGCCTCCGGCGTTCAGCCTCCGGCAGGCGCGCAGCCTGCTGCAGGCGCTCGGCGCCATCGACGCAGCAGGTGCCATCACGCCTTGCGGCCGCCGGATGGCTGCGCTCCCCTGCCATCCTCGCATCGCGCACATGCTTGTCGAGGCGGCAAAGCCGGAGGCCAAAGCCATGGCCGCCGACATCGCGGCCCTCCTCGAAGAGAAGGACCCGATGGCGCAGGACGGGACTGACCTGGCCGCTCGTATCTCAGCATTGCGCCGTGCCCGACGCGACCGTCGGGAAGGCCGCACATGGAACCGTATAGCACGTGTAGCGGAGCAATACCGCGCCCTGACACGCTGCGCGGAAGACAACTCCGATCCGGACCCCTATGCCGCAGGAACACTGGTGGCTGCAGCATATCCTGAAAGGATCGCCAAAGTCCACGGCGACGGCTGCGGCCGCTACCTCCTTGCAGGAGGCGGCCTCGCATTCGTCGACCGGGAGGACCCGATGAGCGCCTACGACTGGCTGGCGATCGCCAGCCTCAATGCGCGTGAGGGCGCTGACGGACGCATCTTCCTCGCCGCGCCGCTCGACCCCGAGGATCTCGGCGATATGCGCACAGAGCGCGACAATGTCACCTGGGACTCCCGCCGCGGTGCGGTCACGGCGCAGCGCGAGACCCGCATCGGCGGCCTCGTCATCTCTGCAAAACCCATTAACGACATTCCCCGGGAGGAAATCGCACGCATCATCTGCGAGGCTGCAACGCGCGACGGCCGCAGCATGCTGGACTTCTCCGACGAAGTCGGTAACCTCCAGCGCCGCGTGGCCGCCGTCGCCGCCTGGCATCCGGATTTGGAATTCCCGGACCTGTCCACCGACAGCGTTCTCGCACACGCCGCTGACTGGCTACCCGCATTCATCGGGAAAGCCACAACTGCCCAGGAACTGAAAAAGATAGACCTGA
>Ga0310697_10003911_pt1 | contig 14889 bp, 15 predicted proteins | sample 172DNAGHGlowgp2_FD_203883 | JGI IMG/M metagenome (GOLD analysis project Ga0310697, IMG submission 203883) | Sheep rumen microbial communities from Palmerston North, Manawatu-Wanganui, New Zealand - 1728 DNA GHGlow gp2 (v2) (version 2) | ecosystem: Host-associated > Mammals > Digestive system >...
GTTCCGGCGGGCGTAATGGATTTGCAGCTTTTCGCCCCTCGTGCCGTAGAGCAGGGCGTCCAGGGCCTCCGGGGAGAAGTCGGCGATGGGCGTGTCCAGCGTGAAGCCGTAGCGCTCCCCCAGGGCCCTGTAGTACATGACGGCGATGCTCTCGTCCTTGGTGTTGTTCCAGCCCATGGCGTTCACCGCGCCCTGGGCCAGGGAGCGGCTGCGGTCCGGGATCACCAGCTCCGGGTCGATGCGGCGCTGGATGCCCAGGCCGCTGCAACTGGGACAGGCCCCGAAGGGGTTGTTGAAGGAGAACAGGCGGGGCGTCAGCTCCTCGATGGAGATGCCGCAGTCGTCGCAGGCGTAGTTCTGGGAAAAGTGCAGCTCCCGCTCCCCGGCCTCGTCCTTCACGATGACGTTCACCAGACCCCCGCCCAGCTTCGCGGCGATTTCCACCGCGTCGGTCAGGCGGCGGTTCAGGTCCGGCTTGACCACCAGGCGGTCCACAATCACCTCGATGCTGTGCTTTTTGCGCTTCTCCAGGCTGATGTCCTCGGAGAGCTCGTAGACCGTGCCGTCCACTCTGGCGCGGACATAGCCCGCTTTTCTGGCGTCCTCCAGAATCTTCTGGTGTTCGCCCTTCTTCCCCCGGACCACGGGGGCCAGAATCTGGAGCTTCGCCCCGGCGGGCAGGGCCAGCACCTGGTCCACGATCTGGTCCACGGTCTGCTGGCGGATCTCCTTGCCGCAGTTGGGGCAGTGGGGCACCCCCACCCGCGCCCAGAGCAGACGGAGATAGTCGTAGATCTCCGTCACAGTGCCAACGGTGGAGCGGGGGTTGCGGCTGGTGGTCTTCTGGTCGATGGAGATGGCCGGGGACAGGCCGTCGATGCTGTCCACGTCCGGCTTGTCCATCTGGCCCAGGAATTGCCGGGCGTAGGAAGAAAGGCTCTCCACATAGCGGCGCTGGCCCTCCGCGTAGATGGTGTCGAAGGCCAGGGAGGACTTACCGCTGCCGCTGAGACCCGTCATCACCACCAGCTTGTCCCGGGGGATGACCACGTCGATGTTTTTCAGATTGTTCTGTCTTGCGCCTTTGATGAAAATGCTGTCCTGCATGTTGTCTGTTACTCCTGTATCGTAAGGTCTGCCGCCGTGCCCCCCACCAGCGCCAGCAGCGCGCCGGGAGCAAGCTCCACCTGCGCGCCGATCTTCCCGGCGCTGACGCAGATGCTGTCATAGGCCAGGGCGCTCCGGTCCAGGACCGTGGGGAACTGCTTTTTCATGCCGATGGGGCTGCACCCGCCCCGGACGTAGCCGGTCAGGGGTGTCAGCTCGCTGAGGCGCAGCATGGCCACGGACTTCTCCCCCACCGCTTTCGCCGCCTTTTTCAGGTCCAGCTCCCGCAGCACCGGGATGTCAAAGATATAGTAGCGGCGACTTGCGCCCACCGTCACAAGGGTCTTGAACACCCGCGCCGGGTCCTGCTCCAGCAGCGCCGCCACCGTCGCCCCGTCCACCGGCCCGTCCCCGTGGGGATAGGCGTGGGGCTTGTAGGGGATCTTCTTCTGGTCCAGCAGCCGCATGACGTTGGTTTTTTGCTCTTTCATCTGTTTGTTCTCCCGGACACCTTACACCCGTGCCTGGGCTACGCTGTTTTCATACAGCTCATGCGGCGCGATATCCTGTCCGTCGCGCCATTCGATTCCCGTACCGTCCGGCAACAGGCGTACCGCCTGAAAAAAGTGCGCGTCCCGCAGTTGGCCATACCAGGGGCCGGTGGCATAGGGGGCCACGTCGAACATCCGCACCTCGCCGGTCTCGTATGCCAGCCGCAGCTTCAACGGAAAAACCGGCTCCACAGAAACAAGTCTCGGTTGCAGCATGACAGGCCGCCTCCTCAGCGCAAGGGGTCAATGCGGAAGAACTGCTCGCCGTGGGACAGCAGCTTCCAGTTGGCCTCCAGGTCCTCCCAATGTATCTCCATCCAGGCCTCCAGCAGCTTCATTTGTATCTGTCACACATATTCGGCGATTGCCTGTTCAACCGCCGTATTCAGGGTGACACCCCTGGCCTTTGCGACAGCTGTGAGCTTTTTGTGCAGGTCGGGAGAAATCCGAACGTGAAACATACCGCTGTATTCCTTCTGCGGTTCTTTTCCGATTTCCGCGCAAAAGGCGAGGTAGTCATCAACAGCAGCGTGAAAGGCGTCTTCGATTTTCCTGGCGTCTTCAGAGCTGAAATCCACCAAATCGTCAATGCCCAGAATCGTCCCGTAAAACAGCTTATCCTCCACCGAGTATTCCGGTTTTGCGCTGTATCCTTTATAGTGCAGCAGATTGTCGTGATTCATATATGACCATGCTCCTTCAATATACGAATCACTTGATCAGCATCGCGTCCCCGAATGAGAAAAACCGATACCTCCGCTCCACGGCCTCCCGGTAGGCGCTCAGGATGTGCTCCCGGCCCGCCAGGGCGGAGACCAGCATGATCAGGGTGCTCTCCGGCAGGTGGAAGTTCGTCACCAGCGCGTCCACGCATTTGAAGCGGTACCCCGGATAGATGAAGATGTCGGTCCAGCCGCTTTTCGCCTCCAAGGTGCCGTCGGCATTGGCGAAGCTCTCCAGCGTCCGGCAGCTGGTGGTGCCCACGGCCACGACGCGCCCGCCGGATTGCCGGGTCTCGTTGACGACGCGGGCGGTCTCCTCCGGGACCATGCAGAATTCGGCGTGCATCGTGTGGTCCAGCGGGTTTTCCTCCTTCACCGGGCGGAAGGTGCCGAGGCCCACATGGAGGGTGAGGTAGCAGAGCTTCACGCCCTTGTCCGCGATCTCCTGCAACAGTTCCTTTGTGAAATGCAGCCCGGCGGTGGGGGCCGCTGCGGAGCCCAGCGCCCGGGAGTAGACGGTCTGATAGCGCTCCTGGTCGGCCAGCTTTTCTTTGATGTAGGGGGGCAGGGGCATCTCCCCCAGGCGCTCCAGCACCTCCAGGAAAATACCCGCGTACTGAAAGCGCACCAGGCGCTTGCCGTCGGGCAGTTCCGCCTCCACGGTGGCCCGCATTGCCCCGTCGCCGAAGTCCACCACGGCCCCGGGGCGCAGCTTCTTCCCCGGACGGACCAGGCACTCCCAGCGGTCGTCCCCCAGGTCCCTCAGCAGCAGCACCTCACTCTCGCCCCCGCCGGGCAGCCGCCGCCCGATCAGGCGGGCGGGGAGGACCCGGGAGTCGTTCATCACCAGGCAGTCCCCCGGACGCAGATAGTCCGGCAGGTCCCGGAAAAAGCGATGCTCCGTATGGCCGTCGCCGCGGTCCAGCACCAGCAGCCGGGAGGCGTCCCGGCGCTGGAGAGGGGTCTGCGCAATCAGTTCGGGGGGGAGTTCATAATAAAAATCGGAAGTCTTCATTTGCACCGTTCCATCATCCCAGGGCGCCGTAGCTCAGGCCCACGCCGGTGTAGTAAAAGCCCAGAATGTCCGTGTAGCTCTTATGGTATTGCTCGGCCATGGCCCAGGCCCCCCACTGGCTGAGGCCCAGCCGGTGGCCGTAGGCCCCCTTGTTCCAGACCGCGCCCTCGTAGGGGTCGTAGACGCCCCGGAGGTAGGGCACATAGCTGCCCGTCACGTTCTCGCTGTTCAGGGTCATGCCCCCGTCGGCGGCGGCATACATGGCGTTGGCCACGCTGCCGTTGTAGCTGAGGTACTGGTTGGCCGTGGCGTTCACGGCCGCGTTCACGGTACTGTTCTCCGTGTCACCCAAATAGGCCTGGCTGTTGGTGTCGTTGCTCAGGTCGAAACCCTGGCCGTAATAGGAGGTGCTGTAGAGCATATGATACATGGCGTAGCTCCTGACGCAGACGGCCTGGGCTTTCAGGGCCTCCAGGGGGAAGGCGGAGCTCATCTCGGCGGCCACCACGCCCACGGTGTAGCGCTCGATGTCCAGGACGTTAATGACCGTCAGCTTCTCGTTGCCCAGGTCGGCCACGCCGATGTCGCCGCAGTAGACCCGCCCGTTGAAGCGGGTGCGGGTCACCTGGCCCGACCAGGCGGGCAGCGGGTGGACGGCCAGGTAGTCGTTGGCCCCGCTGAAGGCGGCGGAGAACAGGGGCTTGTTGCTGCCGTCCACATAGACGCCGATCCCCGTGGCTCCCAGGGGTTTCAGCGTAACCGTCGTCTTGTCGGTGGTGATGAGCGCGCCGTTGCTGTCCCGATAGGGGACGAAGACCCGGCCCCCGCTGAAATAGCCGAAGGAGAAGCCCTGGCCCTGGACGTTCTGGAGCGTCACGGTTCGGACGGTGTTGTCCCAGCCGAAGTTGAAGTTGAGGCCCACCCGCACACGGGTGGAGAGGATGCGGACGCTGCCCCCGGTGGAGACCAGGCCGCCGCCGCCCTTGTAGTCCCGGGCGTCCACCTGCTGCAGCCCGTCGCCGGTCAGGGCGTAGAGATAGCCCTGACCCAGCTGGGAGACGTTGGCATCCCCGTCGATGGCGTAGGAGCTGGCCAGGGGTACGGTCAGGTCCCCGTTGACGTAGTATTGCCGCATGGCTTCGGCGCTGATCGGCATGACCGCGCAGAGCAAAATCACGACAGACAGGAAAAAGAGTGCAGTTCGTTTCATAACATTCCCCAGTTGACGCTCCCTTACAGGCGTGCTATAATTCGTAGAAAATCCTTTGGCGCGCATGGAATCTTATATATTATATCGGAAAACTGGCCCGGGCGCAAGAGCAATGTCAGCAAAAGGCGGCATTTCGCCCCCCGGAACAGCCTTCGGAAAGGATGCTTTATGGAAAAGTACAAAGTTGGCGTCATCGGCTGCACCGGCATGGTGGGCCAGCGCTTCATCTCCCTGATCGAGAATCATCCCTGGTTCGAGCTGACGGCCATCGCCGCCAGCAGCCGCAGCGCGGGCAAGACCTACGGCGAGGCCGCCGGGAAGCGCTGGGCCATCGACCGCCCCTTCCCCGAAAAGTACCGCGACATGGTCATCCAGGATGCAGACGCGGACAAGTCCGCCATTGCCCAGGCTGTGGACTTTGTCTTCTGCGCCGTGGATATGCCGAAAGATGAGATCCTGGCCCTGGAGGAGGCCTACGCCCGGCTGGAGTGCCCGGTGGTCTCCAACAACTCCGCCAACCGCTGGACCCCGGACGTGCCCATGGTCATCCCCGAGGTCAACCCGGAGCACATCGCCGTCATCGACGACCAGCGCCGCCGCCTGGGCACAAAGCGCGGCTTCATCGCCGTCAAGAGCAACTGCTCCATCATGAGCTACGTCCCCGCCCTCACCCCTCTGCGGGACTTCGGCATCCAGGACGTGCTGGTCTGCACCTATCAGGCCATTTCCGGCGCGGGCAAGACCTTTGAGACCTGGCCGGAGATGGTGGACAATGTGATCCCCTACATCGGCGGCGAGGAGGAAAAGAGCGAGCGCGAGCCGCTGAAGGTCTGGGGCAAGGTCGAAAACGGCGTCATTCAGACGGCGGAGGCCCCCCGCTTCACCGCCCAGTGCATCCGCGTCCCGGTGAGCAACGGGCACCTGGCCTGCGTCTTCGTCCGCTTTGCCAACAAGCCCACGAAAGAGCAGATTCTGGAGCGCTGGAACCGCTACGCCGGGGAGACCCACGACCTGGCCCTGCCCACCGCGCCGAAGCAGTTCCTGAACTACTTCACCGAGGACAACCGGCCCCAGACCCGTCTGGACCGGGACCTGGAGGGCGGCATGGCCGTGTCCCTGGGCCGTCTGCGGGAGGACAGCCAGTACGACTACAAGTTCGTTGGCCTGAGCCACAACACCCTTTTGGGCGCCGCCGGCGGCGGCGTGGAGCTGGCGGAGCTGCTCTGCGCGAAGGGCTACATCGACCACAGAGCATAATTCCAAAATATCGCTGAAAAGCGCCTGTCCGGGTTCGTTCGGACAGGCGCTTTTTGTGATTCGTGTTATGCCAGCGGCTTGCGCGGCAGGATGCACTTGGCCGGGCAGACCTTCACGCAGGTCTGGCAGCCGACGCACTTTTCCGGGTCGATGACGGGCAGGTCGTCCACCATGGTGATGGCCTTTTCCGGGCACTTGATGGAGCAGACGGAGCAGCCGAAGCAGCCGGCCGTGCATTTTTCCGTGACGACGTTTTTGCCTTTGTAGTGGTTGGAACACTTGACCACCACGGGGGTGCTCTCCGCCCGGATGGAGATGATGTGCTGGGGGCAGGTGCGGACGCAGATGCCGCAGGCGATGCAGCGGTCGGGGTCCACACGGGCCAGGGTGTCCACCACATGGATGGCGTCCTCCGGGCAGGCCCGCTCACAGTCGCCGTAGCCCAGACAGCCGTAGGCGCATTTTTTGTCGCCGGAGAAGAGCAGCTTGGCGGCGGCGCAGGTCTTTTCGCCCTGGAAGTCGTCTTTGCGGCCCGTGACGCCGCAGTCGCCCCGGCAGTGGACAAAGGCGCTCTGCTTCACAATGGCCCCGGCCTCCCGGCCCAGGACCTGGCCGATGGCCTCCGCCGTGGCGGGGCCGCCGGGGGCGCAGAGGTTGATGGGGGTGCTCTCGTCCTCGACGATGGCGGCGGCGTAACCGTCGCAGCCGGGATAGCCGCAGCCGCCGCAGTTGGCGCCGGGCAGGCACTCGCGCACTTTCGGGATGCGCTCGTCCACCTGGACGGCCATGAGCTTGCTGGCGACGGAGAGCAGCACGGCGCAGACGACGCCGATGCCGGCGACGACTACGACGGCGGTGATGATGGGACTCATGTACGCGCTCCCTCCTTAACCAAAGATGTTTTCAATGACCCCGGCGAAGCCGAAGAAGGCCACGGACAGAATCGCGGCGGAGATCAGGGTGATGGGCATACCCTTGAAAGCCGGGGGCGCGTCGTTGTCCTCGATGCGGGCGCGGATGCCGGAGAACAGCAGCATGGCCATCAGGAAGCCCACGCCGGAGCCGAAGGCGTTGGCAAGGGCCTGGACATAGCCCGCGCCGAAGCTGGCCGCGTCGATGTAGTTGTCCACATTGGCGATGCAGACGCCCAACACCGCGCAGTTGGTGGTGATCAGGGGCAGATAGACGCCCAGGGAGGCGTGGAGGCCGGGGATGTGCTTTTTCAACACAATCTCCACCAGCTGCACCAGGGCCGCGATGACCAGGATGAAGACGATGGTCTGCATATAGCCCAGGCCGTTTTGATCCAGAACGAAGTGCTGGATGGGATAGGTCACGACGGTGGCCAGCAGCATGACGAAGATGACCGCGATGCTCATGCCCAGGGCGGAGTCAAACTTCTTGCTGACGCCCAGGAAGGGGCAGATGCCCAAAAACTGCTGGAGCACATAGTTGTTGATGAAGACGGCGGTCAGAATGATGGCGAAAATGGCTTTGACGCTCATACCTGCACCCCCTCTTTCTCACACTGGGCCTTGTCGCCGCCGCAGGACGCCGCCATGGGGCAGGTCTCGCAGCCGCCGTCGAAGTCCTTCTTCACCGGCTTGTGCCTGGCCCACTTGTTCACCGCAGCGATCAGGCAGCCGAAGACGAAGAAGCCGCCGGGGGCCATGGTGAGGATGGAGATGTGGTTGTCCTTGAGGACGGGGATCTCAATGCCGTACCAGGTGCCGTTGCCGAAGATCTCCCGGATGGAGGCCATGACGAACAGGGTCAGCGTGAAGCCGATGCCCATGCCGATGGCGTCCAGGGTGGAGTCCAGGACGGAATGCTTGTTGGCGAAGGCCTCCGCCCGGCCCAGGATGATGCAGTTGACCACGATCAGGGGCAGGTAGATGCCCAGGGCCTTGTAGATGTCGTAAGCGTAGGCGTTCAGGACCATCTGCACCAGCGTGACGAAGGTGGCGATGGTGACGATGTAGCAGGGGATGCGCACCTTTTCGCTGATGACGTTGCGCAGCAGCGAAATGACGATGTTGCTGCCCAGCAGCACCGCCGTGGCGGCCACGCCCATGCCGAAGGCGTTGCTGGCCTGGGTGGAGACGGCCAGCGTGGGACAGGTGCCCAGCACCAGCACCAGCACCGGGTTCTCCTTGATGATGCCGTTGGTCAGCGTTTGCAGCTTACCCATAGTTCCGCCCCTCCTTTCACCGGTTCAGCAGCGCGTAGGCTGCGAAGACCGAACGCATGGAATTGAGATAATGTGTGCTGGAGATGGTCGCGCCGCTGACGGCGTCCACCGTGTCGATGGTCTCCGCCGTGACGCCCACCCACTGGCTGCGGTAGGGCTCGTCGGCGGTCTTGGAGCCCATACCGGCGGTCTCCTTGTGGTCCTGGGTCACGGTGCTGAGCACCGCGCCCTCCGGGCTCAGGCCCACCACCAGCTTCATGGTGCCCTTGCCGCCGTAGCCGTTGCCCGTCACCATGAAGACGTAGCCCGCGCCGTTGTCGGCGGCATAGACCTGGGTGACGAAATTCTTCGTCCCGTCTTCCAATACGTCGGGCAGGTCCACGTCCAGCTCGGTGAAGCTGTCGGCCTCCGGCAGAACGGCCTGCCGGGCTTTCGCCTCCTCGGCGGCCACGGTGTCCGCGATGATGGGGGCGGTCAGGGAGTTGAAGTAGCCCAGCAGCGCGGCGCAGACCAGACAGATCGCGGTCAGCACGGCGATGGGCAGGACGAAATCGGTTTTCACAGTGCCTGTCTTGCTCATTTCGTCTCACCTCCCAGGGGTTTGCTGCGGGTCCACTTGCTGATGTAGGGGGTCAGGATGTTCATCAGCAGGATGGAGAAGCTGACGCCCTCCGGGTAGTTGCCGAAGAAGCGGATCAGGCAGGTGATCAGGCCGCAGCCCACGCCGAAGACCACGCGGCCCCAGGCGGTGCTGGGCGTGGTGGCGTAGTCCGTGGCCATGAAGATCGCGCCCAGGAACAGCCCCCCGGCCAGAATCTCCGCCAGGGCAAAGGCCGGGCCGCGCAGCAGCAGGGCCAGCACAAAGACCGTGCAGATGAAGCTCACCGGCGTGTGCCAGGTGATGACCCGGCGGGCCAGCAGATAGACGCCGCCCAGCAGCAGCGCCAGGGCGCTGGTCTCGCCCAGGCAGCCGGGCACCGCGCCCAGGAAGAGCTGCAAGGGGGTATAGCCCACCAGCGCGCCGTTTTTCAGCCCGGCCAGCGGCGTGGCGGAGCTGACCGCGTCCACCAGATTCGGGGACACCCAGGCGGCCATGGCGGAGGAAAAGGCCAGGAACATGACGATACGGGCGGTGATGGCGGGGTTGGCAAAGTTGTGGCCGATGCCGCCGAAGAGCTGCTTCACGACGAGGATCGCCACGGCGCAACCCACCAGCGCCATCCACAGGGGGATGCCCACCGGCAGGTTCAGGGCCAGGATCAGGCCGGTGACGGCGGCGGAGCAGTCGGCCACGGTGACGGGGCGCTTCATGCTCCACTGGAACAGCCACTCCAGCCCCACGCAGGCCGCCACGCAGAAGACCTCCACCAGCAGGGCCCGCGCACCGAAGAACAGCACGCTGGCCGCCACGGCGGGCAGCAGGGCGATCAGCACGTCCCGCATGAGGGAGGCGGTGGTGTCCTTGGCCCGGATGTGGGGGGAGACGGATACGATCAGATTATCCATGTTGCGCTTCTCCCTTCTTCTCGGCTTCCTTCTTCGCCTTGGCCGCAGCCTCGGCCTTGATCCGGTCGGTGTACTTGCGCAGCTCGCCCTTCGCCAGCTTGTTCACCTGGACCAGCGGGCGGCGGGCCGGGCAGATGAAGGCGCAGCAGCCGCACTCCATGCAGAGGTCCACCCGCAGGGCGGCCAGGTCCTCGGGCTTGTTCAGGCGGAAGGCCGTCTCGATGTCCGCCGGGCTCAGGTGCAGCGGACAGTGGTTGACGCAGCGGCCGCACTTGATGCAGGCGGTCGGCTCCGGCAGCACCGCGTCCCTGGCCCCGAAGCAGAGGATGGAACCGGTGCCCTTGGCCACGCACTCGTCCGCGCTGGGGACGCTGATGCCCATCATCGGGCCGCCCATGATGATCTTTCGGGGTTCCTCGGCAAAGCCGCCGGTGAACTCCACCACGTCCCGGATGCTGGCCCCGATGGGGGCGATGACGTTCATCGGGTGCTTCACGGCGCTGCCGTCCACGGTGACGACGCGCTCCACCAGAGGCATACCGGTTTGGATGTACTCGGCAATGGTCTTGAGCGTGGTGGTGTTCAGGACGATGCAGCCCACGTCGATGGGCAGCTTGCCCGCCGGGACCACGCGGCCCGTCAGGTTGTGGATCAGCACCTTCTCGCCGCCCTGGGGGTACAGGGCCGGGAGGGCGCGGACCTCTACGCGCTCCTTGCCCGCGTTCAGCTCCCGCAGGTGGCGGATGCTCTTGGGCTTGTTGTCCTCGATGCCCACCAGGATCCGGGCCTTGGGATAGAAGCGGCGCAGCAGGTCAATGCCCTCGCTGAGCCGTTCGCCCTCGTCCAGCATGGTGCGGGTGTCGGCGGTGATGTAGGGCTCGCATTCCGCGCCGTTGATGCAGATGTACTCCACCTTCTCCGGGTCCACTTTCAGCTTGACGGCGGTGGGGAAGGTGGCCCCGCCCAGGCCCACCACGCCGCTCTCCCGCACGGCGGCGAGAAAGCTGTCGAAGTCGGTGACCTCCGGCGGCGTCAGCCCATCCCAGCGGGTCTGCTCCCCGTCGGTCTCGATGACCAGCACCTTGCAGCTGCCGCCGTGGAACAGGGTGGTCTCCTCGATCTTCTTCACGATGCCGGACACGCTGGCGTGGATGGGCGCGCCCAGAAAGCCGCCCGCCTCCGCGATCTTCTGCCCCACCTGAACCTTGGCCATCAGCTTCACCGTCGGCGTCGCCGGACGGCCGATGTTCATCGACATGGGGATCTTCACCACGCCCGGCACCGGCATCCGCACCGGCGCCATGTCCGCAGTGTGCTTCCGGTGCGGCGCATGCACACCGGGCAGGAGTCGTATGGACATAGGACTCTTCCTCCTGATCTGATTTTCAAACAATGATTATAGCAAGGGCGGGGGGGAAAAGCAAGACGTGATTCGTCTTTCTTTGCAAAATAACACTGTTTTCCACTGACACGGGAGCGAATGGAAAAGCCGCCCTCCTGTGGTGGGAGGGCGGCTTGCGAAAGATGGCGGAAACCGGGGAATTTGGTGGGGGGGGGTGTGGAGGGTGGAATGAGACACAAGAACATCCATGCCGCAAAGCCGCACACGAAATGCACGAAGAAAAGCAGGCCTGTCCATTCCACGAGAACATTTGTCCTTTTCTTCGCATTAACCGTCCCCCTGTCTTCGTAATAACCTTTGGGGATTCTCATTAAAACTGAATCTGGGGGTAATTTTTTTCTTCTGGGGTCGGTATATGATTTCTTGAGACAAAAAAAGCTTTTTCATCCCCATCTGTTAAAACATTGTTATTTAGCCAGTTAAGGAAGCTTCTCCATCGAAACAAACTGCCCAGCCGCCATCAGCCGGATCCTTTACCCAATAACCATGCTGGTTTTTGCGGTTATAAAGCCATTTATCAAATTTACGCTGATAGCTTTTCAGATTGTCTGCTATATATTGAGGACATTCAATCACATCCGCATCATTACCGCAATAAAAGAATAACAAAATTCGTGCCATATCTGATCCCCCTAAAAATTGTTAGTCTAAGGCAACACCGCACAATGCCACAAATCCACCAGCACCCTACCTTTCAACCGAAACCACTGTGTAAAGACAATGTGACGGTCCTTTTGTCTTATCAGCCGTTATTACTCTCTTTCGCTCTGTCCTCGCTTGGTATCATCCTTCGACCAACAGCTTGTTTGTTTAAATTACATAACGCCTGAACCCTGACGCCAAGACGAAAGAACCGTCCCCTTGTCTTACTTTATGGGATAATGGTTAATCAATCATATCCATAAATGAACTCAAACTGTTTGCAATCAATTCATCTTTTACTTTACCAATCCCGTGGCAGCAAGTATATATTTTTTCATCGTACACATAAATTGGATCTCCGTTACATGATGCAAAAGCAAATCGACTTTCTCCTAAAGAATACTCTGCTTGAAAATCTTCAAGTTCGCTCATAGGAATAAATCGAACCGCATTTCCATCCATTGCGATTTCCACATCTACCGGATTTGCTCTTTCATAGAATTCCTTAAGTTCATTAGGCACAAACTTTTCAACTACGGTTTCTTCAAAATAATTTCTTTTGTCTTGATCTATGGCTCTTTTAACAAAATCTTGGATTATCATGATAACCTCCTACGAAAAATAAGGCTTACATTTATCGATCATATACACACGAATCCATTCAGAATAGTTCCTTTGATGAACAGCATCTGCAACAAAATATATAACAATTATAATTCCTATGCTTACAGACACTATGATACCTGCGGGACCTCCGAAAACTCCTTGTGCTGCAATTGATACGGCAAGTAATGACAAAGAGAACAATGCCTGCTTTCCAACCTGTATTGCTGCACTCTTCAATGATTCGCCGTTTCTGATTAGCCGAATAAACTGTACCGTTGAGAAGACAGCTATCGTAATTGCACCAATTGAACCCATACTACACATTTTTGAAATGTTTTCGGTAATCTCAATACCAATGTTGGAGAGCATTCCCTCTAATGCATTTGAGGCCAACTGTCCTACGGTTCTTCCCAATCCATATCCAACAACGGCCTGAATCCCCGATGTCACTCCGGCTTTACTACCGTTCACAAAGGCATACTTAATTGAATCCGGGGTGATTCCTGTCTGTGCCAACGAAACAGCAAATCCAATGATAAATCCGACACCAACGCCTATTGCTGCCGCTATACCGAGTCCACGCAACTCATTTCTAAAGACACGCTTCCCATTTGTCTTTTGTAGCATTTTGTCCTTATCGATTTTATCGGCATCACTCTTGTTCCGGAAGTCTCCATTGTGACCTTCTTTCAGATGTTCTTTCTTTGATTTGTAGAATTTAATGTTGTCAGGATCCCCTTGATCTTCGGGATGGTCGGCAACATTTTTTTGATGATGACCTTCTGCGCCTCTGACTTTTCCTGTATCTTTTATTTCTTGACATTGCTCATCATTCCAATTTGCAGAGCCTCGTCCGCCCATTTCAACATCAGCCTTTTCGTACTTCCAAGCGACTTTTACTCCGTCTTGTCTTGCTCCCGTATATTCCGGGTCGTTGGCCAAACCATTAGCAACTTTGTTAGCAATCCTCTCTCTTTCTGCACGGAGGACATCTAAAAACCCATTGAGTTGGTTGTTAAACTGCGTGGTAGTTGTGGCTGTGACGTAAGTTGTTGATGCTATCGCTGTTGCGGATAACCCGCCAGCATACGACGAATCAAAATTAAGTCTTGATTGAGAAGTCGTAGGATAATAAAAAGTCAAACTATTTGCCTTTCTCGAATCAGCTATCATATTAAGACCTCATTTTTCTCTCGCATTCAATAGAAAATCTTGTTATTGCCAGTTTTCCGTCATCATCTAATTTGCCAAAGATGTAGGAATAGACATGGCTATAGTAAATGAGAGTTTCATTAAACAATCTACCTGCATCGAAAGCAAAAAGCGTTGACGAGACGAGTTCAAACAACTGTGTCTGATTTTTGTATTTGTTTTCATCGTATTTGAATCTTTTAAAAGCGGAATCATACGCAGCAACAGCCTTTTTATTATATTCAACATTGCTGAGATGTTCGAGTTCTCTCATTTTTGAACTAATGATGTCCGAACATTCCCGATTAAGCTGATCATAAAGAACTATCTGGTCATCAGTCAAATAATCATGCTCAATTTTTGAATCAATCAGGCGGAGATCCTGGAGACTTCTATAAAATTTTTCTTTTTTCCTTGCATTTGATATTCTCTGCTTGATAGAAAACAGCTCTTTAATTAACCTACCATTTTCAGCCTGAATTTGACGTAATCCATCATTTTCTTTTGCATTTTCCTCATCATCAATGGCTACTGCAATGACACCAAGTCTATTTCTATACTCAGTAATTTTTTCAATAATCTCCGGTGTCAGTTCCACATTCTCTTCATAAAAAGATAAGGTGGCATTTGCTCGCCCAACATAGGTCTTTCTTTCGTTTAAGGATGGAAGCTTCTCAGCCAAATCCAAGAGAAGATCAACATATACTGAAATACTTTCATTATCTCCGGGGTTCCTGTTTATCGCATTTCTACCTACCAGCAATGCTTCCGTAATCTTGCCGGAATTCTTATAGTCAAAAAACAACGGATTCATTAGTAAATCCTCCTTTATAGCTCCCATTGATAAAGGCTTTTAACCAATTTACAACGATGGGATATTCTCGAAAAAACTTTGTAAATTTTGTAAAGCAACAATATTATCATTTATCTTGTCGATATCGTATTCATTCACTGTAGAGCGAAGGCTAGATACATAGTTATCCCATTCTTCTTCCAACTTTACTGTTGCTTTATCAAATATACTTTCTGTCTTTTCCCAATAGGTATTTATTTCTGCGCGGTATTTCTCAACAACATTATTTTCATCATAAGCCTTAACTAATTTCTTAGCTACGCTCTTTTCCCAACCGCCTCCAAACAATTTAGCGATTCCAAGAGCCGCAGCAATGACTAAGCCGATGGCAATACCGATGGGACCGAAAGCTGATGCGCCAAGAGCGATATCTCCGCCAATACCTAACAAAAACCCTATGCTGCCAAACATGAATGCCACTTCTCCTGCAACATAAGCCCCAAGGCCACCAATAATACCAATCTTTGAAAGAGCTGATACGAAAGCAAAACCCGCATCAAAGTCAACATTAAGGTCGGTTTTTTCAAATATAGTCTGAATGTTTTCGCTAAAATCATTTATATATTTCTTGATGTATCCGCTTAGTTCTTCCGATTTTTCATCGAGCAGTTTGGAGCATTGCGCTTGCATTTCGTC
>Ga0310697_10003912_pt1 | contig 14887 bp, 14 predicted proteins | sample 172DNAGHGlowgp2_FD_203883 | JGI IMG/M metagenome (GOLD analysis project Ga0310697, IMG submission 203883) | Sheep rumen microbial communities from Palmerston North, Manawatu-Wanganui, New Zealand - 1728 DNA GHGlow gp2 (v2) (version 2) | ecosystem: Host-associated > Mammals > Digestive system >...
CCTGTATACCTTTCCGCAAGAAGCCAATTCCGTATCCGTTGGCAGAATACGTGAAATTTGCAGATACTGACGGCGAAGTTTGGTTTCGTCGACAGGTCCACCTTTTTCCGCTCGGCAAGAGAGTTCTACGTGATATCGGATGAGTACGTCAATCGTGTATTCATCCCAATAACTGGAGTTTCGTCGTAGATACGTTTCCATCATGAGATTCTTGATAATCTCAATCTCGTCTTTAGAGAAATTGGTTATCTCAAGTTTCTTGGCACGGTGGTTGATATCGGCTTGAACGTAGGCAGTCCTTTGGGCTTCTATACGAGCTTTGTCAAGAGCTTCATGCTCTGGATTGTTTTCAAGCGCTTGTAGAATCTCCATTGCAAGATCCACTTTCTCGAAGCGGCCACTGTGACGGCGTTCAATAATCGAATTGGTATCACAGACAATATAGGTTATGAACTTTTTGTTATTTTGAAGGGTGGTTGCGCTGACACCAATCTTCCGTCCGCGGAATGTAAACTCCGTATAATTGTCAGTGTTGTCAACGGCAGATTTGGCTTTGGCCCATTCAATCAAGAATGACTTTAGCATAGACGATAGTTCCTTTTTAGTAATATATGCACAGTGATGCGATTAATTTTTAGTATAGAATTAGAGACATCTTGTATTTTTTCATAAACATTCTATGCGTACGCACCCCGTTTCACCTTACAATACAAGGAGTTTTGATATATGAGTTATCCTGGCATATCGAGTCTCGAGTCCTACCTGGAGGACTCTGGCGCTCTGAACGAGTCGTTTCGAGACGATACTCGAGATTTAGATATTGAACGTATTCTATCGGTTTATCAGGAGAATCGTCTCTATAGAGAAGCCTTGGAGAAGCGGGCTTCCGTAGAAGCGTATGGTGAAGTGGGACAAGTTGATCCTGCCGAGTCGCTTGACTTGGCGAACGCCATTTTCTCCAAGGACAATATTGTGTTTGCAGGTAAGACGGCAAAGGCTGTCGGTAAAGGGCTCGTAACGCTTGCAAAGGGTATCAAGAACTTTGCTATTAATATTCATCGCTATGCTGTTGACAAAACATTGACAGAGGAACAGATTATCAAGCGGTTTGATCGTCTCATTAGCAGATACGAAAACATTGAGTTACAGCACGCTCAAGTTTCAGAGGTGCCAACCTATCCAGTTGCCCTGAATCGGTTTATTGGACTGATTAACGTCTGTAATTACATTAAGCAGATGGCCGTCGCCGAGAATGGACATAAAGGCATTTCCGAGTCCATGTATGACAAGGTTGCCGATTTGTCCAACGGTGTTCTGCGGGTTCTTCCACCTGAGAAGAATTCTCATATTAAAAATATCGGATGGGTGGAACCAAAGCTCGAGACATACGACATTATGAAGTCCAAATGGACGAATAAAGAAGAAGTCGTCAAGTTCCGTAACGGTATTATTGATGTCAAATTTCGTGTGTCAGAAGAATTAGCGAAAGCCTCTATGACACTGGTTCGTTCGTGTGATGAGATTCAGAATGGACGGATTGAATCTCAGGAAGATCAAGATGATGCTGTAGAAGCCTATTCGGGCGCATACATTATTTCCAAGCTTGTGAAACAGATCCACAAATTTGGTATTCAGCGGGAAATCAGTGTTTTCTGCACGACATACATCTCACGTCTTTGCAAATACAAATCTATGTAAAGGAGACAGATCATGACTTCTGTTTTATATACGCTGGCTCACCAGAAACGTCACATGCTTCACAATATCTTGGATGCTGAAACACCGGAGGAGGAAGGTGAACGCAAGGATCTGGAACGGATTACGGATATTATTCGTAAAGTCCTCGGCACGGACAAGTTCATTGACCCACATGCTGTTCTGAAAGATGATTTGGGAGTCACGAACGAACAGTACAAAGAAATTATCGAAAAGGTGGCAAGCGAATACAATATGCCTGCCACGGAAGACGTTCCATTCGACGATGCTACTGCGCAAGCCATCTACGAGTGGACAAAAGAGAAGCGTAATACAAACGATGCTGAAGAAACTAAAGAGAAGAAAGAAGAATCTACAGAGGGTATCACACCGAGACGTAGACGCTTCTTCCGTTCTCTGTGAAGATACAGAATAGTCCTATAGGCAGAGGCTCGTGTAGAGCCTCTGCCTATAGATTTTATTCGTTGTCGTCGTCTGTATCTGGTTCGGCTGTTGCTCTGTCTTGACGCTTGTTAAAAGCATCGATTCGTTGCATCAGCTCGTCGCTAAAGACACAAACACGTCCCTGACGTTTACGAATGTGTTCGTACTCTTCGTCCGACATAAGACCGACTTTGCGGAGATGATTGTGCATGACCACATAGCGACGTAGATCGGATTCCAATCCAGCCACCGCGTCTCGATGATTACCATGTCCGACGATATTTGGCGTGTCGAACTCCATCATTCCTAGAATGGATGTGACAATCACGTTCGCTTGCGATGCAACATATGCGGTTGTTGAATCGCTGGTAAACGGTGCTACACAAATGATGAGCTTGCTCGCACAATGCTGGATAGACGAGGCCAGAGTTTCTGCCATCGTGAGGGTCGTCATGGCAGGAAGATAAATCATAACACGATCGTTCTCTCTCACGTGCCGCATCATGAGGACAAATTCGTTAACCGTGTATTGTTTCAAGACAGGTTTATCGAGGAAAAATGACCATCTCGCCCTACCATCCTTCATGGTTCTTTTTGTGTATTCTAGAGCACAAGAACACCTGGAGTTATCTTGACAATTTTGGTTATCAGAGGCCATTGGAGATTTAGGAGACAAATCCTCAAATGAGAGAAATTCGTCCTCTTTACAGTCTGGATGACCCGTACAGCGATTGCCACGTTTTTCGTATTCGTGGACTTTCTCCGTCACGTCGTTTAGAAGGATTGGATCGTCGTTTTCATCGTAGTCCATAGTGTATCCTCCTTATAACTCGATGGCACTTTTGATTCGTTCACCAGGAATGTAGAAGTCCTGGCGGTTCTCGACAATGTCTCGGATCTCATCTTCCGTAAGAAGACCGTCCCGATTAAGATTGTTGAGAATCTTCGTGAAGTAAACTTGCATGTTGTGCGTCTCTTCTTCCATGTCGCTCGCCTTTCCGCCAAACATGCCACTAGGCATATGGAACATAATTGTGGCGTTTTTGGAGATACGACGATTTGGACAACCTGCCCAAATAATAGCGGCGATAGAAGCACAGATACCGTAGGCTATCGCTTCAACACGCGCTTTCGTATATTTGACGGCTGTCAAAATGGCAATACCGGATTCTACCCAACCACCATAGGAATTGATAAGAATCTCCACCTCATCACCTTCCACAGCGTTGTAGAGAACGTGTAGCAATTCGTTATAGTGATCTGGGCTATCGACAAAGTCGTCGATATAGCAGGCGTAGCGGGTACGTTTCTCTCCATCTTTTCTTAAGATGGGAATCGCTGTGACGGTACCACTGACACCTGGACTGCGACGTGGCAGCGTAGATATCTCGTCGAATCGAGTAGCCGCAGGCTTTTGAGCTGAATCATTACTCATGGTGTATCCTTGTGATAATAGTGTTGCAGGAAGTTCTTTCCGTCAGGTTGACTATTGAGAAATTCCTGATACTCTGGGTTGGAAACAGGAATAGTTCTGGAAGCATTTGGGTCTGCCGTCCAATTTTCACGAGCATCTTGAACAAACCAGGTGTACTGATAGGCTTTTGTAGGGTCTAGATTCCTGTCGATAAATGGATTGGTATGCTGAACGTTGTATGGATGCGGATTGAATGGACGACCTTGAATAGCGTTGGAGTCGTAGACAATTGTTCCAGCTACATCGAAAGCACCTGCTGGGAAGATATCTTTTTCCGTCCTGACAATAATTGTACGAGTCCATGCTGATTCATCATGGCCGACAGGATCTGTCCAGAAGAGTTCCGCTTCGTCTCCAGACCAGTTTCGGAAAACGTAGAGCGAGACAGGAGCTGAAAGCGATGCTGTATGCCAGAAACGATCAGGATAATACTCGTATGTGAGATCAAGCAGAGTTCCCTGATCCATGATGGTATTCAGGTACTTCCGAACATTTTCGAGTCCGTGGTGGACAGGAAAGACATAGACGTCTTTTTTCTGCTTGTCGTTAGGACAAAAGATAATTGCACCCGTAGACGCTTCGTAGAAGTAGTATCCGGATTGACGAGTTATATCTCCTAGGACGTCGACCGTTTTGAGAACAGGTGTAAGCGGCTGTCTGCCAAAGAAGAAAGAACGCGTCTCCTGTATGTAATACCGTTGATTAGGATTGACTCTATTGGTACGAAGAAGCTCGTCGTATTCACTTTGAGAGACAACGATAATTCCGCATGGGGTGGTATCGCTCATGGTGTTATACCTCCTTGCTTCAGACGCGCTTCCCGCATTTCTTCCTGTTGCAAGTAATTGATGGGAAGCAGAATAACGTTGTTTGGCTCATAGGAAATAACACCGTTCTGGTCGTATGTGAAGAAACGGTAGATGTAGAGCTTATACGGGTTGAGATACTGGTCCGTGATGTAGTGTCCGGATTCTACCGAATACTGATTTCGCTCATACGTCCTGTCTTCACCCTCCCGCGGAATAGACGAGAAGACACAGTTGTACTTCTCGGCATTCTCAGGTGGGTCATCCAGATTTCGAACGAGAACGGTATCCCGCCAGAGACAGTAGTCTTCTGGAATGTCGATAGGATCCGTCCACTGAATCGTCGCGGACTTTCCGTCGGCACTACGGATGATCGCAATATCCGTACACGGGGGTGCCCCAACACTAGCAAAGTATTCTGGTTCGTATTCACGACTCTGAAGGAAATCTTCGAACGTAGACAGATTGACCAGATGCTTGTAGAGTTCAAGCGAATTGGCTTCCATATCGCCATCGGCTGGAGGCAGAATGACGATATCGTCTTTTGCGCTCGGAGATGCCGCTAAACGTATTTCGCCTGTCTTTTTGTTGATGGCGAATGTACCTGTGATACGGTTCCAGGATGCAAAGTCGTTTGTCTCCACGACAAGACTCGTCACCGGGATGAGACCGTTGCAAAGACTCTTCGTATCCGTGATGTAGTAGAACGTTCCGCTCATGACAAACCCCTTGACGCACAGGTCACGGTACTGGTTCGTCGAAACACACATGACGGCTGGCATATGGGGATAATGAATCATGCTTCTCTCCTATTGTCCGATACGATGAGACCTTGGTCAATGACCAGATCCCACGGGTCCTTTACATCGGTCAATCCTACATCATTTACCGTGAAAACACGAATATAATAACGTTTGGTCTGGTCAATATTGCTTAAAACAACTGGATTTTCAAGACAAGCGTCTCTAGAATCGTTGCTGAGAATGGAATTGTAGAGTTCGGAACCGTCAAAGATATCTTCTGCAAAACGATCGTTGCGAGAGACAGCTACGGTCTGATACCAGTGATAATAATCCGTGTCAAGAGGCTCACTCCAGAACAGAGATATCTTTGTCGTATACGGATGTGCTTCATACGTACCGTGGTTGAACACCAGAATTTCGTTTCCGTAGCGGACGGTAAATTGCTGGTCGGCAACGCTTTCTATAGATAAGACAGATACCACTGTATGTCTGTCAAAGGGAATGTAGAAAGGAAGACCGTTGTCGAGAGATGTTTGTGCCTCTGTCAGAATACGAATCCACATAGGGCATTCCAGATATTCTGTCAGGTAAAAAGCACCATAACGATCCTTGAAATCGTTAATGGTACCCTGGATATCTACAGGGATCGGGAAGAGTCCGTTCGGAAAATCGTAATCGTATTCGTCTTTGACAATTATTTCTGTTTCTACACGAGTATCACGTACACCGGGCGAATAACACGTGTGCCAGCATTTGGTTATTTCCAAATGAGCAATAAAGTGTAGAAGCCCTTCTTGCGTAATGAAGTTTCGATCGTTTTCAGGGTTTCGTGTATCGACTCGATCCTTGACAGGGTAGCAGAGCACGATCTCATCTTCAGCATTTTCCGTCTGGCAATAGACAAGTATTTTCCTGGAACGGTCGTAGTAACAGCGTCCTGGTTTTCGAATGTATCCCTCTGTAGAATCAATGATGTCAATAGACGACGCACTGGTCACTTTTTCGATAGAAGGACACGGTGGTGGTACAGATATAATAGTTAGTTTTGATGGATTGAAGAGTCCACGGGCTACACCATCCCAATAAGCATCATGCGGAGTCGGAAAGACCCGTTTCATGAACGGTACTTTCCAGATTGGCGGTGGCGGTACAGGCGGAGGCGGCAGATGCCTCGGTGGAAAAAGAGGTATAGGAGGACCATACGGAGACCCTCCTATTGGCCAGTTCGGTGAAGGCGAATAGAAAGCCGAACGTGGCGCATATGGAAAATACGGGTACATCTGGCCCTCCTATACAAACTTTATTGTTTCAGCACGTCATGGAAGAGAAGATGGACGTCTCCATGCTTATCCGTGTATGTACCGTTGGTCGTGTCGATGACACCACGAATAGTCGAGCCAACGCGGACTTCGTCCGCTTCCAGAATGTCGAGCAGTTGCTGATCCTGAATGGCTTCTTCGCCATGTTCAACCACATACGACTGAATGGCTTTAGCCGGATTGCTGATTTCAATGGAGTATCCGTCGAATTTGGGATCTCCTTGCAGAACAGGGTCGAGACCTTCTGTTCCAGGGACGGTCACTTTGGAGCATTCCCAGTAGCCAGGTGTGGCGACGGCGTCAATGGTGACAAGGAGATTGACTTTCTGGTAGATGAGGTTGCCATCTTCGCCCGTCTTGGAGACGAGAGAACGTAAAGAGAACGACGCGTTGCGGTAAGGAGATTCAAGATCTTCCTTCAGATACTGTCCCATAGGACCAGCGATCTGGATATCACCGTAGACAACAACGTGACCTTTTTCTGTTTTCTCGCCAGTACGAATACCGACAATACGATGGGAGACGAGGTCACGTTTCACCGTCATAATGCGGTTGATGTCGTCATCGTTCTTATTGATTACCGGGTGACCCCATTCACCTTCCACACCAGTAGAAATAAGCTGACGGTAGAACATGGAATTAACACCCGTGAGGGATTCCACCATGGAGTCAACCTCGTAGACTTTACCATTACGGGATGGTGCACCCAATACAAGCATGGGTAAATTGCGATAAGTACCCGTCTTGTCGGGCTTGACAGATTTGCCACAATTCTTTGCAAGAAAAGCGGTCGAGATATCGAATGCGATGTTGTTCATAGCAAAATATACCTTATAAAGTAAGGGTTCATGGGGTGTAGATGCATAAAATGTTCGAGAACTTGGGGGCAGAAGAACAAAAAATAAAAAGGTAGGGACTCGTTCTGTGTCCCTACCTCTAGGTGGCGTAAGCAGTTACTTCACTAAACTCGTAGTATATAAGGCGATGACGTCCTTATTCAACAGAAGGTTGACATAGACGAATGGACTGAACGTCGTGGTTCCCAGTAGCTTGAGACCGCGCGCATGGATTTCTGCGGCTTCCATACCATCATCGGATATTGATCCATCTTTGGTCAAATGGTCGTAGGTAAGACAAGCTACTGTGCTGACAAAATTCTGCTTGTTCTGTTTATGAAAAGCCGACAGTTTCTCAACAAGCTCGTCTACCTTGGACGGGAGAATGGGGACACGGAAAGATGGCTGATTATCAGCCAGACGGTTCAATGGAATTTCCAGCATTCGGTTCACGTCATATATGCCCACAACTATATGTGCGAGAGAATACTCTTTTTTGTCGTTTCTGGCAAAGGCACAGGTGAAGGCTATATCGTCACCCATTCCTTTGAAGACTTTTTGAAGATCGTCGTACATGCTCCGCATGTAAACGTCATCACAACCGTCGGCTGATGTTTCTCTCGGCAGAAGTACGAGTACTTTCGGCATACGTGTTTTGCGAACATAGTCAACACTATCCAGGATGAGCTTGTACACGTCCGGTCTGATAAGGAAGTCGTGTTCCAGTTTCAGAGTTGGGAGCGTTAAAGCGTGTGCCTCTTCAGGTGTGTCGACTTTCGGATTGGAGACAGCAGGCGATTTCTGTTTTTTCATTCTTTACTCCTCTATAGTTTTAGGTTTGAAATTAGCGCAGCTTTCGTCACTACGCACGATGGGTGCCTCTTCTCTGGCACGTGTTTCTTTTGTGATAGCCGTGCATACACCAAACTCGAAGTCTTCCATCTCACCGAAGAATTCTCCGAGTTCGGTGTCTCTGGTAAAGAAGCAGCACTGACCGCAGTTGCAATAATGGCGTGATCTTTTCATGGGATGTACCTCCTTTGGAAGATATAGCTAGTCTATAAGGACTAAGCGATATCGTGAGAGTACATGCCTGTGGTTCCGTTCTCAACCAAGAACGGAATGAAAACGATTTGAAACGCCATATACCCGGGGTGCTCGGGGTCGCGTGGGCGAATGTATTTGTCGATTCCGTTGAGACGCTTCAGTGGATCGTTGTTTTCATAATTGTAGCGTTCACGCACCTTCGCCATAATTTCCTTCACGAGTTTTTCCGTTTCTTGGAAGTTGGTGTGAAGGGCGGCGTTGTTGATGCACAGCATCTGGTGGCAGAGCCGTTTCTGCTCGACGGCATCGTCCGCGATGAAGAGCAAATCTTCGATGAATTTATGAATTTTCTTTTTCTCATCTTCCGTAAGCGGAATCGTTGTGAACTTTTGGACTTCGTCGAGGGTCGGGATGTTGTAATTCATCTTTTTCTCCTTTTGGTTGTTGGGGTTCTACTTTTGAGGTACTTACCTCTGTTATTTTTCTTTATACGGATCGTATTCGGGGACGAATTTGGCTTCGGCAAAATGGGCTGAGCCGTCGGCGTTGAAGCCACAGACAGGATTCGAAAGAATGTACGGAGTCTTGTAGATGTCCGTAAGACCTTCGATCATGCTGCTAGAGATGTGACGGGCATCGCGTCTGGCAAGGATATTGATCACGTGAACAGGCGTTCGTTCGTCGAAGAGACCGCCTTGGACGCGCGCGTTCGCAACGTTTGCGTTGTCGGTCATCGTGTCCTGGACGTTCTTTTCGTACTCAAAGTCGAAACTGTTCCGCATACCACGGATCATCGTGAATTGCACGTTTCGATATCCACAGAACGTCCTCAGGTAGTCCACCATCATTTCACCAGGTTTCAGAAGTTTGGTTTCCATGTAGGGGAACATTTTGAAGATGTTCGAGCGACCCACAGCGGACTTCTGATTGTTGTGCGCGGCGACGATGACAACCTTGTTGAACTGACGAACAGCCTCTTCCAATACGGCGAGATGACCGCAATGGAAGGGACAGAATGTACCGGCGTAGATACCGACACGGTATGTCTTCGTATTTAGGCGGTGCATCATGTATTTGAAGACATTGTCCTTGAGGAAGTTCTGTTTTCTCGCGTACGTCAAGAATGCTTGTCTTCCGAAGAGATAGGATTGAATGGGGAACATCTGGCATTCTTTAAAGATGCCTTCTTCCCACATGTCGAGAAAATCGATTCGTTCCTGGGTCAGCGATGACCACGACATCATCCCATTCCAATCCGCTTGAACGAAGTGTTTTTGCTCCTCTGTCAATTTCGGATTGTAGGGATCCTTTGTTGCAAGGATTAGATCCACGACTTTCTGTGCATCGACTCCCGCAAATTCCTTTCCCCGTTCGTCCATGGTAAGGAATTTCAAGAATTCTTGTGCGGAATTCTCTTCGTTTTGCTTGCAATTGGGATAGTACCAATAATCGTGGAATGCGATGGCAAGCATAACTTCATCAGTCACGTGCCACATATGTTTGTTGTAGAAGGTATACATCCGTTCAAGATGCGTCATGTTGTGGTATGCGCGCCATGGCTGATTCATGACGTCCACCACATAGGCTTTTAAATCCATGAATTTTTCGTAAGGGTCCATTTTTGATCTCCTTATGGTTTGAGAGTTTGACCGCCGAAATTCGGAATGGGCGAACGAAGAGGAGAAAGGACCCCGTCGTTTGTCATTTCCTCCGTAGGGATCCGTGTCAGTTGCGCAACAGCTCGAAATTCCTTCGATCCGCTATTTGTGTATGTGTACCGTGAATCTCTGGTACCAAGGATAATTCGGCAACCCCACTCAAGCATCGTTGAGTTGCGTTTGTAGAGCGCACCAGAAGGGGAGTTCACAACGCGAACGTTGAAGTTCTCAACAAATGTCTTTGCGAGTTTTCCGATGTTTTCGCGGAAAAGCTCGACCAGTCGCATCCGATCTGCGATGTAATGGTTCGGCATTTGGATGTAAACACAGACGGAGTCCGTGTGATAGAAATCCGGATATTGCTCAATATCCTCGCACGCAGATAGCAGTGCTTGTCCGACTGCTTCTGTGATACATTGGATCTCTTTTTTCGTTAGTGTTCCTGGAAACGACCATGAATTTCCCATTGTCTCTGGTAGAGCATAAATAATTCCGTCATTCTTTTCCATTTCTTAATTTCCTTTTTTGTTTGTGTTCATCAGTCCCACTGAACCGCCAGTGAAGAACCTAAGAACAATATCTAATATTGTTTACATCGTTGTAATATCTACAACTAGAAGTCTATAATGACACTACCTGATAAATACGAATGCTTCACAGTAGGAATATATGTCTTTTGTATAACAAAAAAATAATAGCCTAGGGCTACTCCGTGAGGAGTAGCCCTAGGGATAATCAGTTTCTCAAAACGTCTTCAATCTTCGAGTGTTCTGTTGTTTCGTTGACGACAGCCGCATTGATCGAGTCTGGCAGATAGCCTGAGATGAGCTTGGCTGTCAGAGACTGGGTTGCGTGCGGGCTGTCCGTAATCTTGAGGTAATGCGGATCATTCTTCATATCGGTCCACCGATACTGGATTCGGTAGTCCTTTTTGTCACGAGCGAGGTAGGCGAAGATGGCCTCAAACACGACGTGAGAGACGGGGATCTTGGAGCCCGTCAGTTCCTTGATCGTGTCGAAGAGGAACGCCGCCTGGTCGTACGTGATAAAAGAGGGGATACGTCCTTTCTCGATGAACTCCGTAAAGAGTGTGTAGGCGAGAGACTCCGTCTTGATTACTTGCGTGTTTTGGATGAAGACATCACCTTTCTCAAATTGACATCTCAAGATGTCTTCCCCGTCTAGAGTTATTTCATCCAGTCGGGAAGGAAACATGTCGATGTAGCCTGGCAGGAATAACCCGTGTTTAGGGCCATCGTCTACCGAGTACTCGAAGATGCCGACCGTCTTGACATGTTCACCTACCTCCATGATGCCGATGTCTCGATATCGTAGAGGCAGGTAAACGACGACTTGCTTGGCGTCGATGCGAAGCTCGTGCTTGTCGTTGGAAGTGTAGAAGTCAGTGTAGCTCATGGACATTCCTTAAGTTCTAGGTTTGGTTTAGCTCATAGAAATGTCCATGAGTTGGTAAAAGACTAGTTCATTTCCTCTTCGGCTTCTGTAGCTTCGTACATGTCAATGACGAGGAACCAATGGTTGCGACCAGTCGCGACAGACCAGGTGGTTTGATCACGGAGGTCGAAATCACCGAGGACTTCATCCGGGTCGGTTCCTTCATCCTGCATGTTGTCATACTGCCAGGAGGCGTACAACGTGTTGGAACGAACACCTTCAGCCGTGTAAGCATCCACCTGCCAGCTACCCATCTCGTATTTAGAGGTATCTAGGTCAACTCGGAAGGCTTCCTGGAGATGGATATTACCCGAGCCGTTGAGCTTGGTATAACTCCAACTGTTGTTGTATTCGGTGTTCGACTTCTTGTTGATGCACCACCAGTTCATGGTGCACTCTACGTTAACGTCAGACGCAGGCATCGTAAATGCCCAGACGTCGACGTCGTTCGAAGTGCCGTAACCGACGTGCGGACGAGATGTTGCGGAAGAGTCGTTGGGCATCTGCCAGTTTCTCCATGCAATAGGTCCGGAATCCACAGGATCGGCGGTTTGATCTTTCCAATTGGGAGGCGTACCCGATTCAACTTGGAGCGTGAACTTGTACCCATTGTACCAGTCGGTGGTGATGATTGGACGGAAGTAAACGGTATCACCGGCCGAAGCCGTGTAGATACGCTGTGTGCAACCAGCGTCACTGTAGAACGCTACGAGACTGGAAGATCCGTCTTGCGCTGAATCATCACTTGTCGTGAGCAAATACGGTGACGGGACAGGCGTCTGTTCCGTGTAGTTCGCCTGGACGATAACCTTGCAAGCAGGCATCGTGAAGGTGACCGTGTCGGCTGTGTTGTTCGGCGAGAGCGTGACCGTATGGGTACCGTCACCCGTGACCGTCCAGCCAGTGAACTCATAACCGGTCGGCGCTTCCGCTCTGGTGAGCGAAACCGTCTTGCCAGGTTCGGCGTCAGTGACAGCCGTACCATTGACCTTAACGGTCGGGATGGACTGTTCAACACCATCAACGGTGACACCGTGTTTCTCGATGACGTAGCCATAAATGGCAGAGATGTTGACTGCACCTTCGATCATGGAGAAACTTGCCAGGTCTGTATTCGCATTCGGGCTGAACGTGACTTTGTTATTGGCTTCCTTCCAGTTGTGGAACACGGTATCGGCAATCGTATCCATCTTCAGGTAGACGGTCTGGTTGTAGGTAGCCGTGCTGATTTGTGTCGTACGACCGGAGTCGGAATAGGCCTTACCGTCCGTGACGTTGACGTTGTACGCTGTGTTGTCGATGACGGCTGTAACCGTAACCGCATTGCTCGGCATCGTGAAGTGCGCCGCACCCGTGGTGTTGTTATCAACGGTGACCGTGACACCACCACTATTGACAGTCCATCTGGTGAAGTGCTGATAAGACTGAATTGTGGACGGGAGCAAGTCAACACGTGCGCCCGACTGGACGTTGAAGCTACTACCCTTGTTCGTGCCACTCAACGATCCCGTACCGTTGTTGACGGTGACAAGATATGTCTTACGTGTCACTTGACAATTGAATGTAACTGCATTGCTCGGCATGGTGAACGTTGCGTTCTGGGACGTATTGCCCGTGATGGTTGTAACACCACCCGCTGTGCATGTCCACAGGAACGTGTATTCGCTGGCACTCTGCCCACTCGGAACACTTGCTGTCAGGTTGACGGTATCACCCGCATCCGCATATGGGACACTGGACGATGCACCCGATCCAGAAGCGCCGCTAGCAGTCGTTGTGATGTTGTATTTGTAGTTCGCTTGGAGTTCGACCGCGCTACTCGGCATCGTGAAAGTCAACGTACCGTCATCGGGATCCGTAGACGAATTGGCAACGTTGTTGGAAACAATTGTCCAGCCCGTGAATGTCATACCGTTTGCAGGAGCTTGGGGCACAACATGAACCGTGTCACCAGCTTCAGCATACGTGATCGTGTGACTCTTCGTGCTATCATAGATAGCGGTAGTACCACCTGCGGGTGCCGTGGCTGCTGTAATGTTGTAGACGTTCGAGTAAACCGCCACAACAGTGACTTCGTAAGCAGGCATTGTCAACACATAGGTTGATTGTGTCACATCTGTCGAAGAACCGTTATACGTGACAGTCTGTTTCTTAAAGATTGTACCGGATGCAGGCGGGTTGGCTGTGAACGTGACGTTCGTGCCAGCAGGAGCATGGGTGACAACGTTGCCGTTGACCGTAGCAACGGTGTTTGTCGTGTTGATCTTGTACTCGTAGTACGCCGTGACCGTGACATCACCAGAAGGCATCGTGAATGTCGTGGTGGCATTGGTGGCACTGCCAAGGTCGACGATATTGTTGGAAACGTTCCAACGAACGAAGACAAGCCCGGCGGACGTACGGTCCTGCGCCGTAATCGTTACAACCTGTCCCATGGCCGCTTTGGTAACGGTTGTACCGCTCACCTTGGCTGTGGCATAGTTGGTTGTGATGTTGTATGTCTTACGTGTTACCGTAGCGGTGACCGTGATGTTGTTGGCGGGCATCTGGAATGTCGCTTGCGCCACGTTGCTACCACTCTTCGTGATGGTGACGGACGGATTGGACGACCACGTGATGTCATATTCCGTAGCAGGCTGGCCTGACGGGATCGTCGCTTGCATCGTGACGGTTTGTCCGTAGATAGCGGTACCGCCAGACGGACTAACGACGGAGCAGTTCGTTCCCGTAATGGTGTAATTGACATCACCGAACAAAGGCTGCACAGTAACATCCGCCGCAGGCATCGTGAAAGTTGTCGTGGTGGACGTCTGAGTACCTGATGCAAAGGTGATACCGTCGTTATTCGAATCGTGACCTGTCCAACCGGTGATCTTTTCACCTGTTGCTAGGGTACGAGACACAAGTGTAACCGTATCCCCATAGGTAGCAGTTGTCACAACCTGATTGCCGATCTTGGCTGTACAGTCCGTAGTGGTGATGTTGTAGACAGTCTTTGCATACGTTGCAACAACTTCAACCGGTTCACTCGGCATAACGAATGTAGCCGCATAGCTCTGGTTTTGAGCTGCTGTGACTTCAATCGTGTTTCCTGATGTAGCACCTGTAACCGTCAAGGTATCCAGGTGATAACCTACTGCAGGTGTGCCCGTGATTTCGACACGAGCGCCAGCGGCCGCAGACGCGACGTTTGTTGAACAGTTGGTGGCTGTAATAGCGTAGTTCTTTCTCGTGACGGTGCAGAGGATGACGACGGGTGCTGCTGGCATCTGGAATGTAGCGATTCGCGAGGTGGAATTTGCAATGACCACGCCTCCAGATTCGCATTGCCAACTGTAGTTGTATTCGCTGGCACTCTGCCCGAACGGGACAATGGCGGTCAACGTCACTGTATCCCCATAATGGGCGGT
>Ga0310697_10003913_pt1 | contig 14882 bp, 13 predicted proteins | sample 172DNAGHGlowgp2_FD_203883 | JGI IMG/M metagenome (GOLD analysis project Ga0310697, IMG submission 203883) | Sheep rumen microbial communities from Palmerston North, Manawatu-Wanganui, New Zealand - 1728 DNA GHGlow gp2 (v2) (version 2) | ecosystem: Host-associated > Mammals > Digestive system >...
GTTTTCCAGACCCTGGAGAAAGTTGTGGATCGCCTTTGTGATACCATCTGCAATCTCACCTCTGATACCATCCGCAGCATCACTGGACGCAATTGGATTTTGTCCTGTTTTAATTAGGGATTAGTATAAAAACCGTATAAATGCAAAAAAGTCGGAGGCCACAGCTCGTGCTGCAGCCCCGGCTTCACCTTCATCTCATATATTCACCGTTATCGTCCACTATCTGCCGTGGGAGATCCTAGCCGCTATAAACTGATCGCAATCATTAACTTCTAGGCACATTCTTTGTAAAGAGCATATGGCCACTTCATAATTTCTAATATATAGTCCTTCCTCAGGTCAGATATTCAAGCTGGAGTTTCTGAACTGTAGTTCTGTAGAGATTATGCGCGCTTTCGTTTTCGCCACGATCAATCATTTCAACACATGGTTTTACAAGCTTTTCATAAATAGAGTTAAAAATTGCGATTGCATCATTGCGCTTCTTGATTTCCTCAACGATCTTCGGCGCAACTATGTAGTATTCCGCAATCTCGCGGCGCCCCTCAGGTATGGTTCGAAGGTAGTTTTCACGGAAGTTCCGTAAAACGCTAAGCTCATGGCAGTCATCTGCCAAGCCCTTTGCTTCAACGCAAGCAGATGTTAAAAAGCAAGGGCCAGAGGAACTGTCTCTGTTTCTATACCGTGGGCAATCTTCATAATGGTAGCCCCAGCAATAGCTGTGTACAGTATCGCTGTCGACCGATGAATCGCCTTCCTTTTCTCTCTTCAAGGCACAACAATAACCGTTGTCATAGTAATAAAACCTGCATTCTTCAGACATTGTTTTGCATCCTCCTGTTATTATGTGTTTATGACAGCACAAAGGCGTTTTAAAAAGGTGTACTTTTCCTTAAATGGCTTGCCGTCATTGTTACAATTCATGTCAGCACTGTTGGACACGTCGGCAGTTTATATGCCTGTGCCTGACTGCTTCATCGCTTGCTCAAGATGATGGTTCGTTAGCTATTTCAAAATAGGAAGGCGGTGCATAAAGTGCCTCTAGTTCCGCTTTTTCCAAGCGCTCATAGAGTTCCGCCAGTGTTTCGTTTACGATCAGCATCTGCCTCTCGCATTCTCTTATCCGTTCGATGCTATTTTTTATTTGATCATTGTCTCTCCGATGGAGAATACTCAATGATTTAGAGAGCAGCACATATGTCGTATTCAGGCCCTCGCAGGCGTACTTGCTTTCATCTGCCGCTTCCCTCAGATATCGGCACTGGTACGTTTGTAAACCATTATAGGGCACCTCATCTCTTTGCAGGATGAAGTTCGGGGCTCTGTGCTTTATCAGAGATGATTCTTCCCTGCGTGCAAGTATTTCGCGCAAGGTGTCGATCTCAGCACGCATTTGCTCCCGGCATTTCTCGGTTGAGGTCACAAGTTGAAACGCGAGGGTTCTGTCATCCCACTTGCCTATATTTATAGCTGCATCCATGATTTTATCATAGGCCCTATACAAATCCTTACAGGTTTGATCTCCTTGCAAAACGGCCTCCTGCAGATACCGCGTAGCAAACAAAAACATATGCATCTCCCTCTCTGATCATGGAAAAATATGTTTCTCGAAACAAATGCGAGGTTGATTGTTTTGGAAATCCCATGAATGCCAGGAATCCCCCTGGCATGTTTGCTTTTTAGGACATTCCTGGCAAATCTCGCTGATATTTGCTTTGTTCGCTCTGAACTGATCAAAGCGATTCTCCCAGACATCAACGAAATCATCATTTCGGATGTTTCCTTGTTTAACCAGGTCCCTGCAGTCGATATCAAGACAGGGCAGAATGTCACCATTACTTGCGATACTGGCGATCATCGTGCCGGCGCCGCACAAAAACGCTTGGGATCTCACCGTATCGTCATACTGTTCCGGAAGGAGGTGACTGCATCCATAGTTCACCACAAGCGGCACACGTCTTCGGTACTGTTTGATAAAATCAAACAGTGTATAGTAATCCTCTTCGGCCAGAAAAAGGTCGCGTCTCAAAACAGCGTCTCCCATCGGCTCAATCGCGGTCAGTTTCCAGGAGTCCACGCCCAGATTGTTGACGAGGTCAAACAGCGCCGGCAGCTCAGCGATATTCGATCTGGTAACTACAGTCACGACTTGCACGGTTTTAAAAGATCCGCTCTCCTTCAGGTATCGTATTCCACTCACAGCCTGTTCAAATGATCCCGAAACGCCTCTGAGCCTTTCGTGTTCATTCTTCAGGCCATCCAGACTGACCGCCACTGTCTTCATCCCGGTGCGGGCCAGATCCTGTACGCACTTTTTGTCAATCAGTGTGCCGTTTGTTGTCATGCCCCAAGAATATCTTTTCTCAGAGATATAGGAACAAATCTCAAACCAGTCGTTTCTCAGTAAAGGTTCTCCGCCTGTAATGCAAAACATAAGCTGGCTTGGCGAGTAAACCTGCGAGACTCGGTCTACGACTCTCTTAAAATCTGCAGCGGTAAGTTCTTCTCCCGGTTCATATCCCGGGCATCTGCTTCCACAGTGAGCACACAGCAAATTACACTTTCGTGTAAGCTCAAAGAACAGATACCTCAATGGGTGAACACTTGCCAGGATTTGTTTTACCGCGGCTACCATTTGCAGCTCTCTATCATGATTTGTCATTATATCCCCCAGATAAAGCATGTCTGTTATTGGCGTTCCTTTTTCTTTGCTGTTTTCATCAGATTGCATATCATCCGAAAAAGCATTTTTACAAAAGGCTCGTTTTCTTCCAGTGCCTCTTCTCGAAAATACGCCTGTACAGCAATTTGCCTCTCGAGATCTTCTTCATCGAGATTCAGTTCTTCCAAAGCCCGATCTCTCATAACAACGCCTTTCGCTTTGTCTTCTTTTACGCCGGTGCCAAAAAGATAGCAGGTTCCAAGTTCCCACAGTGCCTGAGCATCTCCTTCATCCGCCAGTTTTTTGCAGCACTTGAAGAAAAGCCTTTCCTGCCTTTCCTGCCTTTTCCACGCATCTTTCGTTATGGTTTTCGCTTTGAACTCATCATAATATTTGACGTAATCACGTATGGCCTGTGGGTGCCCAAGCTCTACTGCCCGCTCCAAATAGTGTGGATAGATAAACTCCGACGTCCCATGGAAGCTCTCAACCCATTTTGCACATCTGTATGCGGCCAGAGCATGCCCCCTGCCGCTGGCATATTTATAGTATGGCTCAGCAGCTTCCCACGCTTTCTCTGCATCTCCGGTCAGCACCATCGTAAGCGCTTCAACATCTACGCCTCTCTGGAACACATGTTCCAGCTTCACGAACCAGTGTGCATAACCTTCAAGACCAGTATATAGAATGTCCTTCCAGGTTGTTTTCTCAACATCACCGGGCTGATGTCCAATATATGAGAGGAATCGCTCTTCTCTATCTGAATAGATTGTCATATTGTTTCACCTGGTTTTTTCTTTTTCGATATGAAAAGGCTTTGCCCAAGACTTCATCAAGTTAGAGCCACAATAAAGGCAAATTACGTTAGCACAGTGCATCTGTTAAATATGGAAAATCAAGCAGCAGAAAACATATATTTACGCGCGATATGCCTTAACGAGATAGATGCAGGTGTCGTTGCACTCTCCTGCGTAAACATCCAAGATCGTCATTTTCACATAGTTCGTCTTGACGGTTTCGCTCAGTTGTATGATCTGTTCCTGATTGATGTCGCCGAACACATAGTCGGCCCAACTCCCGTCTGAGAATTCAAAGCGGATCGTCTTCGGGCGGTTATTGGCATAATACAATCTGGAGTCTCTTGCATATCCCAGACGCAGCGACAGCACATCAACAGCTTCCGTTCCGCTGAAATAGAGCGTGAGCGACTCACCGCTTCCGTCGCCCCTCGCTCCTTCGACCCAGGGGCGGTTGACTGTCTCATCGATCGCATAAGTCGCTGTAAAGAGGATATCACCCTCCTTGAGTTCTGAAGAAGCCGCTGCATACCAGAAAGGCACCTGATAATACACGTTCTGATAGTCATTGAAGGGTGACAGCTTAAGAGAACCTGTACGTCCCGGGAGAGATGACAAGCGATAAGCTTTCACAAGGTAAATACAGGTATCATTGCAATCCCCGGCGTACACATCCAGAATTGTCATCTTTATATATGTCGTCTCAACGCTCCTGCTCAACTGAACGACCTGCTCCTGGTTGAGATCCCCGAACACATAGTCAGCCCAGCTTCCGTCCGAGAATTCAAAGCGGATCGTTTTCGGTCGATTATTATAGTAGTAAAGGTCAGTATTTCGCGCGTATCCTAACCTGAGTGAAAGCACATCAATTGTTTCTGCCCTGTTGAACCAGACTGTGAGCGACTCACCGCTTCCGTTGCCTCGTACTCCTTCGACCCACGGGCGGTTAACCGTATCGTCAATAGCATAGGCCGCAGTAAAGAGGATGTCTCCCTCCTTCAGCTCCGAGGTCGCCGTCGCATAGTAAAACGGAATCTTCGAACAATTGTTCATGGAACCGAAGTACGAGGATATTGCAAGTGAGTTTGAATTTCCCCAGTTGTTAGCGCCAATTATCTGGTTATTGATCGTTCCGCCCGCATGTGCAGCAGGCATGGAGGGCAGCAGCATTGAAATGGCTAATAATGCAGAAACAAAAACGGCAGCGATTCTTTTCATTACAATCGATCCTCTCTTATACAGTAATGTAATGGCTTTCTTCCGGGCTTCCGCTTGCTCTTTATCCTTCAACCGACATTCTCGTCCCGCTGTACAGCACAAACGGTACACGCGTGAAAAACGCCTGTTCTCTGTCAAAATAAAGCTTAAAGGCATACTCTGTATGTACGTCAACCGCATACATGGGATCACGGAAGTAGTAGTACAGGACTCCTTCGGGAGCAGCATCTGTAACAGCCACCGACATCAGCGTATACGCATATACCGTGCCGGATTGTTCGCTGAGGATAATGCTGAACTGAATATAATTATCGGCATTCAGCGGGAGCAGATAGCTGCAAACCGCTTCAAGTTGTCCATCGCCATTGAGATCCGCATATCGGATTGCCTGGCTGCCGGTATCCAAAATGTTTTCCGGCACACTGCGGTACATTGCCCCGGTGATTACGGCCCCGGAAACCACACTTGAATAGCTGTTCCCTGCTGAGAACCTCTCCTTCCAAATAGAATCATATTCCATGGAAACCCAGCATGGCACTACCGGTGTCAGGTCCAGTATCACATTCTTATAAAAGTCGGGATTATTCTGTGGAAAGCGCGCTTCCCGGATCACCGCTTGTTTTGTCGGCAAAAGATCCTCCGCCCATTTCTCGTAGCAGGCCAGCGGATACAGGGTATCCCCCGGGAATTCGGTCAGATTTGTCGCGCCCTGAATAATATCACTGACGTCGGTATACTGAAGGCGGTCTTCCAGTGTCTCGGTAAACAATTCTTCAGACTCTATGATTCTGCCGTTCATAAGCATCCACAGTTTCACACTCTGTCCACCCATTCGGGCATGACCGAACAGGACGCCGTTTCCTTCCGGATAAGATGCGAAGAAATTTCCTCCGTAGCCAAACTCCTTCAGAAGCGTTGCACCGTTGCCGGAATAAGCATATAACCGACCATGCGATCCGGCTGTTGAGGTACCAAAGTGAAGTATCAGCTCGGGTATTCCATTTTTGTCAATATCATAGAGCGTATAGGAATGAAGCTCGGAGTCGCTTTCCCGGCCGGAGCCATTGATCTGTGCATCCTCAAGGATCGATCGATATGCGCTTTTCCAGTCCGTGAAAGAAAGCTCTTCTCCACCGGAAATGGCGAACTGTGATTTCTCTGAAAGAGAATGAAAACTCGCATGTGTCAGAAACTCACTGTCGTTGCCTGCCAGCAGTCTTTCCCATGCATCGGGGTTTCCTTCATAGTAGACATCTGTGAGATCAAAGAAGAATTCAAAGGCACCTTCACCGAGTTCTGTAACAGAAGCAGGAAGATAAAGCGTTTTTACTCCTCTCCCCGGCTCCAGGCTGACCAAAGACAGGAACGACCAGTCGCCGATCCTCGTGATGCCGCTTTCAATTCTCAGCGTATCAACATAGCCGGACAGAGCTGCCCAAGGTGCTTCCCAGGCATTTTCGCCGGAATAGTCCTGCATGCTCCCCTGTCCGGTGATCGTCAGCGTTCTGTTGTTTTCGTTATAAGACCATTGCAGACCGTCCGCAAACGCGGGAAAAACACCTATTGACAGCAGTGCTGCAGCGAGTATCAATACAGTGATCAGTTTCTTTGTAAGCTTCATGTTTGGCCTCCCTGACTAAGCTATTTGCTCTTTCACGGTGTTCATGTCGTTCTTCCATTGACGCTGTCATTATGCCGCAAAAAAGGCCCTAAAAAAGAAAATGAAATTCGCTCCTGTTTACCGAACAATTTTGCATTGCAAGGCAGAGCAGAAGTTGAGGTTTGTTATTTTCAGTCTGCCATTTGGTTATCAAGCGGCCAGATCGATCCACATGGCCGGTCGGACGCAAAGATAGTCACGATCAGCGTCGGAGCCGATATAGTTGAAAGATCCGTCGCCGCGGACGTCCGTGGCGTAATAATTGTCGCAGCCGGGTGTACGCGTCCACCACCAGCAGGTCTTGATATCCGGATAAACCTTGCAGCCCTGCGCGACGGCGTAGTCAGTCGGTTTGCAGAAGCGCGCATAATCGGAGTCGAAATACCGGTCGATCTCCTTGATGCTGAGCGCGAAGATTTGATCGTCGGTACTTTTGCCGGGATCCGACTGTTTATATTCTGGGTTTTTGTCAGGGCTCAACTGAGTAGTAAGAATGATCGCCTGTTCGCTGTAGCTGAAAGCATTATTTAGGAAACTGTCGTTCAGCCACCGGCGAAGGCTGCAGCGCTCCCAGGTAAGTTCTGCGTATTTCGTGTTATACGGCTGGCAGTCAAGTGCATATTCGCTGATTACCAGCATACTGTCCTTTTCCCGTGCCAGGACGAGCCAGGAGATTTCTTCCGCGCCGTTGTATGGGTTGTCATCCTGCTCATAGCGGCCAAACAGCACAGTATCGCCCACGTCGGCGTTTCGGAAAGGATTCGAATTGGCTGCGTAAGCACAGGGAGCAATTGCCAGAAGCAGAGCCAGGGTCAACATGCAGAACAATGCTTTTCTCCTTTATAACAGTTTTGAACCAGTTATCCGCTTGTCAGTTCATCCACTCTGCACTGTCCGTATTCATTCCACCCGGTCGCCAACACCTCGCCGCCCGCTGTAACCGCGATTGTGGCTGAATACCCTGCAGAAATCTAAACAACATTCCGCCAGATAGATACGTTGCACTGGCCGAACTCATTGCTTCCGACTGCTATGACCGTTCCGTCAGACCGAAGACCGACTGTATGTTTTCCGCCGGCGGAAATGGCAATGATATTATTCCATTCAGTCACATCACATTGTCCACTGCTGTTTAAGCCGGCTGCAACAACAGTACCGTCCGATATGAGTCCAACCGAATGATTGTAGCCTGCGTCCACAGCCATGATATCAGACCAGCCGGAGACGTCACTTTCTCCATAAAGGTTAGATCCAGAGGCATGAACTTTACCGTTTCTATCAAGTAAAAGATTGTGATACTCTCCCGCCGAAACAGCTATAATGTTTCGGAAGCCATTGACATCGGTTGCGCCATAGCTTTCTGTTCCGGCCGCCACGACGGTTCCGTCAGCCTTTAAGCCGATCGTGTGCCAATGCTGCGCATCAATGTCAACAATATCACGCCAATTCCCCACGTTGCACTGCCCCTCTGTATTGCGGCCGGCAGCATAAACGGTTCCGTCCTGTCGCAGCGCAACAGTGTGCTCAATCCCGGCTGAGATCTTACTCACATGACCCCAGCCCCGGGTATCCCGCTGGCCGTCCTTGTCGGACCCCGTTGACAACACGATACCGTCTGCCGTCAGCGCGAGCGTATGGTAGCCGCCTGAAGAAACTTGAACAATCTGCGATGCGCTTATATTTCCGGACAGCTGTCGCACGACTTCAGCCGCCGATTGAAACTCAAGCGATCTGATGTGAGAATAGTAATCATGCCAAGCTTCATAGTCTGTTCCGCTGATCCCACAGTCCTGGAGAATGCTCCAGTCAGGAGATACTGTTCCATTGGATGACGCTATCTGCCCAAAGCTGTATCGGACATAATCCCCACTCAGGCCGGAAACGATATCTGAATAATCGTAATAGCGATCCCCCAAATCGTGGAACTCCAAGTTTTTCCCTATATGACGCACAACGAGATTGTTCCCGGAGAGGGAAATTATACAGAACTCATTTACTCCGGTTCCACTTGAATCCGTCGTAAGTGTTCTGTTGCTGCTGTCATAGGCGAACGAAGAAAATCGGCTGAAAAGTCTCCAGCTAAGCAATCTTTTCCCATCGTTTGAAAGTGCATATAGAGTTGCTCTTGTGGGCATATTCTCTGTCTCTGCGGCAAGCATTTCGTTTACACCGTTGCCATCCAGATCAAAGCATATCGCTGAAACAAACTCCGGATGTTCTTTCAGACATGCAGCAAGCAGTTCATTCGCTCTTGCAGCCTTCTCAGCTTGCGGCGTACCGGCAGCAAGCGCGCTTATTGAACAAAGGAACCATATCATGACGAAAGCCAGAATATCAGCCGCGATTCTGCTCCACTGTTTCATTTCGTAATGTCACCTTTCTGCTGTATTTCCCTGTTGCTCTACCAGTTCCAAAGATTACACTGACCGCGATCGTTGCTGCCGACTGTGACGAGTGTTCCATCTGATTTCAGGCCCACAGCATGGGTTTCACTCAGCGCAATATCAACAATTTCTGACCATTGCTCAATTTGAGGGATATACTCCGCTCTTCCCCACTCACCGCCGGTAGCGTATACCCGGCCATCGCTGCGCAGGCCAAGCGTGATGTTGTTCTCGGAACAGATCTTGATCACAGAGCTCCAGCCCGATGTATCATGATCGGCTCCATAGTTATTGTGCTCTGATTGTACAGTAACAACTGTGCCGTCATTTTTCAATCCTACAGGGATATATCCGGTGCCCATGCTGATGGCCGCTATATTCGTCCAGCTCTGTACTTCCCGGAAGCGCGCTCCTTCCTTGTACATAGAGGGACAAACAAGGATTGTTCCATCCCTTCTCAATCCGAAAGCCGAATCTGATCCGATTTCAATTCCCTTCAGATTCCTCCAAAGTGGATACTCCAGTCCGAGACGGTCACGTCCGTCATACTGGAGTACAATATCGTAAGGATTATCTTCCGGAGTATGGTACAGTCTGCCGTCCGAAGTTAAGAACACATACTCCCCTGTGACGCCCATCTCCACTGCTGACAATTCCCCCGGCACAGCAATGGGCCCCGCGTTTGAAATGTAGCTGCCGTCTGTTTTCCTGCCGACAGCAAGTGGAGCCGCAACGAACAGCGCATTGATATCTTTCCAGCTTTCAACCTCACGCAGATCCCATTTGCCATAGTACTCTCCTGCGAACTTCACGCTGCCGTCGCTGCAAAGCCCGATCGTATAGCCGTTTCCGGCGTATACCCTGATTACTTTGCCAGAACTGTATGCGAAAGCCGACGCTGAGGACATGCAGAATAAGACTAGGACAGTCAAAAGAATAGAAGCAAGTCTTTTCATGTATGATTCACCGCCTGACACATATAATTGGGATATTTGTCACCGTCCGGGACAGTATATCGCTCTGTGTGCCTGAAAAACCTTATGGGATTCATTCAGGCACGCAGTTCTTTTCCTTTCCGCTTATCTGATGACAGCTTCCGAAAGTATGTTTCAAATTGCTCACGAATCTGCAATATTTTCTTCGCCGTTCTTCGCTGTCATCGGCTTCTCGCGCAGCTCGCTGAGAAGGCGAAGAAGTTCGGCGGATTTGTTTTTGGTGGTGCTCTCACCGCTGTACAGCGCTTGAGCAAGGATGTGGAACTCCGCGTCCAGGATATTCATGATACGCACGAACATCTCAAAGCAGCACTCGCCTACGCAGCTGTCATCCGTCCGAACCGGGAGATCGGCCTCCATGTTCACATCGTTGTCATCGTTGAGGTAGAACTTGAAGAAGCGGAGCTTGCCGCACAGTGTATTGCAGGCTTCCATCACCGCGGCGCGCCGTTCAGCAGGTACCTTGCACACCAGACTGAAAACCCGGATTGCCACGTCGTTGTCCTCATCGTTTGAAATAAAGCGTGCGATGATCTGCGGCCCCGCGGTCACCGAAAAGCCCGCCTCCACGATCGAGGCGTCTTCCGTCTCCACAACTCTGTACTTGATGTCGTGACTGTCAAATGCATCGCTGATCAGATTGGTTGCTTTATGGATCATGTATTTTCCCTCCTCTGCATAATGTTCTCATTTGGGTTCATCTGTGTCTCTTCTGGTGGTCCTTTTCGACCCTGTGGTTCCAGCTTGTCGGGAGCACCCCGCGGCTGCGCACGGCGGACACCGCATCGCTGACCGCCTCAAAGCAGAGCTCCACCCCGCGGTCATCGTGCATGAAATTGGCCGTGCGCGCCGAGCTTATGCCGATGCTCCCGGCAGCCTCCACCGCATCAATGTCTGCGCCAAGGAACAGGAATTCCCAACCGTATTTCTCCCGCTCGTGCTCAATAAGCTGTCTGATTTCTTTCAAGGTATAGTGATGGCTTGCGTTTTCCAGGCCATCCGTCGTGATAACGACCACCGTCTTTTCCGGCACATCCTCAGGCCGCGCGTACTTGTGGATACGGGCAATATGGCGTACCGTATCGCCGATCGCGTCCAGCAGGGCAGTGCAGTCGCCGGGCGTATAATCACGCTCCGTCATGGCAGGTACATCCTCGATCTTCAGCCTGTCATGGATACGCTCAAAGCGCGTGTCGAAAAGGACCGTCGTCACGAAGCTTACGCTGTTCTCGTTTTTCTGCCTGGCAATCATGGCGTTAAATCCGCCGATGGTGTCGCTCTCCAGTCCGCTCATGGACCCGCTGCGATCGAGGATAAAGACCAATTCGGTAATATTGTTTTTCATCGTATAAAACCTCCTGTATTGTTTGTGAGATCAGTATAGGAGGTTTTATCATTTCATTGGTCGCTTGAAAAGCGACATTCTTTATGCGCCAAGCAGCGGCTGATCATACTGGAAAAGCAGTTCATTGATTTCGTATATGTTATAGTTTTTCTGCAGGATGCAGTATTCCACAATCACATCGAACAGAATGCTGTGGGAAAGGCTGTATCCGGCCTTCATCAGAAGCTCACCGGTCTCGGGCAGCGACAGCTCGAGCGCAACGGCCAGAGCCAAGGCAGTCGCCTTTTTGGGGTGATAGCTTTCGTCGCTGCGGATTTTGGAAAACAGCCTTCTGTCGATATTGGCTTTACAATAGCACTCCGAATCTTTTTTAAATCCCTTTTCGTCGATCAGGCGCAGTACCATCTGGGAAAAGCTCTCATCCAGCACCGCACCGCGCTCCGGCTCAAATCTAAGGGAAAACGTCAGCGTATCATCCAGATCCGGTGCTTTTGCAGAAGGCGCATAACGAAGTTCGTGATCGAGCGCGGTTTCTTCATCCGCCGTTGAAGGCGGTTGTACAGGCGGTTTGCTTTCTGCGTAAAACGGCTTCTCCCTGTCGGCATCGGTTTTCTCCGTTTTTCGCCGTCTGGAAGTGGGAAAGTCAGGCAGCTGGAAGCCTTTCCGTCCTTTTGGTGCAGGCCGGTCTCCACCGTAGTCTGCGTTTTGCAAGGGTAAGGAAGGCGCAGCGGATTCTGCGCGAGCTTCACTGCGTCCTTGCCGCATTTCCTTTATTCCTACCGAATCAATGTAGCTGTCAAGGCCTGCGAGCAGTTCGGGATTTGGACGAAACTCACTCTTATCGTGTATAACGAGTCGGATGTCGGTGTCATGTTTTTGCAGATATTTTCCGATTTCTTCAACCGCAACACGTAAAACAAGCTCCTTCGGAAAGCCCCTTGTGCCGCTGCCGATCAGTGGAAATACAACACTTTCAAAATCGTTCTCGTCCACAAGTCTGAGGACATTTCGATAGCATTGTCGCAAATACAGTACATCTGTCGCTTTATTTGTCCACCGGGGAGCGACCGTGTGAATCGCAAAGAGGCTGTTCGGCCATATCCCGGGTGTCATGGCTGCCTCTCCGATATGCAGCGGAGCCAGCCTGTCACAGTCTAAACGTAGCTCTTGGCCCGCGACCGCATGGATTTGCGCATCAAGTCCCCCGCTGCCGCTTAATTGCTCATCGGTCGGGTTCACGATTGCGTCACAGCGGATAGACAGAATATCCGCAGCTTGTATTTGAAATGGCATAGCAGTTCCCTTTCCCGCATAGCAGATTCAAGCACTTCAACCACTGGCCGCTTGATTTCTACGTATTTGTAAAAATTATACCATGCATAACCATCATACGCAATTAGTTTAGGAGGATCTCAGGCATGCTTCGGCTGCATTTGCCCTTGATGTATATGGACATGTCTCAGGCAAAATGAAGCAGGTCTGCGCTGCCAAGATGGAGGAATATATAAGGCGTCTCAATACCTCCGGAACCTAATTGCGGTCAAACTACGGTCAAGGTCTTTTTATCAACTTTTTGTTAGTATTAACAGGCCGTTAAATGCAGAATTCGTTTTAAAACAAAACTTTTAGACATTTTTAGCAGAGGAAGAAGGCTTTGAGTTTGTGACTCGAAAAACTCATTTCTCTTCCTTTTCAGTCCTAATACAGGTCATCCAAATGAATGAAAATCATATGATCCGTTGGCTCACATTGGAATCCGGACCGGGAGAAAAAGCCGTATTTATAACAGTTTAAGCCTGTGGTCTGTACCTGCTTGATTTCCTCATGGATCATCGCAAGGGACACCGGCTCTCTGCGGAACTTGGATTCATAAAAAATATAGCCGAGAGGATCCTCTGTCACAGTATCGAATTCCCCATTGCTGCGTGTCTTCGGATCATCGTAATAATACTTACCGATCTTATCAAAGGGAGGCTCAATTTTCCCGGCGCGATTCTGCCGGATTAGATACTGTTTGCAGATGTTCTCAAAAATCCGGGGAACATACTGCGTCTCAAAGTCTTCACTGATATACCGGTCATAGAAGACATCTTCGTCCAGTACATTCCGTTGCGAAAGGAAGCGGAAGATGTAGCGATAGTAAAACAGCGACAGGTTATCCACGATGAAGTAGCCGGATTTGCGGCGGTTGTCCGCGTCGTTGATCGGGGCCTGCTTCTCCACGACCTCCATGCGAATCAGCTTCTCCAGTACATCCACCAATGTCGGACCACTTGAAACATGGGATTGCGACAGGAGATCGCTGTATTTAGAAAAGCCCTTGGACAAAGCTTCAAACACTTCATTCGCATTTGCGATCTTCGAGATCTCCGATTTCAAATACATCGAGACTTCGTTTTCCAGACGAGCGCCTGGCGCCGAGATCAATTCCTGAATATTTTCCCGCACAGAAAGCGCCGGATCGATCAGTCGATTGTAATACGGGATTCCTCCAAACACGCTGTAAATCCGCACCTTATCCTCGGAAGAAAAAGTAGGATAGAACATGGCCGATTCATAGTAGTCCATCGGCTTCAGGTCTATCGCCAGATCCACGCGGCCATACAGGGGATTCTCCCGTGCCAACAGTGACTTCATAATCTCCACATAGGAGCCGCAGAGCACCAGCTTGAGATGGGTCGTATCCTTGTACCTGTCGATCAGGGACTGGAGGATGCTGTCAATACCTGTGACGGTTTCTCTGAGATAGGGATACTCGTCCAGCACAAGAATCAACTGTTCTTTTTCGGCGCGCTGAAACAGATAATCCAGAAGCGTTTCCATGCTGCCGAAGCCCAAGGTGGGGAGGCCGAAGTTTTCGGAGATCAGTGTAGAAAGACTTTCCACATTGTTCATCTCCGTCGTCTGCTTGCACTCGTAGTTCAGCTTTGGCACATCTTCCGACAAAAGGCATTGCTTGATCAGCTCGCTTTTGCCGACTCTTCGCCGACCATAGATCAACACAACCTGTAATTCGTTTTTTACCAAAACCCGTTTTAGCTTCTTCTGTTGTTGCTCGCGCCCGTAGAATTTCATTTAACTCGGTCACCTCCGACTCGGTTTTGATCGAATTAAATATAGCATAATAGAGATCAAAGTGCAAGGATTCGTTCGGCAAAAAACGTGTCGGTTTTTGCTGAATGAGTGACGATGTGTTGCCATCAGAGATTATGTGAAGCACATGATAAACGCGCACCCTGCTTATGTCTCGGAGAAGAGACAAACAGAGTGCGCGCACTTTTCTTATTTTAACTTTTCCATGATATCCTCAATACTCACTCCGGAGGATACCAACTCGTCAATCTTGGCCTGAAGCGCTTCCTTTGCGGCGGCAGCGGCTTCGGCGGCAGCCTTGCTGGCCTGCTCGGCTTCGTAGTCTTCCAGCTTCTTTGCAGCTTTTTTCAAGTCCGCCTTAACGGCCTTGAGCTTGGCGCTATTCTCAGCAATAGTCGCTTCAATTGCGCTTTTTTCTTCCTCCAACCCGGCGATCGCTTCCTTCACTTCCGTAATCAGTGCGTCCAGCGGCTTCTCGGCCTGAGCCTTTTTCCGATTTTTGCTTCCCTTAGGTCTTGGCATGTCATGTTCCTCCTGTATCTCATTTTGTAAATATGGATTCATTCCCTCCGCGGCTTCGCGAGTATTCTCATCTGGACCTTTGCATATTCCAAGTTTCAGGAAGACCGGGTAGAGATAGCTTGCCCCGAATACGCCGAGCTTTTTGGGTCCTTTTACGCAGCCCTCTACAGTCTGAACCTTCAGCGCATTTTGATATGCGAGAAAAA
>Ga0310697_10003915_pt1 | contig 14882 bp, 14 predicted proteins | sample 172DNAGHGlowgp2_FD_203883 | JGI IMG/M metagenome (GOLD analysis project Ga0310697, IMG submission 203883) | Sheep rumen microbial communities from Palmerston North, Manawatu-Wanganui, New Zealand - 1728 DNA GHGlow gp2 (v2) (version 2) | ecosystem: Host-associated > Mammals > Digestive system >...
GGCGCGTGCGACGTGCAGCTCTCGATGTGGTACGGCCCGCGCGCGCAGCCGGGCAAGGTGCTTCTGGAGGAGGAGCGTCGGATCCAGTTCTCGGCGCCCGACGCGAAGGGCGGTTACAAGATCCGCTCCACGCACATGTTCACGGCGCGGGACGACGTGAAGTTCGACTGTCGCCGTCCGGTGGGCTACGGCGGGTTCTCGCTTCGCATGGCGACGATGATGCGCGAGTTCAAGATGTCCGGCGTGGGCGGCGAGCCGAGCCACGACAAGAACGTCGGCGGCCCCAAGGAGATGACGGCCGTCCGCTACGTCGATCCCAAGACGGGCCATGGCATCGAGGTGAAGGAGCTGGCGCCGCTCGAGACCGAGCGCATCTACACGTGGAGCGACCACCGCTTCGTGAACCCGATGCCGATCTACGAGAAACCGCTTGAGCTGAAGCCGGGCGAGAGGTTCACCCTCGACTACGAACTGACCGTTTTCTGAAGAAACCGAAAGGAAAAGAAAAATATGAAGAGCAACACAGTAAGCAGGCGCGGCTTCATTGCAGGTGCAATGGCAGCAGGGGCGTTTCCGGCAATCGTGCCGTCCACTGTATTCGGAGCGACGGCGCCGAGCAACAAGCTCCAGATCGCACTGATAGGGTGCGGGCGCATCGGAACGACGATGGACATTGGCGGCGTAGCGGCCAACCAGGACCTCGCCATGCTCACGACGGTGTGCGACTGCGATTCCGTGCGCCTCGCCAACATGAAGAAGGTGGCCGAGCGCCGCTACGGGCGCAACATGGACCATCTAAAGCTGGAGATGGACTACCGCAAGGTGCTCGACGACTCTGGCATCGACGGCGTGATGATCTGCACGCCTGACCACTGGCACGCGCGCATGGTGGTGGAGGCGTGCCTCAAGGGCAAGGACGTCTACGTACAGAAGCCGATGGCGCTCTCCGTGGAGGAGAGCCAGGCGATCGCCGAGGCCGTGAGGCGCACGAAGCGCGTGTTCCACATAGGCACGCAGCAGCGCGGGCAGCACTCATTCCGGCAGGGCGTGGAGTGCGTAATGAGCGGACGCCTCGGCGCGCTGAAGCGCATCGACGTGGAGCTGCCGCTCAACAACCCGGACAAGGAATGGAACGTGCCGGCCTGCGAGAAGATTCCGGACAAGGCCGACTTCGACTTCGACATGTGGCTTGGCCCGGCCCGCGACGACGTGCGGTACTCGCAGCTGCGCACGCACTGGCGTCCTGTTGACGGCAACGGCAAGCCTTTCGCGAAGATTCCGGGACAGAACGTCGGCTGGCTACAGATCAAGGACTACTGCACCGGCAACATCGGTGGCTGGGGCTCGCACCACATGGACATAGCGCAGTGGGCGATGGGCAACGCGGGCCCGGTTTCCGTGAAGGCGGAGGCGGCCAACTTCCTCACTGGCCGCATGTTCAACGTCCACCACGAATACCGCATCATCTACAAGTACGCGAACGGCGTGGAGCTGAGCTGCGCCTCCAGGAAGTACTCGGGCCTGCCGAGGGGATTGCGTTCCGGCGGGGGGTGGGGCGTGCGCTTTACCGGGGAGAACGGCGACTGGATCTGGACGAGCCGCGGCACGTCCGCGGTCGCGGAAGGTTCCCGGGTCGACACCGCCTACAAGCCGAAGGCCGACTTCTGGCGCGCCCTTGAGGCGAACAAGAAGGAACTGATTGACGGCGATCCGGAGAAGCACGCCGTGCGCAATCCGTTCAAGAGCCACCACCGTCCGTGGTTCGTGGGCATGCGAGAGCGCAAGGACACGCACATCACGGTCGAGGAGGCAAACGTCTCCACTCTCTCCTGCATTCTCGGCTACCACGCGATGAACAACGTGGGCTACGAGATCAAGTGGGATCCCGAGAAGCGCGCGTTTGTCAATCCGGCCGACGCGGCCCGCTTCACCCGGTGCAACGAGCGCGCGCCGTATTCCACGACCGACGCGCTGAACGAGATCCGCAAGCGCGGATAAGGGGGCGTAGATGCTTGCTCTTTCCAGAAGGATATTTCTCGCAAACGCAGCGGCCATGGCAGGAACGCGCGTCTTTGCCGGCGGCGCGGGGGGGGCGCCGAACGTTTCGTTCGGCGTCCTGAGCGACGTGCATCTTGAACGGCGTGGCGACGAGGACACGCTGATCAAGGCTCTTGAGTATTTCCGCGACAACGGCGAGGACGGCACAAAGCACATGGTGGATTTCTGCCAGTTGACCGACAGGCGAACTTCGAGGAAGTACTATGGCTCGCACGAGCAAATAGCCCGTGCGATACGCCGGTATGCGACGGCGGCTGGCCAGGACGTCGTGCGCTTCTACGAGATCGTGCTTTTCTCGTTCATCATCGGCAACTCCGACATGCACCTCAAGAACTTCTCGCTTCTGCGTGAACATGACGGCACATGGCATCTGTCGCCGGCATACGACCTTGTCCCGGTAAAGACCATTCTGCCTGCGGACAAGGACGAACTGGCGCTCACGCTCAACGGGAAAAACCGCAATCTCCGTGCCTCCGATTTTCGCATCGCGACGGCGACAATGGGATTGACCGACGTGCAGTACCGGCGTCTGACGGCCAGGATGCTTGCTTCCGTGAAGGACAACCTTGAAGAGGCGATTTCGCGCTCGTTCCTGTCAAAGGGCTTTATCAAGAGATTCCGTGAACTCGTACACGCAAATCTCAACCGTATAGACCATCTTACTGAAATCGGCACGTGAAATGAAGTCGGTGATTATAGCATTGCAGATGGCGGGGGAGCCCGGAAGGCGAAAGCTGTCCGGGGTGCTCGACTATGTGCTTGAGGAGTTTTTTGGGGACTGTCCCCGCAGATTTATGTGCGGCGTGAAGGGGCCTGTCCCCGGAGGAATTATGACATGGAGAACGAAATCATAGAGTTGAAGTGCGAATTCGGCATATGCCGGATAAGCCTTGTAGGCGCACAGGTCACGAGCTGGATTCCGTCAGGCGGCGACGAGGTGCTGTTCATGCCGGCAGACACGCCATGGGGAGCGGAAGTGCATGGTGGAATTCCGCTGTGCTGGCCGTGGTATGGCAAAAGTGCAGCCCCGGGACGTTCCGCGCACGGGATTGCACGGTACGTTACCTGGACCGTCGAAGAACAGACTGACGAGAATGTTCGGCTTGTGTTGTCATCGTCTGACGAGACGCGCCGTATCTGGCCCCACGATTTCCGGCTTTCGTACAAAGTGTCGATGGGACGGAACAGCCTTGTCTGTTGCCTGTCGGCGACGAATGTCGGCAGTGCTCCTTTTGCGGCCAGCGACGCTTTTCACCCATACTTTTCCGTGCGCGACATAGAAGAGTGCCATGTCGATGGCGATCCCGATTTCGTCACTCGTCCCGCGCATCTCTCGCGCTATCTGCCCGGAGATGTCGCAAGCCGAGTCCTTTCCGGCGCAGGAATCGCGAGCGCTGTCCGCATATCGGGGAAAGGACACTCCGGATGGTGGTACTGGAATTCCGGTGAAGACCAGACGCCGACAATCGCTTCGCTTGCGTCCGACGACTGGCGGCGTTTCGTATGCGTCGAGCCTGTGACAAGGGACTTCTATCGCCTCGGCTCTGGCGAGACGCGGACAATTGAAATGAAGTTGGAGATCATCAAGGGTGTGTACGAGCCCGGAACAGACCACGCCACGTCCGCCGAAGTCCCGCTCCCCCCGGATTCACTGCGGCTTTACGTCTATTGACCTGCGCATACCAACTTCGTCGCATGGGGCGTTTACCACGGCGTGGGGCTTGTCGTGGAGCGCGCCGGATTCGGCAAGGTGGTGAAACGCCTTCCGAAGGTCGCGGGCAACCTCTACCTTCTGCTCTTCGTCGTGATCGGCTGGGTGCTGTTCCGCGCTCCGGACCTCGAGCACCGCCTGGCCTTCAACAAGTTCCTCGGGGCGCGCCGCGCCGAACCGGTGTGGAGGGTGGATGACGACATCAGCAGGCTGCTGATTCTCGGCGATGCGCGAGGCGCGGAAGTCGATTGGCTCAGGAAAGAAACCATGATGTCCATCAAAGACAGGTAGGTTTTACAAAGTCCCGAAGGAGGACGGGCTGCGATTTTGGATTTTGCCCCGCGCGGCGGCTGGAATTATGGTATAATAACGCCCGCAACGGCTATGCACGGGTGTGCAATGCCGGAGGAATACATGCGAGAGGATAGAAAGAAGGAGAAGAGCAAGATGAAAACAGGAAATGCAACCATGTTCCGATCCGCGCTTGCATGCGCATGCGCGTTTCTGTCGTTTGCTCCATGCACGCTGGCCGCGGCGCAGGGCAGACACACAACGCTCCGAAGTTTCTGTGGCTTTAAGCCAGGGGAGGAGCAGTCGAAGATGAAGCTTCGGAAGAGCGTGCTTGCAGGAGACGACGGCGTTTTCCGCGCACGCAGGCCCTTCCGCAGATTCCGCGACGTCAAATTTGTCTGGCGCGAGAATGACGGCGGGAAGCTTGAAGTTGAAGGCGTAGTCGCATTTGCATATATCGACGGCACCAAAAAGTTCGACGCCGTGAAGAAGGAAGTCGAAGCCTGCTGCAGGGAACTGTCGGCCTTTGGAATAACCTTTGGAGAGAAACAGGAAAACGAGCCCGAGGTCTCGAGGGAAGGCCATGGGCCGGGAATAGCCAGCCTGCTTGTGACAGGGCAATTGAAGAAGCGTTACGACGAAAAGCGCGGGAAAGAGATAGACAGCGCCCTTTACTCAATAGAACTCGCATGGGACCTGGGCTCCGGTCCGTCTGCCGAAGCAAGGCCGCCGAAGGATAAACATGCGGCGGCGAACGACGATGAGCGGCGGCAGGCGGCTTTGTCGCCGGTGAAGCCCGGTGATTTCAAGGCGACTATTACCGGCGTGGCCGTTGTTGACGCTTCAGAGCGGGGAGGCAGAAACGTCAAGTTCCTGCCTCCTGAGACTCCGCTGGTGGTTCCATACGGAAAGTTCGCGCTCTTCCGCGTTGAATACGACATTCCGGAAGGCTATGGTGCGCAGTTGTGGGCGCTGTCAACCGTCCACCAAGGGTATTTCGGATCCAGTGGTTCCAAACCGCATAGTGGGAAAGGCGTCGCCTATCCTTGGTTTGGCCTGTTGGGATCAGGCTCGGAATGTACGATAGAGAAGGTGAAGATCGACACGCGTTCCCATCCTAAGCTTGATGGACATCGCCAGGAGTGGACTATCGGGACGACTTCCGTGAACCTGACGTTCAAGGAGATTGACGTAAAGGCCGAGGCGGAGAAGAGGCGGAGGCTTAATGGCGGCGTGGACTTGCCGTCGGCAAAATCGAGCGACTTCAAGGCTACTATTACCGGCGTGGCCGTTGTAGAGCATTCCATGCGGGGTGAGGACAAGGACAAAAGCGACGTCAAGTTCCTGCCGCCGGAGACGCCGTTGGTAGTCCCATACGGCAAGACTGCGCTCTTCCGCGTTGAGTACGACTTTCCGAAAGGCTACAATGCGCGGGTCTGGGTACGGGATGGCCTTGGAGACGACGGCAAGTCTCATTCGCGAAATTTCGGTTCCAATCCATCAGGAGGCTACAAAGGGCGCGGTGTCGCCTATGGTTGGTTCTGCATGATGGAGTCGGGCACGGAATGTACGATTGCGACCGTGAAGATCAAAACCCGTGCCAATCCAGAACCTGACGACCACCCCAAGGAGTGGATTATCGGGACCACGCCCGTAAAACTTACTTTCAGGGACAAGGGGTCAAGCGTCGCTGCGGAGAATAAATAGGTCTGATGAATGAGCGAAAGCATGTGCTCGCCCTTGCGCTTGCCGCCGCCATGCAGTGTTGTGCGGCGGAGGGAAACCCCGTGTGGGCGAAGAGCTTCCCCGACCCGACGACCTGGCGCTTGCCAGACGGCACCTGGCGCGCCGCCTCGACGTCGCTCGCGGTGCTGAAGTCCGACGATTTCCTCCATTGGTCGGATACGGGCAGAAAGATATTCTCTAAGGACGAGATCGCGCGGATCCACAAGGACTGGAAGTGCATCTGGGCGCCGGATGCGTTCAAGTTGGGGGACGAATACCTCATGTTCGTCGCGCTCTGCAACTCGGCGAAGGACAGCGCGATAGCCGTCTATTCCTCGAAAGACCCCGAAGGGCCCTGGACGGACGGACGCATCCTGACGCGGAGCATGGACACGGGCATCCGCGACACGATAGACCCGGAAGTGGTGCGCGACGACCGGGACGGAACGCTCTGGCTCTTCTTCGGATCTACCGGCAGGATGCACCGAGTCAGGCTTGCGCCGGACGCGAAGTCGCTTGCTCCTGGCGCGGAATACGAGCATGTCGCCGGTCTTTCAGACGGCGAGAGGGGCGTACATGGGCGCAGCAGGGTGTTCGAGGGCGCATATCTGCACAGGCGCGGCGGCTGGTGGTATCTGTTCGCCAGCCGGGGATGGTACAAGGACCACACATACGCCATCGTCGTCGGCCGCGCCAGGACGCTCGACGGCCCGTTCCTCGACCGCGAAGGGCGCAGGATGACGGACGGATTCGCGACGACGGTGGCTTCGTCCGAGAGCGGCGACCGGTTCTTCGGCCCCGGGCACAACGGCGAGATAACGACCATAGGCGGCAAGGACTACATGCCGTACCATTGCCATATCGACGGCGAACACCCGAATGCCCGGCCGCTGTTCGTGTCGGAACTCGTCTGGGATGACGACGGCTGGCCTGCCGTAGGTGGCGCGCGGGCAGCGCTTCAACATCAAAAGAAAGGAATGAACGAATGAACGCAAAGACAGTCAAGACAGTAGCGGCGGCCGCCGCGCTCGTCTCCGCGGCGGCCCTGGCCGAGCCCCGCTGGAGCGCCGAGAAGGCGAACGCATGGGCGAAGGAGAACCCGTGGTGGTGCGGCGTCAACTACATCCCCGCGAACGCCGTGAACTACACGGCGATGTGGGACAAGACGAGCTTCTCGCCCGACGTAATCCGCCGCGAGCTGAAGCTCATGACGGACATGGGCATGAACTGCGTCAGGTTCGTCATGCAGTACAAGGTGTACGAGGACGACCCCGCGTACTTCCTCGACGCGCTCGACGCGTTCCTCGCGCTCTGCGACGAGGCGAAGGTCAGGGCGATGCCGATATTCTTCGACGACTGCGTGTTCGGGACGAACGCGGATCCGGTCATAGGACGCCAGCCGGAGCCGCTGGAGGGCTGGTACGCCTGGGCGTGGAGTCCGTCCCCGGGGCACACGATGGTCGTTGACGAGCGCGAGCATCCGAAGCTCGAGAGGTACGTCAAGGACGTCATGGCGCGCTTCCGCGACGACAGGCGCATCTTCCTCTGGGACCTCTACAACGAGCCGCACAACGGCCGTCTCGGGAACAGGTCGTTCCCGCTCCTGCGGAAGACGTTCGCATGGGCGCGCGAGGTGGATCCAGTCCAGCCGATAACGTCCGGGCTCTGGAACGGGAACAAGGAGCTGGAGGCGGTTCTGCTCGACAACAGCGACGTCGTGACGTTCCACTGCTACGCCGATGCGAAGAATACGGCGGCGATGATCAAGGAGATGAAGGCGTACGGGCGGCCCGTGATCTGCACGGAGTGGCTGAACCGTCCGCGCAAGTCAACAGTCGAGGGATGCCTCAGGCTGTTCGCGGACGCCGACGTCGGGTGCGTCCTTTGGGGGCTCGTGAACGGCAAGACGCAGACGCACCTTCCGTGGGGGCACAGGCCGGAGAAGCTTCCGTACAACGGCCCGTGGCAGCACGACCTCTTCCACGGCGACTTCACGCCGTACGACAAGGCCGAGATCGACCTCTTCAAGTCCGTAATCGCCGCGAAGGGCGGCCCCGGCGTCGCGCCTGTCGGCGGCGGGCGGACGCCGGCGTCGTCCGTGTTCCGCGTCCACGAGAACACGGAATGGTCAACGTCCTACGGATACGGGCTCATCGACGGGTCGAGCAAGCTGCCGCGCGTCCTGCTGATCGGCGACTCGATCTGCAACGGATACCAGGGGGCTGTGCGCAAGAGGCTCGGCGGAAAGATGAGCGTAACGTACTGGGCGTCCAGCTACTGCGTGACGTCCAGGCCGTACCTGTCGATCCTCTCCGCCCTGCTCGACGAGGCGGAGTACGACGTCATACACTTCAACAACGGGCTCCACTCGCTCTCGACTCCGAACGAGGCGTACGAGCGCGCGTACGGCGCGGCGCTCAGGCTCATCCGCGGCAGGCAGCCCAAGGCGAAGCTCGTCTGGTGCACGTCAACTCCGCTGACGGACGCGCAGAAGACCGCGAAGTGCCGCGAGCTGAACGCGGCGGCGGAGAGGGCGGCGGCGAAGGAGGGCGTGACGGAGAAGGACGACCTCTTCGCGCTCTGCGACAAGTTCGACCGCAAGGCGGACTGGCGCGACGTGTACCACTTCAAGGCGCACGCGATCGGCCGCCAGGCGGACCAGGTCGCGTCCGTCGTCCTCAAGGCCATGGGGAGGTAAAGATTTAGCCGTGTAGAACATGTAGAACGTGTAGGAATTTCTCCATGTTCTACACGTTCTGTACGGCTAAAAAACAAGAAGCAGTGCTTGGGAAAGGTTGAGTGAAAATGGGAAGGCGGATTGTTAAGTCGGCGGTCGCGGCCGCCGTCATGTGCGGGGTAGCGGCGGCGCACGGCGCCAAGCCCCTGCTCGTCGGCATCACCGAGACGTGCCAGGTGAAGGGCAAGCCCCTCAGCATGTCTCTCGGCACGGACTACGGCGACGCCGTCGCGCGCGGCGGGAACCTGCCTGTCGTCATCACGCGGTTCGGGACGGACGAGCAGATAGACGCCATCCTGTCGCGGCTCGATCTGCTGCTTCTCCCGGGCGGGGGCGACATCTCGCCCGCGCGGTACGGCGAGACGAACACCGTGACGCTCACGAGGGTGAACCTGCGGCGCGACGACTTCGAGTGGCGCGTCCTCGCGCTCGCGAAGAAGAGGAGGCTGCCGGTCGTCGGCATATGCCGCGGCCTGCAGGTGCTCAACGTGTTCCACGGCGGGTCGCTCTGGCAGGACCTCCCGAGCCAGTTCCCGGCGAAGGACGTGCAGCACCGCGGGGTGCACCACCCGGTCGCGATAGCGAAGGGGTCGCTGCTCTCGCGCATGGTCGGCAGGACCTCCGCGACGGTGAACTCGTCGCACCACCAGGCGGTCAAGCGCCTTGCGCCGGGATTCCGCATCGTCGCGAAGTCGCCGGAGGGCGTGGTGGAGGCGATCGAGGCGGAGGAATATCCGGCGATTGGCGTGCAGTTCCATCCCGAGCGCATGGTCGCGCAGGAGAAGGACGAGGTGTTCCTCGCGTTCTTCCGCAACCTGCACATGCTGTGCGTTCCGGCGGAGTAGCACTTGCGCAACGGCGCGGGATATGGTATTATATGCGGCAATCATGGAGGCACAAAGGAGTTATCGCATGAAGAGACTACTGTTCGTCGTTTCGTCCGTCGCGGCGCTCGCGTGCGCGGCGTACACGCAGGCCCCGGCGCCCGTCAAGACGCCGTGGGGCGAGAAGGTCACGCCGGAGAACGCATGGCGCGGGTATCCGCGTCCGCAGATGGTGCGCGGAAACTGGACGAACCTCAACGGACTCTGGCAGTACGCCGTCACGAAGGACGCGCCTGGGTGTCCGACGAAGTGGGACGGCGAGATCCTCGTGCCGTTCGTGATCGAGAGCTCGCTTTCGGGCGTTGGGCGGCTGGTCGAGCCGAGCGAAACGCTCTGGTACAAGCGGTCGTTCGACGCGGACGTTAAGACCGGCGAGCGTCTTCTCCTCCACTTCGAGCAGGCCGACTTCCGCGCGATGGTGTACGTGAACGGGCGCGAGCTGTGCGTCCCGCACGAGGGCGGGCAGATGCCGTTCTCGTACGACGTCACCGACTTCGTGAAGAAGGGCGCGAACGAGCTTGTCGTCGCGATCTGGGACCCGACCGCCTCGTTCATCGGATCGTTCGGCAAGCAGTCGTTCAAGCCGCGGGGCTGCTTCTACACGCGCTCTAGCGGACTCGGCGGCACGGTGTGGCTAGAGACGGTGCCCCAGGAGCACATCGCTGGATACGAGGTCACGCCCGACATCGACGCGGGAACGGTGCGCTTCGAGTTCAACGTCGCCGGCGGCGGTTTCACGAAGCCCGAAGTGGCCATTTCCGTCCAGTGCGACGGCGGAAACGCCGTCGTCACCACGAAAGACGGCGTGGCCGTGGTCAACATGCCCGCCGGCTTCAAGCTGTGGAGCCCCGAATCTCCCGCGCTCTACGACTTCACGGCCGTCTGCGGCGCGGATAAGGTGAAGGGCTACTTCGGCATGCGCAAGATCGAGGTGAAGAAGGACGCGAACGGCGTCCTGCGCATCTTCTTCAACAACAAGCCGCGTTTCATCATCGGCACGCTCGACCAGGGATGGTGGCCGGACGGCCTCCTCACGCCGCCCTCCGACGATGCGATGGCCTACGACATCAAGAAGCTCAAGGAAATGGGCTACGACATGATGCGCAAGCACATCAAGGTCGAGCCGCGCCGCTACTACTACCTCTGCGACAAGCTCGGCATCATGGTGATGCAGGACATGCCGTCCGGCTCCGGCGACAGGACCCAGCGCTACGGATTCTACCGCCGCGAGCTGAAGGAGATGATCGACCACCTCTACAACGTGCCCAGCATCGTGAGCTGGATCCCATACAACGAGAGCTGGGGACAGCCAGGCGAGTTCCTCACGCACGCGACGCTCGTATGGACGCAGAAGTACGATCCCTCGCGCATCGTCGACGGACCCTCGGGCTGGAACGACTACGAGGGCGGAAAAAAACACGGGAAGACCACTTCGCACAAGCCGACGGGCGTGGAGGAGGCCGCCGACCTCGTGGATCGCCACGATTACGGTCATCGCCCCGGTATGTTCGCGGTGAACAGCCGCCGCGCGAGCTTCCTAGGCGAGTTCGGCGGCATCGGCTGCCGAGTGGACGGGCACCTCTGGACGGACAAGGCGTGGGGCTACGGCGGTACGGGCAAGGACACCGACCGCAAGGCCGTGCAGGACAAGTTCGTGTCGCTCATGGACCATGTGGCCGGTCTCGCCATGAACGGGCTTTCCGGCAGCGTCTACACGCAGACCACAGACGTCGAGGGCGAAATCAACGGCCTCATAACGTACGACCGCAAGGTCGTGAAGTTCGACGAGAAGGCGCTTGCGGAGGTGCACGATCGCGTGAGAAGCGCCTTCGAGATCGGCGTCCAGCAGCGCGAGACAAAGGTGCTCGCCAAGAAGCTCGATGCCGATCCCCTCGCGTGGGCGTGGACGACGGCCGCGCCCGCCAAGGGATGGGAGCAGCCTGGTTTCGACGACTCCGCATGGGCGCGTTCCGCCGGCGGGTTCGGCAGCGCCTTTATCCTGAAGGACCATCCACACGCCAAGAGCGCCACGAAGTGGGAGACGCCCGAGATCTGGCTGCGACGCCACTTCACGTACACGAAGCAGACGGGCGAGATACTCCAGGCGACCCTCGACATGTTCCACGACGAGGACGCCGATGTCTACCTGAACGGCGAGCTGATCCTGTCCGTGAAGGGCTACAACACGAACTGGATGTCCTTCCCGGTGCCGAAGGAGAAGTTCGCCGCAGCCGTGAAAGAGGGCGACAACGTGTTGGCCGTGAAGGTCGTCCAGAAGGTGGGCGGGCAGTTCATCGACGTTGGCCTTTCGGTGGACGTCCAGAGGCGCTAGTCCTCGCATAGGCGACAATGACGAGCGATAGCCGGCGAGGGCCAGAGATGAGCAAGACGATCTATTTCGACAACAACGCCACGACGCAGGTCGCGCCGGAGGTGCGAGAGGCCATGATGCCTTTCTTCGGCGAGCTGTACGGCAACCCGTCCTCCATGCACGCGTTCGGCGGGCAGGTGGCCGCGCACGTGACGAAGGCGCGCGAGCAGGTGGCGGCGTTCCTGAACTGCGAGCCGGACGAGGTCCTGTTCACGTCATGCGCCACGGAGAGCGACAACACCGCGCTGCGCGGCACGGCGGACTGGTACGGAAAGGATCTGAAGGTGATCACGACCGCTGTGGAGCATCCGGCCGTCCTCCAGCCCGAGCGCCGCCTGAAGGCGCAAGGGCACGAGACGGTGGAGCTGCCCGTGGACGGCGTCGGGCAGATCGACCTTGGGCGCCTGCGCGAAGAGTTGAAGGGCGCAAGGCGCGCGCTCGTATCGGCGATGTGGGCGAACAACGAGACGGGAACTGTGTTCCCTGTCCGCGAGATCGCCGAGATTGCCAAGGAATACGGGGCGGTCGTCCATACGGACGCCGTGCAGGCCGCAGGCAAGGCTCGCCTCGACATGAGCGAGGTGCCGGTTGACCTTCTCTCCATCTCGGGGCACAAGTTCCACGCGCCGAAGGGCGTGGGCATCCTCTTCGTGCGGCGCGGCACGAAGCTGAAGCCGTTCATGCTCGGCGGGCACCAGGAGGGCGGACGGCGGGCCGGCACGGAGAACGTGCCGTACATCGTGGGCTTCGCCAAGGCGTGCGAGCTGGCGGCCGCGAACATGGACGCGGAGGCGAAGCAGCTCGAGGCGATGCGCGACAAGCTCCAGGCCGGCATCCTGGCGGCGTGCCCGAACGTGCGGGTGAACGGCGACCAGGCGCACCGCCTCCCAAACACGCTGAACGTCAGCTTCGAGTACATCGAGGGCGAGGCTATAGCATACCATCTCTCGGACGAGGGCATCTGCATCTCCACCGGCTCGGCGTGCGCGTCCGGCTCTCTCGACCCATCGCACGTCATCCGCGCGATGGGTGTGCCGTTCATAGCGGTCCACGGCTCGATCCGTTTCTCGCTTTCGCGCTACAACACGATGGACGAGGTGGACTACGTGCTGGAGAAGTTGCCGCCGATCGTCCGTCACCTGCGCGAGCTCTCGCCCTTCGGGCCGGACAGGGATCCTACGACCTACAAGTGACGTGCGCATCAGGAACGACTAGGAGATGACATGACCATCGAGGAACATTACAAGACCTTGGCGCCGAAGCTGACCAACTGGCTCGTCGCGACGGGTTCGTCGTACAGCGTGGCGTGCGATCTCGTGCAGGAGACTTTCGTAAAGATATGGAAGATGCGCGACGACCTCCGGGACAACGACGCGGCGGTCTCTGGGCTGGTGTTCACGATTGCCCGAAACCTCCGAAAGAACCTGGCGCGCGACGACCGGCGCATGGTGTTCGTGGAGGAGATACGCGAGGAGGACGGCGGCACGACGTCCGGAACGCCGCCGACCGTCCGCGACGACGTGGCGTTCTTGCGTAATCGCCTGCAGAAAGCGTTCGCGGAGCTGCCGCCGCTGCTGCGCGAGGCGTACACGCTCTTTCAGATCGGCGAGCTCTCCGTCCGCGAGATCGCGCACGAGACTGGAGTAAGCGAGAACCTCGTCAAGGTGCGCATCCATCGCGCGAAGGAGAAGTTGAAGGTGCTCCTGGCAGACCTGAAGGCCCGTTTCTGAAAAAAAACATTTCTATGCCTGTAACCTTCCCGTCCCATGCGTGTAGACACGGCGAGGTAAACATCATGAACATCAATCTGAATACCATACGTCAGTCCGGCATTCCGACGATGCCGACGGAAAATGCGAAGGTCGGGCAGAATCGGCAGGCGGAGCATCCCGCCGCGCTGTCAATCACGGAGGCGGTGGCTTCCGCCGACGATATCGAGGCGGCGAAGCTGTCAGACGACTCGTTTGACAGGAACGATCCCCTTGGCAAGCTTGTCAACGCGGCATTTAGCTTGCCTCCTCCGCCGTTTCCGTCGATGCCGACGAATTAACGCCTAGCGTCAAACGCCGCTCACGGCGGCGCAGTGCCGCGGCCGTCATCGCCGCGCTCGTCGCTGCGCGCCACAACCGGCCAATGTTTGATATAATAGGAACAGATTCTGAGGACAATGAGAAAATAACGATGAACATCACGAGAAGGAACTTCCTGTTCGGCAGTGGAATGGCCATGGGAGGAATCGTCGCGACATCGGCGCTGCCGGCGATCGCGGACGACGATCCGTCGCTGTTCCCGGGGCGGGGGCGCTTCGAGCGCCTTTCGCTCACCTACCACGCGATCAAGGCCGGCGCGACTAAGCCGTTCACCGTCCTGCACATCTCCGACACGCACCTCACGGCGGCGTATCCCGACGAGGGCGAATTTGAGCGGGTAAGCGCCTCCCGGCGCAGCCGCACGTTCGGAGGACGCCAGGAGGAGGCGCTGCGCGACTCCATCGCGTGGGCAAAGGAGCACGTGGACTACCTGCTGCACACCGGCGACCTGATCGACTTCCAGAGCAAGGCGAACCTCGACCTCGTGAAGAAGTACTACGGCGAAGGCGGCGCGATGATGTTCGGGTGCCTCGGCAACCACGAGCACTACCCGAAGTCGGCCCGCCCAGATTCGCTCAAGGAGGCATACCCGTTCCCGAACGACTTCTGCTCGAACGTCGTCAACGGCGTGAACTTCGTAACGATCGACGATTCGACGGATACGGTCTCAGCCGACCAGGCGTCGCGCTTCGAGGCCGAGGTGAAGAAGGGACTGCCGATTCTTCTCTGCATGCACTGTCCGTTCCCGACGCGCGAGATCGTCCGGGCCGCGAGCCGGTTCTGGCGGAAGAGCGACCTGAAGGCCATCCGGAACATGGACGGATTCGTGGAGAGGTACAAGGACGCGACGACGAAGGACTTCGTCGCCTACCTGCGCGCGCAGCCGCTCCTCAAGGGGATCCTCTGCGGGCACGGCCACCTGAACGTGGTCGACGACTTCTCGCCCACGGCGAAGCAGTACGAGGTGGCGGGCAACTTCATGTTCTGCGGCCAGGAGTTCACGATCTCGTGACCG
>Ga0310697_10003917_pt1 | contig 14879 bp, 8 predicted proteins | sample 172DNAGHGlowgp2_FD_203883 | JGI IMG/M metagenome (GOLD analysis project Ga0310697, IMG submission 203883) | Sheep rumen microbial communities from Palmerston North, Manawatu-Wanganui, New Zealand - 1728 DNA GHGlow gp2 (v2) (version 2) | ecosystem: Host-associated > Mammals > Digestive system >...
ACAGGTCTGTTCCACATCGGGACACACCCGCTTGATACCCTCCGCCGCCTGAGGCCATAAGAAAAAGTAATCCTTTTCGCCCATGAGGTAGATGCGGTCGGCATTCTTGTGCCACGAGTCGATACTATATTGTCGCCACGTATAGTCGCCCATCAGGATGATGAACATCAGCGACACTACCAGCCCTGCTATATTAATTAACGTATATAGCTTGTTGCGCGACAGGAATCTGAAATAACTCTTCATACTGCTTTACTTTTTACAAAACCTCTTACTCAGTTTTGATGCTGTTGATGGGATTATCGTTGGCTGTGCGCCAGCTCTGTATGACGACGGTAGTCATCGTGATGACGCCCACCATGAGCAAACTGAGCGGGAAGAGCCACCAATAGATGGGAGTGCGCTCGGCAAAGTTCTCTAACCACTGTCTTCCGATATACCAAGCGACGGGAGCAGCAACAATGAAACTGACTGCAATCAGCCAAGCATAGTGGCGACAGAACATCTGGAGGATCTCCCTTGTCGAAGAGCCAAACACCTTGCGGATGCCAATCTCCTTGCGGCGATACTCCGTCTCAAACATCGTCATGCAGAACACCCCGATAAGGGTGATAACGAGGCAGATGGCGGAGAACCATCCCACTTGCCGAATGAATCGGAACTCCTCTTGATAGAGATCCTCAAGTTTCTGGTCCAGAAACTTTGCCTCTACCCGTTCTCCGCTGCCCATCCGGGTAAGCACGTCGCTAATCTGACGGCGGAGAGCAACCTTGTCAATGCCTGCTGCCACACGGATGTTGACAACACCCAGGCGGTCGCCCCATTCTTTGAATGTCTCACCCATGATAATGAAGGCCAGCGGCTCCTGATGACGGTCCTTGCGAGTGGAGGCATATCGGATGTCTTCACAGACACCGATGACAGGGAAATCTTTTTCTAACAGTTTCTTGTCCATCTCCACCCAGGGCCATTGGCGGCGGGCTGCCTCGTTGATGATATAGCAGTCGCCATCGTGCTCTGTGAAGTCGCGGCCCTCTATGACCCTGATGCCCATGGTACGAAGGTAGCGCCAGTCGACGGGCATGCTCGTGAAAGTGATATGGTGGTCGTTGTCACCACGTCCCCAGCCCATATAGCCATCTTGTGAGCCAAGCACAAAGTTGGAGAAACTGACGTCAGCGACGCCACTCTGCTGCAGCAATTCTGCTCGGATGGCATCTTTCTTGCCAAAAAGTTCTTCGGTGAGGTGTGCATAGACTACTTCGTCCTTGTCGAAACCGTAGTCGCTCTGGTAGATGTAGCGGCTCTGCATGAGCAGGATGCTGATATAGGCCACCATGAACAGGGCTATGCCTAACTGCAGCGCAACCAGCACAGAGCGCAACTTTCGTCCCTTGGGCGTCAGTCCGAACGAGCCTTTCAACACCAAGGCAGGCTGAAACGACGTGACGAAGAATGCGGGATAGACACCTGCCACAACGCCCACAGCGACAGCCAGCAACACCATGATTGCCAGAAGTGCGGCGTGATCGCCAAGAGCTATTGAACCCAACAGCAGTTCCGTCGACTCTTTGCCTATGATGGCACATACGACCAAAGCGACCCCGCAAGCCATCAGTGCCGTCAGCACCGTCTCGGCAATGATTCCTATTCGCAGCCTTGCCAGCCCCTCGCCCAGCACACGACGGGTATTCACACTCTTGATGCGCATGGGGCTCTCGGCCAGAACGAAATTCAGAAAGTTGATAGCTGCAATGACGATGACCAGAATACAAGCCAACTCCAGAACGAAAAGCATGGCAGGGTTGCCCTTGTCATCGCCAGCCACGCCAGAGAAATAGGTGTCGCGAATAGGGGTCAGCCGATAGCCTCGGTTGTCGAATCGCTTGTCGAACATGGCGCGTATCTCTTCCTCCTGGCCTTCATTGACATCTCCGGCCGCGAGTGCTCCGCCCCACTGCTGCTTCCACATCAGTTCCTTGAACTGCTTGGCGAAACCCTGCATCATCTTCTCTGCATCAACACCCGCACGCAGTTTTACATAGGCATTATAACTCCACTCACTCCAATCCTCCAGGCTATTTTGCGTAGCATAGAGCACCCAGTTCTTGAATGAGCAGTTGGCAGGGAAGTCTTCATAAACACCTCTGACGGTCAGTGTGTCGGTCTTGGAGTAGAGTGGCTGTCCAGCCACGTCCGTACGCTCGAATATCTTCTTAGCCAGCGATGCCGGTATGATGACTGTCCGATCACTATATTCATCCCAACTCAGTTTTCCGTCAAGGCACCGTGCGGAGATGGCACCGAATGGGGTCAGGTTAGAGCCCACGCATGAATGCTCCACCACACTCATTCCCGACGTGCCGTCGCCTACCCGTAGCCTTTCTCCAACCAGGAACTCACGAGTCGGCCACCAAGTACACATCTCAGTCATCGCTTCTACCTGTGGCATCTCCTTCAAGATGGCATTAGTTGGACGGTTGCAATTGATGCCCCACGGTGAGTCGGCGCCCATCTTCGCCTCAAATCGGTACACACGTTCGCCATCAGGGATGCTCGCGTTATAAGAGCGGTTATACAACACCTGCGTCATCAGCAGGTAGAATGCCGCGAATGCCACCACGAGTCCCAGGAAGTTGAGCACCGTCGCCATCTTAAAGCGTCGTGCCATGTACCAGATGTTTCTCAATACTTCTTTCATATTGTTGTTTTACTTGATTACTAACACTTCATTGTCCTTAAACGCCTCGTAGCCGCTGGTGACAACGCGCTCGCCTGGCTCTAAGCCTTCGAGCACTTCGTAGTGCTGGGGGTTCTGACGACCTATGCGAATGTTGCGGCGATAGGCTTTCGAGCCGCTCTTGTCGAGGACGAAAATCCATTGGCCGCCTGTGGTCTGGAAGAAGGTGCCGCGAGGGATGAGCACGGCCTGCTCGGGCTGACCCAGTTCGAGGTCGATGTAATAGGTTTGGCCTGTGCGAATGTTTTCCGGACGCTCGCCACGGAAAACGAAGTCGCAGCGGAACTTGCCTTCACGGACTTCAGGGTAGACCTTGCGCACCTGCAACTGGTACTGACGGTCGCCACGGGTGAAAGTAGCCGTTAGTCCTTGGCGTACACGGTCAATGTAGTGTTCGTCAATCTGTGCCTGCACCTTATAGTCGGAGAGGTCGTTCAGCTGGCCAATCTTCTGGCCCGGCTGGATGCTCTGGCCCAGCTCCACATCGAGCAAGCCCAGTTCGCCATCGATGGCAGAACGCACCTCGAGCTTGTCCTTGCGCTGACGGACAAGCACCACATTGCGGCGCATGTTCTCGAGGTTGTCCTCCATCTGGTCCATCTGCACGGTGCGATAGATGGAGTCCTGCTTCAGGCGCTGGCTCACTAACGAGCGTTTCTTAGCAGAGAGCTGATAGTCTTCCTGCGACTGCAGATAGTCCTCACGGCTGATGAGTTTCTCCGCGTAGAGCCGACGGTTCTGCTCGAAGGTGCGCTGCTTACGCTGGGTGTCCATGTCCAGTTGGGCCTGCTCCGTCTGGTTGTTCAGTCGGTCTTGCTGCATGGCTACCTGCGTGTTGCGCAGCAGGTTCTGCTTCTCGGCCAGTTCTGCTTCGGCATTCAGTATCTGCAGGTCGAGGTTGCTGTTACTCAGACGGACGATGACATCGCCCTTTTTTACGTGCGAGCCTTCCTCTACTACCTTCTCTATCACGATGCCGCCTTCTTCGGGCGAGATCTGCACCACCTGGATAGGTAGCACCTGTCCGTTGGTACGTACATAGTCCTTGAACTCTGCTTTCGTCACCTCACTCACCGTCATTTCGTCGGCATTGACCTTTAGCGTAGAAGCGTGGTTGCCAAACACCAGCCAACCGATTATCAGCAACAACAATGCGGCGCCTGCAACATACGGCCAATACTTCATCAGCCGCTGCGCTCTTGTCTTTTCGATTACTCTGTCCATATCGTTTCTCCGTTATAATATCTTACCAATTGTTCTTTTACTATTGCCATCAGTCGGCATTGCAACAGGGTGGCCTTCGACTGTAGCAACTGTGAGGAAGTGGTGTGCAGGTCGATGGCCGTTGAGAGGCCTTCCTCAAACTGGCGGCGCGTCAACTGATAGGTCAGCGAGTCGGACTCTACCTTCTTCTCCATCTGAATGGTCTGCTTCAGGTAGCCTTGCCAATCCTGCCAGGCTTCTCGAGAGAGCTTTTCCAGCTCCAGCCGTTTCTGCTCGTAGTTCTCACGGGCAATCTGATAGTTGTTCTTGGCACGGCGGATGCTGGTGATGGTCTGTAAGCGATTGAACAAGGGGATGCTCAACGTGGCTCCAACGTACTCACCCATGTTGTTCTTGATCTGGTTGTGGAAATTCTGCCCGGTGTTGGAGTGCAGCGTGTGATAGTAAGTGGTGTTCAGGCCCGCACTCAACGAGAGAGAGGGAAACAATGAAGCACGGGCCTGATGCCACGCATGTTTGGAGGCCTGCATCTGATAGCGTGATGCCAATAGTTCCGAATGCTCCTGAGTCAGGCTCAGTTCGCTGCCGACGAACTCGGAGTTTGCTGCCGACGGACTCAGAGCTTGCTTCCCGCGGACTTCCAGCGAAAGCGTATCTGCGATAGGGAAAGCCATTACTTTCTTCAATTCCAGCAGGGCAGAGGCCAGGAGATTCTGCTGACGAATCAACTCGTAGTCGGCTTCAGCCTGCTGCGACTCCACCTGTGCCACATCTGCCTGACTCTTGCGGCCCACCTCTTCCAATACGCGAGTCTGACGGAGCAAGAGCTTTGTCTCTTCCACTTTTTCCTCAGCCATCTTGACCAGACCTTCGTAATAAGCGACGTTGGTAAAGGCTTGCAGGACGTTCAGAGCTGTCTGGTCTTGCTGCTGACGAAGGGCCGATTGCCCCATGAGAACACTGGCTTTGGCTGCTTTCAGTGCATGCAACCGACTGAACCCGTCGAATACGGGGAGAGAAGCACTCAGAGAGTAGCCATTATAAAATGTACTCACATCGGTATATCCGTTCGTCTCTGGGTCGATGGCGCGTCCGAAGTTGTACTGCGCTCCTATGCCGGCATCCACCGCTGGCAGGAATCGGCCAATGGCTCCTGTCCGGTTGGCTTTGTAGTTATCAAGTTCCAACTCGGCACGTTTCACCTCATGGTTATGCTCCACAGCATACTGCATGCACTGCCGCACCGTCCACCCTTGCGCCCCTGCGGGGCAAGTGAAGAGTGAAAAGTGAAGAGTAAAAAATAATAAACCTATCTGACGTTTCATACGCTTGATTTTTGAGGCAAAGTTATACGTTTTCCTCTTATGATGCAAGCATTTTAAAGCGTCAGGACGCAGATTGTCTAAAAATTAGACAGTATTCCGTATGATTTTTAGACAGATTCTTCGTAACTTTGTGCCCAAAATTGAAACAATGAGCAAATACGGAACGATTCTTGTTGTTGATGACAACCCCTCCATTTTGACGGCGATGCGCTATCTCCTGGACGGCATCTTTGAACGCATACTGACTTTGAGTAAGCCTGATGACATTCTGAAAACGATGGCGCAGGAAGAGATAGATATTGTGTTACTTGACATGAACTTCACCCTTGGTGTGAACAACGGACAGGAAGGACTGTTCTGGCTTCGCACCATCCGTAAGCAGCACCCTCAGACACCTGTAGTTTTGCTGACGGCATACGCCGATGTGGCACTGGCGGTGAGAGGACTGAAGAACGGAGCGGCTGACTTCATCACCAAACCGTGGGACAACGACGAGCTGGTTCGCAAGTTGAAGGACGTGCTGGAGATGGAGAGCGAGATAGTGACGCTCGACGAAATGGAGAAAGACCATATCCGGCGCACCCTCGACCGCTGTCACGGTAATCTCTCGCAGGCAGCAGAGCTATTAGGCATCACTCGGCAGACACTTTACAACAAGATGAAGCGGCTGTAAAAGTGAAGAGTGAAGAATTTGCTAACGCATGATTACGTTTTTATATATAGTAATAGGTGTAGTGGTGCTTGCACTTATTGTCTGGCTCGTCCGTCGGCAACGATCCCTAAAACTACGTGCCCATTTGATGCAAGAGGCCATCCGCAATCGCGATTTCACCTTCCGACTGCCTACCGACGGACTACTGCCAGGAGAACGCGCCATGCAGCAGACACTGAACCAACTGGGCGAGACCATCCGTCAGCAAGTGAATCAGAACGAGGTGGAAGCGTGGGAGCGGTTGACCCGCGTGCTGACCCATGAGATGATGAATGCCACAGCTCCTATTACCAGCATCAGTCAGTCGATGCTGGGCCGTGACGATGTGAAAGGCACACCTCTCGAACCGGGCATTCAGGCCATCTACGACACCAGCCGCCATCTGAGCGAGTTCGTAAAGAACTACCGTAAGATGTCAGAACTGGAGAAGCCCGTCTTGGCAGACGTGCCGCTCAGTCCGTTGATTGATGATGTCTGCAAGTCTTATCCAGAGCTGACGTGGGAGGTAAGCATCCCAGGTGACATCATAGTCCGCGCAGATGCTGGCATGCTGCGCCAAGTTCTGATGAATCTCGCCAAGAATGCGGTGGAAGCAGAGGCCAGGAGGATGGTCATCACACAGGCAGATGAAAGGCAACTGGCAGGCGACGGCATGTCGGGCATTTCAACATCTACTCATCATTTGAAACTCTACGTCGGAAACGACGGCCTGCCCATCCCGGCAGAAAACCGCCAGTCACTCTTTGTCCCTTTCTTCACGACCAAGCGCAGTGGCAGTGGTATTGGCCTTTCCCTAAGTCGCCGCATGATGATCCAGCAAGGCGGCATGCTCGAACTGTCCGAAAAACAGTATTATGGTAGCAGAGCAGGCTTTCTCCTTATTCTCGTAACTTTGTGAATAGTGATACATTTTATTATATGACTATCCGCAATTACCCGATAGCGCCCCGTAGGGGCAATGAAGCAACGGAGTGACGGTGTTGGTCTCCAACAGCAGACGGTGGGCGATGTCGCTCACGGGCTGATTGTCCTGAACACTATTTTTCTTCCCACAAACTATACAATCAGAAGAAATCCTCATCGAAATCGAAACCGCCATCGTCAGTCTGCTGGCGCACTGGCTCAACGTCTTCTCCTTCGTCTTCGGCTTCACCGTCTTCGTCTGCTTCCTGCTCCACCCCCTCCGGTATCTGCAACAGTTCCTCATTGCTGATTTGCAAAGGAAGGAACGTGTGCTCATAGAAAGCATCATAATCATTATAGCTGTAGCGAGTGCCTATCAGCTTGAGGTTCTGCTCGCTGATGACCACGCTACGGCATGAGCGCAAGACAGTCTGCATTTCCGCTGCGGCATGCAGCTGGCGGGCATACTGCAGGGCTTCGTCGAAATTGAGGAATCCGCTGACCGTCATCCGGTTAATTCCATGCTGGCGGTCTATGACAAGATCGAAATTGCGCACCAGGAAATTGGAGAAGTTATAGCGGGCCAGTTCGAAGAGCAACTGGTTTTCGTTCTCTTGTGCCGTGCGCCCGTTGCTAACATTCCGACCATTCTCATCGGTATAATAGCCTAAAGAATCAGGCTGATAGACAAGCATGAAAACAAACGGGATGTTACGGTCGGTCGAAAGAGTGTCCACGGCGGCAGAATCTTCATTCAACGAGAAGTCGCGACGCGACCATATATCGTCCAAGTCGAACGTCCCCCCATGCAACGTCCTTCCTTCCTGCACACCTTTGATAATCATACCGGCCATCTCTGCCACTTCACTCTTAGGATATTTCTCCACCACCTGCTTCAGTTGTTCCACACACCCTTTGGCATCGCCATCGTTCAGCAGGCTCAAGCCATGTACAAAAAGGAACTTAGGACGGTTCTCCCCTAATGGGAAGCGTTCAGCGGAGAGCGAGGCATTTGCCTTCACCTCGCCATAGCGGTTCCCTTTGAAAGCATCATAGGTGGCCGCATAAAGCGAGTCTTCGATATGCTCGCCGAAACGGGCATTCTCCTCGAAATACGGGTCGCTGAGCAGGATGGTCCATTCGCTTTCAGGATAATCGGCCTGCATGCGGGCGAGACAGTCGGCGGCCAACTGTCGTTCCCCTTTACGCGAATAGAGCAGGAAAAGGTGATACCAGGCTTCGTCCATGTGCTCAAAGTCGGGATACTGCGTGGTGAGCCTCACCAACTGCTTTTCTGACAGCCGCAGGTTGTCGAGCTTGTCCTTGAAGATGACACCTGAATTATAGAGACCGTCCTTAATCAGCAGATTGCTTGCTGCCACCTGTTCTTCCGAGAAGGGAATCTGGGCGAGATAATACTCCCGCTTATGGGGGTCGTTCTGCGCACTGTCGACTTCTTCAGCCTCTGGCTTTTCAGCCGTGGCCAGACTGTCGGCAACCAAGGGGACTGTCCCGTCCTGAGAGAGGGCAAGGCTGTCGCCCGCCTCAGCAGCTATGGCAGTGCTGGCCACCACCGTCTGGTTGGCCCGCTGCCAGTGGTCGGCATTCTCACGCTTGCCCCACTGCCGCTGGAACTGCTGCTTGCCTTGCATCACAGCCTGCTGGTTGTAGAAATACCACGCCCCGTTCTGCTGCGTCGTGGCAGTCGGCTGGGGAGTCGTGCGCTGACTGCGGTTGCCCACGGCCCCTTGCTTCTGCTGGGCGGCTTCCACTGCGGCCTCGCGGGCCTTGTCGCGTTCCTCCTTCTCTTTTTTCTTCAAGGTCTCTATCACACGGTCGATGGCCTTGTTGCGTTCTTCTTCCGACATCTTGGCCAACGCCTGTAGTGAGTCTTGCAGATGAACGGCATCGGTGTGGGGTACCAGTTCGTCGAGCACCTTCGAGCGCGTCGACAGTTCCTCATAGTCAGGACGCTCCTTGTCCAGCATACCTATGGCTGCACCATAGCAACGCTGGGCATCGTTGTATCTTTCCATGTCCCAGTAGAGACCGCCCAACTTCAGCAGCAGCACCCCCTTCTCAATACCACTGCGCGTGGCCTTCTCGTTGCCGGTCTCGTAGGCTCCGATGGCCTTGGCAGTGTCACCCTGGTTCAGGTAGATATTGCCCATAGCATAATAGACCTGATCGAGATAGTCCTTATTATTATCCGATGCAGCCATCCGTTTCAGTCTGCTTATCATCTTCTTCGAGGCCGAACGACCAGTGGCGAGCACCTCCGTCTGAGCGATGCGTGCGTTGAACTCCATCTCATAGGGGGGATTCTGGCGAACAACCCGCTGATAGGCCCTGTAGGCTTGCTCGCGATGACCAAGGCGTGCCTCTAATTGCGCTGTGAGGAACCAAAGGCGTGCTTTCTGCGTCTTGCGCTTTTCATGACTGATCGACTTGCGCAGATAAGGAAGTGCCTGAGCATACTCCCCGCTCTTCAAGTAATAATTGGCATAAGCGAAATCCCATTCGTCACGAGCCTTGTAGTGCATGGAGTCGCGTCGCATGTTGCGTATCACGTCCTCAGCATCATACAGCCAGTCGAGCTCCAGATAGGAGCGTACCAGCCACGAACGGGCAATGCCGTTGATGGCAGGCTGCGTCTGATAGAGGCGTGACATATAGGAAAATGTGGCAGCAGCCTCATCGAAGGCCCCCGACTGGAACTGCGACTTACCCAGCAGAAGCCAGGCTTTCCAGAGGAAAGGGTTGTACTCCTTGCGCGAAAGCCACTCCTTGTCCTTATCGGTCTTGCGTCGCGACTTAGTCCACTGGGGCTTCGCCTTGATGGAGTGCTGTTTGATGGTCTTCTCACTCTTCTCCACGGCGCGGTCGAAATTGCCCTTGCCAAGCGTCTGGCTCTGCTTGTTGCCCACGGGGTAAAGGGGCAGGAGTTCGGTGAAGTTGTCCTTGTTGCCCTTCTCTTTCTCCAGCGAACCGTCGATATAAGCCTGCGAACCGTTGTAGTAGGTGTTATACTTGGCCGTGAACGACTGCCAGAAACGGCTCCTTGCAGTGTTTTTCTGCGCAGAACAACCGACCGTCAACACAACGATGACGATAAGCAGCATGGCGATATATATGGTTCTACGCATTATTATAATAACCCACGAAACTGTGTTTTATTGCTTACAACGGCAAAAAATGGGTGTTTTCTTTGTGTGACAGGAAAATAATATCTAACTTTGCATCATGATGACAGACAACACAACAGGGGAATCACACCGCCCCGGACGCATAGAAGTGGTGTGTGGCTCGATGTTTTCTGGCAAGACGGAAGAGCTGATCCGGCGCATGCGGAGGGCGCAGTTTGCCAAGCAGCGCGTAGAGATATTCAAGCCGGCCATTGACGTTCGCTATTCTGAGGCCGACGTGGTGAGCCACGATCAGAACAGCATCACCTCCACCCCCATCGACTCGTCGGCAAGCATACTGCTGCTGGCCAACGACATCGACGTGGTGGGCATCGACGAAGCACAGTTTTTTGACATGGGACTGGTAGATGTCTGCAACGAGCTGGCCAACAAAGGCATACGCGTCATCGTGGCAGGTCTCGACATGGACTTCAAAGGCATTCCCTTTGGCCCCATGCCTGCACTCTGTGCCGTTGCCGATGAGGTGACGAAGGTACATGCCATCTGCGTACGTTGCGGCAATCTGGCCTACGTGAGCCACCGCAAAGTGCCTAGCGAGCGACGCGTCCTGTTGGGAGAGGTGGATGAGTACGAACCCCTGTGCCGTGATTGCTACCAGAAAGCGCTTGCTGAAGACCAACCGCTCAAAAAAATCGACAAATAGGTCCCATGCAGCGAAAAAAGCCGCTCGCCAGCCGATTAAGCAAGAAAAAAGTGACATATTATTTGGTTGTTTAAAAAAAACTTTGTACCTTTGCACCCGCTTTCCAATCAAGAAAGCTGAGATCCGCTAGCTCAGTCGGTAGAGCACATCCCTTTTAAGGATGGGGTCTTGGGTTCGAACCCCAAGCGGATCACAGAAAGAAATCAGCAAATAATTGAATATCAATTATTTGCTGATTATTTTTTTGTCAAAATTTCCTAATGTTGTCTAACGACTATCATGGTGGGCTTCAGATTTTGCAACTGCCTGATAATGAAATAAATGCAATTAATATCAAATTGGAGGGTAATTCGATATTAATTTGCTCACAATTCGATATTAATTGCAGACAAATTCAATATTAATTGTAAAGTGGAACAGTTTGTTGACACCCTAAATAGATTTGCGGATTCCGGGTAAAATTAAAATGTTATCGGCACCACGACCTTGAAGGTGATGTTGCGCCCCATGTTGTAAACGCCCCTGCGCCCGGTGACAACATCCTCGTCGGCATATTTCAGTCGGCTCAGGTGGCTTTGGTAGGCTTTGTTCAGCAGGTTGTCGGCAGTGATATAAAGTTCCGCTATCTTCTTTCCCTTGACTTGCAGATCGGTGCCGGCCGAAAGCCGGAGCAGGGCGTAGCCGGGAGTGACGGTCTCGGTATCGTCGGCGCTATAGACGTGCGACTGGCGGAGATAGCAGTCCAGGCCTGCGGCGATATAGAGGTTGTTCAGCAGCGAGCGGTGGACGGCATCGGTGGTATGGTGATGACGAATGGTGCTGTGGCGGTGGTGCGTCAGTTCCCACTTCAGTTCCGACGACCATCGGGGGGCAGGCGTGTAGGGCAGGTACTTTGTGTCGGGTGACGCATCCAGCAGTCTGGCATCGACATACGAGAAGGTGTTGGAGAAGTGGACCGCGTGGATGGGGTGGATGTCTATGCCGGCCTCGAAGCCCAGCAGACGGGCATCGCCCTGCGTATAGCGATAGACAGGGGTACCGCCGGTTTCTTCACCCACATTGTGCAGGAAGATGTAGTGGTCGATGCGGTTGGCGAAGAGTGCCACCTGTGCCGAGACGTATTCTGAGGTGAAGTCAACGCCGAGGTCGGCCTGCAGACTGTACTCTGGCTTCAGTTGCTGGTTGCCCACCTCGTAGCGCAGCGCGCCATGGTGGGCACCATTGGAACCCATTTCACTCATGTTGGGCGCACGGTAACCGCGTGACAGGTTCATGCGCAGGTTCAGCTGCTCACTCATGTTCCACACCGCCCCTACGCTGCCGGTCACGCTGCCGAAGTTGCGGCTGAAGCCGGTAAAGCGCAGCGTTCCTTCTTCCATCAGGGCATCGCCGTGTACGTGACGGTGGTCAAAGCGCAGACCTCCGTTCATGGTCCACTGACCCAGCTGCTTGCTGGCGGTGGCAAACAGTCCGATGTCGAACAGCCGGTAGGCTGGTATGAGGTATTCCTCGCCCAGGTTCTGCGACTGCTGCCACATGCCCTGAACGCCAGTCGACAGTTTCCAGCCGGCAAACTCCTGAGTCTGGTAGCGCACATCGTAGGTCAGTGTGTGGAGCCGGAGATAAAGAGCGGGTTCATGCTCGTCGTGGTGATGATGGTGTTCCTCAAACTCCCGGCGTCGGTTCTGCTGATAGCCGATGATGGCTTTCAGATAGCCGTTAGGCAGGCTGAGCGTGTTGTCCCACACCAGTTTATAGTGCTTGATTTCCTGATAGGGAAGCCATTTGCCGTAGCTGTGTCCGCTCCATCCGTCCTCATGAGCCAGCAGCCCCGTCACCGCGTCGCGCTCACCCTCGATGATGCCGGGCGTCAGGTGGTAAGCCGTCCAGGTGAGCCAGGAGTGTCCCCACGTCTTGCAGAGTCCCAGCCGCAGCCGGCCTGCCCCTTCGCGAAACTGCGAACCTGGCACGTATCCGTCGTACTTGTTCTTATAGGCATGCGTCATTTTGTGGCTGTAGCGAGCATCCCATACAAAGCCCCGCTGATTGCCGCCTAACGACAGGTTGTAGGCGAAGAGGCCCTGGTTGGTCTGATACTCCGACGCGACGTTGGCCTGCACCTCGCCATCGGTCAGCGGAGCCTGCGGGTGCAGGATGACTACGCCCGCCATGGCATCCGAGCCGTACATCAGCGAGGCCGGTCCCTTCAGAATCTCCACGCTGCCGACGCTGCTGCCATCGACCTCCACGCCATGCTCGTCGCCCCACTGCTGTCCCTCCTGTCTGACGCCCTCGCTCATCATCACCACGCGATTGTAGCCCAGTCCGCGGATGATGGGTTTCGAGATGCTGCCGCCCGTGGTCAACTGACCGATGCCGGGCTGGTGGGCTATGGCGTCGATGATGTTCGTCGAGCTGGTAGCCCGCAGCGTCTGGGGGGCAATGATGCTCACTGGGGCAGTGGCGTGTTTCAGCTTTGTCTCGCCCGTTACGCCCGTCACCGTCACTTCGTTCAGGTTCAGGTGGCGGAAGAACACGTCGGTCGAGTCCTCCCCGTGGTCATGCTTGTCACTGTTCTGTGCTGCCACGGCTGTGCATATACACAACAATGGCAGAATGATATATCTGGTTTTCATTCTGTTTTTTTATGCTTTAATGTAATAATAAAAAAGTGAATGTTATTCGCGATGAGAAGCAATCATCGAGCAGGAGGTCCTCGCGTAACGATGCTGCCCCGCTCACCATGACATACGACGCATGGCAGCGGGGAGCGTAACATCCATAATACATTAAAGAATATGCTAATTGCCGCAAGAGCAGCAGTGACATACGGCAGCGTGAGGAACTGACAGAGCAGACAGTCGCCCAATGCGACATCGAACTGCCCGATATGCCCTTGACAATGGTGGCCCACACACTCTGCACACTCCGCCTCCGTAGAGACACTGCCCGGATGAACGTGAACCGACGAAAAAACAAGCATTGGCACAAACACTGCCAACAGCACCCATGAGGCTAATCTTTGCTTTTTCGTCACTTTCATAGCTACAAAGGTAGTGAAAAATCCTCCGTACTTATGTCATACGGAGGAATCTTTTATGTTTTTTTATGTCAATCCTACTTCTCCTAATAGTCGCAGTTTCTGGAGAATGCCTACGAGGCAGGCAAGGTGCGTGCCATCGGTGTGTCCAATTTCCAGGCTGCTCGATTCTTCGACTTCGCCCACTATGTGGATGTGAAGCCGATGGTGAACCAGTTGCAGTGCAACCCGATGATTCAGCAGACGGGCATAACCTGAATCAACTTTTGCCTCACAACAGCAATTTCAATACGCAGAAAGCGTATTCAGTCCCATCGGAATTTGCCGGCCAGGGACAATCCAAGCAAAAAGTACCGGGATATGAATAATTCAGGCTAAAATCTTTTGCATGTTGATAAATGTTTTTATGGGGTTATTTACTTCTTCTTTGGGTTCTTATTCCAGTGATACACCAGATGTGCCATGACGTAGTGCGGGAGGGTGCGGTACCATGTCTCGGTGCGGCCTTGGGCGTTCACGGAATACTGCGTGTTGCTGAGCTGGTGCAGCAGGTCGAAGGCTTCGATGCGGGCGATGAGCTTGCCCTTGAAGAAGGGCTGGCTGATGGAGGCGTTGAGCACGAAGTCGTCGGTGTTCAGTTCGCTGCTGCCATAGCCGCGACGGCTGTACATATTGCCGTCGGCTGACAGCGTAGTGTTCAGTCGCGGCAGGGTGTAGCGGGCGGAGAGGCCGTACTGGAAGTCGGTGGCGTTCAATGTCTCGAAGTCATACATTTTTCCCTCGGAGTGCCGCCAGCGGATGTCGCCCGTGGCGCGGACGTTTAGTGCACCTTTATTATATTGTATGTAGGTGTTATCGTGCAGGGTCAGGGTGTTGACGGCATTCAGGCTGCTTTCATCCGACCCGTCCAGCATGGCGTGGTCGAGCCAATGAACAAATCTGCCGTCAAGCGTGCTTTCTGCCGTCCAATGCCTGCTCTTGTCCAACATGAGGACAACCCCTCCATTGGCCCTGATGTCGTAAATGCCATGTATGTTTTCTGGACGATAGGTGTAAACGCCCGTAATGGGATTGAAACTGACCGTT
>Ga0310697_10003920_pt1 | contig 14866 bp, 16 predicted proteins | sample 172DNAGHGlowgp2_FD_203883 | JGI IMG/M metagenome (GOLD analysis project Ga0310697, IMG submission 203883) | Sheep rumen microbial communities from Palmerston North, Manawatu-Wanganui, New Zealand - 1728 DNA GHGlow gp2 (v2) (version 2) | ecosystem: Host-associated > Mammals > Digestive system >...
TCGTCCAGCAGTCCGGCTCCTCCGACGTGGAGCAGGCCGTCACCCTGGCCGCTTCCGCCGGCGATCTGAGCACCCTGCCCGACATCGTCCTCTTCCAGGATCACTACATCCAGAAGTACGTCATGGATTATCCCACCGCATGGAATGATCTTGAAGGCGCCAACATCAATTGGGACGACTTCGGCGCTGAGAAGCTGAGCTACAGCACCATCGACGGCAAGCACTACGGCGCGCCCGTTGACAACGGCACCGCCATCTTCGCCTACCGCACCGACATTCTCGAGCAGTGCGGCTACACCCTCGCTGACGTGACCGGCATCTCCTGGGATCGCTGGCTCGAGATCGCCCGCGATGTCAAGGACAAGACCGGCATGGCCCTCCTCTCCATGGACCACTCCGGCGATGACCTGCCCTACATGATGATGCAGGCTGAGGGCCTGAGCCAGTTCAAGGACGGCAAGCCCAACTTCGTTGGCAACGACAGCTTCAAGAAGATCATTGAGGTCATTGTCCAGGGCGCCAAGGACGGCACCATCATCCTGGCCAACAACTGGTCTGAGTACACCGACACCACCATCGTCGGCAACCAGGTCGCCGGCGTCATGAACGGCAACTGGATCATCCCCACCATCTCCCTCGTCACCGATAACGCCGGCAAGTGGGGCCTGACCAGCCTGCCCACGCTTGAGGGCGGCAAGGAAGGCTATGCTGCCAACGGCGGCTCCTCCCTGTACATTACCGGCAACTGCAAGAACGTTGATCTCGCCAAGGAATTCCTCGCCTACACTTTCGGCGGCGGTGAGGGTGCCATGGAGACCTATGACGGCGCTCTTCTGAACGGCGGCGTCATCACCACCTGCATCTCTGCCGGCAAGTCCGAAGTGTATCAGAAGGGCTTTGACTTCTTCGGCGGCCAGCCCATCTACAGCGACATCGTCGCCATGGGCGCCAATGTTCCCATCGTGGAGCAGAGCGATTTCCACTACCCCGCCCGTACCTACATCGGCAACGCCATCACCAACATCATCAACGGCTCCGACATCGACTTTGAGCTTGAGAATGCTCAGAGCCAGCTCGAGTTCGAGATGGACGTCTGATTCGGCGGCTGAACCGAACTGACTAAAAAAACGGAATTTCCCCGTCATGATTTTTCATGACGGGGAAATTTAATCAAAGGATTTTGGAGGGGTTTTTATGGAGAAAAAGACCAACCGCTGGGGTTGGGCCTTTCTGATCGTGGCCTCCGCCATGATCATGATTTTCAGCTTCTATCCCATGGTTGCCGCGCTCATCACCTCCTTTAAGACAGGCTCGAGCGCGAACATGAAATGGGCGGATCCCGTGTGGAAGAACTACGTGCGCATGTTCAAGGACCGTATGTTCATGACCACACTGAAAAACACGTTCCTGTATCTGATCATCCAGGTGCCGATCATGCTGGTGCTGGCGATCCTGCTGGCCCAGCTTCTCAACAACCAGCACCTCAAGTTCAAGGGCCTGTTTCGTACCTGCATCTTCCTGCCCTGCGCGATTTCCCTGGTTTCCTACTCGCTGATTTTCCGCTCCCTTTTCGCCACCCAGGGCCTTATCAACTCCATCCTGATGAACCTGGGCTTCATCCATGAGAACATCAACTGGCTCGGCCAGACCGGCACGGCGCGCGGCGTCATTATCTTCGCGCTGATCTGGCGCTGGACAGGCTACAACATGGTGTTCTATCTGGCGGGCCTGCAGAACCTGGATTATCAGGTTTATGAGGCCGCCCAGATCGACGGTGCCAACGGCTGGGATACCTTCTGGCGCATCACCGTGCCGCAGCTTCGCCCCGTCATCATCATGACCTTCATCATGTCCATCAACGGTACGCTCCAGCTCTTTGACGAGTCCGTCAACCTCACAAACGGCGGCCCCGCCGGAACCACGATGACGATGTCGCACTACATCTACAACTCCGCCTTCGGCACTGGCACGGCAAACTTTGGCTATGCCTCCGCCATGAGCTTCCTGGTTTTCATCATGGTGGCCATCCTCGCCATCATCAACCTGAAAGTGGGTGATACCCGTGACTGAGAAGAAGCAGAAAAAGGGTATGGACGCCATCCAGCGCCGTCTGATCCCCTCCTACATCTTTCTGACCATTTTCTCACTGATGTCTGTCTTCCCGCTGTTCTGGATGTTCACCGCCGCCACCAACACCACCCTTGAGGTGGCCCAGGGCAAGCTCTGGTTCGGCACACATATGGTCGAGAACTTCCGGAACCTGCTGGCAAGCACCAATCTCTGGAGCTCCTTCGGCAACTCCTTCCTCTATGCCACTGTGCAGACAGTCCTGTCCCTGTTCATCTGCTCCTTGGCCGGCTTCGGCTTTGAGCTTTACCACACCAAGGGCAAGGATATCCTCTTCGGCATCCTGCTGATGGCAATGATGATCCCGGGCGTTGCCACGATGATCCCGCTGTTTTCGATGATGAGCAAGATGAAGCTCCTCAACTCCGTTTGGGGCTTTGCGCTGCCCGCCATCGCCACGCCCTTCATGATCATGATGTTCCGCCAGAATTCGCGCAACTTCCCGATCGCGCTGCTGGACGCGGCGCGTATCGATGGGCTTGAGGAGTGGCAGATCTTCTTCAAGATCTACATGCCCATCATGAAGTCCACCTATGCTGCCGCCGCGGTCATCACCTTCATGAACGCCTGGAACGCCTACCTCTGGCCCCGCGTCGTGCTCAACAAGAGCAATGCCCAGACCATGCCCATTCTGATTGCCAACCTCGCCAACGGTTACACCATTGACTACGGCATGCTGATGATGGGCGTTCTGTTCTGCTCACTGCCAACGGTCATCATCTTCTTCATCCTGCAAAAGCAGTTTGCGGAAGGCATCACCGGCGCAGTCAAGTAAGCCAGACTTTTTGCGCAGATCCCGGCGCCTTCCGCTTGACGGGGGGCGCCGCTTTCCGTATAGTAGCTGCATCAAGGAGAATGTGGTAAGGCGTCGCTTCGGAATCATGATCGTCTGCGAAGCGGATACCGCAGCCCCAAACTCCTGACTTTTCTCTTTCAGCAAAATCATACAGATACAGGAGCATACTGCCATGAACACTTTTGACTTTGACCGGGTTGTGCGGGACCCGGCGATCTTTGCAGAGGGGCGTCTGCCCGCCCACGCGGATTTTGTCCCCTTCCGCAGCGCCGCAGAGCTGCGCCGCGGTGAGACCAGCCTGCGCATGAAGCTCGATGGGCTATGGCGCTTCCACTACGCGCTCAATCCCGCCTCAGCTCCAAAGGACTTTCCCAACACGGATACCGACGGCTGGGACACGATCCGCGTGCCCGCCCATGTACAGATGGAGGGCTGGGGCGTACCCGCCTACAACAACTACCAGTACCCCTGGGACGGAACCGAGGCGCTCAAGCCCGGTGAGGTGCCGGCCCGCTTCAACCCCGTTATGGACTATGTGACCGTGTTCACCCTGCCCGATTCCTTTCGGGATTCGGAGGTCTGCATCTCCTTCCAGGGCGTGGAGAGCGGCTTTGCCGTGTGGCTCAACGGCATCTACATCGGTTACAGTGAGGACAGCTTCTCCCCGTCGGACTTTGCGCTCAGCGACGCCCTCCGGGAAGGGGAGAACACCCTCGCCGTGCGTGTGTTTCGCTTTACCCCCGGTTCCTGGTTTGAGGACCAGGACTTCATCCGCTTCTCCGGCATTTTCCGCAGCGTGTACCTCTATGCCCTGCCGAAGACCGCCGTGTACGATCTCTCCGTTGTGCCGACGCTCTCGAAAAACCTGAAGGCCGGCACTGTCGAGGTCACGGCGAGAACGAAGGGGGAGGGCCGGCTGCGCCTGCAGCTTTCACGGGACGGCGCAGAGCTCGGAAGCGGCATCGCCGCAATCATCAACGGCAGCGCCGAGGCGAAGCTGGAGCTTGCCAATCCCGCCCTTTGGAGCGCAGAGGAGCCGAATCTCTACACCCTCACGGTCGAGGTGCTGGCCGAGGACGGCAGCGTCACCGAAGTGATCCCCCAGGAACTGGGCTTCCGCCGCTTTGAGATGAAGGGCGGGCTGATGCTCTTAAACGGCAAACGCATCGTCTTCAAGGGCGTCAACCGCCATGACTTCAACTCCCGCACCGGGCGCGTGCCCGACCGCGCGGAGCTTGAGCGCGACATCATTACCATGAAGCGCCACAACATCAACGCCATCCGCACCAGCCACTACCCCAACGATTCCGCGCTCTATGCCCTGTGCGACCGCTATGGCCTCTATCTCATCGACGAGACCAACATGGAAACGCACGGCTCCTGGGCGCTTGTGACCTATGGCGGCGGGGACAAGGACGGCATCGTACCCCACAATCACCGTGTGTTTGAGCCGTTGCTTCTGGACCGCGTGGAGTCCATCTACCAGCGGGACAAGAACCATGCGAGCGTGCTGATCTGGTCCTGCGGGAACGAGTCTTACGGCGGTCATGTGATCTTCAACATGAGCCAGCGCTTCCGCAAGCTTGACAAGCACCGCCTGGTGCATTATGAGGGCATCTTCTGGGACCGCAGCTTCCCCGACACCAGCGACATGGAAAGCCGCATGTATCCCTCCGCGGCCGAGATCGAGAAGTGGCTGCAAAGCAATCCCGGCAAGCCCTTTATCTGCTGCGAATACAGCCACGCCATGGGCAACTCCTGCGGCGCGCTGCACAAATACACGGAGCTCACCGAGCGCGAGCCGCGCTATCAGGGCGGCTTCATCTGGGACTGGGCTGACCAGTCCATCTACCAGCGCGGCGCAGACGGAAACTGGCGCCTCGGCTACGGCGGCGACTTTGACGAGCGCCCGACCGACTGGGAGTTCAGCGGCAACGGCATCGTCTACGGCGGCGATCACGCCCCCTCGCCCAAGATGCAGGAGGTCAAGGCCTGCTACCAGAATATCGGCGTCGAATTCGACGGGCTTGACGTGATCGTGAAAAACCGCGCCCTCTTTACCGACACCGGCATTTACAACGCCTCTGCGATCCTCCTGTGGGAGGGTCGGGAGCGGCGGCGCGCCGCCATGGACATTTCCGTCGCCCCGGAAAAGGAGGGCCGCTTCCCCCTGCCGGCATCCATCACGGACGAGATCGCTTTCCTGCGCGAAAACGCCCCGTGCGCGGAGCTGGCCGTCACCGTGTCCTTCACCCTCCGCGCGGACATGCCCTGGGCCGGGGCCGGGCATGAGGTCGCCTTCGGGCAGACCGTTCTGCCGGCTGCAAAGCCCGCACAGCCCAGCACAAAACCCCTTACCGTCACGCGCGGCAGCTTCAACCTCGGCGTCCGTGGGGAGGGCTTTTCCGTCCTCTTCAATGGCATTCGGCCGGGACTCTGCTCCTACGTCTTCGGCGGGCGGGAGCTCATAAAGCAAGTGCCCGCGCCGAACTTCTGGCGCGCGCCGACCGACAACGACCGCGGTAATCAGATGCCGCAGCGCTATGCGCAGTGGAAGCTGGCAAGCCTCTACCAGACGACGGACAACGTCCCCGAGATCGACCAGACACCGCAGAGTGTGCGCGTGCGTTACCATGTCCGTCTCGCCACCGCGCCCGCAAGCGAGTGTGTCGTGTGTTATGAGGTCTTCGGCGACGGGACCGTGCGCACGGAACTTGACTATACGCCCGTGGAGGGCCTCGGCGACATGCCGGAGTACGGCATGCTCTTCCGCCTGCCGGCGGAGCTCGAAAACCTCTCTTGGTACGGCCTCGGTCCCGAGGAGACCTATGCCGACCGCCGGAAGGGCGCAAGGCTCGGCGTGTACGAAAAGGCGGTGCGCGACAATCTCGCCCGCTATCTCCGCCCGCAGGAGAGCGGCAACCACTGCGGCGTGCGCTGGGCGAGAGTCACTGATCGCAAGGGCCGCGGCATAGAGTTCAGCGGCGAAAATCTGTCCGTGAACGTCCTGCCCTGGACGCCGCACGAGCTGGAAAACGCGTACCACGCCGATGAGCTGCCGCCCGTGCGCTATACGGTCGCCCGCGTGGCCCTGCAGCAGATGGGCGTCGGCGGCGATGACAGCTGGGGCGCGAAGACGCACCCGGAGTACCTGCTCCCGGCGGACAGACCCCTGCACCTGTGCTTCAGCTTCCGGGGGATCTGAGACAGACATTGTTTTTCACGAAAGTGCCAAACGCTTTCACCTCTATAACGACAGCCACAGCTATGGGGCTGCCCGGGGCAGAGTGGCTGAAAAGCGTAAAGGATCGCTTTGTGTGTCTTCTGTGACAGTTCGTGTGTTATCCTTGACCCGTACTTGAAAAACAAAGAAATCAAATCCACCGAACAGAAACAGGAGGTACCGACATGAACAGAAATATTGTCATCAGAACCGTGATCGAAGGCCTTATCGGTTGGGTCCTTCTGGCCCTGATCATAACCTTTGCCAAGGACATGACGTTTTTGCAGGCACTCGTTGCGCCGCACACGCTCGCCATGGCTTTCGCCGGCTTCATCGGCGCATACATCGGGCTGCAGAAAAAAGCGCAGAAGCAGGTAAACAGCTGAAACGGCGCAGAAAAGCCGAATCGTACGAACAAAACGGCCGGCATTGTCCGGCACGCGAAAACGCGTGTCGGGCAATGCCGGTCTTTCTGTTTGCATCGGGATCGTCTGGCGTCCGCAATCCCTTTACCGCGCTGTCATGGCATAGGTAAACACCTCAGAAATTTCCCTGTCGTAGCCGTCATAGAAGCCTCTCGGCATACCGAGGACGATTCTTGCGCCCCGGTTATACAGAAGCAGCAGGCTGTCCGTCTCTTTGCCAAAGCTCAGCCCTTCGATCTCGCCCTGCCGGGTCACATCGTCAAAGCTCCGCTCCAGCGTGACGGTGCAGGAGGTGCATTCGGCTGACGCATATCACTGCTTGCACCGGCAGATGGCGGGAACCCGCAAGCAGATGCGGGCATCGTTGACAGTCAGCAAAATTTTTCCTATAATAACGCATATCAAAGAGAAGCTGACGGAGCAGACCAAGATGCACGATATCTGGAATCCCTGGCACGGCTGCAAAAAGTGCAGCGAGGGCTGTCAAAACTGTTATATGTACTATCTTGACGGCCTGCGGGGCCAGAGCGGCGCGGACATCTACCGCACGAAGGCGGGCTTCCGCTATCCGCTCTCCAAAGACCGCGAGGGGCGGTATAAGGTCAAAAGCGGTGAGATGATCCGGGTCTGCATGACCAGCGACTTCTTTCTGGCCGAGGCGGACCCCCTGGCGGGAGGAGGCATGGGAGATCATCCATCAACGCCCAGATGTCAAGTTCTTCCTCCTGACCAAGCGGCCCGAGCGCGTCGCGGCGCATCTGCCCTGGGATTGGGGCGATGGCTGGGAGAACGTGATGTTCAACGTCACCTGTGAAAACCAGCGCCGTGCGGACGAGCGCATTCCGCTCCTGCTGGAGCTTCCGTTCAAGCACAAGGGCATCATGTGCGCGCCCTATATCGGCCCGGTCAGCATCCGGAAATATCTGCCCGCCGGACAGATCGAGCAGGTTTTATGCGACGGCGAGAACTACGGCGGCGCGCGGCCCTGCCATTATGAGTGGGTAAAGGCTCTGCGGGACGAATGCGCAGAGTTTGACGTGACCTTCACCTTCTGCGGCACCGGCCGCCGCTTTGTCAAGGACGGCAAAGTTTATCGCGTGGAGGGAAACGGCGTGCAGAGTCAGCAGGCCTTCAAATCCGGGCTGAGCTATCAGGGTAGGCCCATGGTCTTTAAGCTCACGGACACCTGGGGCAATCCCATCCCTGAAGCAGAATTGTATAGGCCTTGGTTCGGCGCGCGCTGCCAGACCTGCGGCATGAAGCAGACCTGCAACGGCTGCAGCCGCTGCGGGAAATGTGAAGGAGCACAATAGATATGATCAAACCCATCATGAAGGACCCGATCTTTCTCGCGCAGAAATCCGCAGAGGCAGGCCCGGCGGACGCGTCCATTGCGGCGGATCTGCTGGACACGCTGCGTGCCCATGCGGACGGCTGCGTGGGCATGGCGGCGAACATGATCGGCAGCGCAAAGCGGATCATCGCCTTTGACAACAACGGGCAGTACATGCTGATGTACAACCCTGTGATTGTGAAATGCTCCGGCCCCTATGAAGCGGAGGAGGGCTGTCTCTCCCTGGCGGGTACGCGAAAGGCAAAGCGCTGGCGCTCCATCAAGGTGCAGTATCAGAATGAGGCATTTCAAACGCGCCTCAAAACCTTTACGGGCTGGACTGCCCAGATCATCCAGCACGAGATCGACCACTGCGGCGGAATCCTGATCTGATGAAATCCGGAGAAACGGATGGCCACGCCGACGCCGCGGCGCCTGCGCACACTGACAGCCACTTTGCAGTACGCGCTGTGCGGCATACCCGAATAAAAAAGTCTTACAGGCTTTGTGATCTCATTTTATCACAGCCTGTAAGACAGTGGCGTTACCGGTTTAACCGGATTCCGCAGGATTTAATTGAATGGTTTCGTTATCGCAGGTTTTCCCATTTCCGGGAATCGAAGTAGACGTACTCCCAGGTATCACGTCTCATATTGCAGGGGCCTTATTTTCCTCTGCGGTTCTGGGGGAAGGGGAGAGGACGGTCAACGCCGCTAAGCGCCTCGGCAATAGGGGATAACAGCCAGTCCACGAAATCATCGACAATTGTTCTGTCATCGTCATTGCCGCCGGCAACTCCCGCCAATACCAGATCGTTGAGCTTGGTCATATTTTCAGTGTTCTTCATTTTCTTAATCTCCTTTACTTTTTTCTTTATATTGTGTTGGTGTTTGTTTTTTTGTTTCTGTACCGGAGTTTGTTTCTCTCTCAAGTACGTGTGCAGTATAGCATCCCATCAGTCACAGAAGTATCACAGCGCTTTTGCAAGCTTCGGTTTATTTTCAGCCTGTAAGACGGTGGCGGTATTTTGGACTTGAGCAGGGAATACAACGGCAGCAGTACGGCATTATATATTGTGACTCCGATATTGAAAAGGAAGCGCATTTCGGATATAATTTCATTGATTATTTTGATGAAGACAGACTTGAAAGGTCATATTCCTGATCTTGGCTATGGGTTTGAATCTGACGATTAGAAAAGAGATACTGCCATGAAAGTTGTATTGGATCATCTGACCAAGAGGTTTCCCAGCCGCAGCAAAAAGGGCGAGGACGTGATCGCCGTCAATGATTTCACTTTTGAAATCCCTGACGGTCAGCTCATCGGCCTGCTCGGGCCTTCCGGCTGCGGAAAGAGCACCACGCTCAACCTGATCTGCGGCCTGGAGACACCCACGGAGGGCAGAATTTTCTTTGGCGAGGACGACGTGACCCATCTTCCGCCCGAAAGCCGCGGTGTGGGGCTGGTGTTCCAGAACTATGCGCTGTACCCGCATATGACCGTCCTGCAGAATATTCTCTTTCCGCTCCAGAACCTGAAGGGGGAGGCCAGACCCTCCAAGGAGGAGATGCGCAGGCGCGCCGAAGAGGCGGCCCGCCTGGTGCAGATCGACATGCTGCTGGATCGCAGGCCCGCGGAGCTCTCCGGCGGGCAGCAGCAGCGCGTCGCCATCGCCCGCGCCCTGGTCAAGACACCCCGGGTGCTGCTGCTGGATGAACCGCTGAGCAACCTGGATGCGCGGCTGCGCCTCCAGACGCGGGAGGAAATTCGCCGTATTCAGCGTGAAACCGGCGTCACCACCATTTTCGTCACGCACGATCAGGAGGAGGCCATGAGCATTTCCGACCTCATCATCGTGATGAAAGACGGTTTTGTGCACCAGATCGGAAAGCCCCAGACCGTCTATGACAACCCCTGCAATCTCTTTGTTGCGACGTTTCTGGGCACGCCGCAGATTAACCTCTTCGAGGGCAGAGTGAAAAACGGCACCCTGTACATCGGTCAGGACGCAGTCATGAAGGTCAACTGCTCTGACCGGGAAAAGCTCACGATCGGCATCCGCCCGGAGGGTTTTGTCCTGCAGGAGGACGGCCCCCTGTGCTGCGCCTTCCAGGCTGTGGAGGTCATGGGCCGCGACCACAGCGTGGTTTCCACGCACCCCGCCGCCCTCAGCACGACGATCCGCTCGATCATCCCCTCCGAGGAGACGCCGCATGGGAAATCGGGCAGCGTGCGCTTTCGCCTGAAGCCCTTCAAGCTGTATCTGTTTGATGCCGCGACGGGGGAGCGCATCCCCTTTTCCGCGGTCTGACAGGAGGCAAGCATGCAGAAAAAGAACTGGAAGGCCTGGCTGTATCTGCTGCCGGCCATCGCGTTTCTGGGCGTGTTCATGGTCTACCCGCTCATCGACGTTTTTGTTTACTCCTTCGAGGAGGGCTACAACTCTGCCTCCCAGACCTTCTGGGGCACAGGGCTTTACAACTATTCCTATGTGCTGCATGACCCCTATTTTCTTCAGGCCGTAAAGAACACCTTTATCCTGGTCATCATCACCGTGCCGGTTTCGACGGGTCTTGCGCTGCTGATCTCGCTGGGGCTCAATTCCATCCGCCGTCTGCGCGATTTCTTTCAGACTGTGTTCTTTCTGCCCTATGTGACCAACACCCTGGCGGTCGGCATGGTGTTCATGATCCTGTTTAAAAAGACGCCGTACTCCGACGGCCTGATCAATCTGCTGATTCAGCTTTTCGGCGGGCAGTCGGTGGACTTCATCGACGGCCCCTACTGGGCCAAGATCCTGGTCATGTGCATCTACACGGTCTGGGTCGTGATGCCCTTCAAGATCCTGATTCTCACCTCGGCCCTCGCCTCCGTGCCGCAGGATTACTACAACGCCGCCAGGGTCGACGGTACACCGCCCTTGCGGATCTTCACCCGCATCACCCTGCCCATGATCGCACCCATGGTCTTCTATCTGGTGATCACGGGCTTCATCGGTGCCTTTAAGGCTTACAGCGACGAGGTCGCCATTTTCGGCACCAACCTGAACGCTGCGGGTATGAACACCATCGTCGGCTATGTCTATGACATGCTCTACGGGGACAGCGGCGGCTATCCCTCCTATGCCTCTGCGGCGGCGCTGATCCTCTTTGCCATCGTGCTGACCATCACGGTCATCAACCTCATGATCAGCCGCAAGAGCACACAGTTCTGAAGGGGGCGGCGAGATGGATTATGAAAAAGAATCGCTGCGCTTAAAGCGCCGCAGCAGAGTTCGCAGCGTCCTTACCTATTCGCTGCTCGGTATCTGGGCGCTGATCGTCCTCTTCCCGTTCTACTGGATGCTGCTTACCTCGGTCAAAAGCTACAGCGCCTACAACGCCGAGTATATCCCCAGCTTCTTCACGTTCTCCCCCACGCTGCAAAACTATGCGGACGCCTTCACGACCGTGAATCTGGCGCGCTACTTCGCCAACACCGTCATCTTCACCCTTGCCACTACGGCCATCATGATGGTCGTCATCATCTTTGCCGCCTATGCCTTTGCGCGGCTGGACTTTCCGGGGCGGGATCTGGTTTTCGGCCTGTTTCTGTCCCTGATGATGATTCCGGCCGAGCTTGTGGTCATCACGAACTTTGTGACCATTACCAACTGGGGCATGCGCAACACCTTCTGGGGGCTGATCCTGCCTTCGGTCACCTCGGTCTTCTACATCTATCTGCTGAAGGAGAATTTCGAGCAGATCCCGGAAGAACTGTACAAGGCCGCAAAGGTAGACGGCACCTCAGACCTCAAGTACCTGTTCAAGGTCATGCTGCCCATTTCCCAGCCCACTGTGGTCACCATTGTGATCCTGAAGGTCATCGAGTGCTGGAACAGCTATGTCTGGCCCCGCCTGATCACGGACGACGAGACCCGCTTTCTGGTCTCCAACGGCATTCAGGAGATTCGTGAAAACGGCTTCGGGCGCGAGAACATCCCCGCCATGATGGCCGCGGTGGTGGTCATCTCGGTGCCGCTGATCGTCCTGTTTCTGATCTTTCGGAAAAAGATCATGGCAGGCGTGTCGAGAGGAGGGACCAAGGGATGAAAAAACGTCTCGCTGTCGTCCTGCTGTGCCTTCTGATGCTGCTGCCCCTCAGCGGCTGTCACGGTTCCAAGGCGCGTATCGCCTTCGCCGTGCCGGGGAGCTTTGACACTTCCCGCCCGTATGAGATCAGCTTCTGGGCCAAGAACGACACAAACAAAACCCAGACCGCGATTTACCAAAAGGCCATCCGCGATTTTGAAGCCCTGTACCCCAACATCAAGGTAAACATGCGCCTGTACACGGACTACGGCAAAATTTACAACGATGTCATCACCAACATTGCCACCGATACCACGCCGAATGTCTGCATCACCTACCCCGATCACATTGCCACCTATATGACCGGCACGGATGTGGTCGTACCGCTGGACGACCTCTTCTCGGATCCGAACTTCGGCTTCGGCGGGAAAGAGCTGCGCTATGACGGGCCCCGGGCCGACGAGCTGATCGAGGAATTCATGACCGAGTGCCGGATCGGCGGGGTCAGCTATGCCGTTCCCTATATGCGCTCGACCGAGGCCTGCTACATCAACAAAACCATGCTGGAAAAGCTGGGCTATGAGCTGCCGGATATTCTGACCTGGGACTTCGTGTGGGAGGTCTCCGACCTCGCCGCCCGAAAGGACGCGGACGGAAGCTACCCGGTAAACGGCCAGAAGGTCATGATCCCGTTTCTCTACAAGTCCACCGACAATATGATGATCCAGTATCTCCGGCAGAAGGACGCGGGCTATTCCACCCCGAACGGAGACATCCGCATCTTCAATGACGACACCAGGGCTTTTCTGTCCACCATTGCCGAGCATGTGGGAAGGGGTTCCTTCTCCACCTTCAAAATCTCGTCCTACCCGGCAAACTTCCTCAACGCCGGGCAATGCCTCTTCGCGGTGGATTCGACGGCCGGCGCAACCTGGATGGGCAGCGATGCCCCGCTCATTGACATTGCGCCGGACAAGCTGGTGTCCTTTGAGACCGCCGTCCGGCCCGTTCCTCAGCTCGACCCCGAGAACCCCGCCATGATCTCGCAGGGGCCGTCGCTTTGTATCTTCAACAAAGAGGACCCTCAGGTCGTTCTGGCCTCGTGGCTCTTTACACAATTTCTGCTGACCAACGACGTTCAAATTGCCTACGCCGAGACCGAGGGGTATGTCCCCGTCACCGCAAAGGCACAGCAGAGCGAGGAATACCTGGACTACCTGTCCCGGGCGGGAGAGGACAACGCAGAGCATTACGATGTCAAGATCGCGGCGACGAAGCTTCTGCTCGAGAACACTGCCAACACCTTTACCACGCCGGTTTTCAACGGCTCGGCCTCGCTGCGGGATGCCGCCGGGCAGATGATCGAAGAGGTCACCAAGTCCGTGCGCCGCAAGCAGAGCGTGGACGATGCCTACATGCAAAAGCTTTTTTCCAATATCAATTCCCTCTACCGCCTGGATCAGATCAGTGCCGCCGGTGCGGGCGGCCCCGCGAGACTCGGCCCGCTGCCGAAGACCGCCGTGGTGCTGCTCTCATCCCTCGCGGCGGCCTGGGTATTGATCGCGCTCTTCTTCCTCATGGATACTGTCAGTCGGCGGAAAAAGCGAAAATCGGCAGACAGCCCTTGATTTTCCCTGAGCAGAGACTATAATAACTGTATCATACCTTAATGAAGGAGGATCATGATGAAAAAGCAATTTGCCCTGATTCTTGCCCTTGCCATGTTCTTTACACTGGCCGCCTGCGGACAGCCGGCGGCTCCCGCTGCGACGCCTGCCCCCTCCGCTGAACCTGCGGCCACGGAAACGCCTGCCACAGAAGCACCTGCTACGGAAGAGCCTGTCAAGTTGATGAGCTATGCCGACTTTGCCGCCGCCGCAGTCGACACCCCTGTCAACGCCGAGGCCTATGTCCAGGCCAAGCTCACCTGGTGGGATAACAAGACCTCCATCTACGCAGCCGACAAAGACGGCGCCTATTTCCTGTACGATGTTGCCTGCCCGGAAGCGGACTATGAGAAGCTGGTCCCCGGTCAGAAGATTGCCTTCCAGGGATACAAGGGCGAATGGTCCGGCGAGGTTGAGGTTGTCGACGGCAGCTTTAGCTTTGTGGAGGGCGACAGCTATATTGCCGAGCCTTTGGACATCAAGGGCCTGCTGGGTACGGACGAACTTGCCGCGCACATGAACCAGGCCATCAAGGTCTCGGATGCCGTTGTTGCCGACAAGGGTGACGGTGCGGCCTTCTTCTACAACTACGATAACTCCGGTGAAGACGGCAACTGTGACCTCTACTTTGATCTGCAAATCAACGGCGCCGTGTACACCTTTGTCGTGCGCCGCTATCTGACCGTCCCGGGCAGCGAGGTTTACGAAGCCGTGAAGAACCTCAAGGTCGGCGATACTGTTGATGTCGAGGGCTTCCTGTACTGGTACGAAGGCCCCCAGCCGCATGTGACTGCGATTACGGTGAAGTGATCTTTCCCTGTACGGGACACAGATAGAAAAACGGTATATAGCAAATGTTGGGCGCAGCGCAGTCTTTCGACTATGCTGCCCCCAACATTTATTATAGAACCATATTTTATGGGAGCTTAGCCCAGAAGGGACGCCTCCATGAAAAAAAGCACGCCGAAGCGTGCTTTTTTTCATGGAGGCGCCACCCGGACTTGAACCGGGGGTCAGGGATTTGCAGTCCCGTGCCTTACCACTTGGCTATGGCGCCATATATGGGATTTGCGGACGGAAGCGTCCGCAAATCCTCTTTGTGTGGAGCGGCTTACGAGGCTCGAACTCGCTACCTCCACCTTGGCAAGGTGGCGCTCTACCGGATGAGCTAAAGCCGCAAAATGGTGCCTCAGGCCAGAGTCGAACTGGCGACACGCGGATTTTC
>Ga0310697_10003921_pt1 | contig 14864 bp, 19 predicted proteins | sample 172DNAGHGlowgp2_FD_203883 | JGI IMG/M metagenome (GOLD analysis project Ga0310697, IMG submission 203883) | Sheep rumen microbial communities from Palmerston North, Manawatu-Wanganui, New Zealand - 1728 DNA GHGlow gp2 (v2) (version 2) | ecosystem: Host-associated > Mammals > Digestive system >...
TGGACTTGGCGAGGATCTTCGCGTAGTGCTGCGTCTGCTTGATGTTGGAGTGACCAACCATACGGCTCACGTTCTCGATGCTGCAGCCCTGGGAGAGCATGTAGGTGGCGAAGGTGTGGCGAAAGTGGGATTACTTTTGGGATTGTGGGATTACAATGTAGTCCCAAACCGCACTTTCGGATGATAAAACGCACTCTTACGACCTTTTTTTTATCGGTCGTATAAGTCTAAAAATCATGTACTTAGCGAAAGAAAGGGAGTCGGACGACTCCCTCTTGGGCGGTGCGTACGAGACTCGAACTCGTGACCCCATGCGTGACAGGCATGTATTCTAACCTACTGAACTAACGCACCAAAAAAACGCTTATGCTTGCTGCATCATGACGATGTCGTTTGCATTTGCGAGTGCAAAGGTACACCCTTTTTCTCAATCTTGCAAACTTTAACCGTATTTTTTTTGAAAATCATTAAATATTCCACTTTTTTGACCTGGAAAGTCTATTTTATTGTCTGTATTTTCTCAAAAATAACTAATTTTGCACTTGAATCCCCATCGGGTTGGACATTCGCGTTGCGAATCGAGGTTCATACCCTTCTTTTAAGACAATAACAACAAGCATATATGCAAACAAACAAGAACACAGCGCAGTTACTGCTACACTGCCCCGACCGTCCAGGCATCCTTGCCGAAGTGACCAATTTCATCACCATCAACAAGGGCAACATCCTGCACTTGTCGCAGTATGTCGACAGAGTGGACAACATCTTCTTTATGCGTATCGAGTGGCAGCTCGACGACTTTTTCATTCCTCGAGAGAAAATCTACGATTATTTCAACACCCTATACGCTCAGAAATACAAGATGAGCTTTGAACTTCACTTCGGTGACGAGCCTCCTCGAATAGCCATATTCGTCTCGAAGATGTCGCACTGCCTCTACGACATGCTGGCAAGATATTCCGCCGGCGAGTGGGACTGCGAGATACCTTTCATCATCAGCAACCATGAGGACATGCGCCAGGTGGCCGACCGTTTCGGCATCCCCTATTATGTGTTCCCCATCACGAAGGAGAACAAGGCGGAGATGGAAGAGAAGGAAATGGAGCTTCTACGTGAGCATGGGATTACGACCATCATCCTCGCCCGCTACATGCAGATTATCAGCGACCGGATGATTGAGGCTTATCCCAACAGGATTATCAACATCCACCACTCCTTCCTGCCCGCATTCATCGGCGCCAAGCCTTACCATCAGGCTTATGAGCGTGGTGTGAAGATCATCGGCGCGACCAGCCACTATGTGACCAAGGAGCTCGATGCCGGCCCCATCATCGAACAGGATGTGGTTCGCATCACTCACAAGGATACCCTTGAGGACCTTGTGATGAAAGGGAAGGATTTGGAGAAGATTGTGTTGAGCCGTGCTGTGAAAAAAGACATTGAGCACAAGATTCTTGTCTACAACAACAAGACCGTGATTTTCAGTTGACAACAGTTTGTTTTTGGTGGACGTGAGCCTTCGGGTTTCTCCATGTAAAAAAACGGCCGCGAGTTTCACAACTGGCGGCCGCAAGAGAATTCTTAAAATATTCTCACGTTACCAAAAAGAAATTATTGAATGTAATTATCGAGATGTTGTGTATATGAGATGTTTGTCAATCAATTTCTTTACGATACGGTAATTTTCATGAGGTATACGTCAGAGAGCCATAGTGAATCGTTCACTTTGGCTCTCTGATGTTTTTAGTATGTCCTGTAAAGCAGCCATGCGTCGGGATATTTGGCGCGGAGGGCGTTGCGTGAAGTTTCGGCAGAGTTTCTGTCGTCGAAAGAAGATGCGATGACACGGTACATGCCGGTGTCGGGATTCTGAGCCACCTGTGCGCTATATCCTTGGTTCACCAATGTGTTTCTGAGGTTGTTGGCGTTGTCGAGGCTCTTGAAAGAACCGCACACCACGTTGAATGCCTTGAGCACTCCACCGTTCTGTACATTCAGTTTCTCTTGACGGAGGTTGGAAACATCCTGGTTGACGGTCTGTGTCGGCTGTGTCTGAACTGGGGTCACCACAGGAGTCACGGCAACCGGCTCAGTCTCCTGGCGGTTCTGCTCCTCAGCCTTTGCCTTCTCGTAGGCCTTGCGGTAGTTGCTTTCCGATGACTTGCACGACACGAGTGCTATGGATGCCACAAGGGCTAATCCTAAAAATAATGAATTTCTTTTCATAATAACCTATTTGTTTTTGTTGTTAATATTTTTCTTTTGATAACTGTATCTTGGGATGGGCTTATTCTAATCCGTGTCTTTTTCAGCTTTCACCTTTTTCTCCTTTTTTACTCTTTTTGATAAGTGATTATCCTTTTGGTAGGTGTGAATTATATCAGCTCAATCCTTTTTGTTTGGGCGCTTGACGATTTGCTGTTCGTTGGCCCTCTCGAATGTCGACTCAGCCATTTCGTTCTTCAGCCTCACTGACGACCGGAAGTTGATGTTCTTCACCTTCACCGACTGTCCTTTCAGTTCTGCCTCGTCCTGCACTCGTTTTGATTCAGCAGAGATGGAGAAGGTCCCCAGTCCATCGATATAGACATTGTAACCGTCTTTCAGATACATGGTGAGCGACTCGGATATAGCCTCGATGGCAGCTCTCAAGTCGGCCACTGTGAGTGTGCATGTACGTGATATATCTCTGCAGAGCGTTAAGGTATCAATCGTACCCCGCGTGACCACTTTCGCGTAATAGCCTCGTTTAGGCTCATCGCTGATGTTGTCCTTCACTTCGGTTAGTTTATACGGGATACTCATATCAACATTAATTGCTCTTTACTTCTTTTGTTAGGTTCAAGTAGAGTAAAACAGCGTTTTATGTAGTTGTTTCTGAAATTAAATCTACTTGTTTTTTATTTTTTCTGTACGCAAAATTACAACATCGGGGTCTTTCGACCAAATTTTTTCATGTTTTTTTCATAAAAAATGTGTTTTTTGTTCGTTTTTCTGAAAAAAATGCTATATTCGCATCTAGAACTTACTATTATCAACCTTTTAAATCAGAAAGATTATGAGCAACGGATTGAAAACATTGGCGGCTTTCGTAGGTGGCGCAGCCATCGGTGCCGCAACAGGATTGCTCCTTGCACCAGAGAAGGGCGAGGACCAGCGCAAGAAGATTGTCGAGGCTATCAAGGAGAGTGGCGCTAAGCTCAACAAGGAAGAGATGAAGAAACTTGTTGACAGCATCATGGAGAAGATCAAGTCGTTCGGTAAGAGCGCACCTGAATCAGAGGATGAGATTGACGCTGACTAACCGACAGAACACAGGGAGTCCGTATTGACGAGTTCGTCCTTACGGACTCCCGTTATTTATCCCAGACTATTACCATTCATGTAGGCTTTCGTACCTGTTAATTATATAAGGTGACGCCTTCTTGCTATTTCCACTGAAAAGATATGACGACTAAAGAGGATCCTGAAACCAAACGCGCCAAAGCAGAAGCCAGGCAGTTGCTTTCATTGCTGAAGGACTACCTGCAGTTGGAAGCCGTGGACAAACTCACTGTTGCCATCAGCCTGGGCATCGCATTAGTCGTGCTCTTTGTCTTGCTGTTCGCCGGTGTGTTTTGTCTTGCCATGAGTTTGTCAGTCTTGCTGTCGCGCTTGCTCCACAGCTTCGCTGGCGGTTATGCCCTGACAGGCTTGTTGCTGATTGCCTTAGGAGTCGTCTTCTGGATGGCCCGTAAGTCCTTGTTGGAGAACTTCGTCATGAGAGCGGTGGCCAAGGTGGTGACCAATGTGGTCAAAAGAGCAAAGAAGGAATTAACCGATGACAACAACCCGACAACCATTGCCAACAAATAGTATGCTTCAACCGACAGATTTCCATACCCTGAGCGAACTCAGGAGCGCTAAGCGGGTGCTTCGGCAGCAACTGATCATCAGTTCGAAGTCAACCTACAGGTACATCTTCTCCGGAACGGTGCCCGAACTGAAGAACAATGTCAAGACACAGGGCAAGGCTCAGAAGCTGTTGGCATACGGCTTCCTGGCATGGAGGGGTTTCAAGATTACCAAGAACGTCTATAAGTTCATTTCCCTCTTCAGCAACAAGAAAAAAGGAAAGAAAGGAACGAAAGGGGCAAAAACACAGAAATAAAGCGCTCCAACAAGCAAAGGCAGGGATTTTCCACCCTTTTTAGTATAAACATGTGGCCAAAGGCCATGCCGAAGTAGAATCGAAAAGGAAAATCCCGTATAATTTTGGCATTTCGCCCGCTTTTTAGTAATTTTGCAATTTGTGACGCATAGCGGAGGGTTCAATCGCCATTGCGGTAAGACTGTCTCTGCTATTGTTTTTTTGTGTATGAACCAGCAATACTCATCAACCCTGTTGGAGAAGGCAGTTGACGAATTCGCCAAACTGCCCGGTGTGGGACGCAAGTCGGCGATGCGGCTTGTGCTTCATCTGCTCCGCCTCGATGTTCCGGCGGTTGACAGTTTCGCGTCCGCAATCACCACACTCAGGCATGATGTGAAATACTGCCGGGTATGTCACAACATCTCCGACACAGACGTGTGCCAGATATGCGCGTCACCTTCACGCGACGCCTCGGTCATCTGTGTGGTTGAGAATATCCGTGACGTCATGGCTATAGAATCGACCACCCAGTTCCATGGCCTCTACCATGTGCTGGGGGGAGTCATCTCGCCCATGGACGGCATCGGTCCGAGCCAGCTGGAGATAGAGAGCCTTGTGGAAAGGGTTGAGCAAGGCGGGGTGGATGAGGTGATACTGGCATTGAGCTCAACCATGGAGGGCGACACCACCAATTTCTACATTTACAGAAAACTCTCGAAGTTCAGCGACCTGATTGTCACGACCTTGGCACGAGGCATGTCGATAAACGACGAGCTGCAGTACACCGATGAGATCACGCTTGGGCGTTCCATCGTCAACCGAGTGCCTTTCACGGGCAAGAACTGACCCGAAGCACCCTCATTCAGCATGCAAGAACATGAACAATAATCATTCCATCACCCCAGCGGAAATCACCCAGTCGCTCAAGTTGCTGCGCCGCGACTTCTACTTGATGACAGGCTCCATCCTCGTCTTTGTCTTTCTGGGCGAAACGGGTCTGTTGTCCAACGGCCTGTTGGCCGATTCTCCTACAACCGACTATGCCTTGTCTGTGGCAGGAGTCATCCTTGCGCTGGGAAACGTCTATCTGGGACTCAAGTTGTTTGCCAAATACACGAAGGACAAGACGTATGTCACCTCCCATTATGGCAACCCTCTTCGCTGTTACCGCAATTTGAGCATCATCCGACTTTCGATGCTCGTCTCCGCGTCAAGTTTCAACATCCTTGCCTATTACCTCACAATGAACGCCAACTGCCTTCTCATGTCGTTCGTGCCCATCGTTGCCCTGTTCTTCTGTTGGCCCACACGCGATAAGATAGAGAACTTCATCCACAGCATCAACGCTGAAGACCAAGCTATCGAGCCGAACAGCTACAACCAGGAAGAGGAGACAGGCGACGAATACAGCAAATAAAGACAAGCAAGATGACCGACCTATCCATAATCATTGTCAACTACAACGTCAGGCCCTACTTGGAGCAATGCCTCGATTCCATCAGGAAATCGGCGCAAGGCTTGGAGGTGGAGACCATAGTGGTGGACAACAACAGCAGCGACGGTTCGGTGGCTTGCCTTAAAGAACGATTCACAGATGTCGTCTTCTTAGAGAACAATACCAATTGCGGCTTCGCCAAGGCCAACAACCAGGGCATCAAGATAGCCAAAGGGAGGTATGTCATGTTGCTTAATCCAGACACAGTCATCACCGAAAGCACCATCTCCGACTGCATCCGATTCATGGACGAGCATGATGACGCTGGTGCCTTAGGCGTGAAGATGCTGAAGAGTGACGGTTCTTTCGCCTACGAGTCGAGAAGAGGCATCCCCACCCCATTTGTCGCTTTTTGCAAGATGTCGGGGTTGGGTACTCTGTTTCCCAACAGCCGCACCTTCGGACGCTATTATATGAGGTATCTTGACATCGACTCAGCAGAGAGAATCGACATCATCTCGGGTGCATGCATGTTCATCCGCAGAAGCACACTCGACAAGAGCGGGATGCTCGACGAGGACTTCTTCATGTACGGTGAGGACATCGACCTGTCCTACCGTCTGCTACAGACAGGGAAGCACAACTACTACCTGCCCACACGAATATTGCATTACAAGGGAGAGAGCACGCAGAAAAGCAGCTACCGGTATGTGTATAATTTCTACAACGCCATGCTCATTTTCTTCCGCAAGCATTTCTCCAACTACAACTTCCTCATCTCCCTCCCCATCAAGGCCGCCATTTTCGTCAAGGCTTTCATGGCCTACATGAGCAACTTGATGCGAGGCAAGCACAACGACAAGGAGGAAAAACTGGGATTCATGCGTCAGTTCTTGTTCCTGTTCATCGGTTCGCCTGATAACATTTCCGATGTGGAGAAGATTGCGAGCGAATACGGATTGCAATTGACGGCCCTGACCCCCACTGACGACATTCTCCTCAAAGGACATGCTTCGGTTGCCAATCACCAGCAATATGGTTACATCATTTACGACACCAGCCTGTTCACTTATGGCGACATACTGAGGTATTTTGACACAGCCGACCATCATGGACCGAAGATGGCCTTCTACCATCCTGAGCAGAAGAGCATCATTACCGACAACTATGTGTTTTGAGTTCCTCACCTCCATGAAAACCTCTTGAAGGCCTTGCTGAATGGCAGTAATCCTCTGAGAGGTTGTTCACAATGCAGATTTCGTGATTTTCTAGAAAAAAATGCGCTGAAATTTTGCAAGATTGAGAAAAAGGGTGTACCTTTGCACTCGCAAATGCAACCGACATCGTCATGATGCAGCAAGCATAAGCGTTTTTTTGGTGCGTTAGTTCAGTAGGTTAGAATACATGCCTGTCACGCATGGGGTCACGAGTTCGAGTCTCGTACGCACCGCCCAAGAGGGAGTCGTCCGACTCCCTTTCTTTCGTTAAGTACATGATTTCCTTATGGTTACGGCTGATTAAAAAAAGGTCGTAAGAGTGCGTTTTATCATCCGAAAGTGCGGTTTGGGACTACATTTTAATCCCATTGTAATCCCACAATCCCAAAAGTAATCCCACTTTTCCCCTTTTTTGCTAAAAAAATCAGTATTATGGCAAAAAATGTAATCCCAGTTCTTGCTGTGGTATTCGACCGCAAGCACAGAGAGAAGGCTGGACATCCCCAGCCCGTCGAGATCAGAGTCACATTGAAAAGTACTCAGAAGCACTATCCAACAGGAGTCAAGGTCAATTCTTCAGAATGGCGCAGCGGAAGAGTCATCAACCGCCCCGACTGCGACTTGCTCAACGAGCGGATCACCGTCTGCCTCCGCAGAATCGAGAAATACATCACAGAGACCGTCGATAACGGAAAACCCTTCGATTTCGACGAACTGAAGTATGTGGTGAACAAGACGGAGGAGGAGAACCCCACCGACTTCTACGAGTTCATCCAGGAGAGAGCGGAGAAACGCTCGGTCAGTCCTGCCACACGCACGCGCTATCATGTCCTGCTGAACAATCTCTCGGAATACGGGAAGATACTTTCTTTCCGTGACCTCACCCCGAAGAACATCACCGAGTACGACGAGTACTTGAAGGGACGGGGCATCTGTCAGGCCACCGTCTATAACTACCACAAGACCATGAAACTGTTCATCGCCGACGCCATCGTCTTCGGCCTGATGACCGACGACCCATACAAACGGCTGAGGAAGGGTTTCATCAGCAAGGGGCAGCCACCCAAGACGGAATACCTTACTGAAGAAGAGATGAAAGCCATCCAGTCACTTGAAATAGACAATGGCTATCTTGCAAAGGCTCGCGACCTGTTCGTCTTCCAGATGTACACAGGCCTTGCCTACGCCGACCTGCGCCTCTTCGTCTTCAAGGACTACACCCTGCAGAACGGCGTGTATGTCTATGTCGGCGTGCGGAAGAAGACAGGCGTACAGTACACCTCCGTCCTCCTCCCTCCCGCCATCGAGGTCCTGAACAAGTACGATGGCAAGCTCCCGCTCCTCTGCAACGTCGATTACAACCGCCAGTTGAAGACCATAGGTGCCTTGGCCGGCATCTCGAAGCGGCTGCACACCCATCTCGCCCGCCACACCTTCGCCACCTACATGCTCTCCCAGGGCTGCAGCATCGAGAACGTGAGCCGTATGGTTGGTCACTCCAACATCAAGCAGACGCAGCACTACGCCAAGATACTCGCAAAGTCCGTCGTGGATGACTACATGCGCGTAGGGCAGAGCCTTATCGAGAACACTACGCCGTAGGCGGAATGTTGCGATGTGCCATTATGGTAATAAGAGAGCAATAAGGCGCACAAGAGAAATTCCTAAATCCATGATCATTACGGATTTAGGAATTTCTCATTAGACTGTTCACGAATTTCCGCCAGAACTGTTGACAAAGCAATTATCCAAACGCACCGCGTCGATGATGCAATCTATATCTATTCCAACAATCTCATAGTTCTATGGGGATGCCTATCGAGAGTGTGAGAGTGTTGAGACGGCCCTGGTTGAGATACTGGTCGAGAGACACGCTGTAAGCGAGCGCGGCCTGAAAGCCCTCGCCGCGAAGGACGACTGCCAAGGGAACGGACAGGCTGAACTTGCTCATCTCGCCGCCATTGTCCTCCTTGAAACTCAGAACGTACCATGGCTCAAGCCCTGTCTGCAGGATGACGTACTTGCCGGCATGGAAGCCCACCAACAGCGGCATCCTCAAGGTGTTGAGTTTGGTCAGCACATCATGGTATCGGAGAGATGAACCTGAACCCCATCCCCCTGAATAATACCCTGAATTGCAGTCGTAGTTCTCCACGCAGTACGTCAGTCCACCACTCAGTGACCATTTCTCCGAGAGCCTGTACTCCACGTCAGCCCCTGCTGCCAGGCCGAGGCGGTCCATCCACTTCCCCTCACCCGCTTTCTCATGTCCGAACAATTTGGTGACGTTGCCCCCAAGGTGGGGAATCAACTGCCATTTGCTCTGCGCGTCCATACTTATGGTGATGCACAGCATCGATAATAATAGAATAAGTCGTTTCATATCCTCAGTTTGATTGAATGTCATTTAGTTACTTGCTTTTGCGCTTGATTTTCTTTCCGTTGCTGTTCATGAACCTGATGTATTCAAACTTGTCATCCCATAATTCTTCTTTCTCCTTGATGTACATGAAAGATGGGGGAAGTGTGTCGAGGTGTACGAAATGATAAGGAGTTTCAATGGCTCTCTCCCCCGTTTTCCGAGTCCCATTCATAAAGTATTCCTCAATACACTTGACTATATGAATGCTGTCTATTATTTTTATTTTTATCCTGGACATACTGCGAATGTGATGGTAACCTTGATAGATATTAGCTGTTATGGTGTCTCCACTAATATTGTAAATTCCATTATCGCACATTCTGTACCAACTCTTGCAATAAGCTATTGATCTGAATCTTTTACAAGGACTATAAATGTCGTCTAACGCATCTTTCGCATAAAAAGAAGATACACCGATGCACCCACCGTCCTCATAAAAGACGTAGGCATCTTCATGTACGGTGAAATCACTGTCCTTCGTTACAGGCAGATAAACACCATCAATGCGCAAATAGTTCTTGATACCTGTGTCATCAACAAACTTCAAGTCATCCATGGCTATGAAGTCGCCAGTGACACATGAGTAAAGAAGAATACATAAGAATGATGTCGACAGGCCTTTATGTAATCCTATTTTGTCCATTTCCTCGAATTATTAAAGTTCTCGCCCCTTAGCCATTTTTTTCTCTTCAATTTGGATTTTGATGAAGGCATCTCTGATGGATCTACAGGAGTGAAGTGTAGTTCAACATTCATCTCTCTCCATGGATAATAACCGTGTGTACATTCGTAGTCTTTATTACCCAGATATACCAAATGGGTTGAGTCCACAACTCTAAAAATGTATTGCCTCATATACCCCCATCTATGAAAAGGACAGGAAGTGAAAAACGGGCATATATCGTAGTAACTATTGGCGATGATTGTATCACCACAAACCTTGTAAACACCAGAATGGATTCCCCATCTCCCTTTCCTGATACTATAACTGCTATTTTCATCAGCAAGTTCGGACACAGTTTTCCTGAGAAAACGGTATTGTCTTCCCCAGCCTAAATAGACTTCGTCAAACACACCATCGGGAAGGAAAATAAAGAAATTGAATTCCAGATCATTACTATAAATCCCACATATTTCTATCTTCTTACTTAAACCTGTGTCCCCATTAAACTTCACGTCAGAAATCTTGGCAATTTCTCTATTGTCCTTCATATCGTTGATCCACATATTAGTGAGACAACTTGTCAAACACAGGCATGAAACGACCGTCATTACAACCGTTTTCAGCGAAAAAGAAATATGTCTGATTGAACTACCCATTTTTATCTAATCGAAGGAGTAATCTTCTATCTCAATTATTTATCCCCTCTTATTGTAGGGACGCAAAAAGCCGCGTCCCGACATGTTTGTCGCATAGTTATTCAATACATCTTTATCTACCGCATTTATTAACATGTTTAATGACCATTTGGCTTTACTTTACCAATAATTATAAGGATTTTGGTTATCTCTGTTGACTATGGTCTCCATCCTTTTTATGTTTAAGCTTATAAATGATGGATCTCGTCTTGATCAGTGGCTTTATGGGGAATCCTACCTTTAACGTCATATAGTTCAGGTCACGGTTGTCGTAATCACCTGTTCCCACAGGGATAATCGAGTAATCCAGCGATAGATGTATCCGCTTGAGTTTATAGGTGCAACCGAAAGATAATGAACCAGAAGTGCAGATAGCGCCGCATTCGGATTGACCGAGGGAAGTCGCGTCGAATGTTCCCCTCTCATGAGCTCGGTTCCAGAAGCCGAGACCTGCGTAAATCGTCATGTGAGGGTTGAAATTGTATTTCAGTTTGAAATAAAGATTATAGTACACACAACTCTTCAGATGCGGGTAATAGTAAAACTGGTCATGGTTGACAAAAGTCATTCTGCTTTCATAGTCACCTCCCAAATAAAGGTGACCTACATCAAATCCGAAACTGGCAGACAGATGGCGGAAACGGGTACGTTCGAACTCAATGCCTATATCGCTGGCTATCCTTTGGCCGAGACCATTCTCATAGTCAATCCCTTCTCTCGCTTTTTGATTGAAAGGCATGGCAAAACCTCCACCCACATGCGGAATCCACGTCCAATTGCTTTCGTCTTGCGCAAAACAACGATTAAAAGATATCAAAGCAATAGTTATGACTAATATTAATCTCATCTCCCCACTCCTTTCTAATTGCGGTGAAACTCCAATCCCTCTTTCGTATATACCACCCTGATATAATTGGCGTGCATATCGAAACTGTCGCGCGGTAGGTTCAATTCGTCTGGCGTGCCCTTCCATTTCAGGTCGTCAAAACGCTCTTGGTGTTTTGGTTCCATTACATGGTTGATGACGACTACAAACAGTGTGTCGATGGAGTTGTCGTCGAAAACATCTTTCCAAGTGAACGTCTCGAACCGTCGTTCCACCGGAATTTTCAGGGTTCTCGTTGACCTGACATCCACTTCTCCTAAGTACTCGGGGATATAAGGATCCCTGTATCTTGTACTGTCTTTTTGTTGGGGAGAAGACAAGTCAACTTTGGCCTTCACACCATAATAAACATAGATGTCCTTTCCGCTCTTGTTCTCAAATGAGATCCTGCAATCGTAGATTGTGTGGTCTTCGCAACTTGTTAAAAGAACGACGCCAAACAACAATAACAACATTCCATGTAATCGCTTCACCATATTCATTTATTATTTATTCATTGTGTAATCAGTTTGTTTAGGCGCAAAGTTAATAAAAAATTTTACCCTGCATTATTCCAAACCCAAAATGATGAGTTGTTTGCTTAACTGTAGTAGTTTTAAGTTTAGTTAAGTTGTGTGCAAAATTAGCACTTCTTGGATGGGATTGCAAGAGAAAGTCGTTTCATGTTGTTTCACTCAACTGTAATTATTTGTAAATAATTGTCTTGTGATTAATTGTGATTATGTTCCAAATTGTTTCTTTCGTGATTTATTGAACGATATGAATCTTTGTGAAACAAAATGTGTCATTCTTAGCCCTTAAATGTAACACGGAATAAAAGATAATACGATAAAAAATGGTTATTTTTGCAAAAAAAACCGACGATGAACAGAAGTTTACTTGTTTTGTTTATCCCGATTCTATTGTTTTCTTGTTCTTCGCGTAACGAACCACTGTTGAATCGATTGGAAAACATCAAAGAAAAGGGGAATGTTTATCCTTTAGAAGCCTTATCAAGCCTTGATTCCATCGAACCCGAACTAAGCGAATCCAGTGAATACACCAAAAAGAAATATGAACTGCTTCGAATCAGGCTTCAAGATAAAGCTGATGTTATCGCCACATCGGATTCCACAATCAAGCAATTGGTGGCATATTTTGTAGGGAATGATTATCAAGACGACTTTCAGGAGGTGTATTACTACGCTGGCAGTGTTTATAGGGATATGCAGGACTCCCCCAATGCCTTGAGATACTTCCTTGAAAGCGAGTACCAAGCCAAGAAGATCACGCATCCCGATTCGCTGATGTTGAGGAACACTTATTCTCAATTATATTTGGTCTATTATCGTGTCCAAGACTATAAAAATGCCCTTCGCATGGCTCGCGAAGAAGCCCGTATTGCGAATGAACTCGGAGTGCTCGATGCAAGAACAATCTATCATGAGGGTGCCTCACTTGTGCATCTTGACAGCATTGAGGTGGCATTACCTGTTTTTGAAAAGTGCCTAGAGTATGCGGAGAGGGATGGCGATACCACAGGGTCATTGTATAAAGAATTGGTGCCTTTAATCTATTATTTCTCAATTTACTCTTCGTTGGATAATGCCAGAAAATGTTACAATTTACTCCTCCGATTACATCCCTCTTTTGTGGAATCAGACGGTTTTTACCACTCGATTGGTTCGTTCTACCTTGCAGATAACCAGATAGATTCAGCAAAGTATTACCTGAGGAAAGGTGTGGATAATCTAAAAGGAATAGATGATAGATACAGCTCGTCTAAAATGCTCTTTTATTTATATAATATGGAGGGAAAATTGCAGTTAGCAAATCATTATGCCAACATATTTATCGAAATGAATGACTCCCTTAATTTCGGCCAGCGTCAGGAACTTGCCGCTACCGTGAACAATCAATTCAAATACTATAAGGATAAGGCTGAGGAGAGCAGGATGAAAGAAGAGAGTGTGCGTAACAGGATAACAACCGTCGTCGTTTCAGCTTTGTCGTTGGTTGTTCTGCTCCTGCTTTTGTCTGTTATTATTTACCAAAAGAACATGTCTTTAAGAAGAATCGTGCTTAAAGACTTGGAACTGAAAGACATCAAATCTGCAAATCAGAAACTACAAGAGGAGATTGCCCATCAAGAACAGGAACTCACGGACATCAGTAGAAAACATCGGGTTCAAGAGAAAGAACTTGTCACGATGAGGGAGAAAGTAAAGGCTGCGGATGTTGAACTCGAATTAACTAGAGATCAATTGGAAGATAGAATGGCTCAAAACAAGTAATTGCTCAAAATGTTGAACCAGAGCACCTTTGAGGAGAACGCTCGTGATATTTCTCGGAAAGTGAAATTGGCATCAAAAGGACAATATAAGATGGAAGCGGCGGATTGGGCGACTCTTCGCAGTTCTATTGATGAGATATTTCCGACTTTTGGAGAGAAGGTGTTACGGTTTGCGGGAACGAATCTATCCGAACAGAATCTGAGATTCTGCTATTTGATGAGTATGGGGCTTTCCAATTCAGAGATAGAACATGTGATGGACTTATCAAGGGCTACGGTGTGGAGATGGGCCAATAAATACTCATGGATATTCGATGAGATGAACGATTAGGACATCGCAGGTGTTTGTGGCTTCAGAGAAGGCTTGCAGGTTCCAATTTTGATTGTCTGAGGGTCAGAGTTACAGGCGGAAAACAATAGAACCACCATAAACGTCAACGGCGCGATAATCCTCGGCAAGATTCTTGTAGATTTGGATATGAGGGTGTCCATATTTTGTGCTTCGTTTGTTTTTCTCGGTGCAAGTTACAAATAATCCGTCAAATAAGTAGCAAGAATATACCTTTTTCGTCTTCACCACTCAACTATCCTTTTCATGTTGATGTCATGATGCAACAGGGGCAGAGGATTATCTTATCCTTCCAATAATATGCTACGTGTGTCTTTCAGCTGTGACATACTGGCTACCCGTTTGCGTCGGGGATGACTTTATGGACACACGGATTGGAGCCTGGGATGCCAACAGCATTGCCACACCTGTTTGAGTTCTCTCCATGCTGTTTTGAACAGGGAACGATAATGGGTCTATCGGATTCTCACAACAACATCTCATGGCGAAACGCGCCATGTACTCCCAGCGGATTTCATGCGACATACCCCAGAGGGGCTACGATTACATGCGTTTCGCGTTTTCTCGTTTCATACAAGGCATCTTCACGGACGTTACGGGCAACAAGCCTTGATGTGCTTGCACACGCCCCAAAAACGCAACTACGTTGCCTAATACGCAGTTCTTGAAATGAACATGAGAGGAAGTGGGGTAGCCTAATACCCCACTTGGTCGCAAACTGCGTTTTCCTCCAAGTGGGTAGCCTAATACCCACTTCGCGAAATGCTGTCACATTTTCACTCTGTGGGAAGC
>Ga0310697_10003926_pt1 | contig 14853 bp, 11 predicted proteins | sample 172DNAGHGlowgp2_FD_203883 | JGI IMG/M metagenome (GOLD analysis project Ga0310697, IMG submission 203883) | Sheep rumen microbial communities from Palmerston North, Manawatu-Wanganui, New Zealand - 1728 DNA GHGlow gp2 (v2) (version 2) | ecosystem: Host-associated > Mammals > Digestive system >...
TCGGCATCAAGAAGTTCGGTGAGGAAGTCGTGAAAGCCGGCAACATCATCGTCCGTCAGCGCGGCACCGCCCACAATCCCGGCCTGAACGTCGGCATGGGCAAGGACCATACCCTGTACGCCCTTGTGGACGGCACCGTCAAGTTCGCCCGCAAGCGCAATGACAAGTCCTTCGTTTCCGTAGTTCCTTTCGAGAACTAATTCCGCAGGACACCGTAGATTTCAGGAGGACTCGTGCCCGCAAGGCGTGCAGTCCTCCTTTGTCATTTCGAACTTGTCTCTTTTGTCATTTCGAGCTTGTCTCCTTGTCATTTCGAGCTTGTCGAGAAATCTAATTACCTTATCATGCTTACACTCAAACTTCTTCGGGACGATCCCGAATATGTGATCAAGAAACTCGCCGTCAAGCACTTCGACGCCCGCGCCATCGTGGAGAAGGTCATCGCCCTGGACGATAACCGCAAGGCCCTCCAGACCGAGTCCGACGCCCTCCTCTCCCAGCAGAAGAAGGCGGCCGCCGCCATCGGCGCCCTGATGAAGCAGGGCAAGAAGGAAGAGGCCGAGGCCGCCAAGGCCGAGGTCGCCGCCCTCAAGGCCCGTTCCACCGACCTCCTCAAGCAGGCCGACGACAACAACGCCGAACTCCAGGCCCAGCTCGTCCTCCTTCCGAACATCCCGTGCGACCTCGTTCCCGAGGGAGCCGGCGCCGAGGACAACCTCGTCGTGAAGATGGGCGGTGCAGAGCCGCAACTCCCCGAAAACGCCCTCCCGCACTGGGAACTCGCCAGAAAGTACGACATCATCGACTTCGACCTGGGCGTGAAGATCACCGGCGCCGGCTTCCCGGTCTATAAGGGCAAGGGAGCCCGCCTGCAGCGCGCCCTCATCAACTTCTTCCTGGACCGCAACACCGCCGCCGGCTACCAGGAGGTGGAACCTCCGGTGATGGTCAATGCCGCCTCCGGCTTCGGTACCGGCCAGCTTCCCGACAAGGAAGGCCAGATGTACCACGCCACGGTCGATGACTTCTACATGGTCCCGACCGCCGAGGTCCCGGTGACGAACATCTACCGTGACGTCATCCTCTCCGCCGACCAGTTCCCGCAGAAGCTGACGGCTTACACACCGTGCTTCCGCCGCGAGGCCGGTTCCTACGGCAAGGATGTCCGCGGCCTGAACCGCCTCCACCAGTTCGACAAGGTGGAGATCGTCCGGATTGAGAAGCCGGAGAACAGTTACGCCGCCCTCGACGAGATGGTGGCCCATGTGGAGAAGCTGGTCCAGGACCTGGGCCTGCGGTACCGGATCCTCCGCCTCTGCGGCGGGGACCTGAGCTTCACCTCCGCCATCACCTACGACTTCGAACTCTGGTCCGCCGCTCAGGGCCGCTGGCTTGAGATTTCCTCCGTCTCCAACTTTGAGAGCTACCAGGCGAACCGCCTGAAGTGCCGCTACAAGGACGAGAACGGGAAGACGCAGCTGGTCCACACCCTGAACGGCAGCTCCCTCGCGCTGCCGAGAGTCGTGGCTGCGCTCCTGGAGGACAACCAGAAGGACGGCTACATCGAGATTCCGGAAGTCCTGCGTCCCTACACCGGCTTCGACCGCATTGGATAAGCCGCGCATCATACTCGGTATCGACCCCGGAACCCAGCTGCTGGGTTTCGGGGTGATCCGCAGTATCGGGAAGAAGGCCGAATACGTGGACATGGGCATCCTGGACCTGAGGAAGGAAAAGGACGCCTACACGAAGCTCCAGGCTATCTACGACACCATCGGCGAGGTCTGCAAGTCGTACCATCCCGACGAACTCGCCATCGAATCGCCGTTCTACGGCAAGAATGCGCAGGTCGTGCTCAAGCTCGGCCGCGCCCAGGGGGCTGCCATCATCGCCGCCCTGGAAAACGGGGTCGCTTCCGTGACGGAATATGCGCCCCGCAAAGCCAAGGAGGCCATCGTGGGCAACGGGGCGGCCTCCAAGGAACAGGTCCAGCTCATGCTGGAGAAGACGCTGGGAGTCTCTCTCGCCGCGGAGCATCTGGATGCGACGGACGCCCTGGCCATCGCCCTTTGCCACCACTATGAAACTTCGAATCCGCTTGCTTCCGTGAAGGGGAAGGGCGGCTGGGAGCAGTTCCTGAAGGACCATCCCGAAAGAATCAAATAATTTTCGGACACGGGTTAAACTTTCACGCGTGCGTGCTGTCTAATCCTGTGTTTGTTCCCTGGGTTAGGGAGTAGTGTATATTATTACGAACTGTATGACAAAGAGAAGGATTCTTCTGACGATCGTGAGCCTGTTTGCCGCCCTGGCGCTCCAGGCGCAGAATTTCATTGTTTCGGTGAAACTTGAGGATGCCTCGAACGGCGAGCCGGTGGGTTTTGCCACCGTGTCCCTGACACCTGAAAAAGGCAATGCCAAATATGCCCTGACCAACCATGAGGGCAAGGGGACCATCGAGAAGGTACGTGCCGGAAAATATACCCTGAAGGCCGAAATCATGGGCTACAAGACCCATTCGGCCGAGGTGGAGATCAAGGCAGGCGCCACCGACCTCGGGACCATCAAGTTGGAACTGGACCGGGAGGTCCTGGACGCCGCTTCCGTTTCCGCGACTGGCAACCCGATCATCATCAAGAAGGATACCGTGGAGTACAACGCCTCCTCTTTCAAGATCAGCGACGACAACATGCTCGTGGACCTGCTGAAGAAACTTCCCGGCATCGAAGTCGCCGAGGACGGCTCCATCACCTCCAACGGAGAGACTATCACCAAGATCACCATCGACGGCAAGACCTTCTTCCTGGACGATCCCCAACTCGCTTCCAACAACATCCCCGCGAAACTCGTGGAGAAGGTGAAGGTCGTGAAGAAGAAGTCCGAGCAGGCGGAATTCACAGGCATCGACGACGGCAATGACGAGACGGTCATCGACCTCACTGTCCAGAAGGGCATGATGAACGGTGTGTTCGGAAACCTTACCGGCGGCGTGGGACATGACCTTCCTTCCGACAGCAATGCCATCACGAACGACTGGCGCTATACCGGCAACGGGATGATCGGCCGGTTCACGGAAAAAAGCCAGATCAGCGTGATCATGAGCGGCAACAACACCAACAACCGGGGGTTCAACGATCTGTCCGGCAACATGATGGGCGGCATGATGGGCGGCGGTGGCATGATGGGCCGTGGCGGCGGCGGAGGCGGATTCGGCAGCGGCAACGGTATCAACACCTCCTGGATGGGCGGTATCAACGGCGCTTTCGACCTGCTCGACGACCGGATGCAGCTTGGTGCCAATTACCTGTACAACGGTTCCAACGTGGACGTCCTGGAGGAGACGTACAAGAAGACCTTCCAGACGGACGGCTCGACCCTTGTCTCCGATACGGACGGTACCAGTCACCGGCATTCCGACGGCCACCGGTTCGGCATGCGCCTGGAGCACAAGTTCTCTGAGAACACGTCCATCCTCCTGATGCCGCAGGTGAATTTCGGCGGGGGCAACTACGTGCAGCAGTCCGTCTTCGAGACCGGACTGAACTCCCTGGACAACAAGGAGAACAGCGGCTTTTCGAACAATACGGGCGAGAACCGGAACTTCACGACCAACGGTTTTGCGCTCTTCCGCCAGCGCCTCGGCATGCCGGGCCGCACCATTTCCCTGAATGCGACCTGGAACTTCTCCAACAACAGGATGGATGGACTCAACCAGTCCCTCACCAATACGGAGTTCGACGGGGCCGGTAACGTCCTTTCCTCCACCCTCGTGAACCAGCGCGTGGACCAGAATACCCGGAACCGCAGCCTGGGCGCCCGCCTTTCCTACACGGAGCCTTTGGGCAACAACTTCTATCTGGAAGGCAGCTACAATATCAACTGGTCCCGGTCCAACACGGACAAGCTTGTGTACAACAGCGGTCCCGGCGACCCGAATCCGACGATGAATCCGATTTCCATGGGCTATTTCCCTGCGGGGGAGACTTTTGACGAGACCTATTCCAATACCGTCGTGAACCGGAATCTGAACCAGAACATCGGCGCTGCGGTGATGTACCAGGATGACAAGCTTCGGGCGCAGCTGGGTGCCGGAGCCATGCCCAACCGTACCTATAATTATACGAACGGCAAGGAGTACGAGGACTTCCGCTGGAATTTCGCTCCGCGGGCGATGCTCTTTTACGATTTCACGGACAATGCCAACGTGCGCCTGTTCTACAACGGCCGCAGCAGCCAGCCTTCCACCTCGCAGCTGAATCCGGTCATGGATAACTCCAACCCGCTGTCCATGACGCTCGGTAACCCTTACCTGACCCCGTATTTCAGCCATAACATCCGCAATGAGTGGGAGTATTCCAACAAGCAGACCTTCTTCACGGCCCGTGTGAACTTCCAGGGCGGAATGGTCCAGAACCCCATCACCAATGCGGTATGGATCGAGAACGGCCGTACCATCTCCTTCCCGGTGAACGGCGCGAATACGTACAATGCCAATGTCAATTTCGTCGTGAACGCCCCGATCGCGAAGTCGAACTTCTCCGTTTCCAATACCGCCCGCGTGGGTTACAGCAAGACAGGAAGCTACATGGGAAAGACCGGACTGGACATGAGCGGTTACTTCAACGCCAACGACGAGTTCGATTACGAGAAGTTCCATGCCGACTATTTCGTGGACCACAAGGACTGGTGGGACCGCGACTTCCTGGCCAATGAAACCCGTTCCCTGAGCGTGATGGAGAATTTCCGGGCGACTTACCGGAACGACTGGGTGGAAGTCATCCTGGGAGCCCGCACGCGGGTGAACAAGCCCTGGTATACCGTCCAGTCCGCGGTGGATGCCACCTGGAACAATGCGGCGACCGCTTCCTTCAAGTGGACGGTGGGCGATACCGGCCTTGAACTGAGCACGGACGGCAGCTATCGCTGGTACGTGGGTTATACCACCGAACAGCCTTCCCGGTTCATCTGGAATGCGACTGTCTCCAAAACCGTATTCAAGCGCCAGGCCACCATCGCCATCCGCGCCTACGACATCCTGGACCAGTCCCAGAACCTGTCCGTCTCCCAGAGCGGGACCAATTACATCGAGACCCGCAACAATACCCTCGGCCGCTATGTCGTCGCCGCTTTCACCTGGCGTTTCGGCACTTTCGGCGGCCGGAACGGCCGGGGCGGTTTCCGCGGCGGCATGGGCGGTCCCGGTGGTCGCGGTGGCATGGGCGGAGGACGTCCGCCGATGTTTTAAACCGATTCCAACTCCCTTGATTCGAAGGATTATAGGCGCTCATCAGAGCGCCCGGCGGAGGCCGTGTCCGTCAGGACTTATAGGCCGGGAGCCGCGGGGGTATCAGGGGGCAGAGCCCCCTCAAACGGTCATAACATATGATCGCCATTTTTCGATGAGGGCGGTCATGTCCGCGGGGAGGGGAGCCTCCAGGAAGATGCGCTCGCCGGTGCGGGGGTGGGTGAAACCCAGGGTACGGGCGTGGAGGGCCTGCCGGGGGCAGAGGGCGAAGCAGTTCTGGATGAACTGGCGGTACTTGGCATAAATGGTGCCCTGGCGGATTTCGGAACCGCCGTAACGCTCGTCGTTGAAGAGGGGATGGCCGATGGAGGACATGTGCACGCGGATCTGGTGCGTGCGGCCCGTCTCCAGACGGCATTCCACCACGGTGATGAAGCCGTAGCGCTCCAGTACTTTCCAGTGGGTGACGGCCCATTTGCCTTTCTCCGGATCGTCATAGACCCGGAACCGGAGCCGGTCGTTGAGGTCCCGGCCGATGGTTCCGGAAATGGTTCCTTCGTCCTCCGCGAGGTTGCCCCAGACCACGGCCGTATAGACCCGGTCGATGGAGTGGACGAAGAACTGGTCCGCAAGGTGCGCCTGGGCGGGCGGGTTCTTGGCCACCACCAGGAGGCCGCTGGTATCCTTGTCGATGCGGTGCACCAGCACGCCCATCCGCTCGTCTCCTTCCTCCGGCCCCTGGGAGATCCCCAGGTACCAGGCCAGGGCATTGACCAGCGTCCCGTTGTAGTTCCCGTGTCCCGGATGGACCACCATCCCGGCGGGCTTGTTCACCACCAGCACGTCCTCGTCTTCATAGACGATGTCCAGGGGAATGTTTTCCGGAAGGATTTCCACGCCCCGGCGCTCGTAGGGCATCACGAACTTGATGACGTCGCAGGGGCGGATGATGGTATTGGCCTTCGCCGGCTTGTCGTTCACGAGGACATAGCCCAGTTTGATGGCCTGCTGGACCCGGCTGCGGGACGTCCCTTCCTGGTGGGTGGCGATGAACTTGTCCACCCGCAGGGGGGCCTGGCCCTTGTCGGCGATGAGGCGGAAATGCTCGAACATTCCCTCCTGCCCGTCGTCGGCGGAAGGGGAGTCCAGCGGGAGGTCTTCGGGGTCAAAGTCGGTCATTTCTTCTCGGCCGGCAGTTTTTCGGGATCCAGGGTGAGGTACAGGTTGATGGCGGTCCCGTAGGTGCGGGCCTGCCCGGTGTAGTCCTGCTTGTAGACGACGGCGTTCATGGAGTCCGCGTAGGAACGGATGTCGTTGTCGAACCGGACGCGCCCCACGTTCAGGTTGCGGTCGTGCAGGGCATCCACGGCGCGGATGTATTTCATGCCAATGACCTTGGGAACCGTGGTGGGCGTTGCGTCGGAGGCAAGGCCCAGGGTGAGGTCCACCTCGCTCCCGCTGACCACCAGGTCGCCCGGACGCACGGTGCGTCCGCGGACCGTCTGCCGGAGGACATTGTTCGTGGCGATATCCTGCGTATAATTGAGCTTCCCGAGGCTGAGGCCGCGGTTGTTCAGTTCCGAGCGGGCTTCGTTCAGGGAATAGCCCACGAGGTTGGGCATGACCACTTTCCGGGGTACGATGGAATTGATGGTCAGGAAGATGCTGCGTCCTTTCTTGACCGTGGACCCGGCCTTGGGGGACTGGCGGTAGATGACGCCCGCCCCGAGACGCCGCACGAACACGGAGTCTGTCACTTTCACGCCCACATGGGCGTCACGGGCCGCATCCGCTGCCTCCGCCACGGTCATATTCGTGAAGTCCGGCACCGTGACGGTCTTTCCGTGGCGCGTGATGATTCCCAGCGCAACCTGCGCGACCAGCAGGAGCCCGGCGATCAGCGCTGCGGCCAGCAGGAGATTCCGGACGATCCAGTTGGACAGGATGCCCTTCGCCTGTTCTTTTGCAGCCTTGGATATTTTCTTTGCCATAAGGTCACTTTCATTTCAATTTCCAAAGATAGCGTTTTTTTTCGGAAGTATCGCCGGCGGAAGAATAATCGCCGCTCCTTTGTTATTTATAGGAAAATGTGTATATTTGTGAAAAATATTGACGAGAATAAGTCATCTATATGCTTCCTGATAAGTCCTGAATAGGGGAAATTGGACATTTATCGCTTATCACTGAGGAACAGGAAGCTTCTCTGGAGGCTCTGTGCTTGGGCACAGTCGCCTCTTTCTCAGTGGCCGTCCATTGCCACCCTATTGAAGCGGCTGTGCTCTCTTATGCGCCGGAATTATGTGGAGAGTATCAAAGTCGATTCTTTTGCTGAGCTGTCTGATCGTCGGTTGCCGTCCTTTCCAGGGGAGGGAGGAGGCGCTGTCTTCCTTGGAGGAAACCGCCGCGCTGGAGCGCTCCGGCGTGGACGTCACCGATTTGGACATACTGAAGCCGGCTTTGTCCTATATTCCCCAGTACGGGGAAGACGGACAGAAAATGATGCTGTGGTATTACCTGGGCCGGATCCAGTACAACCGGGACGAACTCGTGGATGCGGCGGTCTCTTTCGAACGGGCGGAAGAGTTGGCGAAGCGTGTCGGAAACCCGCATTTCGAAGGATTGATCAACCGCTCCCTGGCGGGCGTGTTCAACCGGACGATGAACGTTCGGGAGGATTCCCTTCATCTGCGTAAGGCGGTCAATGCCTTCCTGGTGGCCGGGGATACCATGCATGCGGCCGAAGCGGGACTCAGGCTCGCTGCCGCTTACTACAACGACCGCATATGGGACAAGGCCCATGCGCAGTTCATGCGGGTTCGGGCCGATGTCATGAAGAATGACCAGCTGGCCTTCCGCTACCGTCTGTCCCTGGGTTCTTTCCTGCTGGATGCGCCTGGAAAGTACGGCGACGCATCGCTGGCGCTGCGGCTTTTTGAGGAGGCGCGTGCCTTCAGTACAACCTTTCCCGTAGAGAAATCCATCGACTACGGGTATTCCCTCACGCTGGCCGGACGGGAAACGGAGGGAATCCGCATCTGGGACAGTCTGGAACGCGCACAGCCGGAAAGGCTCATGCAATTGGATTACCGGCGGTACTGTTTCCTGACTCGGAAAAACGAGACGGAAAAGGCCCTGTTCTATCTGGAAAGAAGCGCCCGGGGGCAGGATTCCATCCTGCGGATCCAGACTTCCGAAATGGTGAGCCGCTCGCAGCGGAACTACCTGGAGGCTTTGGCCAGCGAGGAGCAGGCGGAGTCCGAGAGGGCTCGTGACCTGCAGAAGGCGGTCTTGGCAGGGAGCGTCCTTCTCATTTTCCTGCTGGCCCTTGCCGGCGTCATCGTCGTCCAGAACGAAAGGACCCAGCGGCTGGCATCCCAGCAGACGCTGGAGGACACCAAACGGCTCGTCTCCCGCCTGGAGGATGCGGAAAAGAGATACCTGACGCGGATCCATACGCTCAGACGTGACATCCGGAACACCCGGTCAGCCCTGGAGGCGGCGCGGTCGGATTACCTGTATCTGTTCCGGAGCAGCTACCGCAAGCTCGGCGAGCTCTTCGAAGCGCGCTATTATGCGAAGTCGGACGTCTCCCTGAGCAAGAAGGTCGCCGATATCCTGAAAACGATTGACGGCGGTCCGGGCGGCAACCTTCAACTGCTCCGGTTCATCGAAGACAAGCTGGACCATCCGGTCTCCGGTCTTCAGACGGACATCCCCGACCTGAAGGAGGAGGAAATATGGCTGTTCTGCTATCTGGTCATCGGTTACGACGCTTCATTCATCTCCCTGCTGATGGACGTGGGCAGCATCAATACGGTCTATTCCCGGAAGAAGCGCCTGCTGGAGCGGATCAAGAAGCTTCCTCCTGCGCGGGCGAAACGGTATCTGGACCTGATCGACTGACTCATCCTTGCAATTCCCGCGGAAACCCTGTAACTTTGCTTCAATGAAAAAGCAGAGTCTTCTGATGCCGGCCCTTTCGGCCGCTTTCGTGGTGCTGATGAGCCTTCCGTTCCTCGTGAACGGGACGGGCTGGCTGGCGCTGTTCGGATTCGTGCCGCTGCTGTGCATGGAAAGGGTGGCGACGCAGCAAGGCGTCCGTCATTTCTGGTGGTGGCACTACGGGACGTTCGTGGCTTGGAATTTCGCGACGACGTTCTGGGTGTGCAACGCCACGCTCGGGGGCGGGATCTTCGCCGCCTTGGCAAACGCATTGCAGATGTCGCTGGTTTTCGGGCTGTTCCGCTGGGTGAAGCGCCGCACAGGCGGTGCCGTACCGTACCTGTTTCTCGCAGCTGCCTGGATTGCCTGGGAGAAGTATTACCTCACTGTCGCCCAGATTTCCTGGCCCTGGCTGGTGCTGGGCAATGCCTTCGCCGGAACGACAAGCCTCGTGCAATGGTATGAATACACCGGCGCCCTGGGCGGCTCGCTCTGGGTCTGGACCGTCTCCCTGGCCGTCTTCGGCCTGATGGTCGCCCTGTCCGACGGGCGGTTTTTCACCCGCTGGAACGGGAAAGCGCGGATTGCGGCGGTTTCCGGGCTTGCACTCGCCCTGCTGGGGCCCATGGTGGTGTCCCGGGTAGTCGGAAGCCGGTATGAGGAGGAAGGAGAGCCGTTGCAGGTGGTTATCGGCCAGCCCAATTTCGATCCCTACAATAAATTCGGCGGGATGACGCAGGACCAGCAGAACGTAGTCCTGCTGGAGCAGTTCCGGCAGGGTCTGGAAGGCCTGGAAGGTCCGGTGCTGCTGCTTGCGCCCGAAACTTTCACAGGTGACATCCTTTGCAATGACGTCCCTGAAAGCAAGACCTTCCGGCGGTTCCGGTCGTTCCTGGCAGAGCATCCGGAGGCGGAGATTCTGTTCGGCGCCTCCTCCTGGACACAGTATGCCCAGCGGGAGCGCCCGTCGGCGAACGCCCGCAGGATCGGGGAGGATGTCTGGTATGAGACGCACAATTCCGCCCTGATCATGGACTCTACGGGCCGATACGGCCTGTACCAGAAGTCCAAGCTGGTACCGGGCGTGGAGATGCTCCCGTATCCTTCGGTCCTGGGGCCGATAGACGACGGAATCCTGGGCGGGGTCGCGGGCCGCTGCGTGGGACAGAAAAAGGTTTCCAATCTCTTGTTTCAGAATAGAATACCCATCGGCTGTGCGGTATGTTACGAGTCCGTGTACGGCGAGCATTGCGCCGCCTATGTCCGGGAAGGGGCGCAGCTCCTGACGGTCATCACCAACGACGCCTGGTGGGGTGATACGCCCGGCTACCGGCAGCACCTGAACTATGCGCGGCTCCGGGCCATCGAGACGCGGCGGGACATCGCCCGCTGCGCCAATACGGGCATCTCGGCCTTCATCGACCGGAAAGGAAGGATCCTGGAAAGCTCCTCCTGGTGGGAACCGGCCGTCCTCCGGGGAAGTGTTCATCTGAGCACGCGGGAGACCTTCTTCGTACGGGCCGGGGACGTTGTAGGGCGCCTGTCGGTGTTCCTTTTCGTGCTGCTGTTTGCCGCCGCGCTGATTCGGAAGAAATAACTTGCACGTTTTTTGGGAAAAACGTATCTTTGTCATGATGAAAAAGTTAGTAGTTGCGTTCGTACTTGCGCTCGTGACGCTGGCGGCGTCTGCGCAGCGCATCCCTTCCGTCACCCTGCAGGACGGAGCGGGAAAAGCCGTTTCCACGGCCTCCCTCATTGACCATAAGAGCCCCTTCGTGGTGAGCATCTGGATGACCACCTGCAAGCCCTGCCTGAAGGAACTGGACACCCTCGCGGAAGAGCTGCCGGACTGGGACGAGTCCTTCCCGCTCCGGATTTACGCCGTGTCCATGGACGACGCTCGTTCGCAGAAGCGGGCGGTAGCCCTTGCGCAGGGACGGGACTGGGACGGCATCACGGCCCTTTTCGACGTGAATGCGGACCTCCGCCGGGCGCTCAACGTGAGTTCCGTGCCGCAGGTGTTCGTGTATGACAAGGACGGGAACCTGTTCTATACGCATATCGGTTACCGGCCGGGCGACGAGCAGGAACTGCTGAATCAGGTCAGGAAATGCGCCGGCAAATAGCGATCCTCTCCCTGCTTGCACTGCCGCTGACGGGCGCCGCCCAGGACTGGGGACGCGTCACCGGCAGCCTGGAGTCCAATTCCATCTATTACCTGGACGATGCCGTCGTGGGAAAACCAGCATCGTCCTGGGGCTCCAACAATTATTTGAAACTGGACTGGTCCAGGGGCTCCTTCGGCGCCGGTCTCCAGGCGGAATACTATCCCGAACCCCTGGCCGGTTATCCTTCCGAACTCAAGGGTGCCGGCCTGACGGGCCTCTATGCTTCCTGGACCGGTTCGCTTGCCGAAGTGACGGCCGGTTCTTTCTTCGAGCAGCTGGGCAGCGGCCTGCTGCTGCGTACCTGGGAGGACCGGGAACTGGGCCTGAACAATACGCTCATGGGCGGCCGCATCGCCTTCCATACCCCCAACCGGGGCCTTTCCGTGAAGGTTTTCGGCGGCGCACCCAAATACGGCCTCTGGCCGACGGCAAACACGGCGGTCGCCGGCGGTGACCTGTCGCTGGACCTGCTGCCGCTTTTCGGGACGGAATCGGAGCATTCCATCGTTCTGGAAGGCAGCGTGACGGACCGTTTCACCCGGAATGTGGAGGACAACATCACCCTGCTCTCCAAGACCGGCGGCTTCGACGTCCCCGGACAGGTCCTCGGCTGGTCCGGCCGCCTGCAGTATGCCTACGGCGGTTTCTCGCTCAAGGGCGAATACGTGGGCAAGGGCCCCGACTTCTATGCGGAGCATCTTCCGAAATCCCGGGAGACCTACCGGCTCAAGGGCGGAAACGCCCAGATCGTGGAACTGAACTATGCCGTGGGCTCCTTTTCCGCCGCCCTGACGCTCCGTCGCCTGGAGAACATGACCTCCCGGATCTTCCTGACGGCGCAGAATCCCTCCCCGGCCAATACCCTGAACTACCTTCCTTCCCTGTGCATGCAGCAGACCTACATGCTCGCCGGCCTGAACCCGTATGTGACCTATGCCGACGGCGAGGCCGGTTTCCAGGGGGATGTCTATTATAACTTCCGCCGCGGAACCGCCCTCGGCGGCAAGTACGGCATGAAACTCCACATCGGCGGTTCCTGGATCGAGGCGCTTCCTTTCGCGCTTCCGGACCGCGACGTGCACTATCTCGCCTACCGGGACATCAACATCGACCTGGAACGCGCCTGGAGCCGGAAATTCCGGACGATCCTGTTCGTGTCCATCCAGGAGAATTCCCCGACCCACGGCAACGGCAAGCGGACGGACGCGCAGAACGTCTTCGTCCTGGACGCCCTGTACCGCCTGAACAAGACGGCCTCCGTCCGGACCGAACTCCAGTACCTGTACTCGGAAGAGCTCACGCGTGACTGGATGGCGGCCCTCGTGGAGGTTTCGTTCGCTCCGCACTGGAGTTTCACCGTCAGTGACATGTATAACCACGGCAGCACCAAGGTCCACTATTACAATGTGACGGCGAGCTATTCCCTCGGTTCCCTGAGCCTGTCCCTGCAGGGCGGGCGCAGCCGCGAGGGGATGGTGTGCTCCGGCGGCGTATGCCGCTGGCAGCCGGCCTACAAGGGTGTGTGCCTCAGGGCCCAATGGTCGTTCTAGCCTATGAAACGGTGGTTTTATATACTGCTCGCCCTTGTGTCCACGCTTTCCTGCGTGGGCCAGAAGGACGATCCCATCCCGGAACCGCGCCTCACCGTGGACCTGGCTGCCCTGAACGCGACGGCCGGGGAAACCGCTACCTTCACCGTCTATTCCGGGGCGGAGGACGTCACGGAATATGCGACCATCCGGAACCTGACGGACGACACCGTCCTGGAAGGGAACGTTTTCGCGCCGGCGGGGGAAGGGGAATGGACCTTTGTCGCCGAATATGAAGGACTTCTCTCCGAGGAACTGACCGTCACGTCCTTTGTCGTGGCGGAGGAAGGCAAGGATTTCTTCCGCCGGAGCCTCGTGCTGGATTTCACGGGGACCTGGTGCGTGAACTGCCCCAAGATGGATGCGGCGATCGAGGAAGCCATGACGGCCCGTCCCGGCCGGATCGTGCCGGTGAGCGTACACTGCATGGCGGTGGATCCGATGTATCTGAAGCCCACGAGCGACAACCTCGTGAAACGGTTCGGCGTGAAGGCCTATCCTTCCGCCGTCGTGGACCTGGATCCGGAAAGCCTGATTTCAACGACCTCTTCGGAACTGCTCCTGTCCCATGTCGACCGGCTCCTGGAAGCCCGGGGCGCCGGTGCCGGCATCCGGATCGAGAGCACGCTGGAGGGGGACGCTCTTTCGGTGACCGTGGAAGCCAAGGCCGTCCAGGATGGGGAATACACCCTTGCCATCATCCTCCTGGAGGACGGCATCGTTGCGAAACAGACAGGGGCCGATGACGGCGACAACCACGTCCACAACAACATCCTCCGCCAATGGAAGGACGGCGATCCCGTTTCGCTGAAGGAGGATGAGACGGCAACGCTGTCCCTGACGGCGACCGTTTCCGGGAAATACCGGATCGCGGCTGTGGTGAGCCGCGGCGGCCTGGTGGACAATGTCGTCACCTGCGCGGCCGGGGCCTCGGCCGATTATCAGTTTGAAGAAGAAAACGATTAACAAATAAGTACTTATGGAAAAAGAGTATCAGACTCCCTCGGCCCGGGTCATGGACCTGCGGTACGACACTGCCTTCTGCCTGAGCGATCCCGTCTCCGGCAGCCTCGAGAAAACCTATGACGATGAACTCGAATTCTAAGAGGAGGGCCGTATGAAAAAGTATTGGAGTTATCTGATTCCGTTGGCCCTTCTTGCCGGGTGTACGGCGGAACCCATTGTCACCGAAGAAAGCGGTGAGGGTGACCTGATGACCATCGTCGCCGATCTGGGCGAGGAGGACGGCACCCGTACCGTCCGTCAGGCCGACGGAAAGGTCTTCTGGAGCCCCGGCGACGAGATCGCCGTCTTTACCAAGGCCGGGAATCCCGCCCGCTTCACCTCTTCGGAAACCCAGTCCAAGCAGCGGGTGAACTTCCAGGGAAAGGTGGACGACAAGCCTACCTCAGCGGGCTATCTCTATGCCATCTATCCGTATGATCCGTCCACGACCTTCGACGGAAGCGCTTTCCACGCCTCGGTTCCTGCGCAGCAGACCGCCGTGGAAGATTCCTTCGATCCGAAAGCTTTCATTTCCGGCGGCAGCTCCCGTACCCAGAGCGTGAGTTTCAAGCATCTCGGCGGCGGTGTCAAGTTCTCCGTGGTGGAGGAAGGCATCACCGCGGTGACGCTTTATGGCGTCAATGAGGAGCCCCTGGCCGGACAGGTGACTTTCACGATCGGCTCGGACGGTGTCCCCACGCTTAAGTCCGTCCCCGCACCGGAGGCCTTCGTCACTCTGACGGCTCCGGACGGCGGTACGTTCGAACCCGGCAAATACTATCACATCGCCACCCTGCCGGCGAGTCTTCCCGACGGCTTCACCCTTCTCTTTGAACGGGAGGACGGCCGGGTCGCTTCCCGGACCGTTTCCAAGGCCGTGGAGATCCAGCGCACCCATTTCCTG
>Ga0310697_10003931_pt1 | contig 14845 bp, 14 predicted proteins | sample 172DNAGHGlowgp2_FD_203883 | JGI IMG/M metagenome (GOLD analysis project Ga0310697, IMG submission 203883) | Sheep rumen microbial communities from Palmerston North, Manawatu-Wanganui, New Zealand - 1728 DNA GHGlow gp2 (v2) (version 2) | ecosystem: Host-associated > Mammals > Digestive system >...
GCCCCGTCTGCTCAGCGCCTTCAAACGTATTCGTAAGAACTCACGCAATGGTCTGGGTGTGGTCTATGTGCAGCGCGATGCCTGTGGCGGTTGCTTCAACAAGATTCCGCCCCAGCGTCAGTTGGACATCCGTATGCGCAAGAAGATCATCGTTTGCGAGTACTGCGGTCGTATCATGATTGACCCCGAACTGGCAGGCGTACAGCTCCAGAACAAGGCCGAGGAGAAGCCCAAGCGTCGCAGCCGCAAGAAGGTCGAAAAGGCGGAGGATTGAAAAAATAACGGCAAAAACGCAAAAACTTTAAACTTTAAACCTTAAACTTTAAACTTTTTACGTACCTTTGCAGCCGACTTTCAAAACAACATAAAGTCTAACGTTATTAAAACATTCATTTTTATTTAATTAACCCTATGTCAAACTTAACAAACATTCAGCCCCTCGAGGACTTCGATTGGGAAGGTTACGAGAAGGGCGCTGCTCAGACTGAGCAAAGCCGCGATGATCAGGCTGCGGCTTACGAAAAGAGCCTGACAGGCGTTGCTGATCACGATGTCGTAGAAGGTACGGTCATCAGCATCAACAAGCGCGAGGTCGTTGTGAACATCGGTTACAAGAGCGATGGTATCATCTCGGCCGCAGAATTCCGCTACAATCCCGACCTGCAGGTTGGTGACAAGGTAGAGGTTTACATTGAGAACCAGGAAGACAAGAAAGGTCAGCTTATCCTCTCTCACAAGAAGGCTCGCGCAGCGAAGAGCTGGGATCGCGTCAATGCCGCTCTCGAGAACGAGGAGATCATCAAAGGCTTTATCAAGTGCCGCACGAAGGGCGGTATGATTGTCGATGTCTTCGGCGTAGAGGCATTCCTGCCCGGCAGCCAGATCGACGTGAAGCCCATCCGCGACTACGATGTATTCGTGGGCAAGACCATGGAGTTCAAGATTGTCAAGATCAATCAGGACTACCGCAATGTTGTTGTCAGCCACAAGGCACTCATCGAGGCCGAGCTGGAGCAGCAGAAGAAGGAAATCATCAGCAAGCTCGAGAAGGGTCAGGTGCTCGAAGGTACCGTCAAGAACATCACCTCCTACGGTGTGTTCATCGACCTGGGCGGCGTGGATGGTCTCGTTCACATCACCGACCTCAGCTGGGGCCGCGTCAGCGATCCGCATGAGGTGGTTGAACTCGATCAGAAGCTCAACGTCGTTATCCTTGATTTCGACGAGGAGAAGAAGCGCATCGCTCTCGGCTTGAAGCAGCTCACTCCGCATCCTTGGGATGCGCTCGATCCCAACCTCAAGGTGGGCGACAAGGTGAAGGGCAAGGTCGTTGTGATGGCCGACTACGGCGCATTCATCGAGGTGGCCCCCGGCGTAGAGGGTCTCATCCATGTTAGCGAGATGTCTTGGAGCCAGCACCTGCGTAGCGCTCAGGACTTCATGAAGGTTGGCGACGAAGTGGAGGCTGTCATCCTGACCCTCGACCGCGAGGAGCGCAAGATGAGCCTCGGCATCAAGCAACTGAAGGAAGATCCGTGGGAGAGCATCGAGGTGAAGTACCCCGTTGGCAGCAAGCACACCGCTCGCGTCCGCAACTTCACCAACTTCGGTGTCTTCGTAGAGCTCGAAGAGGGCGTGGATGGTCTCATCCATATCAGCGACCTCAGCTGGACTAAGAAGGTGAAGCACCCCAGCGAGTTCACCAAGATTGGTGACGACATGGAGGTCGTTGTCCTCGAAATCGATAAGGAGAACCGTCGCCTCAGCCTCGGCCACAAGCAGCTCGAGGAGAATCCTTGGGATGTCTTTGAGACCGTGTTCACACGCGACAGCGTGCACGAAGGCACCATTACAGAGTTGCTCGACAAGGGTGCTGTCATCCAGCTGGAGTACGGCGTGGAAGGCTTCGCAACCCCCAAACACCTCGTGAAGGAGGACGGCAGCCAGGCTCAGCAGGGCGAGAAGCTGCAGTTCAAGGTCATCGAGTTCAACAAGGAGAGCAAGCGCATTATCCTCAGCCACAGCCGTATCTACGAGGATGCCGCTCGCACGGAGCAGCGCGAGGCTCGCAAGGCCGAGCGTGCAGCTACCAAGCGTCCCGCTAAGGAGGCTCAGCCCGCTATCCAGAACCAGGCTGCCAGCACCACACTTGGTGACATCGATGCACTGGCTGAACTGAAGGCTAAGCTCGAGAAAGGCGAGTAAAAAACGCCTCGCATACGTGCGCAAACATTAATTAATTATAATTAACGAGCCGTCGGACACTTCTGACGGCTCGTTTTCTGTTTTTTTCACTACCTTTGCCCGCAGTTAGCATTAAATAACCCACAAATATGAGTAAAATCAAATGTATAGGCATCCTCACCTCAGGAGGTGATGCGCCCGGAATGAATGCTGCCATCCGTGCGGTGACACGTGCTGCCATCGCCAATGGTTTCGCTGTGAAAGGTATCTATCGTGGCTACGAAGGTCTCATTCACAACGAGATCAAGGAATTCACGACCGAGAGTGTCTCGGGTATCATATGTCTTGGCGGTACGATTCTGAAGACAGCCCGCTCGAAGGACTTCATGACCGAGGAGGGGCGCAAGCGTGCCTACGAGAATATGGTCGCTGCAGGCATCGATGCACTGGTGGTCATTGGCGGCAACGGCTCCCTGACGGGTGCCCGCCTGTTTGCCTCGGAGTATGATGTACCCTGCATCGGTCTGCCCGGTACCATTGACAACGACCTCAACGGCACTGACCTGACCATCGGCTACGACACGTCGCTCAACACCATCATGGAATGTGTGGATAAGATTCGCGATACAGCTTACTCCCACGAGCGCATCTTCTTTGTCGAGGTGATGGGACGCGATGCCGGCTTTCTGGCACAGAACTCAGCCATCGCCGCAGGCGCCGAAGCGGCTATCATTCCCGAGGAACAGACCAAAGTTGACCAGCTGGCACAGTTCATCGGTCGTGGCATTCGCAAGTCCAAGTCCTCGAGCATCGTCATTGTCTCGGAGAGTCCCAAGTGCGGTGCTATGCACTATGCCGAACGTGTGCGCAAGGAGTATCCCGAGTACGACGTTCGTGTTTCCATCTTGGGCCACTTGCAGCGTGGCGGCAGACCTTCTGCTGGCGACCGTATCTTGGCGTCGCGCCTCGGCGTGGGTGCCGTGAATGCACTCTTGGATGGTCAGCGAAATGTGATGGTTGGCCTCAAGAATGACGAGGTGGTTTATGTTCCCTTCTCCAATGCGGTCAAGAGCGACAAACCGCTGAAGAAGGAACTCATCGATGCGCTCAAAGTGCTGAGCCAATAGCCTTCCAAAGCATAAATCGTAAGCGATAATGACAAGCATCTTGAATAAGTATCTCCTCTCCATTATCTTGTTCCTGGTGGCAGCCCTCCACCTGCAGGCCCAGACGTGTACGCCGACGGCGACGTACTCCTACACGGACTCCGAGGGTCAGCCTGCCGAGGAATCGGGGAGCAGCTTCACCGGCTCGGCACCCGTGACGGGGCGCTTCACGGCGAACCCTTCCGATTACGAGGGCTATGTAGGCAGCTACACGTGGCACGTATATACCTCCGATAAGAGCTGGAACGACTACCTCATTACGCGCTCCGGGGAGGACTTCGAATATACCTTCAGCCAGAGTGGCACGTTTATCATCGAGCTGCGTGCCACCTTCACGGATGCCAATGGCATGACCGTTGACTACCCCGAGGAGGGAACGACACCATCGACGTTCACCGTGACTGTCTCTGAATCGAAACTCGAGATGCCCAATGCCTTCTCGCCCAACGGCGACGGGCACAACGACATCTATCGTGCCAAGCAGAGCACGCTCCAGAGTATCGTGGAGTTCAAGGCCACCATCTTCAACCGCTGGGGGCAGAAGCTCTACCAGTGGACTGACCCGCATGGAGGATGGGACGGCAAGTACAACGGCAAGACGGTGAAGGACGGCGTCTATTTCGTGAATGTCGTTGCCAAGGGCGCCGATGGTACAGAGTACAAGATACGCAAGGACGTGAATGTCCTGACGCGCTACACAGAGAATGAAGGAGAAACAGACAATTAGCGTTCGGGGCGCCCGTGTCCACAACCTCAAGAATATCGATGTTGACATCCCACGTCAGAGCCTGACGGTCATCACCGGTCTCTCGGGCTCGGGCAAGTCCTCGTTAGCCTTCGACACCTTGTTTGCCGAGGGCCAGCGCCGCTATATTGAAACCTTCTCAGCCTATGCGCGCAACTTCCTGGGCGGTATGGAGCGCCCTGATGTCGATAAGATCTCAGGTCTCTCGCCCGTCATCAGCATCGAGCAGAAGACGACCAACAAGAATCCGCGTTCCACGGTAGGCACCACTACGGAGATCTTCGACTTCCTGCGCCTCCTCTATGCCCGTGCGGGCGACGCCTTCTCCTGGGAGACGGGCGAGGCGATGGTGAAATACACCGAGGAGCAGATCGTGGAGCTCATCGCCCATGACTATGCTGGACATAAGATACAACTCCTGGCCCCCCTCGTGAAGAACCGTAAGGGTCACTACCGCGAGCTCTTCGACAGCGTGCGCCGCAAGGGATTCCTGTGGGTGCGCGTGGATGGCGAGCTGCAGGAGGTGATGCCTGGCATGAAGCTGGACCGCTATATCAACCACTCCATCGAGGTGGTGGTGGACCGCATGAAGGTCGCCTCCGCCGAAGGCGGAGACGACCTTTCCCGCCTCCGCAAAAGCGTGGAACTCTGCCTGAAGATGGGCGAGGGGCTGATGATGGTGCTCGATATGGAGACGAGCACGCTGCGCCACTATAGTCGTCGCCTCATGTGCCCCACCACTGGCATGAGCTATGCCGACCCCGCCCCCCACAACTTCTCGTTCAACTCGCCGCAGGGCTGGTGTCCGCGTTGCAAGGGCCTTGGCTATGTCAACCTCATCGATGCCGCCAAGGTCTTTCCTGATCGCTCCCTGTCGGTCAAGGAAGGCGGCATCGCCCCCTTGGGCAAGGCGCGTCCGCAGATGATCTTCTGGCAGATGGAAGCCTTGCTGGAGCGCTATGGCGCCACGTTGCAGACGCCCCTGCAGGACATTCCCGACGAGGCCATCGACGAGATCCTCAACGGCTGTCCCGAACGCCTGCGCATCCCTGCCGCCACGGCCCACACCGCCAACGACTACTACATCGAATTCGATGGCCTCATCAAATACATCCAGATGATGCAGGACAGCGATGCCAGTGCCACCGCCCAGAAATGGGCCGAGCAGTTCTCAAAGACCGATGTCTGCCCTGAGTGCCACGGCGCGCGCCTGAACCGCGAGGCCCTCCATTTCCGCATCGCCGGCAAGAACATCGCCGAGCTGGCGGACATGGACATCAAGGACCTCCGCCAATGGATTATCGCCCTTCATGAGGAATGCCTGACGGGAAAGGGTTCCCTCCTCACTCCCCGCCAGCGCAAGATTGCCCCCGAGATTCTCAAGGAGATTCGTGCCCGCCTGCAGTTCCTCTTCGATGTCGGCCTCGACTACCTCAGCCTCTCTCGCACCAGCATGAGCCTCAGTGGCGGCGAGAGCCAGCGCATTCGTCTGGCCACACAGATTGGCGCCAAGCTCGTGAATGTCCTCTACATCCTCGATGAGCCCAGTATCGGCCTCCACCAGCGCGACAACCGACGCCTGATTCGTTCGCTCAAGGACCTGCGCGACACGGGCAACACCGTCATCGTCGTAGAACACGATGAGGAGATGATGCGCGAGGCAGATTATATCATCGACATGGGCCCCTTCGCCGGTCGCAAGGGTGGGGAAGTCATGTTCCAAGGAACATATGAATCCCTGGTTAATGATGCGCCGTCTGGCACATCATTAACCAGAGATTATTTAAAAGGTACGCGCGCGATAGAGATTCCCGCCGTGCGCCGCAAGGGCAATGGCCACGCGCTGGAGCTCTTTGGCGCAAGGGGCAACAACCTGCAGAATGTCGATGTGCGCTTCCCGTTGGGGACCCTCATCTGTGTGACGGGTGTCTCCGGCTCCGGCAAGAGCTCGCTCATCAACGACACCCTGCATCCCATCCTCTCCCAGCATTTCTACCGCTCGCTGCGCGACCCCTTGCCCTACGACCGCATCGAGGGCCTGGAGCACATTGATAAAGTCGTTGATGTTGATCAGAGCCCCATCGGTCGCACACCGCGGTCGAATCCCGCCACTTACACGGGTGTCTTCTCCGATATTCGTGACCTCTTCGTCGCCTTGCCCGAGGCCCGCATCCGTGGCTATAAGCCGGGACGCTTCTCGTTCAATGTCAAGGGCGGGCGCTGTGAGACCTGCGGTGGCAATGGCTACAAGACCATCGAGATGAACTTCCTGCCCGATGTGATGGTGCCCTGTGAGGAGTGCCACGGCAAACGCTACAACCGTGAGACGCTGGAAGTGCGCTTCAAGGGCAAGAGCATCGCCGACGTGCTCGATATGACCATCAACCGCGCTGTCGAGTTCTTCGAGAACCAACCCGCCATCCTCCAGAAGATCAAGACCCTGCAGGATGTCGGCCTCGGCTATATCAAGCTCGGCCAGTCCTCCACGACTCTGTCCGGCGGCGAGAGCCAGCGTGTGAAGCTCGCCACGGAATTGGCCAAGCGCGACACAGGCCGCACGCTTTACATCCTCGATGAGCCCACCACAGGCCTTCATTTCGAGGACATTCGTGTCCTCCTGGGCGTTCTCCAACGCTTGGTTGATAAAGGCAACACCGTCCTCGTCATCGAGCACAACCTCGATGTCATCAAGTCCGCCGACTATCTCATCGACATGGGTCCCGACGGCGGTCGCGGCGGCGGTCGCCTCCTCGCCTGCGGTACCCCCGAAGCCGTCGCCCAATGCCCCGACGGCTATACCCCCTCCTTCCTCCGCGAAATCCTCTCACCCCGCAAGTAAATCTCGAATCTCAAACCATTCCCCTGATTCAGGGTAGTGGTTTTGTGAAGGCTTTTTCCGCGAATTTCTGTGTATTTCCGTCCCTTTCCGCGTATTTCCGTGCAATTTCCTTTGCCCGAATTAAATTAATCCCTACTTTTGTGGCGTGAAACCTCTAGAAGTACCACTCTCATGACGTCAAACGAGAAGAACATCATTCAGGAACTCCGGGAAACGGGGCGCAGAGTCGTTCCACCAAACGGACATGTTTGGCTATATGGCTCGCGTGCCCGTGGTGATGCACATGAGGATTCAGATTGGGACTTGCTCATATTGCTTGACAAGCCAAGTATTACTCCGCAGGATGAGGACAATATCTCCTATCCCTTTGTTGTTGCAGGTTGGAAGAACAACTCTGCCGTGAGTCCACAACTCTATACCTTCGATGAGTGGGAAGCTCGCTCATTCACTCCGTATTATCAGAATGTAGAACGTGATAAAATGTTGATACAATGAGCTTAAAAGATGAAGAAAGGCAAACGCTGATCAACCTGTATTTGCACAAAAGCGATGAAGCATTGGAAGATGCTCGTCTGACCAGTAGTCAGGCTCGTTGGAATGTGGCTGCAAATCGCCTCTACTATTCTTTGTTCCATGCAATTACCGCCCTCTTTGTCAGCGATGGTATCCCCGTTCATTCTCATAATGGAATGAAGGTAAAGTTTGGACAGGAGTATGTCTTAACGGGACTTGCAACAGAAGAGGAAGGCAAGCTCCTGTCGCAGATGGAAACCATGCGTGAACGTGCTGATTATGATGCCGTATTCACCGCATCGGAAGCAATCATTAAGGAACGCATGGAATCTGTTGAATCCATGCTCCGACACATTACGGAGCTAGTTCATAGAACCCGATAACTCTTAAACCCTTATACTGTTTATGAAATAAACCATAATAGATAGACATACAGACAGAAGCGTCCGCTTAGATTTTTATTGAATAAGGAATAATACCATTGATATATACATGTATGTAGAAGACCTCGTTTTTGGCAGCCGACTTCTGATAAGTGAACAAGCTGATACAGGCGAACTTGCGAGCAATATTCGCGCTGCTCGTGCCATCCTGTCATCATTCCCTGAGCTTACGATTATCATTAATCCTCATCGTCTTGTCTTCGGTTTAAAGAACCCTGAATATACCATCAACAACGAATTGGGCGACCGTAAAGGTATTATGGGTGAGAAAGGCATTACCGCAGGTTTCAAATCGGCCAAGAAACAAGGTTGTAAGATTGTCGTTATAGACCTCGATGAACATATCTTCCAAGTGCGTCCCTTTGAATTGTCAAAGTATATAGCACGGAGAAGGGCAGATTTCATTAACGGCATTATTACTGATTGCTATGTGGTCTTCAATGGTCAGGCTGTTCGCCTCAATGCACGCTATCAATCCCGTCGCGAGATGGAGAGCCGATTAGAAATATTGAGGCCATGAACTTCACAGTCCACGGCCTCTTTATAGAAGACGGTTGCGGAGCTTGATGTTATCGCGCCTATATGCAACTCACATCTTTTTCTGTTGCAAAGGAACGCATTTTCTGCGGTTCCGCCAAATTTTAATGCTGCTTTTTCAACCTTGCAGCTAACTTTTCCGCGTATTTCCGTTCCATTCCGCGAATTTCCGTGCTTTTCTTTTGCCCGAATCAAATTAATCACTACTTTTGCAGCGACTTCGATAGCCCACAACGGGCTTGAGGGTCAAATCTTATTGGAAAAAGGACGTTTACGAACGTTATCTTCGGCTACTGAATCTCGCAAATTCCGACCAGAAGAGAACGCAACCAGAACGTCCACATTGGGTGTATTGTACCTCGTTCACATTGTGAATAGACTATACAATAACACGCGGCGTGGGCTATCAAGTTGCTTATCCTGGTCAAGGCTATGCGAGAGCCCAGTAGCGGGATAAGCGAGTAGAGCACCCACGTCTTTCATTTACACTCTATTTCTAACAGCTGAATCAGGGGAGCTATAGGCGTGAAAAATGATTGTTTATGAAACGTTTACTTATCGTATTCTTGCTTGCAACTTCACCTTTCTTGGCGTGCTTAGCACAAAATCTGGAAACGCCTATTTGTTATGCCTTTACAGAAGCAAAGGGTTATGAGTCAACATTAAAATACAAATTCTCATACCAAGATGAAAAGTATTTCATAAATCTGCGGCTTGTTGGTCACGACAATTCATTAAATGCAGGTGATCAGGTAATTTTCGAAACGAAGAATGGTACAAGATACACCTACGTGATTCCTAAAAAAGAGGAAGAGTCTGAATACCAACCCTTTGAAATTGGCTATACAGACATCTTACAGTATCAAGAAGGTCTTAACAGCATCACCTTAGTGAAAGAAGGTAAAAGCAAGACGTTGGTACTCACAAGTTATTGTAACTCATGTACCCAAAGAGGTGCAAAGGGTATTATTGGCGATGCATATAGTTTGGAGAAGAAAAAGGGACGAACTGCAATTGAAGAAGAAAAGCTAAAAGTAGTACAGGCTAAGGCAAAGGTTTTTGAAGAGGAAAAGACGACAGGCGCTTACTTAATTAATGTTCCCTTCTATAATCGTTTATTCGCGGGTTATACTCCTACACAATTCAAAGATGGTGGAGATTATGCCGAAGGCTTTACATTTGGTTATACAGGCGGCCTATGTCTGAACAAGAAATCGACGGTCTATCTTGAGTTTGGTGTACAGGGAGATTTCTTTCATCAAAAAGTAATTGAATCAAAGAACGTGTTCGCTTTTTCAATTCCCATTGCGATTACCAATCGCATTGAGTTGGGGCATTCAGGTGTCACCCTTTCACCCTTTATTGGCCCAATGGTAAGATTCAATATTACAGAGTCTGGTTCTGACATCTTCCAGATAGGAGGACAAGGAGGATTAAACTTGGATTACAGGCATCTCAATTTTGGAGTGGCTTATCATTTTGAAGTCTGGACAAAGGGGAGCAATCATTCTCGCGGCCTCGCCCTTCGCCTCGGTTATACCTTCTAGGTTCTCAAAAAATAAATATTTCTTCACAAAATAAGTTCGCACATCGCACGGATTTTCATCCTGCAGGCTGCATCACCCGATGCAGCCTGCTGTGTAGGGCCTCTAAGGCATTGTCATCACATCATTGGGATAATATATATTCACGCTATCTGGATTCTTGGGTGTCTCGCGCAGAAATAAGGCATAGTGTATCTCATGGTCTTTCGAGAAAGGTAGCCCCTTCGAAATGGTCTGTAGGCGGGTAAATTCCTCCCTGGCATCAATATGTTCCATATGCGATTTCAGTATTCTAACCAAATCTTTTAGACATTATTAAGAATATAATTCTGCTTTATAATAATTCAGCCTTATATTTATGCTATGCAATGCCTGCTTCGTAAGGCAATGCACCATACTACAGTTTTTTACCGAAATAGCTTAAAACCCTACACCTCGCGCAAAATGGATGCAATTGATTGGTGGCCAGTAGATTGCGGCGCGCGTCACCCTGCGCAACCCTGCGCAACCTCGCGCAACCTCACGCAAGGTCGCGCATATTGGCAGCATGTAGCGTGTAGGGTTGCGCGAGGTTGCGCGAGGTTGCGTAGGGGTATGCGCGGGATAATGGGCTGGTTTTCACGGGTGTTATAAGGCTTTTGCGCGAGGTGTAGGGTTTTACGATGATTCGGTAAATTTTTGTGCGATAAGACCCTGTTTTTGTTACGACGCGTCGTAACGGCCATCACGACGCGTCGTATCGCCCCGAAGGACGCGTCCTTCTTATTTTTCTCACGCGTGAGAAAAATTGGAAGACCGCGGTCTTACGGCTTGAAGACCGTGGTCTTCAGGCGTGTTCCATGCGTGGAACTCGGTGGAAGGGCGTGGGGTTATTTGCGCTTGCGCTTGCGGGGCTTCTCGACGATGTCCTTGGTGCGGATAATGTCGTAGAGGTAGGCGGCTTTGACGATGATGGCGCCGTTGGCGGAACGACCGAAGGGGTCTTTCTTGCTGTTGTTGAAAATGTCGCTGAGACCGTAGAAGTAGTAGCCTTCGAGCATGAAGCGGCCTGCGCGTTTGGTGCCTATCTCAAAGGAGAGGCCTCCGGAGATGCCGTACTCGAAGCGGCGCTCCACGGCTTTGCCATACTGCTGTGTGACGTTGTTGGGGCGCGGTTTGCCGACCCATGGGTCGCTGTAGTGCTCGGTCTCGCTGAAGCAGTAGCCGAGCTGGGGACCTATGAGGAAGCCGAAGAGGAAGCCTTTGCGCTCGCGACCCCAGCTGAGGCGCGCGAAGATGGGCATCTGGATATACCGCATATCGCGGTAGTAGGTGTCGCTGCTGAGTTCGGGGTCGATGTCTTCCTTCCAGCCCATGTTGGCGTAGTTGATCTCGGCTTGTATGGCGCAGATGGCGGCGAAGTATTTCTCGCAGGTGTAGCGCACGGTGACGCCGAAGGTCTCGCCGCCCTTAAACACCTTCTTGATAGTGGGGTTGAAGGAGGTGCGGTTGAGGAGGTAGCCGCCGTTGAGGCCTATGGTGAGGTCGTTGCGGTGTTCGCCTACCTGCGCCCGAAGTGGCGCACAGAGCAGCACGGCAAGGAGCAGGAGGAGGCTGGCGGGCTTCATCAGCGGTTGCGGTTGATGAGTTCGATGGTCTGGTTGGGGGAGTAGTGGATGAGTTCCACGAAGGTGTTGATGTAGCCGTCGCCCTCGCGCGGGCTCTCAAAGTGGAGCGGGTGCTGGTAGGGGTCGGCGGGTACGGTGTTCAGGGATTCCTCCAGGTCGGCGCGCCCGTAGAGGTAGATGCCTCGCAGGAAGTAGTAGGCGAGGTCGAAGCCCATGAGTGCGTAGCGCGGGTAGGTGGGGCTCATGGGTGTGTGGAACCACTGCATGAACTGGCGGTCTATGGCCTCGCTGCGGCGCGACAGGGGGTTGCGGTAGAAGGAGGTATAGACGTAGGTGTTCATCTGGTAGAAGTCGGAGAGCAGCTGCTGGGTGTAGGTCTGCCAGGCGGGGTAGCCGAAGAGGGCCATCTCGTAGTGGGCGTGCTCCTGCTGGAAGTCCTTCAGCTTGGTGATGAGCTTGTTGAAGGCTTTCAGGGAGGAGGAGTTGGGAATGATGAGGTTCTTGCGCGTGGGGTTGAAGGCTTGCAGGAAGGCCATGTCGTCGCCTTCGATGTTGAGGACGCGCAGGTAGTAGGCATCCTTGTTGAAGTTCTTGCGCAGCAGCTCCACGAGGGCGGTGCCTTCCTCGTTGGACTCGTTGGTCTCCACAAGGATGATGTTGTAGTCGGCGAACTGGCTCTGGATGTACCACACGGCCTCTTCCTGTACGCGCGGGCGTGGGGCGTTGATGAGGTATTGGCGTGGGTGGCCTGTGAGCTGTGTGGCCAGCGTGGTGAAGGGCACCACGAGGTGCGTGTCGTGGAGGTCGCAGTAGTCGGCGAGTGCGGGCAGCTGGGCGGCGTCCAAGGGACCGAAGACGAGGTCACAGTCGTTGAGGGCGTGGGATGAGAGCAGCTCGTCCATCTCGGAGGCGGTAGCGCCAGAATGGATGGCTTGGACATCCACGGAGAGGCCTGTGTGCTTGAGGCTATCGACGGCCAAGAGCACTCCCTGATAGAACTCCACCATCTTGGCTCCGCGGGCACTCTTCTCCTTCAGCGGCAGCACCACGCCCATGCGCACTTGGCGCTGTGTGACCAGGTGTTGCGCGAGGGCACTGGAGGTGAGGAGCACGAGGCTGAGGAGTGTGGTGAGGATGCTTCTGATCATGGGATGTTCTTTTGATGGGATGCGTTTAGCGCAGGCGGTCCAGCGATCGCACCAGCATCTCGTCTTTCAAGATGGCACGGAAGGCCAAGTAGCAGAGGATGCAGGCGATGGCGGGGAACGCGGCCCACGGGGTCAACTGGAAATGGGTTCCGGTATCGCCGGGAATCACGAAGGCGAAAGCACCGTAGAGCACATACCACCCAAGGAGGAGGATGCTGCAGAGGAGTGCCAAACGTGATTGCGCCAGACGTTGGCGATAGAAGAAGATGCACAGGATCTCGGCGGTCGTCGTCAGCACCAGCAGGGCAAACAGAGCCCACGGCGTGAAGACGTGGTCGCCCTCAGCCTCTGTGGCCAGCACGGGGGCGTCGGAGGCCATCGTTGTGATGGTGGCTCCGATGGGCGCGGGCACGTGGATCCACAGGTTGTACATCGTGGCACACTCCTTGCCGGCCTCGTCCGTGAAGCGGGCAACAGGCAGGCAGAGGCAGGCGATGCAGAGGAGGGCTGCCAGCGCGAGATAGACTGTCTGGATGCGCTGGATCATAGGTCGTCCACGTCAGCCTCCTTGGCGGGATTGCGGAAGTAGATCTTACCCTCGCGGAATTCCTGTGTGGCGATGAGGGTGGGCTTGGGCAGCTTCTCGTAGTAGCGGCTGATCTCAATCTGCTCGCGGTTCTCAAAGACCTCGTCGAGGTTATCGTTGTTGGAAGCAAACTCCTGGAGCTTCTTCGACAGCTCGGTCTTCATGTCGGCGCTGATCTGGTTGGCGCGCTTGGCGATGATAGCCACGCTCTCGTAGATGTTTTCCGTGTCCTCACAGAGATCCATGATGTTCTGTGTCACGGTGTTAGTGGGTGCGTTTGTTTTCTTGTAATCCATCTTTATATTTTACAATTTTACGATTTTACAATTTTACGATTGTCCCCCTTGGGGGACCACAGGGGGCTCTACAGGGGGCTCTTAATCTTCATCCATCGGCTGTCCCTTGATGGCTTTCTGGCTCTTGGCGAAGTAGCCGTCGGCCTCCTTCTTGTATTTGGACTCGGGGAACTCGTTGATAAAGCCGTAGTACTCGTCGATGGTCTGGCGGAAGCGGTCGATGCGTTTCTCCTCCACGCTCTTGCGGGCCAGTTGGAAGCGTGAGCGCAGGATGAGAATCATGAATTTCTCGCGACGCTCAGCAGAGGCGTAGGGGTAGTCGCGCAGCGCATTCTCCGCCGTCACGATGCAGGCCTCGTAGTTCGAGCCGCCGCTGGTGCTGTTGCCGATATAGGGGCCCAGGTCGTAGTACAGCTGTGCCGAGCGCTGCTCCTTCTCGATGAGGTGGTCCTGCAGGCGTTGCAGCATGTCCTGCGTCTGCTCCTTGAGACGGGTGTAGGGGTAGTAGTCCAGGAAGTTCTGCAGCTCGGCAATGGCCTGATAGGTGGCGGTCTGGTCCAGACGGACGTCGGGGATGCTCTCGTAGAGCGCGAGGCCGCTGTGGTAGCGGGCTTCCTCCACGTAGGTGCCACGGGGGTAGCTCTGATAGTATTTCTTGAAACCTGCCGAGGCCAGGTCGTAGTCGTGACCCATAAATGCGCTCATCGCCATCAGATACAGACATTCCTCGCCATACGCCGACCCCTTGAAGTTGATGACAACGCTGTTGAGGAGGTCGTAGGCTTGGGTGTATTTGCCGCGTGCGTAGCACGACTTGGCAGCCTCATATTTATATTCGGGATCTCCGTACTTGGTCACCTTGTGGTATTCGCCGCAGCTGGCAAACACCATGAGTGTACAGAATAGGAGAGAGATAGCTTTCTTCATGAATAGTGCTTAAACGGCTGCAAAGGTAGAGTTTTCTGCTGACTTGACCAAAAGAGAACAGACTTTTTATATAAAAAGTGACAACTATTGCATTTTGTTCAGCCTTTTTTTGTAACTTCGCGCCGAAAATCAACGATTACGGTATGCGAAAAGTCTCTTTAGGCCTGTTATGGTTGTTCTTCCTGCTGGGCGTCATGGCGTGTTCTTCCGACGATGGACAGGAGCTGCTCCCGTTGGGCGACGGCGGTGATGTAGAGGAGGATGTCTATGTGCCGGATACGCTGGAGCTGGAGCCGCTGGACATGGATGC
>Ga0310697_10003932_pt1 | contig 14843 bp, 11 predicted proteins | sample 172DNAGHGlowgp2_FD_203883 | JGI IMG/M metagenome (GOLD analysis project Ga0310697, IMG submission 203883) | Sheep rumen microbial communities from Palmerston North, Manawatu-Wanganui, New Zealand - 1728 DNA GHGlow gp2 (v2) (version 2) | ecosystem: Host-associated > Mammals > Digestive system >...
GAGGTATATAATCCACGACTTGGGAGAAGATATAGCTACCGACATTCATAATTATGCAGTTTTGGGACTGCAAAATTACTCTGTCATTTTCAAATCAAAAAATCAAAGACCGCTCTGAAACCCTTATTAACAAAGGGATATATGAGGTTTAATTAAAATTTATCGTATCACTAATAAACAGGCAATGTAAAACGTATTGTTCTCGCCATTAAAGAAGATACTCTCACTCGTGATGAGATTATGCAGCAGTTAGGTTTGAAAGGTAGCGGTAATTTCCGAGCCACATATCTCTATCCAGCTATCGAACAGGGTTATGTGGCTAAACTCTACCCAGAATCAGACAAACGACCAGACCAGGCATATTATCTGACAGAGAAGGGGAAAGAACTTCTGAAGAGAAATTTCTGATTGCGTCAAGTTGTAGTTTTTCTTGTTATATCCAAGAGTTATTGTGGAAAATAGGGTTCACATTCACGCGTAACTAGCTGTATCATTGTCCGTTAAGTGTGAACCTTGTTTTGGGACGTCAACTTGGACCATTATTTTTGGGCGACAACTTGGACAACAAGGACAACTTAAAAAATTAATCTTAGTGTTCCATTAATTCCCGCAAGAAATTGAAAATCAGTTATTTCCGTTTTCTTTACAGTATATCAAAAAGAATGTTAAATTTAGGGTGTTTTCTGAGCTTTTGTTTACAAAGAAAGCGGTATTGTCTTATCTCTTCTCCATGTACAGCTAATACGCAACTCGCTTAGCTGTAGCCAGTTGCGTATTAGCTGTTCTTGCCTTCCGTATCAGTCTGTCTCCTTTTCCAAGTCAACTATTTTCGCTTCGTCCGACGGCCGTCGAAAATATATCCGACAGCCGTCGCGGATATCTGCGACGGTTGTCGCAAATTGCCGGAAGAAGATAGCGTACTATAGGATAGCGTAAGAAGTGGGATCAGACTGGCTGATATGCCGTCAATGACGGCGTTCACACTTCATAAGATGTGCTCAAAGCAGTCGTTCGCACTTTAGGGATGTGCTCAAAGTGGGTTTCTCATAATCCTGGGATTGCTCCGAAAAACAAGGTTCACACTTAACGTGCAGTGGCTCTGTGTGTTACGTGTGAATGTGAACCCTGATTTTACATCTTTTCTTTCTTGATAGTGTCTTGTGTTGGGAAAGAAAGTGGCGTGAAATTTGGCAATGTCGGAAAAAAGACGTAAATTTGTAAGCTCATAATGCAACCGCCTACTAACATGACGAAAACTAAATAACAGAGATATGGGAACCAAACGACTATTCATGCTGGGCCTGACGGCTTTGCTAACTGCAACAACAATGACTGCACAAACTCCAAAACTGAGTGCTGACTTCGCAACGCCACACTCTGACCTGAAACTTAGGTCAGAGAATATCGACGAGGTGTTGAAGGCAATGACTTTAGAAGAGAAGGCCCAACTGCTGGTGGGCGGTGGTAACGACGCTTTTGTGGGCTCTGGTGCCATGATGGGTCACCAGAAGAAACTGGTGGCTGGTGCCGCTGGCCTGACGGTAGCCATTCCGCGACTGGGCATTCCTGCTACGGTGCTGACAGACGGACCTGCTGGTGTACACATCGACCCTATTCGTGAGGGTGACACGAAGACCTACTATGCCACAGGATTCCCTGTGGGTACCTGTCTGGCTTCGACATGGAACACCGAGTTGGTGGAACAGGTGGGTCAGGCCATCGGTAATGAGACACTGGAGTATGGCTGTGATGTGGTGCTGGGTCCTGGACTGAACCTGCACCGCAATCCGCTGTGTGGCCGAAATTTCGAGTACTATTCTGAAGACCCTGTGGTGACAGGTTTGATTGGTGCCGCAGTGACGAAGGGTATCCAGAGTCAGGGCGTGGGCGTATCAGCCAAGCACTTTGCCGTGAACTCACAGGAGAACTCACGCACGAAGGTTGACGAGCGCGTGTCACAGCGTGCCCTGCGTGAACTCTATCTGAAGGGCTTCGAGATAGTTGTACGCCAGAGCAATCCGTGGACCATCATGTCGTCGTATAACAAAATCAACGGTTTCTATGCCCAGGGCTACAAAGACATGCTGACCACCATTCTGCGCGATGAGTGGGGCTTCAAGGGCATCGTGATGACAGACTGGATAGAAAAGCGTGCCGACCTGCCCACAGAGATGGAGGTGGAGGCTGGCAACGACCTGATGATGCCAGGCTATCCTGCTCAGGCCAAAGACATCGTTGAGGCTGTGAAGGCTGGTCGACTGGACATAAAGTATGTAGACCAGAATGTACGTCGCATGCTGGAATATATCGTCAAGACGCCTCGCTTTAAGGGCTATCAGTACAGCAAACCCGACCTTGATGCACATGCCAAGGTGACACGCCAGTCATCGACAGAGGGTATGGTGTTGCTGAAGAACAACGGATGCCTCCCCCTAACCCCCTCCAAAAAGAGGGGGGATTCCGAGGCTCCCTCTCTACTTGGAGAGGGCGGGGGGAGAGGCTATACAGTGGCGCTGTTTGGTGTGAACAGCTACGATTTCCTCTCTGGTGGCTTAGGCTCTGGCTGTGTCAATGTGCCGTATGTCGTTGACATGGTGCAGGGACTGAAGAACATCGGTGTGAAGACAACCCCGTTGCTGACGGAGATCTACCAGAACTACGTGAAGTATGCCAAGGCCAAACTGAAGGCCGACAAGAACCCCATGATGTGGTTCCTCGACCAGGGACAGCCCAAGCTCGACGAGATAGAAATCTCGGAGCGTTGTGTGACCCACGAACTCCGAGAGGCCGATGCAGCCATCATCACCATTGGCCGTCAGGCTGGTGAGGGTGTAGACCGCAAGATTGACGGCGAGTTCAACCTCAGTCAGATGGAGCAGGACATGATTTTCCGTGTGAGCAGTCAGTTCCGTGCTGCTGGCAAGCCCGTCATCGTCATCCTGAACTCTGGTAGCGTGATGGAGACCTGTTCGTGGCGCGACCGTGTGGACGCTATCCTCTGTGCCTGGCAACCTGGCGAGGAGGGTGGCAACAGTGTGGCCGACGTGCTGACGGGTAAGGCGAACCCCAGTGGCAAGCTGACGATGACATGGCCCATCGCTGCTACAGACCATCCTTCTACCAAGAACTTCCCACAGGATATGGATATGTACTCCTATCGTGAGATGAAAGGGTGGGGACGTGGCATTCCCAACGAAGACTATACCAACCACGAGGAGGACATCTATGTGGGTTACCGCTACTTCGACACCTTCCAGAAAGAGGTGGCCTATCCCTTCGGCTTTGGTCTGAGCTATACCACCTTCGAGTTCTCGAAACTGACGGTAAAGTGTCGTGGTAATCTGGTTGATGTCTCTGTCACCGTGAAGAATACGGGCAACGTTGCTGGCAAGGAAGTGGCACAGCTCTACGTGACTGCCCCCAAGGGTAAGCTAGAGAAGCCTGCTCAGGAGTTGAAGGCCTTTGCTAAGACCCGTGAGTTGCAGCCAGGTGAGAGCGAGACACTGACCATGACGCTGTTGAAGCGCGACCTGGCCTCGTTCGATGAGGCTGGCTCACAGTGGATCACGGAGGCTGGTCAGTACCTGTTTAAGGTAGGCAACTCCAGTCGCGACATCAAACTGACGGCACCCTTGAAGATAACGGAATATACAGAGTCCGTAAACAACGTGATGGCTCCCAAACAAGCCCTGAATCTATTGAAACAGAAGTAAACATGAAACATATCTTATTATCACTATTCGCTATTGTTGCCACCATCAGTGTTCATGCTGAGGATGGTCACCAGTTGTGGCTGCGCTACCAGCCGATTAACAAAGCCAAGGTCATCTGCGACAGCAAGTCTGCTACTATCGAGATTGCCAAGCAGGAGTTGGAAACCTATTATAACGGGGCACAGATTGCCTTGAAGCTTGATGCCACCATGCCCGATGATGATGGCTATCGCTTCGATGGTTCGACGCTTAGCGCCCGTCGTGAGGCAGGTCTGTTGTATGGCACCTACGCCCTGCTACGTGGCGACATGAATATGGAGACGCACCCTGCTTACGACCTGCGCCTGCTGAACCATTGGGACAATCTCGATGGCAGCATCGAGCGTGGTTATGCTGGTGAGAGTATCTTTTGGAAGTTAGACAACGATCAGCTTGTCACTTTCGACGCCCAGCTCATCAAGGAATATGCAAGAGCCAATGCTTCTATCGGAATCAACGGTACTGTACTGAACAACGTCAATGCTTCGCCCAAGATGCTGACGACTCCTTATCTGAAGGAGGTGAAGAAGATTGCCGACATCCTGCGTCCCTACCATATCAAGGTGTATCTGTCTATCAACTTTGCTACTCCTATGGCGTTGGGCGACACCAAGACAGCTGATCCGCTGGACAAGAGCGTTGCCAAATGGTGGAAGAAGAAAGCCAAGGAAATCTATAAGCTTATTCCTGACTTCGGTGGTTTTTTGGTGAAGGCGAACAGCGAGGGACAGCCTGGCCCTGGCGACTACAAGCGCACGCATGCCGATGGTGCTAACATGTTGGCAGATGCATTGAAGCCTTACAAGGGTATCGTCATGTGGCGTTGCTTTGTCTATGGCGCCAACCACAAGGGTGAAGACCGTGTGAAGCAGGCCGTGTCGGAGTTTAAGCCGCTGGATGGTCAGTTCCGCGACAATGTCATCCTGCAGACCAAGAACGGTCCGTTGGACTTCCAGCCTCGTGAACCATATAGTCCTATCTTCGACCAGATTAAGCAGACACCCAATATGGTGGAGTTGCAGATTACCCAGGAGTACTTGGGACAGTCGCGCCACTTGGTCTATCTGGCTCCCATGTGGCAGGAGTTCTTCTCGCAGGTGAATCCTAAGCAGTTAAGGGGTATCGCTGGTGTCGCCAATATCGGACTCGACAAGAACTGGTGTGGTCACCATTTCTCGCAGGCCAACTGGTATGCCTTTGGTCGACTGGCGTGGAACCCACGACTGGACAGCGACAAGATTGCCCGTGAGTGGTTGCAGCAGACGTTTACCCGTGATGCGCAGTTTGTGAACACGATGGCAAAGGTGATGGCAGAGAGTCGTGAGGCTTGCGTGGACTACATGATGCCACTGGGCTTGCACCATATCTTCAAGTTCGACCACCACTACGGTCCTGAACCCGATGGCTTCATCAAGAGCTATCCGCTGGAGTGGTGTCCTGTGTACTATCACAAGGCCGACAAGCAGGGTGTAGGCTTCGAGCGTTCCAGCAAGGGAACGGATGCCGTCAGCCAGTATCGCAAGGACCTCGCACGTACCTATGATAATATAGAGACGTGTCCTGAGAATCTGCTGTTGTGGTTCCATCATGTCCCCTGGACTTACAAGATGAAGGATGGCTCTACGCTGTGGGAGTCGCTGCAGTTCCACTACAACCGTGGTGTGATTACTGTTGAGACGCACCATAACATCTGGCACAACAAGATGCGCCACTTCATCGACGAACAGCGTTGGCGCGAGGTCGACGAGCGCTTGCACCATCAGGTGGAGAATGCCCGTGAGTGGCGCGACACCTGCCTCAAGTATTTTGGACAATTTGCAAACGAATAAATAGGAAATGAAACAAATTTTGTGCCTCCTCTTGGCATGTATGGCACTCGCCGTAGAGGCTAAAGAGATCAATGTCAAGTCACCCGACGGCAAACTGGTGGTGACGATTGATGACGAACAGGGACTGCTGAACTACAGCGTCAGTTATATGGGACAGACCATGCTGAAACCCTCGGCATTGGGACTGAAGGCGGACATTGGCGACTTTACCCGTGGACTGACCTTCAAGGAGATGAAGGAGAGCAGTATCGATAAGACGTACACGATGACACGTGCCAAGGCATCATCGGCACACTATGTGGCTCGTCAGGCTGACCTCACCTACACCAATGGCGAAGGTCTGCCCCTCACCATCACCTTCTGTGTGTCGAACAATGATATTGCCTATCGCTATTCGTTGCAACCCAAGGGCGAGAGTCGACTGAGTGCAGTTATTTACAACGAGACATCTGCCTTTAACTTCCCTGAGGCTACGACGACGTTCCTGACACCACAGAGTCTGCCGATGGTGGGTTGGCAACGCACCAAACCGTCCTATGAGGAGGACTACAAGGCCGACAGACCTCTGACGGAGCGCTCAGCGTTTGGCGAGGGCTTTACTTTCCCGTGTTTGTTCAAGGTCCCTGCAGGATGGGTACTTGTCAGCGAGACGGGTGTGGGCTCCAACTATTGTGCCAGTCACCTGAGCGACTATGAGGCAGGTCGTGGCTATACGGTTACCTATCCGAATATCGGTGAGATGAATGGTCTGGGAAGTCACTGGGCTGGCATTCCTCTGCCAGGCAGCACCCCTTGGCGCACCATCACGGTGGGTACGACGCTGAAACCTATTGTCGAGACCACCATTCCCTACGATGTTGTGGATCCGCTCTACGAACCCACTCAGGACTATAAGCCGGGCCGTTACACATGGAGCTGGCTCATCTGGCAGGACGAGAGCGTGAACTACGACGATCAGGTGAAGATGATTGATGTCTCTGCAGCCATGGGTTTCGAATACGTGTTGGTAGACAACTGGTGGGATAAGCAGATAGGGCGCGACCGTATTGTCGAGCTGAACCGCTATGCCAACAGCAAGGGAGTGAAGCTGCTTCTGTGGTACAACAGCAATGGCTATGCCAACGACGCGCCACAGACACCCAAGCACTGCATGAATACCGCACTGGCTCGCAATCGTGAGATGGCGTGGTTGCAAAAGCTGGGCATCGCTGGTATCAAGGTTGACTTCCTGGGCTCTGACAAACAAGAGTCGCTGAAACTCTATGAGGACATTCTGGCTGATGCCAACCGTTACGGCTTGCAGGTGGTGTTCCACGGCTGTACCATTCCGCGTGGCTGGGAACGCATGTATCCCAACTATGTGGCCTCTGAGGCTACGCTGGCGTCAGAAAACATCATGTTCAGCGAATATCATGCCAAGCAGGAGGGCTTCGAACTCACCATGCATCCCTTTGCACGCAATGCTGTGGGTTCGTTCGACTGGGGGGGCATCATCCTGAACCATCATATCAGTCGCGACAACAAGAGTCGTCATCGTCGCTATACAACGGATATCTTTGAGTTGGCCAGCGGTATCGTTCTACAGACCAGTGTGAACTGTGTGGCGATGTATCCCAACAACCTGCAGGATGTGCCACAATTCGAACTCGACTTCCTCAAGCAGCTGCCTACGACATGGGATGAAGTACGTTTCCTCGATGGCTATCCCACAAAATATGTGGTGCTGGCTCGTCGTACGGGCGACAAGTGGTATGTGGCAGGTATGAATGGAACCCAGCAGGAGAAGACTCTGCTGCTGTCACTCCCCATGTTTGCAGGTCAGACGGTCCAGTGCTACATTGACCAGCCAGGCAAGAAAGGTGCTCCCAGCACACCTGTGCTGAAGACTTTGAAGGTGGATAAGAAAGGTATTGCGAAGGTCGCCATCCAACCCATGGGTGGACTGATTATTACTCGCTGAATTCTAATGACAGCTGGCCATCGCCCAGCATGTTAAAAGTCTTACGGTGGTATGGCGTAATGCCATACTGCCGTATTGCTTCTCTGTGTTTCTTGGTGGGATAGCCCTTGTTCGACAGCCAGTCGTACTGCGGATACTCCTTGGCCAACTCATCCATATAGTCGTCACGATAGGTCTTGGCCAATATCGAAGCTGCAGCAATGGAGAGGTACTTGCCGTCGCCCTTGACGATGGTGGTGTGGGGGAGAGCCTCCCCCCGTCCCCCTCCAGAGAGAGGGGGAGTATACGGCTTGAAGCGGTTACCGTCGACGATGATGGCCTCGGGGTGTACTTTCAACTGGTCGAGAGCACGATGCATGGCGAGGATTGAGGCATTAAGGATGTTGATGCGGTCTATCTCCTCAGGAGTAACGATGCCCACAGCCCATGCTACGGCATCGCGCTGGATAATCTCACGCAACTGCTTACGACGCTTGTCGGTCAACTGCTTGGAGTCGTTGAGCTCATCATTCTGATAGTCTTCGGGAAAGATGACGGCAGCAGCATAGACGCTTCCTGCCAAACAGCCACGACCTGCCTCATCGCAACCTGCCTCAACCTTTCCTGTATAATAATGACTTGCTAGCATTTTTCTTTGGAAAGGAATTATGGGAAATTTTTATTCGGCACGACGCATCCACAGATTCAGTTGGAAGATGGCTGGGAGGAGGATGAGCAGCGAGAAACCCAGTGCCATATAGACGTGTAACTCAGAGCCCTTGAAGAGGTCAATGAGTTTCATGTCTGGGTCTGGATAGAGCGCATACATCACGAAAGCAGCGCTGTTGTTCGCCCAGTGATAGGCCACGCCAGGCAGAATAGAACCTGTGCGCCAGTACATCCAACCTAACAGCAGTCCGATAAGGAATGCGTGCGGCATCTGGACAGGATTCATGTGGATGAGGGCAAACATCAGGGCAGAGATGGTGATAGCCGCCCATACTGACAGCTTCTCTGACTTCAGCAGTTCTTTCAAGATGGCCCCACGCATCACAATCTCTTCGCTCAGCGGTGCCAGCAGACCAATCACCAGATAACCCCATGGTGTTCCCAGAATGGTGTCAAACTCCTGTTCGACAAAATTGGGCAACTCGGGTATTTGTTCCTGTATCCACATGGAAGGGATGAGTGCTCCCATTGAGGCCACGACACTCCAGGTAAGTACTGTCCAGGGACGTGTGCGCAACCACTTGGGTGACACCTCTGCATAGCGTGTCCAGAGGAAGAGGACAATGGTGATAACACCCACCACGCCAGTTGTCGTGATGAGCATAGCCGCTGTCTTGTCACCATTGCCGGTAATCACGTTCCACAGGGCGGTAATAATGCCTCCACCAACAATTTGGAGACCAATAAAGATGAGTAGATAACTAAGTGCTTTCTTCATGCTAATATCCTTTCTGCCTCAATGGCGTCTTGTCGTAATTGTGATTTCAATGCTTCTATGCTGTCAAAGCGCTGTTCACCACGTAGTCGTTCGATGAGTGCCACCTGCAGCTGTTGTCCGTAGAGGTTCTCTTTCAGTCTGAACACGTTGACTTCCAGGGTCTGGTGCTGTCCGTCGAAGGTGGGGCGCATGCCAATATTCATCATGCCGTGCTTCCACTCTACGCTGTTCTCCAGCCTGATCTTTACCGCATAGACACCTGCGGCAGGAATCAGCTGACACTTGTCAACGAGTACCAGATTGGCGGTGGGATAGCCCAGTTTCGTGCCGATATGCTCGCCGTGTTCGACACATCCTAATATCGTATAGGGGTTCCCCAGCAGTTCGTTGGCTTTGTGGATGTCGCCATCGGCTATCAACTTGCGGATTAATGAGGAACTGACTATATCCCCCCTCTCTTTGGAGGGGGCTGGGGGGAGGCTCTTCACTTCAATCCCCAACTCCTTGCCATAGCGAACGTAGTCCTCAAAACCTTCTGTGCGGTTGTGGCCAAAGCGGTTGTCGTAACCTGTCAGCAACACCTTTACATTCAGTCTGTCGCGCAACTCCTGTTCCATAAACTCACGGGCAGTCATCTGCTTCAAGGCCTCGTTGAACGTCAGCACCTCAATACGGTCAATGCCCGTCTTTGTCAGCAACAGGCGTTTCTGATCGAGGGGCGTCAGCGTCTGTGGACCGCTCTTGTCGAAGGTGATGGCCATCGACTGCAGACCACGCTGACGAGCCTCGTCGGCAACGTGCTGCAAGACGAACTGGTGACCACGATGCACCCCGTCGAACATGCCTATGGTGGCTACATATCCTTCCATCTCACTATTCATTATTCGTTATTCACTATTCTCTAGCGAAGCGCCTCTTTAGGAATCTGTAAATTTCACCAACCCATAATACGAGTGAGGTGCCTGCAATAATCATCGCCCACATCTGCCACGACAGCGGAACGGTGCGGAACATCTTGCCACCAAAGGTGACGATTATCCATTGGCCGACCAGTACAACAAGCAGTACGAAGAGAAAACCCTCGCAGGCCCACAGACGGCGGAATGCTGAGTGACAGCTACCCAACATGCGGGCATTGAAGAGGTTCCACCATTGTAGCATCACGAAGATGGTGAAGAAAACGGTGAGTTTCTTATCATCTATTCCCGCTCCTTGTTCAAAGTACCATAACAGGGCAAAGGTGGCAAGGAAAAACAGTCCGCCAGTGGTGAGGATACCACGTATCATGGATTTAGTGATGATGAACGCATCGCTGCTACGAGGCTTCTCCTCCATCACCTCGCGAGAGGGTGGCAGTGAGGCCAGTGCCATTGCTGCCAGCGTGTCCATGATGAGGTTTACCCATAGTATCTGCGTGATGGTCAGCGGCATCTCCGTACCGATGAAACCACCAAAGAGTGCCAGCAACAGGGCGGCTACGTTGACGATGAGCTGGAAGAAGATAAAGCGCTGGATGTTCTTATACAGCGAACGACCCCACATCACAGCGTGTACGATGCTGTTGAACGAGTCGTCAATCAGCGTGATGTCGCTGGCTTGCTTGGCTACACTGGTACCTGAGCCCAACGAGAGTCCCACATGGGCACGGTTCAAGGCGGGAGCATCGTTGGTACCATCGCCAGTCACAGCAACCACCTCGCCCTGTTGTTGCAACAGACTGACCAGACGTTGCTTGTCGGTAGGACGGGCACGCGACATCACTTTCAGATCCTTGATGCGTTCTAGCGCCTCTTCATCACTAAGTGCAGCAAACTCCGCACCCGTGATACAATTTTCCCGACTGGGGTCAAGCCCACACTGACGGGCTATCTCCATAGCAGTGGCTACAGTATCGCCTGTGACAATCTTAACATCGATGCCAGCCTTGTAACACTGGCGGATGGCACCAGGAACCTCCTTGCGCAACGGGTCGCTGATAGCCACAATGGCCAGCAATTGGTCGTTCTGTGCCACAGCCAGCGTACGCATGGCGTGCTGTTGCCACTCCAGCAGTTGCTTCTCCAGGCTCTGGCGCTCGTCAGCACTAAGCTGGCAACGAGCCATAATCACCTCAGGAGCCCCCTTTATATATACTACGTCGCCAACAGTGGTCGACATATATTTCCGTTCCGTCGAGAAAGGTTCGCGGGCCGTAATGGGGTTGGTTTCACGCAGCTGTTGGTAGTCCACACCTTGCTCCGTCAACCATCTCAGCAATGCCTGTTCCGTAGGGTTGCCCACCTCGTGTGTCGCTGTGGTGTTTAGCGCAATGGCTTTGTAGAGGTCATGATGAGCCTCTCCCTTTTGGGGGAGGTTGGAGGAGGCTGCCACTGTCATTTTGTTCTCCGTCAGTGTTCCCGTCTTGTCCGTACAGATAACGGTGACGGCACCCATGGTCTCTGAGGCCTGTAGCTTACGCACCAGATTGTTTGATTTCAACATCCTGCGCATGTTAAGTGCCAATGCCAGTGTGACAGCCATCGGCAAGCCCTCGGGGACTGCCATCACGATTAGAGTGACAGCCATCATGAAGTAGCGCAATACAACTTCCACCATAGCCAGATAGTCGGTAGTGTGCCACAAATCGTTGGTCAGCAGGTCGTGGATGAGGAAGGCAAAGAAGGCGGCTATAGACATTCCGGCGCCTACCTTGCTAATCAACTTGGCCAGGCGGTCCAGCTGGATATTCAGCGGGGTCTTCACACCTGTCAGTTCGGTAGCCTGACGTGCCACATGACCTATCTCCGTCTCATCGCCAACGGCAGAGACCACATAGCGTCCTGTGCCCCCCATCACCATCGATGAGCGCAACAGCATATCCTTCGGATAAGCCTCGCCTGAGTCCCCCCTCTTTTTGGAGGGGGATAGGGGGAGGCTCTCTTTATTTGTCATCGGTTCTCCCGTCAGACTTGATTCGTCAACCTGCAGGTCGGTAGCCTCAAAGAGATGTCCGTCGGCAGGCACCTCGTCACCTGTCTCCACGATGACTACATCGCCTACGACCACTTCTCTGCGTGGTATCTCGATGATTTTTCCTTCACGCACCACCTTCACGGGCTGTTCCTCGCCCAACTGGGTAAGCACGTCAAACTTGCGGGCTGCATCGCGCTCAAAGATGAATCCGACAGTTGTTGCCAGGAAAATGGCAAAGATGATACCTATTGTCTCTATAAAATCCTGCTTGACGAAGGCCAGTACCAGCGAGACGACAGCGGCAACCAACAGGATGCGAATCATCGGGTCTTGATACTTCTCCAGATACAGAGCCCACATCGACTGTCTCTTAGGTGGTGTCAACACGTTCTCACCATGTTCAAGACGGCTCTGCTCGACCTCTATCGTTGTTAATCCTTGTCTTCTTATATCCATAATTGGGTGCAAAGGTACGAAGTTTTTTGCAAAATAATTTGGTTATTTCCATAAATCTTCGTAATTTTGCACCCGCTTAACAAAATAGCACCGGACTTGTAGCTCAGTTGGTTAGAGCAACAGACTCATAATCTGGAGGTCCCAGGTTCAAGCCCTGGCTGGTCCACACTGACAATCAGGGAGTTACACAAATCGCGTAACTCCTTTTTTCATGTCTGCGTAAACAATGCGTAAACAAACTGTTTCAGTTCCCGCTTTTGTGTCATAGATAGTCACGAACACTTATTCCATCCTTTTAGTTCCATTTTTGCCCGCTTGTTCCGTTTTTAATCTATTCAGTCGCACAATTACCAGTTCTTCATACGCCTGTTTCTGGTCTTCGCTGAGGAAGGAATCTTTTATAAGCTGTTGCCATTTGGGAAACACCTTATGAAGCCCTGCAACGAGACGCTGTACAACATTTTCTTCCAGTCCCATTGTCTTTGCGGCATTCAGGAAGTCTGCCAAACGAAGTTTTGTTTTCTTTCCCGCAAGAGTAAGTGCCAATTCCTCCTTGTCCTTCGGATTGGCAATGGCAACATTCAGCAGGTCATAAGCTGGCGTCAGTTGATAGTCCTCTGCAGGTCGGTAAAGCGAGAAGTTTTTCAGGTGCATGTCGTTATTGCCAGTGACAAAACAGAAGAGCAGCAACTGCATGTAATTCGTGAGGTCGAGTTTTGGCGTGTTGCTGTACTGCAAGATTGTCTTTGCTATCTGCTCATGCGATCCCTTGTACTTATATTCCGTAGGGTGCAGCGTGAGTTGGCACATATCCTCCATGTCTATCTTCTCGCCATTCTCGGTGCGGTCAATACGCTTTGTGATGTACCCCAGTTTTCCGTCGGCCAAACGGATAAGACTATGAGGCACCACACTAATCTTTGCTGCTTCTGCAAGGTGCATCGTTAAGTCCTCATTTTCGGGCAACTGCTCATAATTCTCCGTTTGTGGCTTGAAAATATAATCTCCCCAAAGTCCTACTATGGTCAGTCGGCTACAACCATCGTGTTTGTCGAGGTTCAGAGACAGTTTGGGCTGCACACCTGTCAGAGATGTCTGGGCACGGATCACTTGCTCAGCTAATTGGTCGAGCTCTTCATGTTTGTACTCCAGCAAGGGCACGTCTTTTGTTCCGAAGAACTTCCGTACACATCCTGGATGAAAGTCTTTCTGCCCCTCTTCCAATTCTTTGTAGCAATACAGACATTTACACATGGTCGCCTCCTTCCTTGTTGATGGGTACAACACTGACAGCACCTATACAATCCTTACAGCATAACAGTAATAGTGACATACGGTCAAGAATGCTGATGTCAGTATTGCGAAGTGCCACATCAAGTAGCCATCCTTCTGGTATCAACCCGTCAAAGAACGGAAATAGTATAGGACTTACGAATGCCTCCGTTTGCAATGGGAGCGTCAGACTTACAGGTTGTGCTTCTTTACGTGAGAGATACGATGCATCATAGCAGAAGCGGTATTCGCCACCATCTTCCGTCAGAACACCTGCAAGGACTCCTTTTCGATATATCTGTGCTTGTCTCATTGCCTTTTGGTTGCTGTAAGTTCGTAGTTAAACAAATCGAGTAACTGGTTGACCTTATCCATTCTTAACGTCGGCTTCCCCTGTTCCAGATTGCGTACAAAGCACAAGCCTACACCAGACTTCATGGCGAGGTCTTCTTGCGTAAGGCCATATTCCTTGCGCAAAGCCTTTACCACCATCGATAACTTTGTCTTTTCCATACAAATTATATTATTTCGAATGCAAAAATACAATAATATTTGGAAACTACATGCTTTCTAATATAAAATATTCTATTTTTAACATTTTTATATGCTTCCTACTATAATTTTAATGCAAATAATATAACAGGAACCTGGTCCCTGTCATAATTTTTTTTGAACACGAATCTCACGAAGGTTTAGCTCGACGGCCGAAGGGAAAGTCAATCACACGAATCTCTCCGCGCTTTATATCCGCTGTTTTATAGAAGAAAAACATTAAAAACCTTTTCTCTCGCAGATCACACAGATAACGCAGATTGTCTTATTAACAAATAACTTAAAAACGGGCTGCGCCTATCTGCGAGATCCGCGCAATCTGCGAGAAATAATTACTCCTGCGAGAAAACATTCCCTCTGCGCTCTTTTGGGAAAGAAATTACCATTAATTATCCAAAAATTTAAGACAGGCAGCCATAGTGGTCATTGATTATTCCGTTTCCATGGTGTTAGGCGTGGGATGTATCGAGGCACGTTCTTGCAATACGTGTCATACTCCTTTCCGAAGCGTGCACGCAGCCCCGGCTCCTCCGACAAAGGGAAATAAATCATGTTGATAACAAGAAATAGAACAGCCCAGATGCCGATAGCATAAGAGTCCAGCAAGCACGCTTCGCCAGTTAAAATCAGGAAGATTCCAGTAA
>Ga0310697_10003936_pt1 | contig 14837 bp, 16 predicted proteins | sample 172DNAGHGlowgp2_FD_203883 | JGI IMG/M metagenome (GOLD analysis project Ga0310697, IMG submission 203883) | Sheep rumen microbial communities from Palmerston North, Manawatu-Wanganui, New Zealand - 1728 DNA GHGlow gp2 (v2) (version 2) | ecosystem: Host-associated > Mammals > Digestive system >...
GATGGTTCCCGTGTGGTTTTTCACGGGCACGTTCTATTATGCACCGGAGTACGTAGAGTACGGCATCACGCAGCGGCGCTTCGACATGATGAATCCGCTTCTGATCATCAACGCGATCGACGGCAGCATCATCGATCCATATCAGGGGTATTGAGCGCCTGCGGCGCAGCGATGTATGCCGCTTCGCGGCAAGTGATGCGGCTGCGCCGTGATGTGCGGCTTCGCCGCGTGATGCGTTCCCTGTGGGAACATGCATGTGGATTCTCCGTCGGAGAATCTTTTGATCTTCCCCCCTCATCCGCCTGGCGGCACCTTCCCCACCCCCTTCGGGTGGGGAAGGCTTTTGGTGAGCACTTCCACGCCCCCACCCCCTTCGGGTGGGGAAGGCTTTTGGTGAGCACTTCCACGCCCCCACCCCCTTCGGGTGGGGGAAGGCTTTTGGTGCGCACTCCCACGCCCCCGCCCCCTTCGGGTGGAAGAAGACTTTTGGAGCGGATACAGAGGCTTCCCCCCGGTGGGGAAGCTGTCACCGTCAGGTGACTGATGAGGGGGCATCCATTCCGATTCTCCGCCGGAGAATCCTCCTGAACGTTCCGCGCAAGCGAAACATATCACCGCCCGCAGGGCGATATCACCTGCGCAGCAGATTTCACCCGTGAAGCGGATATCACCCGATCAGCGGAGTTTACTCCGCCGATCGGATCAAAAGCACCGGTGTGCCCTCGCGGATCGGTTCCGAAAGCGTCGGATTGCAGGCGCGGACGCGCGCGGTCGGGACGCCGAAGCGCTTGCCGATCGAGAACAGCGTTTCGTCCGGATCGGCAAACCACACGAGCATGCCGCAGTCCGTTTCGCACGGAACGCCGGGCTGCAGCTCCGGTACGTGGTCGAACGCGATCTCGCGGTACCACTCCGTTTCGACCGAGACCGAAACGGTCAGCGACACGGTACGTCCGCCGCCGGAAAGATTCGCGTCGAACGCGCGCACGCGCACGATCGGCAGGGTCCCCCGCGCCTCGGTATCGAACGACATCGGCAGCTCATAGGTGAAGCTCTGCTTCATGCCGTCGTCGTCGCGGTAGACGACCGTGACCGCCAGCACGCCCTCGATGAGCCCCCTGCCATTTTCGACCGCAACGCGCGTGACCGCCGGGCGCATCGCCGCGTACAGCGGCAGATACGCGTCCTTCATATGCGAAGGGACCGGTACGGTCTCGTTGAGCTGCACGGTCTGGCTCCACGCGCCCTCGTAGTTCTCCGCCCGCGCGCGGCGGATCTCGCAGGAAAAATCGCTCGCCGCGTCGTACGCGTCGGTCAGGATCCGCTGCGTTTCCGAGGTACAGCCGTACACGCCGATCGACAGCGCCGCGTCGACCGTCGCAGCCCCCTCCTCCTCGACCGTGACCGAAAGCGAGGTCAGCGTCGCGGCGGCGAACGCGTTCTCCCCCGGCTCGCAGGCGATCACGTCGGAGAACGGGATCGTGTACTGTTCTCTTTTGATCCCGCCGTCCGCCGCGCCGTACAGCACGCAGAGCCGAAGCTCACCCTGCGGGAGCATGCCGTCCGTGCTTTTCACAAGCCCGTTGACGAGCGGCGTCGCGTTGGCTTCGATCACGGTCATGCCGCGCGGCGCTTCGATCTCCTCGTTCATGCGGAGGCTGTGCGCGCCGAGCAGGGTCCGCTTTTTGAGCGTCACCGAGGCGGTCTGTATTTCCGCATCCCTTGCGTCGTCCAGTCCCGTGATGCAGGGGATCTGCACCGGCGCGAAGACCGCCGCCCGCAGCTCCACCGTCGCCTGCAAGCGCAGTCCGCCGTCCTCGCGCTTTACGCTGCACGCCGGGATCCCGGCGGAAACGCGCGCGTTCATGTCGGGCGTGACGCCCTCCATGCGGATCGTGTGCGAAAACTGCGCCGCCGCCTCGAACGCGTACGGCAGCCGGTCCGCGCTTTCCACCGTGGGCTTCAGGGTCATCGTGCCGGTCACGACGATCGCGCCGTCGCGGCAGCTGATCTCGTCGACCGCCGCCTCGCATTCCGCGGAAAGCACGCGCTCGAGCGTCTTGCCGCGCGGGAGCGGGATCGCGCTCTCCATCTGCGCCTGCGCCGCAGTTTCCCCGAACAGCGTTTCCGTCATCAGCGTCGTTTTTCGTATTTCCATGTCGAACACTCCTTTTTGATCTTCTCTGCAAAAGATATGCGCAAAGCTGTGAAAACTTGCGCATTCTATTGCGTTTTTCCCGATTGCGGGATATAATGATATATGAAAAAGTCTGCGGGGAGGCGGAACCATGGCGAACAAGCTGCGCTATACGCTGATGCTGCGCGTGTACGGCGAGGAAAAGATCTTCGGTCCGGGCATTGCGGAGCTATTGGAGCGCGTGGACGAAACGCACTCGCTCCGGAAGGCGACGACGGACATGGGCATGGCGTACTCGAAGGCGTGGCGTATCGTCAAGACCGCCGAGAACGCGCTGGGCTTTCCGCTGCTCGACTCCGCCGTCGGCGGCAAGGGCGGCGGCGGCGCGTATCTCACCGAGCGCGGCAGGCGGTTTCTGACCGCGTACCGGAAGTTCGAATCGGTGGTGCACGCCTATGCGGACGAAATGTTTGAAGAAATGTTCGGGGAGGATTCGGAATGAAATTCTTTAAGGTGCACGGGCTCGGAAACGACTTTGTGCTGTTCGACGGCAGAGACGCGGAGGGCGTCGACTGGAACGCGCTGACGAAGAAGGTCTGCGACCGCCACACCGGCGTCGGCGCGGACGGCACGCTGATCCTGCTGCGCTCCGCGATCGCGGACGTGCGCATGCGCATCATCAACGCGGACGGCAGCGAAGCCGAGATGTGCGGCAACGGCATCCGCGCGTTTGCGCGCTACTGCTTTGAAAACGGCGTCGTGCGCGGCACGCAGTTTTCCGTCGAGACCGGCGCGGGCGTGATGAAGCCGCGCATCATCCTGAAAAACGGGCGCGTGGACGGCGTGCGCGTCGATATGGGCGAGCCGCTCCTGGAGGCGGCGGACGTTCCCGTCAAGGTCGACGGACGCGCGATCGACCTGCTCCTTTCCGTGCAGGACCGTTCGTTCTCCTTCTCCGCGGTCCGCGTCGGCGTGCCGCATACGATCGTATTCGTCGATCCGCTGAACGAGGACGACGTGCCGAAGTACGGTCCGCTGATCGAGCACGACCCGCTGTTCCCCGAGCGCACGAACGTCGATTTCGTCGAGGTGCTGAAGGAGGACCGCATCAAAATGCGCACCTGGGAGCGCGGCTGCGGCTGCACGCTCGCCTGCGGCACCGGCGCCTGCTCGGCGGCGGTCGCCTGTGCGCTTTCCGGCAAGACCGGACGCACCGTTGCGGTCGAAATCGAGCTCGGCACGCTGCTCATCGAATGGTCGGAGGCGGACAATCACGTCTACATGACCGGACCCGCCGAGATCGTGTTCTCCGGCGTCTGGAATCTCTGAAACGAAGCATCCGCACGTCTGTGCGGATTTTTTGCAACCGAACGGCGTCGTTCGCGGTTTTATTTACAAAAAGGAACCCGCATCGTTCCTTTCTGCATTGTCGATCAATTGAAAACATAAAAGGAGAACTGCCATGAAAAAGATCATCCCGATCGCACTTGTGATCCTGCTGCTCTGCGCGGTCTTCGGCTGCGCAACCAAATCTGCCGACAGCTATTACGCGAACACAGCTCCGCAGTACGCCGAAGCCGCATACGAGCCGGAGATGCCGATGGAAGCCGCAGAAGACGAAGCTGCGTACGGCTACCGTGAAGAATCCAAAACAATGTCGGGACAGGCGCCGGCGCTCAGTAACCGAAAGATCATCCGCAACGCCGATCTGACCGTGGAGACGCTTGCATTCGATACGTTCGTCGATCAGCTTGCCGCGTCGGTCGGCTCGTTCGGCGGGTACGTGGAATCGAGCAGCGTCGGCAACCGCGGCTACCGGAACGGACAGCAGCTCCGCTACGCGCGCTACACGATCCGCATTCCGGCGGAACAGCTCGACACGTTCCTGAACACGGTCTCCGATCTCGGCAACGTCACCGCCCTGAACACGGGACTTCGTGACGTCACGACGAACTACGTGGATTCCGAAAAGCATCTGGAATCCCTGCGCATCGAACAGCAGGCGCTGATGGAGATCCTCGCAAAGGCGACGACCGTCGAGGACATCATCACCGTGCAGGACCGTCTGACCTACGTGCGCTATGAGATCGAATCGTACGAAGCGATCCTCAGAACCTACGACGATCAGATCGCGCTGTCCTCCGTCAACCTCACCGTCAACGAGGTCGAAAAGGAAACGCCGGTCGAGAAGGAAACCTTCGGGCAGGAGGTCTCCCGCCGGTTCAAGGAGAGCCTTTCGGACATCGGCGACAGCTGCAAGAACTGCGCCGCGGGATTTTTGGGCAACTCCCCGATGATCATCGTGACGCTGCTGATTCTCGGTCTGATCGCGCTGGTCGTCATTCTCATCATCAAGGGCGTCAGGAAGCATTACGCAAAGAAGCGCGCAAAGGCGCAGAAGCCCGCCGCCCCCGCGCCCGCGGAAAAGCCGAACGGCGAAAACAAGTGATCCTCTCCCCTCATCCTCTCAATAAAGAAGCGGCCCTGTTTTCGGGGTCGCTTCGCTGTTATTCCGGGTTACGCGCGGAAGATGCGCAAAAAGAGGCAGTACGCCGCTAAAACTCCGAAGGCGAGACCTAAAAGAGGCCCGATGATCGCCGAGGGCAGACCGCGCTTTTCGGGGCTCTGGATGCGGGCGAGGATCCCCGCAAAGCCGAAGCAGCAGGCAAGCGGCGCCGTGAAGAACGCCGCGGCGGCGGAGCAGTACAGGAAGCGCAGATCGAAGCTTAAGAGCTTGCACAGCAGCGTCAGCATGCCGAATACGAACGTCGCGGCGCCGAACAGAAGCGCAGCGGCGCTGCGCCTGCAGGTCCTGCGTTCCGGCTCCGGCGCCGGGCTTTCCGGCTGCTCCGGGATCTCAAACGTCGTGCCGCAGTAAGGGCAGGTCCGGATCGACGCATCCGGCAGGGGATGACCGCATTCAGGACAGAACATGGTCGGCTTCCTTTCGCGCCTTGTTGCGCTTTCTCACGAGCATCAGCACGTACCACAGGATGATCAGCACCTGAAAGATCGCGGCGCACAGAAACAGCATGGCGACCTTTTTGATCCCGCCGATCGCGACGAAAGAGACGTAGATCGCGCCGCAGAGCGTCCACACGAGCCCGGACACCGACAGCGCCTGCCAGAGGAGATTGCTCCACATGTGGCTGAACACGACGAGCAGGATCATGCTGACCGGCACGGCGTAGACGAACGCGAGCCAGCGCACGTCGACCTTCGCAAGATAGCAGACGAAGAAGCCGATCGCGGCGACGAAGAACACGAGCCCGATCGAGATCAGCGTGATGATGATGTGGCGGCTTTTCTGCTCTGCCTGCGAACGGACCAGCGGTCCCTCGCGCAAAAACGAATCGAGCGGCACGTCATAGAGATCGGCAAGCTTGCACAGCACCAGAAGGTCCGGCATGCCGTCTCCCCGCTCCCATTTCGAGATGGATTTATCCGAGTAATTCAGCTTCTCGGCAAGCTCCGCCTGCGTCAGCCCCGCGCGTTTCCGGTACGCGACGAGCTTTTCCGCAAGTACGGTGCGGATCCTGTTTTCTTCCATATCAACCTCAAAACGCCCTGTTTATCGGGATTCTACCCACAGTAGAGCCGTTATTCTTCATCTCTACCGGGCTGTCTTCGGACGATAGACGCCCGCTCCGATCGAATAGGGTGCAATTTCAATAAGATGCGTCTATTATAATGGCAGATCGATTTTATTGCAAGAGCGAATTGCGTCAAACGGAGGTCACAAATGCAAAAAAACCGTGTCATTTCGATTTTCGGCGACTCGATCCTGAAGGGCGTCCGCCTGCTTACGGGCACGACGCGCTACGGCACGACGGACGACATCGGGCTCGAATCCATCGCAAGAAGCCACGACTGGATCCTCGACAACCGCTCCCGCTTCGGCTGCACGATACAAAAGGGCGAGCTTCTTCTGAACCGCCAGCTTGAGAAAGGCGAAGCGCCCGCGGCGGTGCTTCTGGAGTACGGCGGAAACGACGCCGACTTCCGCTGGGCGGAGGTCTCCGGACGCCCGTACGACGAGCACGAGCCGAACACGCCGCTGCCGGTCTTTGTCGAGACGCTCCGGCGCATGATCAAAACGCTGCGCAGCCGCGGCGTCAAGCCGGTTCTCACAACGCTGCCGCCGATCTCCTCCGAGCGCTATCTCGACTGGATCACGCGCGACGGGCTCTCGAAGGAAAACATCCTCCTGTGGCTCGGCGACGCGAACGCGATCTACCGCTATCAGGAAAAGTATTCGCTTGCGATCGAACGGCTCGCCGCCGAGACCGGCTGCTTCCTCGTCGATCTTCGGAGCGCGTTTCTGGAAAAGCGCGCCCTGCTCCCCTACCTCTGCGCCGACGGCATCCATCCGAACGACGCGGGACAGCGCCTGATCCACGAGGTCCTGCGCCGCGCGGCGGACCGCATTCCCTCGCTCGTTTAGTTTCTCCCATAACAAAGCGATCCCGTGCTGTCAGGCTGTCGTATCAACAGTCAGATTGCCTGCGGGCAATCGCGCGCATAGTATCATAAAGGTAACATCGGGATAATCTATACAAAGACTTGACAGACTTCGGTTTCATATGGTAAAACAAGCCATACGCATTCACGAAAAGGAGCATACAACATGGTAAGAATTTTTGATATCACCGGCCAGACGGCGATCGTCACAGGCTGTTCCACCGGTCTCGGCGTCCAAATGGCACACGCACTGGCGAATCAGGGCTGCAACATCGTCGCCATCGCAAGACGGTTCGACAAGCTCGAACAGGTTTGCAGGGAGATCGCCGAACAGCACGGCGTCAAGACCCTGCCGATCAAGTGCGACATCACAGACACGGAGCAGGTGGAACAGACGGTCAAAAAGGCGATCGATACCTTCGGCGGTGTTCAGATCCTGGTCAACAACGCGGGCACCGGCGCTGTCGCGCACGCGGAGAACATTACGGACGAGCAGTTCAAGCAGGAGTTCGACATCGACCTGTTCGGCACATTCAAGTTCGCGCGTGCCGTTGCAAATCAGGCGATGATCCCCGCGCATTACGGCCGTATCATCAACATTTCCTCGATGTACGGTCTCGTCGGCAACAAGGTCGCAGGCTCCGCCCCCTATCACGCGGCGAAGGGCGGCGTCGTGAACCTGACCCGCGCGCTCGCGGCGGAGTGGGCGATCTACGGCATCACCGTCAACACCATCTGCCCGGGCTACTTCTACACGCCGCTCACCGAGGAAACGCTGAACTCGCCGTTCTTCCAGCAACACGCGAAGCAGACGATCCCGATGGAGCGCTACGGTCACGCAGGCGAGCTGGACACCAGCATCGTGTTCCTCTGCTCGCCGAACTCCACCTACGTCACGGGCATTGCGCTCCCCGTCGACGGCGGCTATACCTGCATCTGAGTCCATCGAACAATTCATAAATCGATCAAGAGGCTGTTCAAACCGAATCCGGTTTTCGAACAGCCTCTTTGCAATCTGTATATCGCCGCAAACGGACCGTCAGTCCGCGTAGTTGTTGAAATAGTTCTGCACCAGAACGATCGGCGTGCCCTTGTCGCCGCTGCCGCTTGTGAGGTCGCACAGCGAGCCGATGAGATCGGTGAGCCGTCTCGGCGTCGTGCCCTGCGAATCCATCTGCCCCTTGAGGTCCTTTTCCTTTTCACGGATGCGGGCGCGGATCGCCGCGGTGAGCGCCTCGCCGGACAGTGCCTTGAACTCGTTGTCCGCAAGGTACTTGAGCTTCAGCTCGTTCGGAAGCCCATTAAGCCCGTCGGTAAAGCCCGGGGAAACGACCGGGTCCGCAAGCTCCCAGATCTTGCCGACCGGATCCTTGAACGCGCCGTCGCCGTAGACCATCGCCTCGACATGCACGCCCGTGCGCGCCAGGATCTCCTTCTGGATCGCGAACGCGACCTCGCGCGCATTTTTCGGGAACAGCTTGACGCGGTTCTCCGTCGCCTTATTCGAGCCCAGAAGCCCGTAATCCGGCTGGAAGCCGCTGCCGTTCCGGGGTGCGTTCATGATGTCGCACAGCGTCAGAACGCGCGCTGCGCCGGCTTTTTGAAGCCGTCTTGCGGTGCGCTCGCGCTCGTGGATGTTGCTGACGAGCACGCTGTCGGTAAACCGGAGGATCGCCGTCGGATCGTTCGCGAGAATGATCTCCGCCTCGGCGCCCTCCTCCTCGATCAGCGAGCGGTAATACGCGAGGTAGTTCACGCCCGTGAACGGATGGCACGGCTCGCCGAACTGTGCGACGAATTCCGCCTCCGTAAACACGTCTGCGTACGGATTCACGCCCGCGTCAAGCAGCGCGTCCTCGTCGATCAGGTGGTTGCCCTCCTCGTCGGCCGGATAGGACATCTGTAAGACGATCTTCTTTGCCCCGCGCGCAATGCCGCGAAGACAGATCGCAAACCGGTTGCGGCTCATGATCGGGAAGACCACGCCCACCGTATCGCCGAGCTTCTCATGCACGTCCGCGGAAATGTCGTCCACCGTGCAGTAGTTGCCGTCCGCACGCGCCACGACCGCCTCCGTGACCGCGATCACGTCGCGCGTATGCAGGGAAAAGCCTTCCTCCTGCGCAGCCTGCAGCACGGAATCGACGACGATCTTCACGATGTCGTCGCCCTCGCGGATGATCGGCGCCTTGACGCCTCTTGAAATCGTTCCTGCCATAAAAAACATCCTCCCTTTCGAGATGCAAAAAACAAAATATACAATACAAAAATACGGCGTATTTGTCAAGAAAAATCTGTACGCGCGCAAAGAAAAAGAGCGCGTGCGCGCTCATCGCCGGATCGTCAGTTTGCGCCGACCAGCGGAAGGAAATTGGACTCGTTCGAGTTCGTCGCCGCGGCAAGCTCCGCAACCAGCACCTGACGCGCGGTCAGGAACATCTTGCGCTCGCCCGCGGACAGTCCGCGCTCGCGGTCCCGGCGCATCAGGCACTTCACCACGTCCGCCACGACCATGATGTCGCCGCTGCGCAGCTTGTCCAGATTGTCGCGATACCGCTGGTTCCAGTTGTCGCTTTCCGCGGAGCAGTCGTCGCTTCCCAGAAAGGCCACGACCCGTTCGCAGGTTTCCGCATCGGCGAGCGCGCGAAGCCCGACCGCCTCCGCCCGCTTCACCGGCACCATCGCCGTCATGCGTCCGATGGTGAACCGCAGCCGGTAGTACTGCGTCGTTTCATCCAGAATGGTTTGTTCTTCGATCGCCTCCACCACGCCGACGCCGTGCATCGGATAGCAGACGAGATCCCCGACCTGAAACACCGGATTTCCCTCCTTCAACATTCTCTCAAGAATATTATAGCTGAAAAAACGGGCTCCTGTCAAATAAAAAATTTACAATACCACAAGAAAGTTTTTCTGTCAAGCGCTTTTTTCGCATCAAAAAAGCCGGAAGACCCGGCTTGTCGCGTGCAGAGGGCCCGATCCGGCGGATCGTCCCGGTCATTTTTGAGAAACCGCGCGCTGCCGCGCGCATTCTGCCGGTCAAACTGCCTCTCCCGATCCCGGAATCTGCGTCTCTTACGGTCTCGGCAGAAACGTCGCCGGCGGGATCGTCACCGGAGGTTTTGTCACCGGTGCAATCGTCGGGGCAGGCGTATTCGTCGGTGCAGGCGTCGCCGTCGGGGCAGGCGTATTCGTCGGTGCAGGCGTGTTCGTCGGCGCAGGCGTCGCCGTCGGAACAGGCGTGTTCGTCGGCGCAGGCGTCCGCGAGGGCGCAGGCGTAGGCGTCCGCGTCGGCGTCGGTGAAGGCGTCGCCGTCGGAGCAGGCGTCCTCGGTTTACGCGAGGGCGCAGCCGTCAGTGATGCGGTCGGCACGGATGTCAGCGCCGCGGTCGGGGACGCGACCGGCGTCGGCGTTTCCGTCGGTATTTCTGTCGGCTCCGCGGTCGGCGTTTCCATCGGTTCTTCCGTCGGTGATGCGGTCGGCGTTTCCGTCGGTTCTTCCGTCGGTTCCTCCGTCGGTTCAGCCGCAGTCGGCGGCGCATCCGTGGGATCGGGCGGCGGTACCGCGGCGGGATTCGTTTTGCCGCAGGTCGTGCATGCAAGCAGCGCCGCGACGGCGCATAACACGACGGCTGCGATCACCGCAAGGATCGCCAGGAGCAGGATCTTTCTTTTTCTCCGTCTCTCCTCTTTTTCGCGCGCAATGCGTTCCCTTTCCCGCTTCGCCGGGGAAGATGCGCGCGCCGGTCTGTTATGATGCGCTGTATCCGGTTCGTCTTCTTTTGCTGCCGGAGCCTTGCGCAGGGCGGGATGATCGTCCGGGGACAGTCCGGTCGGCATCCCGCACAGTTTGCAGATCTTCTCGTCGGCTGAAATCAATTTGCCGCAATTCGGACAAACCACAGTTTTAAACCTCCTGCCCGTATTCTTTGTCCGTCGCCGGTCTCAGACGCATTCAAATGCGTACCCGGCTTCGGACGCACGGGACATATAGTTCCTTTATTCTACCACAAAAAAATCGTTTGTCCACAGCAAACACCGCGTTTGATCCGTTCTCTGCAGAAAAAAGCGCCGGACAGCCGGCGCAAAAGCACGATCCGGTCAATCCAGCGGATCGTCCCGGTAATTTTTGAGAAACCGCGCGCTGCCGCGCTCGTACAGCCGCGCCGCAAGCCCGTCCGCGATCGGGATCAGGATGCGCTCATGCTCGCACTGCACCGGCGCCACCTCGTGCAGCTTGCCGGTCAGCGAATAGTTCAGGCAGGCGCAGTGGTGACGGCAGCGGTCCGCGATCGCGCAGCCCTCGCAGTCCGGTTCGGGGTCCAGCGACGCGCGGTAGATCGCCCGCTGCTTCTCCCGGTCGATCCCGTTCTCTACGTCGCCCATGCAGTAGTCCGGATCGTCCAGAAACTGATTGCAGGGATAGATCCTGCCGTCCGGCGCGACCGACGGCTGCCGCATGCCGAGCTTGCACTCGATGCACGGACGGTCATTCAGATACGCCGAGATCTTGGACAGGAAATTCAGATACTGCAGCGGACGCTTATCGTCGAAATGCGCTTCCGAAAGGTCCGCAATGCGCGCGTACTGCTCCGCAAGGATCGCCATCGAAGCGTCGTCCCAGCCCGCGTTCGGGCGATAGTCGATCGCCGTATTGATCCGCGAAAAACCGCGCCGATAAAGCCACTCGACCGATTCCGCCATCCGATCGACCGTCGACGGCATCACGGTCTGCATCGCGACCGCGTTCGGCTGATATTTGAGAAGCAGGTCGACGATCGGCTCGAGCCGTTCCAACGTGGGGCTGCCGTCCCGTGTGACGCGCTGAGCGTCCTCAAGAAGTCCGTCGTGCGAGATCGCGATCTCCAGACCATGTTCGTTCGCAAAGCGCAGAAACGGCTCGTCAAGAAGCGTACCGTTGGTCGTCATCTTGAACCGTATCTCCGTGCCGGTCGCCTTCGCCTTTTCACAGGCATAGCGGCAGACGGATTCGACCGTCGCCCGCTCGAGCATCGGCTCGCCGCCGAACAGCGAAAAGCCGTTCTTCTCATGCCCATAGGTAAACGCGAGATCGACGGCTTTTAACGCCGTCTCCTCCGTCATGCGGCGCTTCGAATGCGTTTCGTAACAATAACGGCAGGCCAAATTACAGTCTGCCGTCAGATGAAGTGTAAAATTCATAATCGCTCCTCACGGTTCCGGCGTATCTTCCGGCACAACGATCTTGCCCTGCAGGGCAGGCTCCTCACGACCGTCCGATCCGTCTTCTCCGTCCATGATGATCTCTCCGTTCTCGTCGACCGCCGGCTCGCCCGGCTCCATCAGATTGTCGTCCAGACCGGGGTCGATCGTGGTCTCGCCGTCGAGAACGAGCTCGTCAGTCGGCTCTGGCATCACGTCTCCGCTCAGCAGGACTTCCTGTGTGCAGCCAGCCGTGCCCGCAAGCGCGACCGCCGCCGCAGTTGCGAGGATCGCGCCTTTGATGAATTTCCTCGGGTAGTTCGGACGGTATTCTGTGACTTGTTTCTGTTTCATTGCACGTCTCCCCTTTCGGCCGTTCTGTTTATAAGACAATTCGGCAGGCAAAAGTGTTACATTGTTTTTGAAAAAAGTTTACGGCTCGAGGATCGCGACGTCGCCCATCAGCTCAAGCTCATCCGTCCCGGTCGGCTCCGGCGTCGGTTCCGCAAGCGGCGCGCCGGGCGTCATCAGCGGTTCCTCGACCGGGACCATGCCCTCCGTCTGGACCTCTCCGGGCGGAACGGTCTCCTCGATCCCCGGCTCGTCCATCGGTACAAGACCGGTCGTCTGGACCTCGGCACGGCATCCGGTCACCGCACCGAGCGCCAGAAGCGCCGCGGCGGCGAGCGTCACGCCCTTTTTCATCTTCTTCGGATAGTTCGGCTTGTAGCCGGAGAGTTGTTGCTGTTTCATTGCGGGATCTCCCTTGTTCTCTTTACCTGTAATACCGCGCCGGACCGGAAAAGGTTGCAAAAAGGGGGGAACGAACCGTTCGTCCCCCCGCTTTTTTCAGTTGTTTTCGGTTTCGAGGCTCATGTCCATCAGGCGCTTCAGCACGCGGTGATCGAACATGGAGCTCATCGGCGCACGGTCGTGGATCGTCTTGACCGCCTGCGCGAACATCGGCGCCGCCGAGATCGTGCGGAGCTTGGTGCTCTCGTTCGCCCACGGACATTCGAGCGTGTCGGTGGAGACGAGCCATTCGTAATCGCTCTCCTCGATGCGGTGGATCGCCTTCTGCGTCATGACGTTGTGGGAAAGCGCGCCGTACACGTGCTTTGCACCGTGCTCCTTCAGCGCTCTTGCGACGTCGACGAGCGTGCCGCCCGTGATGGAGAAGTCGTCCACGACGAGGCAGTTCTTGTTTTCGACGTTGCCGATGATGTTCAGAACCTTTGCGTCGCTCTTATGGTCGTAGCGCGTCTTGTCGCCGATCGCGACCGGCACCTGCAGTGCCGTTGCGAAGCTGTGCACGCGCTTTGCGCTGCCCGCGTCCGGAGAGACCACGACGAGCTCGTCGTTCACGATGCCCTGCCGCTTGACATACTCGAGCAGCAACGGACGCGCGGAGAGATGGTCGACCGGCTTCTTGAAGAAGCCCACGACCTGATCCGCATGCAGGTCCATGAACAGCACGCGGTCGACGCCGATCGCCTCGATGCAGTCGGCGCACACGCGGGCGCGGATCGAAACGCGGGGCTCGTCCTTTTTATCGCCCTTGGCGTAGGAGAAATACGGAATGATCGCAGTGACCGAGTTTGCGCTCGAGCGCTTGAACGCGTCGATCCAAAAGAGCAGCTCGGTGAATTCATCGTTCGGCTCGCGGCCGATCGGCTGCACGATATAGACGTCCTTGTCGCGGATGGATTCATTGATGCGGACGAAAATGTTGCCCTCGTCGAACATGATCGTCGTCGCGTCGCCCATCTGCGCGCCGAGATAATCGCACATGCGCTGTGCAAACGGCCTGCCTGTTCTGCCTGCAAAGATCTTGATGATTCCGGATCCCGTATACATTTGTTCCCCTTGCCCCTTTTCATGCATATTTGCTTATAGCAGGTTCAGTATATCACAACCGTATGAAAAGGGCAACCGTTTCGTGACATTTTCCGACGATTTCCGCGCAGGCGGTTTCGGCGTTCACCGATTCCCTGCGTTTCCTCCGCCGAGCGCGGCGCGCATCTTTTCCACCGCCTTCTTCTCGATGCGGGAGACGTAGCTGCGGGAGATGTTCAGCACGTTTGCGACCTCGCGCTGCGCCATCGGCGCGCTGCCGGAAAGTCCGAAGCGCAGGTTCAGCACGACGCGCTCACGCTTTGTAAGCACCTTTCGCATCGTGTCCGTGATGATCGCCGCGTCCAGACGGCTCTGCACCTGCTCGAAGATCGTGTCCGCCTCGGTGCAGACGAGATCGGCGAGCCGGAGCTCGTTCCCCTCCTTGTCGGCGCCGACCGGCTCCTCGATCGAAACGGTCTCGACCAGCTTGCGCTCGCGCCGAAGGCTCATCAGGATCTCGTTTTCGATGCAGCGCGCGGCGTACGCGGACAGCGTACCCTTGGATTCCGAGAACGTCGACACCGCCTTGATGAGCCCGATCGTGCCGATGCTGATCAGGTCCTCGCGGTCGCGCTCCGCCTTCTGGTACTTCTTCGCGATATGCGCGCAGAGCCGCAGGTTGTGCACGATCAGCGTTTCCCGCGCTTCCTCGGAGCCTGCGATCAGGCGTTCGACCCAATGCTTTTCCTCCTCGGGGCTCAGCGGCTTCGGAAACGAACCGTTCGACCCGATCGCGCCGATGAATGCAATCGACTGCATGAGCAGCCAGAATAAAGAAAACATACCCTTTCCTCCCTAAGGGAAGGGTATGTCGGAATGTGACGAATCAGAACGGAGGTTTTGCGCCTGCGGCAATACGCGCCTGCGGCGCGGTGATATCCGCTTTGCGGATGATATACGCCTTCGGCGTGTGATATATCCCTGCGGGATATACTGTATCTCAGATACATCTGTTTCATCTGTACGGAATCTGTGTAATCTATATCTATGTAATTATATTGATGTAATTGGGGGTGTTAAGAAACGCAACACGTATTCTTAACACCCTCTTTATGAATTCTCGCTTCGCTCCGTGAATTGTCCTTTGGACATGAATTGCGCCTTGCGGCGCATGAATTGACGGCGGAGCCGTCATGAAGGTTGGTTTTCCGTCCGGAAAACC
>Ga0310697_10003940_pt1 | contig 14829 bp, 8 predicted proteins | sample 172DNAGHGlowgp2_FD_203883 | JGI IMG/M metagenome (GOLD analysis project Ga0310697, IMG submission 203883) | Sheep rumen microbial communities from Palmerston North, Manawatu-Wanganui, New Zealand - 1728 DNA GHGlow gp2 (v2) (version 2) | ecosystem: Host-associated > Mammals > Digestive system >...
TGCCCTGCTGGGACCACGACGCAATGAAAAAGCCCGCCATATTGGCGGGCTTTTCGCGTCGTGGCCCTCAGCAGGCCATGATCCATGGCCTCTTTCCATTGAGGGGCGTACCCCTCAAACTCCCTGCGTCGCTTCGCTCCGGATTATGTCGTTTCCTCCCATTCCGCGACGTTGAAGTTCGGGCGGTTATTTCTACGTCGCGTCCCTGTTTTGCCCGGAAACGGGTGTTTTGCTTCCGCGACGCAGAAATTATGGGCGTTTTTTTCGCGTCGCGGCCCTCAGCAGTCCATGATCCATGGCCTCTTTCCATTGAGGGGCGTACCCCTCAAAACCCCTGAGTCGCTTCGCTCCGAATTCTGCCTGAACCTCTGCACCTCGCTACATTTCCCGACAAAAAAGGCCGACGCTTCCTGCGCCGGCCTTTTTGCTGTAAATCCGCAAGTACTACTTCTTCGAGAAAACGTAGTTGCCGCTCTTGGAGAAGGTGACGTTCATGGTATTCCCGGATACGGTACCGGTGATATCCTGTTCCTGGTCATTCAGCAGTTTTCCCTTGGTAGTCATCTTTCCGTTACTGAATGTGTAAGGATACGTGCAAGTGGTTGTCTTTCCGTCGGAAACACGCTTCAGGGTTGCGTCTGTTTTGGTGAAGGAAAAGGTAAGGGTACCCAGCCCCATTTGTTCTCCGGTGGACCAGGTGGTTCCATTGAGGGATGATAATACTGTACCTTCCTGTTTACCAGGGGTATCAGTGCTTCCGGAGGAATTCTCCTTGGTACAGGAAACGCTAGCCAGTGCAAGGCAGAAGGCTGCTAACAGGCAGAAGAGTTTAATGTGTTTCATATTGATGGATTAAGGATTAGCGGATGAATTCTTTCAAGAGTTTATGGAGGAGCTCACTGACATAGGAACTCTCTTCGGGATGGGAGGCGAAGGTCGGGACGTCGCCGTCGCGGAGGATTCTTCATTGTAGTATCCTTTCCCATCATCGCCATAAAGGATGATATAGGGATAAGGCTGGATGAAGGCATACTCCGGGATGGAGGCAAGGTTAAAACTGGAAATCGTGTAACGGGAGGGACCACAGGCTGCTGGAATAATTGTTCGTTTAATCCTTTCTGCTTATTTTTACACATTATGAAACAGTTTTTCCTTACCATTTGTTTATTTTTCGCGGCACTTGTCTGTGCCAATGCGCAGTCTCCCTCCGGCGCACCCCAGCAGGGAAGCGAGCCCAAGGCTCCGGAACTGGAATATGTGGTGCGCCTCCATGTAACACTTGATCCGGCCTTTTCTGTCGGAGATACAGGGAAGGGTACCCGTACTGTCATTCCCATTACCGGAGGTACTTTCGAAGGACCGGGCCTGAAAGGCGAAGTTCTGCCCGGAGGCGCCGACTATCAGATGCAGTGCGATGGCCGTACTGAGATCGAGGCTATCTACTGTATCCGTACAGATGACGGCGTGAGCATCCATGTCCGCAATTGCGGCATCATCAAAATGGGAGGCCCCGGCGGAATGTATTTCCGCTGCGCTCCCAAGTTCGAGGCTCCCATGGACAGCAAGTATGCCTGGATGAACGAAAGCCTCTTCCTCTGCCAGCCCGGCATGGGGCCCGCCGGCGGAATCAACCTTGATGTCTGGAGGGTTAAGTAAAGTTTTTCGCGCCTCAGAGGCCGGTTTTGAGCTTGAAAGGTATTGGTGACGACATATGCAAAGGCTGAATATACGTGCTTTTCTATATAGTTGGCACGTTTTTCCCAAATCATTTCTTAAATTTGCAACTAATTTATCAGTAACTACATAATTGATCATAGTAAATGAAAAGGGGTTTATTCCTGCTGTCATTATCTTTCCTGCTTGCAGTGTCATGCACCGTCAATGAATTCGACACAAAGGTCCCGGCGTCTCTCGGGGATGAAGTTTTCTACGCAAGTCTGGAGTCTTATTCCGAACCGGATACGAAAGTATATTTGGATGAAAATATAAAGATTCTCTGGGATGAGAAAGACCAGATCTCAATCTTTAACTTGACGACCAAGAACCGGCAGTTCGAGTTCGCCGGAAAAACCGGTGAAAACTCGGGGTTCTTCAATCCGGTCGCAACTCCTGACGGCCCGGAGGACCCCTTGGCGTTCATATGCGCTGTCTATCCTTATAATAATACCACGAAAATCAACAAGGAGGGCGTTATGACGCTGGACCTTCCTTCACAACAAACTTACAGAGAAGGTTCTTTCGGTCCCGGCGCCAATACGATGGTTTCCGCTACGGAAGACCGTCTGCTGAAGTTCAAGAATGTGGGCGGTTATCTTGTGCTGAAGTTCTACGGGGAAGGAGTGTCCGTTTCTTCCATCAAGCTCGAAGGAAACAATGGTGAACTCCTTTCCGGCAAGGCGACCTTTACTCCTGCGTTGGGAGAGCTTCCGAAGATTACTATGGACAAGGCCGCAGGGACTTCAATCACGCTTAATTGTGAAACTCCTGTCAAGCTTGGAGCGACAAAGGAGGAAGCTGTCCAGTTCTGGATGGTAGTACCTCCCACTGTTTTCACGAAGGGCTTCAAGCTGACGGTGACCGACCCGGACGGAAATGAGTTTATCAAGGAGACTTCGTCCAATCTGTCTATCGCCAGGAACGGGGTGCTCCGGATTGCGCCGATCCGGGCGGTTACGGTGCCCATCAAGTACGCCAAGATTTCCTCGCTCTCCGTCGGAAGTACCTACCTTATTGTAGATGCAAGCGATACCAGATTGCTCAAGGGAGACACGGACGGCTCGTACCAAAGCATTTCACCCGATAACGGCGTCATCACCGACACCGACGGTTCCTTCGCCAAGTACGAGTTCACGGTCGAGAACGATGGTGACAATTATTACCTGAAGTACAACGACGGCAAGTATCTTGTTTGCGACTACCGGAACGACGGTGCATCAGGGTTTGCCTATGTCGACACTCCTGCGGATGTCATTTATCCGTACGTACTGTCCACAGGAGCCAACAGCGCGTTCTTCTTCAGCACGACCCAGGTGAACGATACTGGCAAAAAGGACCAGGTTCTGTATTACAAGGCCCCTCCGGGAGACAACACCGACATCTTCAAGATCGGCGGCAGCGGAAGAACTATCGGCGTGCACCTCTACTTGAAGAACGGTGTCCCCGAGGCCGTCAAGCAGGATCGTGGTCTCAGCTTCAATCCGGCGAGCGTAACCTGCACCATGGGAGACATTCCGGAAAAACCGGTCCTTGAAGGAATCTACACATCCGTGACGTATTCTTCCAGCGATGAAAGCATAGCCAAGGTCGATGCAAACGGCAAGGTAACCCTTGTCACGACGGGTACCGTGACCATCACTGCCACGGCGGAGGAGGACGACGAGTACAATGCAGGGACTGCCTCGTACACCCTGATAATCAAAAGGGCTTTGACTCCCGGCACGTATATCCGGGTCACCTCCCTTGACGAAATCAAATTGGGTGGCGAATATGTCATCGCTTATGAGAGCGGAACGACCATGAAGGCCTTCAAGCCGATCTTGAATGGCAGCAAGAATGCTTTCATGACTACCGGCAACGCTGTTGACGTCCACATCGTCGATGACGGGATCGAGGCGTCCGAGGCGGATGACTGCCGGTTCACGCTCGCGAACCAGGATGGAGCGAACAAGAAGTTCTCTCTGGTAGTTCCGGAAGCGGACGGTTCAACCGACTATTTCCTCATTGTCTATGGCAAAGAGAATTCCACAAGCAGTGAGGCCACGACCGTTTTCTTCGCGTCTCCGACCGCGACGGGATATCGCTCCACTTTCTCGCTGTCATCCGACGGGAAATTGACCCTAGCCGGCAACAGCAGCCGCAATTTCATATACTCTTCCGGATCTTTCACGGCGGTCGAAAACGGTGTTTCCTCCAACCTGTACCTTTTCGTCCGGTCCGACGGCCCGGTCAAGAAAAACCGTGGTCTAAGCTTCAATCCGACGAGTGTGACCTGTTTCCTGGGAGAGATCCCGGAAAAACCGGTCCTTGACGGATTCTTTACAACCGTGACTTATTCCTCCAGCGACGAAAGTATCGCCAGGGTTGATGCCAACGGAAAAGTGACTCCTGCCAAAACCGGTACCGTGACCATCACGGCTTCTGCGGCGGAGGACGAACAATACCGGGCCGGGTCTGCCACATACACGTTGAAAATCAAGAAGGTATGGACTTCCGACACGTATGAGCGGGTCACTTCCATGAACCAAGTCAACACTGAGGGAGAGTATGTCCTTGTCTATCAGGACGGATCGGTCCAAAAGGTCTTCAAGCCCGTCTTGAATTCCAACAAAGATGCGTACTTGACGTCCGCCGCCAACGCCAGAAATGTCGCCATCTATGATGATGAAATCGAGGCCGCCGAGGTGGATGACTGCCGGATCATGCTCGCCAACCATGAGGGTGCAAAGTATTCCCTGGTGGTTCCGGAAGCGGACGGAACGTCCGACTATTACTTCGTTGTCTATGGCCGGGAGAATCCCAACAACGGAACCATGACCGTATTCTTCGCTTCTCCTACCGCGACAGGATTCCGTTCCACCTTCTCGCTGTCAGCCGATGGGAAACTGACACTGGCCGGCAACAGTGGTTATAACTTCCTTTACAATTCTTCCGGGTATTTCACGGCGGGCAACGGCTCTTCCACGAACTTGTACCTGTTCGTCCGGAACGGCGGTCCGGTCAAGCAGAAGCAGTCCCTGAGTTTCCCGGATGAGACCGTCAACTGGTCCATGGGCGACGGCGGCTATGAGATTGGCGGGAGCTATCATCCGCAGTCGGTCTTTGGCGCCCAGACTACTGTCACCTATACGGCGGAGCCGGAGAGCGTCGCCAAGGTCGAGAACGGCATGATCAAGATCATCGGTGCCGGCACAGCGACGATCACGGCTACGGCCGCGAAATCGGACAAATACTATGCTGCCTCCGCCAGCTATTCCCTGCGCATCCGGAATACGGCGGGAGGCTGGGTGGACCTGGGGTCCTTCAGTCTTGAGAACGCAGCGCTGACAGCATACCTGAATGACGCAGAGAAGTCCTATACGGACACCGATGATGCCACCAATACAGTTATGCCCAAGTACGTTAGCGGAACTTACGCTTCCATAAGCCGGAAAGATTGCCCGGCCCCCGTGCACATTACCTGGGCCGATGCCGCTTCCCGCTCGACGGTCGTTTCCATCTACGAAAATGATTCCCTGGATAACCCTGTCTGGACTCAAAACGCATCGGCTGGGGCGACATCCGCAGATGTGTACAACCTCATTCCTGGACGTACCTTCTACTACACCGTTTCCGAAAACGATACTGTCTGGGAGAAGGGTTATTTCAGCACAACCGGTCGCCGTCGCTTGATGAAGGTCAGCGACACCAAGGGCAAGGCTCGTGCCAATAACTGTCGCGACCTGGGCGGTCTTGAGGTAATTGACAACGGGGTAACGAAGACCCTCCGATACGGGCTCCTATACAGAGGATCCTGCCTGGACGCGACGACGGATACCGAAAAGAACTTCCTTGTCGGTTTCATGAATGTCGGCCTGGATGTCGATCTGAGAGACGGCAATTCCAATAACCCCGGCCAGGGTAATGACGGAAATTCGGTCTGCTACCAGGCGTTCGGGGCCGGTTACAATGTGGCTTACAACAGCCAGAAATTTGCCAGCGGCCGGACAATCGAGGACTTGACTACGCCCGAAAAAGTCAAGAATGTCCTTATGGACATCTTCAATACGCTGAAATCGGACAAGTCAGTCTACTTCCATTGCCATATCGGTGCCGACCGCACCGGCTATATGGCGATGCTCATCGAGGGATTGCTTGGGGTTTCCGAGAAGGACTGCTCCATCGATTATGAACTCACCTCCTTCAGCGATGCCGCCGGATCCAGATATCGTAACGGCGAACCCGTATGGTACACTTTCCGGGATGGGATCAAATACTTGAGAGACCTGCCTGGCACCACTTTCCAGAACAAGATCGAGAACTATCTGGTCAACACGGTCGGAATCAGTCAGGAAGACATCGATGACTTCAAGAGCCGGCTTCTTGAATAGCCCCCAAAGAAGTGGTACTGTTTTTGTTATCAATTAGATTTATTATATTTGAAAGTTAAACCATAAGGCTTTATCCTTGTTTTAGAGATTTGAGTAATAACAGTTATTTTCAAAATATTATGAAAATCGATTCTTTTAACGTTTATGAACGTCCTGTAGCTGAAGAAATTAGCTTAACTGTCGAATGTCCCATTGCCGGGTCGCAGAACCAGAACACAGAGGATCCAGATGATCCGGGTACTGAGATCGGGATTTAGACTACATTTTTCCTTTCAGAGGACACTCTTTTAATATACGCCATGAAAAGAGGATTGTTCCTGCAGTCATTAATTTGCCTGCTGATTGTGTCGTGTACGGTTCAAGAACTGGACACTCCGAGACCGACACTCTCAGGGGACGATGTGTTTTATTCTAGCTTGGAATCCTCTTCCGAGCCGGACACAAAAGTCTATGTAGACGAAAAGATAAAGATACTCTGGGACGCGGAAGACCGGATATCCATCTTTAACAAGACGACCTTGAATCAGCAGTTCATGTTTACGGGAGAGACTGGAGACAATGCCGGTTATTTCCGCAGAGTCTCAGCTGCTTCCGGAACCGGAAGTTCCTTGGGATATATTTGCGCCGTCTATCCCTACCGGAGTTCCACGACCATCAGCAATTCTGGTGTCATGACCCTGACTCTTCCCTCGGAGCAGACCTATAGGGAGGGAACCTTCGGACCCGGTGCCAACACAATGGTTTCCACTACTGATGGTAACACACTGAATTTTAGAAATGTCGGTGGCTATCTTGTCCTCAAGTTCTATGGTGACGATGTAAGCATCGCATCCATTAAGCTGGAAGGCAATAATGGCGAACGTTTGTCCGGGAAAGCGACCCTGAGACCTTCCATCGGTACCGACCCTGCCATCACCATGTCATCGACAGCAGGAACCTCCATTACGCTCAATTGCGATAATCCGGTGAATGTGGGGACGACGAAAGAAACCGCGACGACGTTCTGGATGGTTGTTCCTCCGACGAACTTCTCAAAGGGATTCAAGCTGACGATAACGGATCCGGAAGGCAATGTCTATGTCAAGGAGACCTCCGCGAACCTATCCATCACCCGAAATGGCGTGCTTCGAATCGCTGCCATAGAGGCTCAGCTACCGAACGTACATCAGTCGGAGTATGCCGGCGAGTATCTGACTTTTGAGATTATTGAAGATGGCTCGATCGGTTGGAGGGTGACCTCGACCGATTTCGCCAAGACGATTGAATACAGTGTCAACGGAGGAAGCTGGAGGAAATTGACTCCGACATCGGCTGGTGTTTCTTTCAATGTTTTAAAGGGAGATGTTGTCAGGTTCAGGGGGAATAACGCCCGGTATGCGATAGGACAATTCACATACAACAGTTTCACGAGCACCTGTCAGTTTAACGTGAAGGGTAATATTATGAGCCTTGTCGCGGGAGATAATTTCAAGTCGGCTTCTTTGTCGTCAACATATGTTTTCAGCCGTTTGTTCTACCAGTGTTACGAGCTGGTTTCTGCGGAAAAACTGGTGCTTCCGGGATCTGCCCTGACTGATTATTGCTTTTATGGCTTATTCTATAATTGCACATCCTTGAAAACAGCGCCTGCTCTTCCTTCCGAGTCTTTGGCTGATTGCTGCTATCGAAACATGTTTTTTGGTTGCTCATCATTGGAATCTGCGCCGAAGCTTCCAGCCACAACCTTGGCCAAAGACTGCTATTCCATGATGTTCTGTTTGTGTACATCGCTCAAATCTGCCCCGGAGCTCCCTGCTAAGACTTTGGCCAATTACTGCTATTCCGGAATGTTCAATGGTTGCTCGAGTTTGTCGTCCATTACCTGTCTTGCGACGGACATTTCCGCCACTAATTGCTTACAGAACTGGGTCAGTAATGTGAGCTCGTCAGGATCGTTTACCAAGGACTCCGGTATGAAGTCATGGCCTTCCGGAGCTAGTGGAATACCTATGGGTTGGACGGTCAGGAATCGGTAGTTCCCGCTTGTCTCCATGTTTATTGTCATCTTTGAATGAATAATTGCAACTAATTGATAGTTTATTATGAAAACTCATCTCTTTCCTCTGGCATTGATTTGCCTTTTGACAATATCATGTTCCGTACAGGAACCGGACACGAAGGGCGTCGTCACCCCCGGAGATGACGTCTTTTACGCCACTTTGGAATCGTATGCCGGTCCGGATACAAAGGTGTATGTGGATGAAAAGATAAAGATGCACTGGGACGAAGGTGACTTGATTTCCATGTTCAATAAGACGACCTTGAATCAGGAGTATCGTTTTGAGGGCAAAACTGGGGATTATGCCGGTAATTTCAAGGAGGTACCTAGCGATAGTTTTGGAACAGGGAATCTTTTGGATTATCTGTGTGCGGTCTATCCCTATAGTATTGCTACAAAAATCGGTAACGATGATGTTTTGACTTTAACCCTTCCGGCGGAGCAAGTCTACCAGGAAGGTTCCTTCGGCCCCGGTGCTAATACGATGGTTTCTGTCACGGATGGTAATCCTCTGATGTTCAAGAATGTGGGCGGTTATCTGGTCCTCAAGTTCTACGGCAAGGGCGTATCCATTTCATCCATCACGCTTGAAGGGAATAATGGTGAAAAGCTTTCTGGTAAGGCTACCATGACACCTGTTATCGGTGAGGCTCCCAAGATCACCCTCTCAGACGATAAGGCAACCTCGATCACCCTCACCTGTGATAAACCTGTAGAGTTGGATGAGTCCAAGGAGAATTCCACTCTGTTCTGGATTGTCGTTCCTCCTACGACTTTCTCAAAGGGTTTCAAGCTGACGGTGACGGGATCAGACGGGAAGGAGTTCATCAAGAATACGGACAAGAACCTGTCCATAGTCAGAAACACATTACTCCGAATAGCGCCTATTGAGGTGAAGTTCAACTGATATCCACGGTATCAAGTGTTCGTATTTGATTCTGCCACAAGCGATCATCTTTTTGGATGGTCGCTTTTTTAGTGTTGTATTATTTGGAAAACAATACTATATTTGTATGTGGCATTATTATACATTTACTCTTACCTATTGTTTGCGGCAGTAGCTGCGAATAGTGAATAACATGAACCAAATATAATCAAGACCATGAAAAAAGGATTTGTTCTGCAGTCATTGATTTGCTTGCTGGCGGTTTCGTGTTCCGTCCAGGAGATTGATACGAACGACCCAGTCCTGGCCGAGGACGATGTTTTCTATGCGAGCTTGGCCCCCGAGTCCGAAACGAAAGTCCATGTCGATATAATCGATGAACACGTCAAGACGCTCTGGGACGAGAAAGACCAGATTTCCATCTTCAACAAGAATACCGTAAACCAACAGTATGAGTTTATGGGGGAAACCGGAGACAATGCGGGCTATTTCAAGCGTGTCTCGGAGGAAGCCGTAGCAGCCGGCAATGGGAGTTATGTCTGTGCCGTTTATCCTTTCTCGCAAGCCACGAGTGTGGATGAAGGAGTCCTGACGCTGACGCTCCCAAAGAAACAGACCTACAGGGAAGGCTCCTATGGTCTCGGAGCGAACACTATGGTCTCCACCACAGATGGGAAGAACAACTTATTGAGATTCAAAAATGTGGGTGGCTATCTGGTGCTCAAGTTTTATGGGACGCAAATGGAGAATGGAGAGGAAAAAGCCATTACCATAAAATCCATCAAGCTCGAGGGCCGGAACGGTGAACTCCTGTCCGGAGAAGCGACGATGATACCTGTCATCGGCGAAGTTCCTGAAATCGAGATGGCAGAGACAGCCGGAACGTTCATAACGCTTGACGCCAATAAGGTCAAACTCGGAAAGAAGGCGAACGATGCAACCGAGTTCTGGATGGTGGTTCCTCCGACGGTATTCTCGGAGGGTTTCCTTTTGACCGTGACGGACAAGGATAACAAGGTTTTCACCAAGGAAACGGACCAGAGACTGGTAATCGAAAGAAACGGAGTGCTGCGGATAGCTCCCATTGAGGTCAAACCGGCACTCCCCCTGAACCCTGACAAGGTCATTTATTATACGACTTCAGACAGGAACGTCGTCGTGCCGACCGAAGGTGCCGCCTTCGGAGCGAATGTCGTTTCCAACGATTATGTCGACCTGAAGGGCATCCTGGCCTTTGACGAAAGCGTGACTGAGATCGGTGCCCATGCTTTCGAGGGAAGCGAGACGCTGACCGGCATGACGATCCCGGCAACAGTCACCAGCATTGGGGAATATGCTTTTGCCGGATGCACCAGCCTGGGTGCCCCCAATACGCCTTCTGGCTCGGACATTACGGAGCCCACCAAGGGTCCCAATCGTTCCGGTGAAAGCACCTTTGTCATCCCCGAGGGTGTGACGAGTATCGGAGCGCATGCTTTTGAGAATTGCACCAGCCTGACTTCCATCATCATTCCTGACAGCGTCACCAGCATCGGAGACGGAGCTTTCGAGGGATGCATCAATCTGACGGACATCGACATTCCCGACACAGTGACGGAGATGGGAGAGAATGTTTTCAACGGTTGTACCAGCATCACTTCCGTAACTATCCCCTACGGTGTCACGAGCATTGATGACTATGCTTTTGCGGGATGTTCGAATCTTGTCAGCATCGACATACCCGAAACCGTGACTAGTATAGGAAAGCATGCTTTTGATGATTGCGAGAATCTTGTCAATATCACTATTCCTGCCGGCGTTACTAAGATTGAGGATTTCGCTTTCGCCGCTTGTATGTCTCTCCCTAGTATCAATATCCCCGACGGTGTAAAAAGTATCGGGAAGTCTGCGTTTGAAAGCTGTTTCAAATTGGCAAATGTCACCCTCCCCTCCAGCGTGGAATACATCGACACCTGGGCTTTCGCTTCCTGCCACGAGTTTACGACTTTTACTATTCCTTCTAATGTCACGCGGATAAGCGATGGGCTCTTCGACTCTTGTTATCAACTCAACAACGTCATTATTCACAATGATGTGGAGAGTATCGGGTATGGCGCATTCTACCGGTGTCAGTCTCTTACAAGCATCATCATTCCCAGTAGTGTGACATGTATCGAAGATCAGGTCTTCCATGATTGTACCGGCTTAACCTCCATTACCATTGAAGCAATTAACCCTCCTGTAACCGAATATGGGATGGAGTACACTTTCGTCGACACGAACGATTGCCCTATTTACGTGCCCGCCGGAAGTGTCGATGCATATAGGGAAGCGGATGGCTGGAGTCAGTATGCTTCAAGGATTTATTCTATCGGAACCCAGACGGGCACAATCAACGATCATGCATACGTGGATCTGGGAACCGGTACAAAATGGGCTACGATGAATGTGGGAGCAACCTCCTCTGTTGCTCCAGGAGTTATACTTCCATGGTCAGAAGGTAAGGCCGCAGCTGAGGACTGGGGCGGAAGTTGGCGTTTGCCGACAAGAGAGGAGTTGTCGATCCTGACAGATGAGAGTAAATTCACTTGGACTTTGGACTCCGAGAATAACGGTTTTATTATAACGAGTAAGATTGTGGGATATGTGGACAACAGCATTTTCCTTCCCATCGTAGATGCATATGATCCCGGTAATCCTACCTGGAATATTCCGGGGACGGGGTACTATTGGTCTTCTACGCCTTTTGAAGGCGGAGCCTATTACTATTTAGAGATCGAAGATGCCAACATTCCTGGAATGGGGCAAGGCCATTCTTCACTTTACTTCTCCATCCGCCCCGTTGCTGATTAATTCCATTCGTTTTTTTGTACAAAACGACTAATCTATACTACCATGAAGAAAAGATTATTCCTGCCATCTTTTATATGCCTGCTTGCGGTGTCTTGTACCGTTCAGGAAACAGAGACCTTTGTCACGCCTCAACCCAAAGATATGGTCTTTTATGCGAGTTTGGAGTCTTCTGAACCGGATACGAAAGTCTTTCTGGACAAGAACATCAAGATTTTATGGGACGTAAATGACCAGATATCTATCTTTAATAAGAGTACCTTGAACCAGCAGTTCATGTTCGATGGGGAAGAGACGGCTAATTCCGGTACCTTCCACTGGATCGATAATGGCTATTTCGGTGCGGGAAATGACCTTGATTATATCTGTGCCGTATATCCATACCAGGAATCGACATCGATCAGCAACTCGGGTGTCCTGACACTGACTCTTCCCGAGGAACAGACATACCGTGAAGAGTCCTTCGGTCCTGGTGCAAATACAATGGTTTCCGTTACGGATGACAATCTTTTGAGATTCAAGAATGTGGGTGGCTATCTTGCGCTCAAGTTTTATGGTGAGGACGTTTCCGTTTCATCCGTAAGACTCATCGGTAATAACGGGGAACCCCTGTCCGGAGAAGCGACTGTTGATCTTCCGTTTGACACTGCTCCGGAAATCGAGATGGCCTCGACCGCCGGGAAAACGATTCTCCTCAACTGCGAAGAGCCGGTCGAACTGGGAACGACCAGGGACGATGCGACCATTTTCTGGATGGTAGTCCCTCCGACGGATTTCACGGACGGCTTTACGCTGCTCGTGTCAACCCCTGATGGAGACGTTTTCATTAAGGAAACGCATAAGCCTCTTACCATTGACAGAAACGGCGTTCTGCGGATCGCTCCCATTGAGGTGGAGTTGAACAGTGCGAATCTTAGCATTGACGATGTTTACTCCGCTGATATGGCGAAACTCCCTTCCAAGACGGCTGTCGACAACCGTACCTTTACCGTAACGATGCCTACGCTTGACCGTTCCCATCTCGTTCTCAGTTACGAATTCAGTGGAGAGAGCCTGCTTGCAAACGGACTGGCTGTCGAATCCGGTGAAACGCCCATCGACGTTACCAAGCCGGTCACTTTGACTGTCCGTGATGGTAGTCACGGAAAGAATTATACTCTGACCGCCAAGAATACAGGACTACCTATTGTACGAATCACGACTACCGGTTTTGATCTCGCGCAGCTGGAGAAATATATGAATTCGCTGCAGAATGACGACGGCAAAAATACTACCGATCATCCTTATGGCACAGATTATAGAATTTGGCTTCCGGATGATGATGGTATAGTTACGCTTCCGGATGCTAATGGAAGGCTCTCAGGAAACAAAGTAGAGGGGAGCGTAACTGTCCGCATCGAGGACGCTGAAGGGGGGCCTGGAATGACGATTGACAAGAAAGGTGTCTATGAGGTCGCAACGCAGATAAAGGGACGAGGCAATTACACCTGGAAATGGGACAAGAAGCCCTATGCACTTAAATTAGACAAAAAGAGTAAGGTCCTTGGCATGCCCGCTCACAAGCGGTGGATACTTCTGGCCAACTGGAGAGACCATACTCTTTTGCGCAATGATGCGACGTTCGAGCTTTCCAGACGGGCCGGACTACCTTATACCGTCAAGGGCCAATTCGTAGAGCTGGAGTTCAACGGAGAATACCGAGGCAACTACTACCTCTGCGAGCAGATAAAGATAGATGAGAACCGTGTCAATATCACTCCCCTGGAAGATGATTTCAATGATCTGAGTGGTGGCTATCTCATGGAAATTGACAGCTATTGGGATGAAATCAACAAGTTCAAATCGGAGTACTTCACTTTGAATTACATGTTCAAGGAGCCCGATGAGGACCCTGCCGCCGAGGGTTTCGACTCTCGATTCCAGGACGGTTATACATGGATGGAGAACTATATCAATGAATTCGAGAAGGTCTTGAAGACCAAATCCGCTGTTGTTGAGAGAAAGGAGTATGAGCAGTATCTCGATGTTGGATCCGCGATTAAATTCTTGCTCGTGAATGAGTTGTCCGGAAATAGGGATTTCTTCCAAAACGGTACTCACAGTGGTCCCCACAGCACCTATCTTTATAAAGATAAAGGCGGCAAACTCTTCATGGGTCCGGGGTGGGATTTTGATTACGAAACTTTCATCCCCTATAAATGGTACGATGGACGCGGGTACGCGCGGTCGTATAGTTGGAGAGGTTTTGACAAGACGGGATACTATTATTATTTCTTGCGCGCCAATCAGGACTTTGTGAACGAAGTTAAGTCGATCTGGAATGATAAGAAGAGTTCATTCCTGGGTCTGACCAATTATATCGACACAATGGTTGGTAAAATCAGCCTTTCACAGCAGTTTGATGAAGAGAAGTGGCCTTTCCACAATGAGGAGAACCGGAATGACAATCATGACTATGCAGGGTATTCATATGAAGAAGCCATTGACTTAATGAAAAATAGTTTCACCTCGAAATTCGAGTGGATGGATGGTGAGATTAATAACTTGACGCCAACTAGTCCATCAGGGTACGTTGATAATAGGGGCCGCTGGCATTCTGGCGAATGGCTATTTCAGTAATTCTCTTTGAATAGATGATCTGTTTATCTCAATATGAAAAGCAGGCTATGTTGCCTGCTTTTTTTCTTTGGACATCTTCCTGACAGTTTGTCATCTGTCCTCGGAGGTTTCGATTACGTTCAAGCGCACTTTCGGCGTTTGGCGGCGTTTTTTGCGGCAGATGCGACATTGTAATGTCGCATCTGCCGCGTTTTCGCGCTTCAGTGGCCGAAAGTGCGCTCGATCGATATCGCATCACAAATAAAGCGCCCGCAAAATCATTTGCGGACGCAGACAAACCAATATTAATCCTATTTAATCTACAACAGTTGTTAGATTCTTTGAGATCTCGTATCAATAAGGGAGGTTTCCGTCGACGAAGAGGTAGTCAT
>Ga0310697_10003945_pt1 | contig 14820 bp, 10 predicted proteins | sample 172DNAGHGlowgp2_FD_203883 | JGI IMG/M metagenome (GOLD analysis project Ga0310697, IMG submission 203883) | Sheep rumen microbial communities from Palmerston North, Manawatu-Wanganui, New Zealand - 1728 DNA GHGlow gp2 (v2) (version 2) | ecosystem: Host-associated > Mammals > Digestive system >...
CGCTATTATTGGTGGTACTGGTAGTGGTAAATCAACCATCATTAACTTAATTGAAAGATTTTATGACGCTAGTAAAGGTAACATCCTTTATAAAGGTATTCCTTTAAAAGAATATGATTTAACTTCATTAAGAAGAGATATTGGTTTAGTTAATCAAAAATCATCTTTATTTAAAGGAACAATTAAATCTAATTATTTAATGAGTAATCCTAATGCTAGTGATGAAGATATCGTTAATGCGCTTAAGAACGCTCAAGCATATGAATTCGTTTCTAAATATGATGACTTTATTAATCATGAAGTTAATGAAGGCGCTACAAACTTTTCAGGTGGTCAAAAACAAAGACTGTGTATTGGTAGGGCGTTAGTCCGCCATCCTGAACTATTAATTTTAGATGACGCTACATCAGCATTAGATCTATTAACCGATAAAAGAATTAGAGATTATGTCTCTTCTATCAAAGACATGACTAAAGTAATCGTTTCTCAAAGAGTGGCGACAGTACAAAACGCTGATTACATTTTAGTTCTTGAAGGTGGAAAAGTCGTTGGTCAAGGTAAACATGAAGAATTGCTTAAGACTTGTCCAATTTATCTAGAAATTTATCAAACACAAATTAAGAAGGAGTAATATGACCGTTAAAAAGAGATTATTTAGTTATCTAAAACCATTAAGAGCCTCTTTAATAGTCGCGGTTATTTTTGCTTTGCTATTTGTTATCGCACAAATTTCTCAACCATTCTTATTAGGTAAAGCTCTTGATGCTTCTAAAGACAATAATTCTGAATTATTTAATATTTATGTTTTTATCGCTTTAGGTCTCGCGGTTTTAGGCGTAGTGTCCGCTTATATATTCGAAGTAATCGTCATGAATAGTGCGCAGCGCGCCATTAAAAAAGCCCGCGATGATATTTATCAAAAGATTAATTCTATTGCGCTTAAAGATTTTGATAACAAATATCGTGGTGATTTACTCTTACTAGAAATAAGAGATATGGAAAATTTCTCCGCTGGGTTATTCGCTGTCTTTAAAACTCTTATTCAAGGTATCTTTACTGTCATTATTACCATCATCATGATGATCATGGTGAACTGGATATTAGCAGTGGGCGTTATTCTTCTTTCTCCATTAAGCATGCTAATGGCTAGATTTGTTTCTAGATTCTCTAGTAAGCATTATCGTAAACAAAATGAATTACAAGCTCATATCTCTTCTATTTCTTTAGAAACACTTAATAACATTGATATAGTTCAATCCTTAAATAATGAAGAAGAAGCTTTAAAAACTTTTAATAAAGAAAATGATGTTCTTCAAAAAGAAGGAGTGGTCGCCTCTTTCTCTGCTTCTTGGGTTAATCCAAGCACAAGACTCGTCAATAATACCATCTACGTTATTATTGGTGTGGTTGGTATTATCATGCTTTCTTATGAAAGTCAGTTATTACCACTTTTCGCAGTCATGTCTATTGGTAGACTTTCATCATTTTTAAGTTACACGAATCAATACACTAAACCATTTAATGAAATTAGTAATGTCACTAATGAATATGAAGCCGCAAAAGCAAGCTTTAGAAGAATTAATGATTTCTTAAATATTGATGATGATATTAATGAAGGCAATGAAGAAATTAATGACATTAATACCATCACCTTTAAAGATATGTCATTCTCTTATGATATTAATAAGACATTAATCGAAAATTTCTCTCTTAATATTAAAAAAGGTCAAAAAGTCGCTATTGTGGGACCTACTGGCGCGGGTAAAACAACTTTAATCAACCTTTTAATGCGTTTTTATGACCCATTAAGCGGTGAAATATTAATTAATGACAAATCATATCTCGAAATTAATAAGACCTCTTTAAGAGGTAATATCGGGATGGTTCTTCAAGATACTTGGATATATACAGGTTCAATCTTAGATAACATCCGATATTTAAAACAAGATGCTTCAATTGAAGAAGTTAAAGAAGCCGCGAAAAAAGCACACGCTGATATATTTATTGAAACTTTGCCTAATAAATATGAAACACTCGTGTCTAATAAATCTGGTTTATCAGAAGGTCAAAGACAGATGATCGCTATTGCTCGAGTCATGTTACTTAATCCAAATATGGTTATTTTGGATGAAGCGACATCGAATATTGATACGCGTAGTGAAAAATTAATTACCGATGCTTTTGACTATATGATGAAAGATAAAACATCTATCGTTATCGCTCATAGACTATCCACAATTGAAAAAGCGGATATCATCATCGTTATGAAAGATGGTGCAATCGTTGAAACTGGTAATCACAAAGAATTAATGCATAAACAAGGCTTCTACTATAGTCTTTATTCGTCTCAATATAAATAACAATATTTATTTAATAAATATATTATAAATAACAATAGGAAATGTATCACATATGTGTTACAATCATTTTGGGTGAAGAACATGAAAAACGAAGTAGTGCATGCGAGAATACAAGAAAGCGTTAAGCAAGACTCAGAAAGAATATTGAGCAGGATTGGCATTTCTATGAGCCAAGCTATCGATCTTTTTCTTAGGCAGGTAATTTTAAAAAAAGGAATTCCGTTTGATTTAACAGATGAAGAAAACGAAGAATGCGATCAAATGGAAGAGCTCGCTTATATTATTAATTCTGTTGACGGAAAAGAACCACCAGAATGGGCGAAGAAGATTATTCGTCTCTACTCTAGAGGCGACATTGATTACGACACAGCGGTCTACGCTATTACGAAACATTATCAACAATGAAAGACATCTATGTATATAAAAACATGAGTATAAAGATTAGTAAGGGAGTGCAACTATGAAAAAGTTTATTAGAAATTTATTATCTGGATATTTCCTTGTTATATTACTTCTTCTTTTAGAACTTGGTATTATCGTTGTTCTACAATTCTTTTTAGATGATATCTTAACAGCGATTATCGGTAGTGATCAGATAACTAATGAACAAATATCCGCGATTATTGTTTTTGCCTATATGGGCTTAAGAATCGTGGCCTTTATCGTTGCTTTCTTCATCTTCTTTAGAATTGTTAATAAACCAGAAGATCCAGAATTTAAGATTCCTTGGATTGTGGGTATGCTTCTATTACCTTTATTCACCTCCGTTATTTTCTTAATCTTTGGTAACCATGGTTTAAGAAAGAAAGATAAAAAGATCATGACCGCTTTTAATAAGTCATGTAATGAACATTTTGAATTAACTAAAAAAGAACAAAAGAAATTTGAAAAAGAACTAGGGGATGCTGTTGGTACATTTAACTATATTCATAACACCACAAAGATGGGTATCCACACTAATAATAGGGTCACTTATTATAAATGCGGTGAAGAATTCTTCCCGGCTTTCATTGAAGGCTTAAAACAAGCGGAACAATTTATCTTCATTGAATTCTTTATTATCTCTGATGGTAAAGAATGGAGTGCTGTACAAGAAATATTAAAAGAAAAAGCCCAAGCGGGTGTTGATGTGCGTATTGTTTATGATGATATGGGTTGTGGTGGAACAATCTCATCGTTTACTCCAAGAAGATTAAGAAAATTTGGTATTAAATGCTATAAATTCCATCCATTTAGACCAATTTTATCTGGGGTTTATAACAATAGAGATCACCGTAAGATAGTGGTCGTTGACCATAAAATGGCTTTTACAGGTGGTATTAATCTCGCTGATGAATACGCTAATGAAATCGTTAGATTTGGCTATTGGAAAGATACAATGGTTAAAATCGAAGGTAGCGCGATTAATAATCTCATCATGACTTTCCTTCAAAACTTAAATTTAGCGGTTGGTCATATTTCTAATTACGATAAATTCATTAACTACGAATATCCTAAATTTGAAGATACAGGCTTTGTCATGCCATTTGGTGATGGACCTGGTGATATCGACTACGCTTTAGTGGGCGAACAAACATATATTAATATTTTGAATTACGCTACTAAGACATGTTATATCTCTACCCCATATTTAGTGCCTACATATGGCTTATTAGATGCTTTAAGAAATGCCGCTTTACGAGGAGTGGATGTTCATTTAATCGTGCCAGGTATTCCAGATAAAAAACTTGTTTATCAAATGGCAAGATCTAACTTTAGATTCCTTCTTGACGCTGGAGTACACATCCATATTTATAAACCAGGCTTCAACCACATGAAAAGCGCTATCGCCGATGGCGAACTCGCCTTTGTCGGTACGATTAACTTTGACTTTAGAAGTTTAGTCCATCACTTTGAATGCGGCACAATTTTATATAAATGCGACTGCATGAAAGAAATCGAAGATGACTTCAAAGAAATGGTGAGGGTCAGTGAAGAAGTACCTTCTAACTTTAGACTGAGAGGTCCAATTAGAGCCATTACTTCATTATTAAAGATTATTTCCGCTTTATTCTAATTATTTACTAGCGTTTATAAATTCATCTTTAATCGTCTTGATGATATTAATCATCTCTGGATCAAAATGATGTCCAGCTTCTTTTACGATGACATCAAAGGCTTCTTCCGCTGGGATAGGTTCTTTATAAACTCTTTTACTAACTAACGCATCAAAGACATCAGCGATAGCCATGATACGTGCCGCTAAAGGAATTTCTTCTTCTTTTAAGCCGTCTGGATAACCACTTCCATCCCATTTTTCATGGTGATAAGTGGCAATAGCGTAAGCTTCTTCATAGAAATCATGGTCATCAAAATTTTTAAAGAAGTTTTTAACCATTTCCCCACCTTTTACGGAGTGAACTTTCATTTGATTAAATTCTTCATCAGTTAATTTACCTGGTTTAAGTAAGATAGTATCACTAACGGCAATCTTACCAATATCGTGCATTGGAGCGGCTGTCACAATCTTATTAATTGTTTCAGGAGTAAGAATATCTTTATATTTATCTTCTTCCGCTAAACGTTCACAAATAAGAGCGACATATAATTTTGTTCTTCTTACATGTTCTCCTGTTCCTAAGTCTCTAGTTTCAATAACACTGGCGAGTTCTTCGATGACCGCTGTTTGTAAACGGTTTTGTTTTTCAATTTGATCATTAACTTCATTATTTAATTCCACTTGTTTTTTAAGCATGTTGACATTTCTTTGAACAATACTAGCCATTAAGAAATCAATAGCGATAATCGCGAATATTCTTGGTAAGCAATGATGTAAGAATAAATCTACCGCTCTTTTTGCGTTAAATAAGTTAAATCTTTCAGCAATAGAATCCGCTTCTTCTAAATTCACTGTTTTTAAAAGGTTATAGTCCGCTAAACCAAATAAGAAACTACCATAGATAATAATTGGAATAGTGACCACTGTGGTAATAAAGATTAACCACCAGTCTCGACGAATGAATCGATATTGGGCGGCCATCAGTGGTGGAATAACAATTAATAAAACAGCGTGTTGAGAAAGCATAATATCGACAATTAATAAAGCGAAATAAACAGGTACGTATATTAAATATTTGCACTCTTTCCACTGTAATAATGAATATTTATATTTCACAAACTTATCAAATATTAGCCAAACTAGTAGTGGAGAAATAAATAAACTAGCGGCTATAATACAAGCTGGTATAACTAAAGCAAGAGGGGCGGTAAAGACTCCTAATAAAGATAAAACAAAGATTAAAATATCTAAAATGATTAAAGCACCAGTAAAAGTAAAATTAAATCGATTAGCTTTTATTTCTGCTTCTTGATAAACGAGATCGCTATAATGCCAATAATCTTTTTTGACTTTATTCATACTCACCTCTACATAATATCAAAAATAATAAAAACTATTTAAATATTTATTAAAAATGGGCGCGCCCAGGCACGTCCTTTCCTTAAATAAGTAAGATTCGTTCGCATTATTTATTTCGCTATAAATAATTAATAAAAAATTGATTAATTAAAATAAAAAAATAATTAATTCAAAAAATATTTCAAAAAGTAAATAACATAGTTATTTAAAAATATATTTTAAAAAAATAATAAAAAAATTTAAAAAAATGCTTGCATTAAATTATTAATTTGTGGCATACTATAGGAACCCACCCCGGAAACGAGGTGAGTGAGAGACTAAGAATTGATAGATTCTTAGTATCTCAAGACCAGGTAAGACAGTCAGCGCAGGTATGTAAGTTGCTAAAGCGCCTTCTGGACTCAAAGAAAAAGTTCAGATCAATGATTGCACTGGCAGAGTGAGCAATCACTCAAGGGCAAGATCCTCCCTGCTACAGTGGATGCTGAATTAGAGTTTGACAGCGTAACGCCACCGCCCGACACGATCGAAGAGGAGAACGAAGGCCAATAACCCGTTAAACACCCCACCTTCAGGCTAAAGCAACTCAAAACCTGAAATAAGTTAGAAGGTCACTTGTGGCACTCCTAATGAATGGGCGAAAACTTAGCCTTAACCAACTGATCACCACTAAAACGACGTTGATAGTAAGGTTCTTGGATTAAAGCTCCAAGTTAATGATCACCCCCACTCAAGGCTCGATGTTCTTCGGGACATCCAAACGGCAAACCTCCCTGTTACAGAAGCCGCTGAATTAGAGTTTGACAGCGTAAGACTTCCGCCGGACATAGGACAAAGAGGGAAAAAGAAAAGCGAGTTAGAGAAAACCTAACCGCAAAGCCTAATCCACATTGCTCAACCTAACGTGTGGAGATAGCAAGAGAACCCAGATGGAAATCTTGCGAAGAAACGGCCTAAAGAACTTAAGACTAGATAAGTCAACCAACTCCTCTAAATTAGCATGGGAGTTCGAGGGATTAAAGAGCCATCGTCAACTGGTTGCACTAGCAAAGATCACTAGCAATAGTGATATCGGTACGGCCCCACCTGACTAGCAATAGTCACCGGCATCCGCGTTAAAGTTTGGCGGAATAAACCCGGCACCGGATACAACGAAGAGGGACACGGCCTCAAAGCTAATAACTTGAGGAAGCTGGCCAGTAAAGCGCTAACTAATTCAAAACGCTCTACTAAGAAAGAAGCACCACCAGCCAAAGGAACTTAACTCGGGTATCGCTCATAGCAATATGAGATTCGGATACCACGGTTCAAGAAGGAAGCGGCATCGGGCCGCTTCTTTTTTTGTTTCAAATTGTCTATAGAAAATCAAAAAAATATCAATATATCTAAGAAAAATAAGTCTTATCATAATTTTATAGAGGTGATTTTATGAAAAAGACATTAATTAGTAGTACTTTAATACTTTTCGCTTTAACAATTAGTGCTTGTGGATCATCAAATGAAAGTGACCACGAAGTACCACCAGAAATAAAAGATGAAAGCGGTTTTAAAAACGTTAATAACGGAGATAAATTCGAAATTCATACCGAAAGACAATTGGAATTTCTAAATTATGATGGTAGCTATGCAAAGATGGATAAATCTCTTTTCCCTGATGGAAAAGAACATCTTTCTGATTCATTACCAATCACCTTAACCTGGAATTATGAACTTCCTGAAGCTAATGAAGGTAAAGAAGTAGAAAAGTATAGTGTTATCTATGGTCAAGAAAAAGATTTAAGCGATGGCTATCGTGTTGACTCTCCTGCGGATAAAGATGAAATCACCTTTTCTAATCCATATTTAGGGGAAAATTATTATAAATTAATTGCTACCTATACAGATGGCTCCACTGATGAATCACCAATTAAGATTTTTAGAGTCAATCATACTTATCCAAGAAACTTGACTATTGAAGGTATGACCAACTGCCGTGATATCGGTGGTCGTGCGACAGTCGATGGTGGCATGATTAAACAAGGCTTAATCTTTAGAACATCTGGTAAAAATCAAAATGGTGCGATTACTGACGCCACTAAAGAAGAAATGCTCAATCACCTTAAACTTAAAAATGAAATCAATTTAGCGGGTGATAGTTCTTCTTATAACTTAAACTTAGAAGGAACAACATTATTTACTGGTTCAAGAATGGATACATCTTCTACTGGTGGTTACTCCCATATCTCTAGAAACACTGAAGCGGTGAAAAACTTCTTTAACTTCATTGCTGATGAAAATAACTATCCACTTTTCTATCACTGTAAGATTGGTACAGATAGAACTGGTTTATGTACCATTTTATTACACGGCTTATTAGGTGTTTCATATAATGAAATCTATCAAGATTACTTATTCTCCAACTTTGGTAAGATTGGTGAACAAAGAACCATCGGTGATGGCAATTCTCACGATATTAGAAAATATATGGATGACTTAATGAAATATTCTGGTGAAAAATTCCAAAATAAAGTCTATAACATCCTTCTTGCTTTAGGTGTCTCTCAAGAAACATTAGATCACATTATTGATAACTTAGTGGATAAAGCTCCTACTGGTAATGACGCTGATCAAATTATTGCTACTGGTGATACATTAGATAATCATAGTGCCACTAGAAAAGAAAGAGCGGATGAAAGAGATAATCCAGAAGTTTATTATCTTTTAGAAAATGAAAACCAATATGTTGAATATCGCTTTGTTGCTAATAAAGCATTTACTGGTCAAGTAGTGGCTTATTTAGCAAATCCAGATACAGCTCAAAGCGATAGCACTAATAAAAATAAAAAGATTGCGGACGCTATAACATTAGAATATGACTATGACAAAGTAGATATAATTGATCAAAACTTCTATGAGACGCGTTTAGGCATTTGTAAAGGTAATGGTATTACAACTAGAATTAACTATTGGCCAGTTATCTTAGGTACAGTCGAAATCGATGAAGGCGATCACATTATTACCATTGATGGTGGTAGTTATAAGATGAATATCGCCGGTATTTATATCTTTGATAATGCGACCGCTGGTGGCGTTAACGGCTTTGAAGATTAATTAACAATTTTAAGGAAGCGGAATTGTCCACTTCTTTCTTTTATTAAAATATTCCGTACTTTTTTCAAAAAATCTTCCTATTGGTAATAATAGGAGGACTTTTTTATGCCCAAACAAAAAGACTATTTAGAAATCATTGAATTAACAGAACAAAATATTGAATCTATGGTTTACTTTATTAGAGGCCAAAAAGTAATGTTAGATTTTGACTTAGCAAGAATCTATGGGTATGAAACAAAAGTATTCAACCAACAAGTGAAACGTAATATTAGCAAATTTCCAGAAGATTTTATGTTTCAATTAACTGCCGAAGAAGTGAATGCAATATCGAGGAACAAAAAATCGACATTGGACAACGATATCGACATGTTAAAAACTGAAAAAACATTGAATGAATCAGAAAAATTAATGAGGTCACAAAATGTGACCCCACAAATTTGGAACACCAGCAACACAGGTGGAAGAACATATCTTCCATATGCTTTTACCGAACAAGGTATCTATATGTTAATGACCGTTTTAAAAGGTGAACTAGCTATCAAGCAGAGCATTGCGCTTATTAGACTTTTCAAGCAAATGAAGGATTATATCAGCGAGAATCGTAGTCTTTTGAATGTAGATTCTGCTTTGATTAATAACAAGTTTTCTTCTTACGATAAGCGTTTTGAAACAATAGAAAATAAACTGAATATTGTTATGGATAACTTCATAGATCCTTCAAATTATAAGCACTTTTTCATTCTTGAAGGAGAAAAAATAGAGGCCGCTCTTGCCTATCAACAAATCTATTCTTTAGCTAATCATTCGATAATTATTATTGATGATTATATTGGCCTTAGAACTATTCAACTATTGAAAGTGGCCAAACAAGACATCGATATCATTATTTTTTCAGATAATGTAGCAAGAGATAGTATAGATGAACAAACACTCATTGATTTTAATAATGAATATCATCGTGATATCAAACTATTTAAAAATGATAATAAGTTTCATGACCGTTACATTGTTATTGATTACACTTATCCAAATGAAGCTATTTACCATTCTGGCCCCTCTAGTAAAAATGCTGGTCATAAGATAAGTACCATTACAAAAATAGATGAAATGAAAGCATATCGCCCTTTATTAAACGATTTACTAAGAAATATTCGATAAATGTGTTAGTATGTTTTTAACATGTTTCATCCACATAGTAAGAAATATCCATACACTGAATATACAGATCAACATTATCTAGTCGTTAAAAAGAACAATGGTTTAGTATTTGATGATAAATACCCATATTTTGATAATTCTTTTAAATTAAGATTTGCTAAGTTTTGGATTAGAGTGCTTATGTATATTTTAATTTGGCCAATCTTATGTTTCTTTATGATGGGCTTAAGAGTTAAAGGTAGAAAAAATCTTAAATACTATAAAGACCAACTTAAAGATGGAGCGGTCACCATATCTAATCACGTTCACTTATGGGATTTCATCGCTAATATGAAAGCTCTTCGTCCATATAAGCCATATGTTTTAATTTGGGATATGAATATTAGAGGTGAAAACGGCAAGATGATGCGCGGAGTGAACGGCATTCCTATTCCTTCTGATAATAAAGATGGTATGCGTGCTATGAATGAAGCCGTTGGTAAACACTTAGAAAATGGTGGATGGTTGCATGTTTACGCTGAAGGAAGTATGTGGGAATATTACCCATATATTAGACCATTTAAATTAGGGGCCTTCTCTTTAGCGTGCCGCTACAACAAACCAATACTTCCTTTAGGTTTTTCTTTTAGAAAACCTTCTTGGATTAGAAAACATATCTTTAAACAAGATGCCGCGATTACTGTCACTGTTGGTGAACCAATCTTTAAAGATGATTCTTTACCTGAATCAGAACAAAGAATTGATTTAGCCACTAGAACGCATGAAGCAATATGTAAATTATCTGGTTTAAAAGAAGGAGAAAACTTATATCCTCCAATATTTGACCATAATAAACGCGCTGAGGGGGATGAATAATGGATTATCTAGTTATTATTTGTCTATTTATTCCTTTAATTGGCACTACCTTAGGTAGTGCGATGGTTTTCTTTTTGAAGAAAGAAATCAATCCTAAACTTCAAAAGATCTTATTAGGTTTTGCAAGTGGTGTTATGATTGCCGCTTCGATATGGTCTTTATTACAACCAGCGATTAATACATTTAATAAAGGTGACTTTAGAATGTGGTTATATCCCGCCGTTGGGTTTATCTTAGGTGTCGCTTTTATGCTTCTTCTCGACTATTTAGTGCCTCATATGCACATCAATAAGCAAGAAGAAGGTGTGTCTAAAAAGCCATTAAGTCGAACATTTAAAATGATGTTAGCCGTTACTCTTCATAACGTACCAGAAGGTTTAGCGGTTGGTGTTGTTATTGCAAGTTACGTCGTTGCTATTAGAAACGGTACAGATGTTAATGGTAATGCAATGCTTGCCTTAGCTATTGGTATGGCTATACAAAACTTCCCAGAAGGCGCAATTGTTTCAATGCCTTTAAGAGAAGAAGGTTTATCAAGAGGTAAAGCATTCTTATATGGCTTTATTTCTGGTGTAGTGGAACCAATTGCCGCTGCTTTAGCGATATTAGTGACAGTCTTTGTTGAGGCGATATTACCATTTGTTCTCGCTTTTGCGGCAGGTGTCATGATCTATGTCGTTGTGGAAGAACTTATTCCTGAAGCTAATGAAGGTAGTCACTCTAACTTAGCCACAATTGGCTTAGCAGTGGGCTTTGTGCTCATGATGGTGCTAGATATTGCCCTTGGATAAAAAAACGACCTCCAACATTATCCTGGTGGTCGTTTTATTGTGCGCTAGTTCTATGCTCTAGCGATTCTGAAGCGGTTTTCATAGTCATAAACGTAAGCAATATCATGCTTATTATCATTCACATAGTATTCTTCGTTAACTTTAAGATTTACCATGAAATGATTTTCATAGTAACGGAAGATGTAATTGATTGCCTCATCTCTAGATTTGAAGGTGCGGTTGAATCGAATGAACTTTCCGTCGACAACAGCTTCTAAAGTGTACTTTTTCATCTTTCAGAATACCTCTTTTCTACGGCCTTTTAATGTCTTGCCAGGGACAGGCATTCCGATAATGAACACATAATAATAGACCTTTTTTATTGCATGTCAATACCAATATGCAAAATATTATTTATAATAAAGGCATGGTTATCGCTATTATTTTAGGTTCAATATTTGGATTTCTAATTATATTTACCTTTTTCTTATGTTTGGGTTTATATCTATATACTTTTTATTCACCTAAGAAATTTCAATCCGATGATTACAAATTAGATAATCAAATATATGGTGGTCATCAAGACACTGTTAAATCAATGATTGCGGCGATTAAAGCCGTACCTTACGAAGATATCTATGTCACTTCCTTTGATAAATTGAAATTACACGCAAAATTATATAATCAAAAATCAGATACCGTTGCTATCTTATGTCATGGCTATAGAGGTACACCATATCGTGATTTTAGTGGTGGGGCGATGGAAGCTTTAAACCTTGGTTATAATGTTATTCTTATTGACGAAAGAGCGCACTGCGATTCAAAAGGCCATTCTATTACCTTTGGTGTTAGAGAACAAAAAGATGTTCTTTCTTGGGTCAGTTACGCTCGAAGTAGATTTGGCCAAGATATCAAAATCGTTTTAATCGGTATATCAATGGGTGGGGCAACAGTCCTCATGGCGATGGATAAAGTCGAAGGAAATGTCAAAGTTATCGCTGATTGTCCGTTTACTTCCCCCGCTAATATGATAAAAATGGTCATTAGAAGGCTCAAATTACCAGTTTGGTTATTTTATCCGCTGGTGAATCTTTCACTTCTTATTTTCGCCCACACGAGCCTAAATAAAGGCAGTGCAGAAGAAAGTGTTAGTAAAACTAATCATCCAATATTAATAATACATGGTGATAAAGACACAGTTGTTCCTTATACAATGAGTGAAAAGTTATATAAAAAGCACCCAGATAAGATTCGTTATGAATTATTCCCGGGTGCTGATCATGGCATGTCTTATATTATCGATAAGCCAAGATATCAAAGAATCCTTAAAGAATTCTTGAGTAAGTAATTATTTATTAAGTAGATCTTTCCAGTTCTTTGGTAATTCCACTTTCAAGGAATTATTAATATTAACTGTGGCTTTCATAGAAATAGAAGCGCCCTTATTTGATTTGCCACTCATGTTCACACTTTTAATGACGAGATTATCGTAGGTAATTGATAATTTCATTTCTTTAGCGTATTCTTCATCTTCTACTTTTTCACCTTTTTCAGAATCTACGATTGGTTCACCAGAAACATATTTTTGCGTTACTTCAATAGTGAGGTTTCTTTCACCAGTGGAGAAATATTCTGTTTTGTTATTATAGGTAATGCCATCATCAACATATTCCCCGTCTTTATATTCGTCGTTTTCCATGACTTTAACAGGATCCGCAAAGGTTGCAACCACGAGGAGTGGAACTAAACCTTGAATGGTATAAGCACTAGTTAAGGTTGAATACTCAGGTGTTTCCTTTTTACTATAGACGTGTTCACTATAGGTTTTTGTTTCCTGATTATAGTCTTTGATGTAAGAGACTTCTTCGTGTTCTTCGTTTTTAACAGTGTAAATGACAAAGTCTAATGATTCACCATCAGCTTTTCCTTTAACCTTAAGTTTAGCGTTTTCGTTTTTATCGGTGACGATTTGATAGGAAACATTATTCTTATTATCTTTTAAAGAAATATTAATTTCAGTGCCTTTACCTTCTAAAGCATCTTCATTAGCAACGATTTTTGCCGCTAATTCTTTAGCTTTATCTTCGGTGATTTTAGCGCCTTTACAAGAACAGAGTAATAAAGTTGGAATAAATAATAAGGAAAGTAATTTCTTCTTCATAATCTAATCTCCTTCTCACTTATATTATTGTGATTTAGTTGTTTATTATAAACACTTTTTAACAAAAAGTAGTTAAAAAACAGGGATTTTTCATTTTTCTTAACATAAATATGCATTTTTAAATAAAAAAACGCATAATAAAAACAGGAGATTACTATGAAAAAAATAAAACCAACAGTTATCTTATTTTCCACTTTATTAGCCTTTTCTCTAGCTAGTTGTGGAACAATACATAAAAATAGTCATGAAGATTCTCATACACCAAGTCCATATGAACCATCTTCACAAATAGACGACAAAAGTAGCGAAGATATCATCGATTCCTCAGAAGAAATGATTAGTTCTAGTGATAATGATGTGAGCTACGTACCTGATGAAACAGATAATAGTATTTATTTCATTACCACAACAACATTATCAAAAGGCACTTATGATTCCACAAATGATGAATATTCATTTTCTATTACATCTAATTACAAACAAATCTATGTAAATGCTCCTGATGAAGCAATCGTTGTGGAATTAAATGGAGTGACAATTGAAAATAATGAAAATTCACCAATCTTTGTGCAAGATTGTGACAAATTAGAATTATCAGCGAAAAAGGGCACCGTTAACAATATTAAAGACACAAGAGCGACATATACCGAAGATCAAGATGGACAAGGTAAAGGCGCCATTTACGTTGAAAACGGGGATCTTAAACTTAAAGGTACGGGTACATTAAATATCACCGCGAATTACTTAAACGGGATACACGGTAAAGATGATGTTAAGATTCAAAAACAAACTTTAAATATCACCGCTATCAATCATGGTATTAGAGGCAATGATAGTGTTGAAATAGTATCTGGCAATATTACTATCTCCTGTGGTGGAGACGGCTTACATAGTGAAAATAGTGATATCTCTTCTAAAGGTAATCAAAGAGGCTATGTCACAATCAGTGGTGGCACATTAAATATCAATTCATGGGGTGACGCTATTCAAGCGGCCTATGATGCTGTTATTGAAGAAGTTGACGGTACA
>Ga0310697_10003947_pt1 | contig 14815 bp, 16 predicted proteins | sample 172DNAGHGlowgp2_FD_203883 | JGI IMG/M metagenome (GOLD analysis project Ga0310697, IMG submission 203883) | Sheep rumen microbial communities from Palmerston North, Manawatu-Wanganui, New Zealand - 1728 DNA GHGlow gp2 (v2) (version 2) | ecosystem: Host-associated > Mammals > Digestive system >...
AGCGTATGAACCGGAAGCTCGGCAAGAATCAGTTCGTCGTGCCGTACCTGATGAGTTCGCATCCGGGCTGTACGCTCGACGACGCGATCGCGCTTGCGGAGTATCTGAAAAAGACGGGGCATAGGCCGCAGCAGGTGCAGGACTTTTATCCGACACCGGGGACGGTCTCGACCTGCATGTATCATACGGGACTCGATCCCAGAACGATGGAACCCGTGTTCGTTCCCAAAAGTCCGCAGGAAAAAGCCATGCAGCGCGCGCTGATGCAGTTTTTCCTGCCGTCCAATTTTGCGACAGTTCGCAAGGCGCTGCGGCTTCGGCACCGCGAGGATCTGATCGGGTCGGGCAAAAATGCGCTGGTTGTGCCGGAGCGAACGCGCGATCCGGTTCCAATCCCGAAGAAAAAGGGCAAACAATCGAAGAAATCTGTTGACAAACGGCGCCGGAATGGTTAAAATATCTGTTGGTTCGTTTTGAGGTCACACATGGTAGTATCGGTGAATGAAGCATTGAGACGCGTCGGAGAGACGTTCCCGTTCACATGGGAAGGTCCGTTGTCTCCGCAGCCGTTCGGCAGCGAAACCGTCACGTTCTCGGGAAACGCAACGCTCTCCGGCACGTACGTATACGACGGAAAGACGTTTCGGGTCGACGCTCGCGCAACCGCGGCGTATGAAACAGCCTGCGCGCGCTGCGGCGATCCGATGATCCAAAAGCTTTCGTTCTCGTTTTCGGAACGGTTCGTACGATCGGTTTTCAAGACCGCGGACGATGAACTGTATCCCTACGAGGGCGAAAAACTGGATCTGTCCGCTGCGTTTTTCGACAATCTGTTTCTTGAAATGCCGATGACCAGTGTGTGCAGCGATTCCTGCAAAGGGCTTTGTCCCGTTTGCGGGGCGAATCTAAACCGCGGGCAATGCGATTGCCTGAATCAAACAATCGACGCGCGGCTGTCCGCGCTCGGAACATTATTGAACGATCATAAGGAGGTGTAATCATGGCAGTACCCAAGAGAAAAACGTCGAAGGCGAGAAGAGATTCGCGCAGAGCGAACAATTCGAAGGCCCTTGCGCCCAACCTCGTCGAGTGCCCGAAGTGCCACGAGCTGAAAGCGCAGCACACGGTTTGCAAGAACTGCGGCTATTATGACGGCAGAGAAGTCGTCAACATGGAAAAAGACGCGTAAGCACCATGATTGCCCGTTCGGAGCAAACCGGATCGGTACCTCCCGAGCGGGAGCACCAAAACTTTTGAGCGAACCCATCTTTAGCGGACGGGTTCGTTTTCTTCATAAAGGAGGAACGAATGGAACAGAACATTGCGCCGGACATGGTCGCGTCTTGCGGTGAAGGACTATTGAACATTCGCGTCGGCGCGATCATCATCAAAGACGGCAAAGCGCTGATGATCAAAAGCAAGTTCGGCGATTATTGCTATTCGGTCGGCGGACGCATCAAGTTCGGTGAAACCGCGCAGGATGCGGTGATCCGCGAGGTCTTTGAGGAGACCGGCGTGCACATGACGGTCGACCGGCTCGGCTACGTCAACGAGGTCTATTTCTATAACGACTCCCCGCAAAACTACGGAAAGCCGGTCTATGAGATCGCGTTCTGTTTCTATATGAACGTGCCGGACGGCTTCGATCCCGTGACCGATCATGTCGCGGACGGCGAGGAACGGTTTGTCTGGATCGCACCGGACGATCCGGAAACGATCTATCCCGACTTCTTCCGCGAGGCGATCACGGATCCGAAACCGTACGTGCAGCATATTGTGCGCGACGACCGGTAAGGGTTTTTCTTGCAAAGCGAAGGGGAATGCGGTATAATCAATCGAATGTTTGAGATCGGAGCAAACGAATGAAACTTGCAGTTGACGTAATGGGCGGCGACAACGCGCCCCAAGCGGTGCTGGACGGGGTTCTGGCGTTTTTGAACGAAGCGGAATCGAACGGCGTGACGCTGAAGCTGTTCGGCGACGAAGCGGTTCTGAAGGAGTTTGCCGCGGCGCATCCGGAAGCGGCGGACCGGATCGAAACGGTGTTTACGACCGAGACGATCGGCATGGGCGAGCATCCGACCGAGGCGATCCGCAAGAAAAAGGATTCGAGCCTTGTAAGGGCTCTGGAAGCCGTGCGCGATCACGATGCGGACTGCTTCTTTTCCGCGGGCAGCACCGGCGCGGTTTTGACCGGTGCGACGCTGATCGTGCGGCGGCATAAGGGCATCAAGCGCCCCGCGCTCGCCACCATGATCCCGACCACGGCGGGCACCGTGACCGAGATCATCGACTGCGGCGCGAACACGGACTGTAAGCCCGGGTATCTGGTGCAGTTCGCTCTGATGGGCGCGGCGTACCTTGAGGCGGTCGAGGGCGTAGAGAATCCGCGTGTCGGGCTTTTGTGCAACGGCACGGAGGAGGAAAAGGGCAATGCGCTCGTCAAGGAAGCGCATCAGAGACTGAAAGCGACCGAGGGCGTCAATTTCATCGGAAACGTGGAAGCGCGGGATCTCACGAGCGGCGCGGTCGACGTGCTGGTCTGCGACGGCTTTGACGGAAACGTCATGCTCAAAACGACCGAGGGCGTCGCAAAGTGGATCGCGACGATGCTGAAGAAATCGCTGATGGAGTCGACCCGCGGCAAGCTTGCGGGACTGATCGGAAAGCCCGCGTTTTCCGCACTCAAAAAGAAGCTCGACTACACCGAGTACGGCGGCGCGCCGCTGCTTGGCATCAACGGCGGCATCATCAAGGGTCACGGCAGTTCGGATGCGAAATCGGTCAAGGTCTGCCTTCTGCAGGCGACGCGGCTCGTGCGCGGCGGCGTGACCGAGAAGATCGGCAGGTTCGCCGAAACGCTGAACATTGAGGATTGACAAACCCCCGGTTTTTCGGTAAAATTGCAAAGGATTGAATCGTCCTTCGGGACGGAAGGGAGTAAACATGGAATTCGAAAAAATTTGCGAGATCATCGCAAAGCAGTTGGATATTGACCCCAAATCCATTACCATGGAGAGCAATCTTGTCGAGGATCTGCATGCAGATTCTCTGGACATCGTCGAGCTCGTTATGGACATGGAACAGGAATTCGACACCGAGATCCCCGATGAAGAGCTGCCCAAGGTGCAGACCGTCGGCGATATTCTTCGCTACCTGAAGAAATAAGCGGCGAAACAGGCACGTCGAACCGACCCCGCACGCGTTTCGTGCGGGGTTTTTGGCAGAAGCGAACGATCCGTCTTCGGACGGTGGTGCCGCTTCCGAACCGATCGCGGACCGGTTCGGAAACGGTACCGGAAAGGAAATCATGCTGACAAAAGAACATCTTCTTGCCTTACAGACCCGTATAGGCTATACGTTTCAAGATCCGGAGCATCTCCGTCACGCGCTGATGCATTCCTCCTACACGCCGGGCGACGGCGTGGACAACGAGCGCATGGAGTTTTTGGGCGACGCGGTGCTGGAACTGTGCGTGTCTGAGGAACTGTACTTCCGCTTTCCCGATATGCGCGAGGGGCAGATGACAAAGAACCGCGCGTCGATCGTGTGCGAACCGGCGCTGTTCGAGGCGGCGCAGCAGATCGACCTCGGCGAATATATTTTGCTCGGCAAAGGCGAGGACGCATCCGGCGGGCGCAGGAAGCCTTCGATCCTGTCCGACGCGTTTGAGGCGGTCATTTGCGCGATCTTTTTAGACGGCGGACTCGAGCCTGCGCGCACGTTCATTCACCGGTTTGTTCTGCCGCAGCTCGGGCGCAGTCATGCGGCGTTCGAAAAGGACTACAAAACGCGTCTGCAGGAATTGATCCATGCCCGCACGCACGGAAAACAGGTGAGCTACCGGCTTGTGCGCGAGGAAGGTCCCGATCACGACAAAACGTTTACGATGCAGGCGATGCTCGGTGACGAAGTGCTCGGCGAGGGCAGCGGACATTCCAAGCAGAGCGCCGGACAGACGGCGGCAAAGGCCGCGCTTTCGAGGTTGGAGGGAAAATGAGGCTGACAAGACTGGACGTTTCCGGATTTAAATCGTTCGCCAAAAAGACCGAGCTCATGTTCGGCTCGGGCATCACGGCGGTCATCGGTCCGAACGGAAGCGGGAAAAGCAATATTGCGGATGCGGTTCGCTGGGTGCTCGGCGAGCAGAGCGCCAAAGCCCTGCGCGGCTCCAAAATGGAGGACGTCATCTTTAACGGCACACAGACGCGCCGGCCGCAGTCGATGTGCGAGGTCACGCTGACGTTCGACAACGGCGATCATACCCTGCCGACCGAGTACGACGAGGTCGCGATCACGCGGCGGATGTTCCGGTCGGGCGAGAGCGAGTACGTCCTGAACGGACGAAGCTGCAGACTTAAGGACATCGCCGAACTGTTCCGCGACACCGGCATCGGCAAGGACGGATACTCGATCATCAGCCAGGGCAAGGTGGACGAGATCCTATCCAATAAATCAAACGACCGGCGCACCGCGCTCGAAGAAGCGGCGGGCGTCATGCGCTATCGCGTGCGCAAGGAGGAAGCCGAGCGCAAGCTTGACAACACCGAGCGCAATATGGAGCGCATTGCGGATACCCTGAAAGAGCTCGGCGAGCGGCTCGGACCGCTCGAGGAGCAGAGCGCGACGGCGCGCACGTTTTTGAAGCTGCGCGAGGAGCTCAAAGACCTCGAAGTGAATCTGTTCCTGTATCAGAGCGACCGGTATCACGAGCGCATGAAAACGCTGACCGAACAGATCAGGGAACTGGAGTCGGAGCTTGCGCTGAACGAGGAGCGCGACAAAACGCTTGCGGAGGAATCGCTCTCGCTGGAAGCGCAGGTGCGCGAGATCGACGAAAAAGCGTCGGCGCAGCAGAACCGGGTCATTGAAATGCTGTCGGGCGTGGAATCGCACGTCGGCGAAAGCAATCTTTTGGTCGAACGGCGTGAGCATGCGAAAAAGGAAATCGCCCGCATCTCGGGCGAGCAGCAGACGGCCGAGCAAACGTGTGACGAACTGAAGCAGGCGATCGCGCAAAACGCGAGCAGCGATGAATCGCAGGCGGAACGCGAGACGCTTGCGCGCGCGATCGGGGAAGATACCGCGGCACTGGAACAAACGGACGCCGACATTGCCGCGCGGGAAGCGGCGGTCGAAGCGAAAAAGGCGGCGGTCATGGAAGCGATGAACCGGCTGGCGGACGCGAAGAGCGATCTGAGCCGCTTCGATACGATGGCGGCGGCGCTGAACGATCGGCTGAAAGCGCTCGACGCGGAGGAAGCGCAGGCGCAGAACACCGTCGAAGCGCTCGAGAAAGAAGCCGAAGACGCACGGGAAAAGGAACAGGCGCAGGCAGCGCGAATGAACGAGCATATCGCGTCGCAAAAGACGGCGCAGCGCGAGCGCATCGAACTGGAATCCGACTATTTGGCGATGCAGGCGGAACTGAAACTTGCGGAGCAGAATGTGGGCGCGCTGAGCTCACGCGAGCATGTACTGCGCGAGATGATCCGCTCTCACGAAGGCTATCAGAACAGCGTTCGCTCGCTTTTGCGTGCGGCGGAGACCGACGACACGCTCAAGCAGTGCGTGATCGGGCCGGTCGCAGAGCTTCTGAGCGTCCCGAAAAAACTGGAAGTCGCGATCGGGATGTCGTTGGGCGGCTCGCTGCAAAACGTGGTCACGCCGACCGCTGAGAACGCGAAAACGGTCATTGAATATGTGCGCGGGAATGATCTCGGCCGCGTGACGCTGCTGCCGCTGACACTTTTGAACCCGAACCCGCTGTCCGAAAAGGAGCGCGCGCTCTTAACCGAGCCGGGCGTGGTCGGACTCGGAAGCGAGCTCGTTGCCTGCGACAAACGCTGTGAGATCGTGGCGCAGTATCTTCTCGGTCGAACCGTGATCGTGGAGGATCTGGACAGCGCGATCCGGCTGCGCAAGAAAGCGAAAAGCACGTTCCATATCGCAACGCTTTTAGGCGATTTCCTGTCGACGGGCGGAACGATGACGGGCGGCAGTCTGAAGCAGTCCGGCTTCTCCCTCTTAGGGCGCGAGCGCGAAGCGGAGGAGATCAAAAAGCAGCTCAAAAAAGCCGAGCAGGCAGTTTCGGACAAGCAGAACGGGATCGAACGGCAGAAACAGCAGATGCTGCTCAAAGATACGCAGATCGACGCGTTCAAGGCGGCGGCACATGAGGACGAGCTGGAGCTTGTGCATCTTCGCGAGCAGCGCGAGATCATTGAGCGCGACCGCAAAGACGCGGAGGAGACGCTTGCGGCGCTGCGCGACGAGCGAAACGACCTAAACGAGAGCCTTTCGGATATTGAAAAACGCCGGACTTCGGCGGCAACCGTTGAGAACGATATCAAACAGCAGAACCTGACGAGTACGGAGGATATCCGTGTCGAGCAGCTTGCGATCGCAAAACAGAAGCAGCAGCGTGAAGAACAGAGCGCGGCGCTGACCGAAAAGAAGATCCGCGCGATGGCGCTCGAGAAAGAAGCGGACGCGCGCGAAGCGGAGCACAGGCGCCTGTCGCGCGACCTCGCGCTGACCGAACAGCGGGCGGCTTCCTTTAAGGCGGAGATCGAAACGCTGAACGCATCCGTCGAAGCGGCGAACGCGCGGCTCAATGAGATGGAACAGAGCATTTCGGGCGAGCAGGAAGCGCTGCGGCTGGCGAAAGAGGAGCAGTCCAAGCTGGAAGCGGAGCGCACGCGGCTGAACGAACTGCTGAGCCAGTACCGCCGCGACCGCGACGGTCTGCAGGAAACGTACCGCACGATCGGCGAGCGCAGGCATAAGAACGAGCTCATGACGAACCGGCTCGAAATGGAACTGAAAACGAGCAGCGATCGCATCTGGGAGGAGTACGAACTCACCTATGAGAACGCGCTTCCGCTGCGGCGCGAGATCGCGATCGGCGCGACGCAGCAACGCGTGGCGGCATTAAAGACGGAGATCCGCGAACTCGGCGATATCAACGTTTCGGCGATCGAGGATTACCGCGCCGTATCGGAACGCCATGAATCGCTCGGCGCGCAGTACGCCGATCTCGAGAAGGCGAAGGACGATCTCTACACGCTGATCGGGCAACTGACCAAATCGATGGAGCAGACGTTCGTCGACGAGTTTGAGAAGATCCAGCAAAACTTCACGGAGACGTTCGTCGAGCTGTTCGGCGGCGGACACGCCGAACTGCGCCTGTCGGATAAGAACGACGTGCTAAACTGCGACATCGACATCATTGCGCAGCCGCCGGGAAAGAAACTGCAGCTTCTTTCGCTGCTCTCGGGCGGCGAGCGCGCGCTGACGGCGATCGCGCTGCTGTTCGCCATGCTGAAGCGCAAAGCGCCGGCGTTCTGCGTGCTGGATGAGATCGAGACCTCGCTCGACGAGGCGAACGTTTCGAAGTTTGCAAATTACCTCCGCGCATATTCCGACGAGACGCAGTTTATCATCATCACGCATCGCAAGGGCAGTATGGAGGTGTGCAACACGCTATACGGCGTCGCGATGGAGGAGAAGGGGATCTCGAGTATCGTATCGGCAAGATTCGGAGAAACGGCATAATGGAAAAAGAAAAAAAGAGCTGGTTTTCGAGACTGAAGGAAGGTCTCGGAAAAACGAACAACTGGTTTTCGAACCTGTTCAATAAAGACGGCATCAACGACGCGTTCTATGAGGAACTCGAAGAAGCCATGATCCTTGCGGACATGGGCATGGAGACCTCGGAGCGGCTTTTGGACGAACTGCGCGCGCAGGTCCGGGCGAAAAAACTCACGGAACGCGCCGACGCGAGAAACGCGCTCGCAAAGCTGATCGCGGACACGGTGCGCGTCGACACGGGATTTGCGGCAGACGCGGGAAACGCGGCGATTCTGATCGTCGGCGTCAACGGCGTCGGCAAAACGACCACAATCGGCAAGATCGCAAACGAGTACGCCTCAGCCGGCAGAAAACCGATGATCGCGGCGGCGGATACGTTCCGCGCGGCGGCGGCGGAGCAGCTCGGCGAGTGGGCAGCCCGCGCAAACGTGCCGATGGTGCGGCATCAGGAAGGGGCGGACCCGGCGGCGGTCGTGTTTGATGCGATCGCTTCGTACCGCGCCAAGGGCTGTGATCTGCTGCTTGTCGATACCGCAGGACGCCTGCACAACAAGAAGAACCTGATGAACGAGCTCAATAAGATTCGCCGCGTGATCGCGCGCGAGCTTCCCGACACGCCCTGCGAGGTGCTGCTGGTCCTCGACGCGACGACCGGGCAGAACGCCGTGGCGCAGGCGGAGGCGTTCCTGGAGGTGTGCGAGCTGACCGGCGTGATCTTAACCAAGCTGGACGGCACCGCAAAGGGCGGCGTCACCGTGCAGATAAGCGACACGCTCCACGTGCCGGTGCGCTTCATCGGCGTCGGCGAGGGCATCGACGATCTCCGTCGCTTCGACCCGAACGAGTTTGCCGCGGCGCTTCTGAACCTCGAGGCATAACTGAGAGCAGAACGAACCTCCGGACAGGCGCCGGAGGTTTTTTCTTGACAAAACCACTTGACAAACGTCTGGAAATCGGTATAATGGAACAAGTGTAAAGGAAAAATACTTTACATCTCGGAGCTGCGTATGGAACGATTGTTCAAACTGGGAATGCTGTTGGATCGCTACGAGGCGCTTCTGACCGAGCGGCAGCGGAGCATTCTAAGGCAATACACGGATGAGAACTGCTCGCTGGCGGAGATCGCCGAGCGCGAGGGCATTTCACGGCAGGGCGTGCGCGATATCCTGACGCGTGCCGAACGCCAGCTTTCGGAAGCGGAAGCGGCGGTCGGACTGATCCGGAAGGAAGCGCTGCAGACCGCAAAGCTGCGAGCGCTGAGAAACCGGTTCAAGGACGTGCCGCTAAGCGATGCGGACCGCGCGGCGTTCGAAACGGGACTTGCGGAACTTGCGGGCATCTGGGAGGACGAAGATGGCGTTTGAAGGCATTTCATCCAAACTGCAGAACGTGTTTAGGAAACTGACCGGAAAGGGTCGGTTGTCCGAGCGCGACGTGCATGACGCGATGCGCGAGATCAAGCTTGCTCTTTTGGAGGCGGACGTCAACTTCCTGGTCGTCAAGGATTTCGTCAAACGCGCCGAAGCGCGCGCGATCGGAGCGGACGTGCTTGAAAGCCTGACGCCCGGGCAGATGGTCATCAAGATCGTCAATGAGGAATTGACCTCCTTAATGGGCAGCACGAACGCGAAGCTCGAGTTCGGACCGAAAAAACCCGCCGTCATCCTGATGTCCGGTTTGCAGGGCGCCGGCAAAACGACGATGTGCGGAAAGCTCGCGATCCTGCTGAAAAAGCAGTACGGCAAGTCGCCGCTGTTGTGCGCCTGCGACATCTACCGCCCGGCGGCGATCGATCAGCTGAAGGTGGTCGGATCCAAAGCCGAGGTTCCGGTCTACGAGCACGGCATGCAGGATCCGATTAAGACCGCCTTGGAAGCAGTCGAGGAAGCGAAGCGCACGTTCAAGGACGTTGTGATCGTCGATACCGCGGGACGCTTGCATATCGACACGGATATGATGGATGAGCTCAAGCGCATCCGCGATGCGCTGGAGCCTGCGGAGATCCTGCTGGTGGTCGACGCGATGACCGGTCAGGACGCGGTCAACGTGGCGAAAGCGTTCAACGAGGCGGTTCCGCTGACCGGCGTCGTGCTGACAAAGCTGGACGGCGATACGCGCGGCGGCGCGGCGCTGTCGGTGCGCGCGGTCACGGGCAAGCCGATCAAGTTTGCCGGAACGGGTGAAAAGCTCACCGATCTCGAGCCGTTCCATCCGGACCGCATGGCAAGCCGCATTCTCGGCATGGGCGATATGCTGACCCTGATCGAAAAGGCGGAGCAGGCGTTCGACCAGAAAAAGGCGGCGGAGCTCGAAAAGAAGATGCGCACCGACACCTTCACGCTCGATGATTTTCTCGATCAGATGGAGCAGATGAAGGATATGGGCTCGATGGAGGACATCTTAAAGATGATCCCCGGTATGGGCGGCAAGGTCGGCAACATCCAGGTTGACGAAAAAGCGATGGGCCGCACCAAGGCGATCATTCAGGCCATGACGCCCAAGGAACGCGCAAACCCGGATATTTTGAACGCATCGCGCCGCAAACGCATTGCGCGCGGCAGCGGCACGACGATCCAGGACGTGAACCGCCTGATGAATCAGTTCGACGCGTCACGCAAGATGATGAAGCAGATGACCGGCGGATTGTTCAAAAAAGGCAAGAAGAAAAAGGGCGGATTTCCGTTCAGGTTTTAACGGACGAACACGGCACAGCCGTTTTCGATACAATCAAAAAATAAAACAAGGATAAAGGAGAAACAAAACCATGTTGAAGATCAGACTGAGAAGAATGGGCGCGAAGAAGCAGCCGTTTTACCGTATTATCGTTGCGGATTCCCGCGCACCGCGTGACGGCGCGTTCGTCGAGGAACTCGGTTACTACAATCCCACGACCGAACCTGTGGAGCTCAAGGTGAACAATGAGCGCGCGCAGGAATGGATGAAGAACGGCGCACAGCCCACCGATACCGTTCGCGGTCTCTTGAAGAAGGCCGGCGCGATCGACTGAACTGAACGCATATGGATAAACTGGTAGAATACATCGCAAAGAGCCTGGTCGATCATCCCGACGCCGTCCGTGTGACGAAGCGCGAGGAGGAAGACAGCGTTGTGATCGAACTCACAGTCGATCCTGAGGATACCGGCAAGGTCATCGGCAAGCAGGGGCGTATTGCAAAAGCGATTCGCTCGATCGTCAAGGCGGCGTCTGTCAACGACGAGAAGAAGGTCGTCGTCGATATTCTGTGAACGCTGCATACTACCGGATCGGCGTGATCGTGCGTCCGCACGGTGTGCACGGCGCGCTCAAGCTGGATCCGCTGACAGATGACAGCAAACGCTTTCGCGGTTTAAAGGAAGCGTTTTTGGAGATGCACGGGGAAATGCGCCCCGTGCAGCTTTGCGTTACATCCGTTGCGCCCGATGCCGTGATCCTTTCGATTGCCGGAATCGAGTCGCCCGAGCAGGCGAACACCCTGCGCGGCGCGTATGTGTGCGTGGATCGCGCGCATGCGGTCAAGCTGCCCGAACACACGTACTTTGTTGCGGATCTGATCGGCTGTGAAACGTTCGATACCGAGGGGAATGCGTTCGGGAAACTCACCAACGTGTTTGAGACCGGCGCAAACGACGTGTACGAGATCGAAAACGGCAAGCTGATGGTCCCGGCGCTGAAAAAGGTGCTGTCCTCGGTCGATACCGAGAACGGCAGGATCGTGTTTGACGCGGAAGTACTGAAGGAGGTCGGTCTGTTTGCGGATTGATATTCTGACGCTGTTTCCTGAGATGTTCGATGGCGTGTTTTCCGCGAGCATCTTAGGCCGCGCGCAAACGAGCGGGCTTCTTTCGATCCAAACGCACGACATTCGCGCATATGCCGACAACAAGCATAAAAAGACCGACGATTATCCGTTCGGCGGCGGCGCGGGCCTTGTGATGATGGCGCAGCCGATCTTTGACTGCATGGCGGCGGTCTGCGGCGACGAAACGCCGCACCGGATCCTGCTGACGCCGCGCGGAAACCTTCTGACGAGCGAACGCGCCAGACAGCTTGCGGCATATGACCGGCTCGTTCTGCTTTGCGGACACTACGAGGGTGTGGACGAGCGCGTCAATACGATCATTGACGAGGAACTGTCCATCGGCGACTACGTGCTGACCGGCGGAGAGCTTCCGGCGATGGTGCTGGTCGATTGCCTGTCCCGCTTCATACCGGGCGTTTTGGGCAGCGATGACAGCACGACGGAGGAGTCGCATACCAACGGGCTTCTGGAGTATCCGCAGTACACGCGCCCCGCGTCGTTTCGCGGGCTCGACGTGCCCGAGATCCTCTTAAACGGACACCACGCCAACATCAAAAAATGGCGGGAGCGGCAGGCGATGGAAAAGACGCGCAGGATGCGTCCGTGCCTATTGGGCACGTTCGGAAAAAATCCCGAAAAACCGCAAAAATAAGGCTTGCATTCCCGGTTGTTCTATGGTATAATGCGCCTTGCGACATCGGGCGGTCCGCCGACGAATCTGATCGTGAACGCCTGTTTCAAAATGAAAAAAGGAGAAAATCAAGCATGTCCGAAATCATTCGTGAACTCGAAAAAGAGCAGCTCAGAAACGACCTGCCCGAGTTGGAAGTCGGCGACACCGTTCGCGTGTTTGTGAAGGTCGTCGAAGGCAATCGTGAGAGATTGCAGAACTTTGAAGGTATCGTCATCAAAATCCAGGGCGGCGGCATCCGCAAGTCCTTCACCGTTCGCCGTATGTCCTACGGCATCGGCGTCGAGCGTACCTTCCCGTACCACAGCCCGCGCATCGGCCGCATCGAAGTGGTCCGTCACGGTGTTGTCCGCAGAGCGAAGCTGTTCTATCTGCGTGACAGAAGCGGTAAAGCGGCGAAGATCCGCGAGCGCATCGACGAGAAGAAATAAGACTGTCGATAACGGCACCAGACCATTTGCGGCGAGCAAAAAGTAAATCTACAGAAATGAAGAAAGGGCATCGAGCCCTTTCTTTTTATGTGTTCGCCGCAAATTAGCCGCGTTTTCGCGCGTTCGCATACGTCAGTATAGCTCCGCACGAAGAACGCGGCTTCTGATACCATTCTCGGCAGTCTGCGCCGCTTAATCCATTGTAGTGCCTAAGTTCCAACCCGTCGTGTCGCACTCGCCGAAGGTGTTCTCGCCGCGCGTGACGACCGTGCCGTCCTTCAGAAGGACCGCACAATGCGTGCCGCCTGCGGCGATCGCGACGGCGCCGGAGAGATCGCTAAGATCGATCGCGTCGCGCGAGCGGAACCAGTGGGAAAGCACGTGACCGTCCCGGTCAAGACCGAGGATGCCGGTGCTGCCCGCGGAGATCGCAACGACATTCGTCCAAGGCAGGTTCGTAGCGGTGCACTGCACCGTTCCGTCTGCCTTGAGACCGACGCAGTACGCTGTGGACGCGTCGACGGCAAGCACGTCGAGCATCGTTTCGCTGCGTGCGGAGGCGTGTGAGGAAAGCACCTGTCCGTCCTCGGTGACTCCGCAGACAACATAGCTGCCGCCGCCGAGCGCGGTGACACCGCGCCAGCCGGAGAGAACGGTGTACGGATGATACCCGGTGCTTACAATCGAACCGTCCGCCAAAAGGCCGAGCGTATTGTAGTCGGTGCAGGCGATCGCGGTGACGTTCGTCCAGCCGGAAACGTCGCACTGCCCCTCGGTGCTGCGTCCCGTTGCGACGACCGTGCCGTCGCGCTTTAACGCCGCGGTATGGTACGCGCCGCAATCGATCGCGATCAGGTCGGACCAGCCGGAGACATCGCACTGTCCTTCGGTATTGCGTCCGGCGGCAACGGCGGTCCCGTTTGCCGTCAGTCCCGCGGTATGATAGAACCCGACCGCAAGGCGGTTTTTCGGCAGAGCGTTCCGGACCGCTTCGAGCGCGCGCATTTGCTCGAGCGTTTCATTGGAGATGCCGAGCATCGTGTTCACGGCAAACGCCGGATCGGTCTCGCCGGTGATCCGCACGGCGATTGCTTCCGCGCGTTCCTTCGCGTCCGAATAACCGCCGAGCGCGCGGAACAGATCGAACGCCGCTTCGGGGTCGGTCTTTTCGGTTTGATCCGCAATCGCGTATCGGCACACGTCGTACCGCTCGAGCGCGTCCGAATAGCCGGAAAGCGCGTAAAACGCGTTCTTGGCAGCTTCGTATTCGCCGTTTTCATACAGCAGCTCGGCTGCGCGGTAGCGGCACTCGGACATGCGCGCGCGGCTGTCACGGTAGTCGGGGAACTTCGAGAACAGCGTTTCCGCATCCGAGACCCTGCCGGACTCGAGATAGGAGAGCGCAAGCTGATACCGGTATTCGGTCAGCAGGTCCGCGTCGGCGGCGTCGGACGATTCGAGCAGGGAGACCGCTTTCTGATAATCGCCGCGATCCGCAGCCGCGCCGGCGCAATTCTGTAAAAGCGTGGAGCGGTTGACATAGAGCAGCAGCGCAACGGCGAACAGCACCGCCATCAGAACGGTGGAGAAGAACACTGCGCGCCGCGCAAAGGTTTTTCCGAACGGTTTGCTCATACGATCACCCCAGATATTTGGTCACGATGCGCTGCATATACGAGGAGTTGACCCCGCAGCCGCGCGACACGATAAAGTACACATCGTCGATCTCATAGTGCTCGATATACTTTCGAAGCGACGCACCGCCCTGTGTGACGAACGTGTGTGAGTCTCTCAGGTCGACGAGGCACACGTGATCGTAGTACGGCGCGGCAAACGGCACGAACGCGAGACCGAACGAGTCGCAGATGACAAGCGCATTGCGGCCCGTATGGAAGCCTGTTTCCGCCACATAGAACGGATCATGCGTACCGCCCAGAAAAGCGGCGTATACGACGCGCTCAGGCTCCATATAGCGCACTTCCTTGATCAGCTGATCGAGATTGCGGTATTCGAACGCGCGGGCAGGCGCAAGCGGTGACGGGATTTCCAAACGGTCGTAGAGGTCACCGTAGCCCGCAAGCGCGTGGACCGAAGACGCGATCGAACCGGCGAACTTCTCGTGCACGGTAAACTCGAAATCATCATAGGAGACGATCGGCTGGCCGAAGGCACGCATCATCATGCGCTGCACGTAGTACGCGCCGAGTCCCGCCCAGTGATGGTCGGTTTTGAAATAACATAGCTCGCCCTGCTGCATATGCGGTTCCAGCTCCTCGACCGTCGAGAAAACGTAGACGCCT
>Ga0310697_10003949_pt1 | contig 14805 bp, 12 predicted proteins | sample 172DNAGHGlowgp2_FD_203883 | JGI IMG/M metagenome (GOLD analysis project Ga0310697, IMG submission 203883) | Sheep rumen microbial communities from Palmerston North, Manawatu-Wanganui, New Zealand - 1728 DNA GHGlow gp2 (v2) (version 2) | ecosystem: Host-associated > Mammals > Digestive system >...
TAGAGATTGATACACCTATGTATAGTAAAATTGAGCGTGGAGAACGTAAGGCAAAACGTAGTCAGATTCCTATCATGGCCAAACTTTTCAATGTGGAAGAAAAGGAACTGCTCACCATCTGGTTAGCAGACAAGGTGCTTGACACAGTAGAAGATGCAAGTGAAGTGAAGAATGATGCTATCGCTTACGTTCAAAACGAGATTGAGAATGGATAGCGGCATTTTTATTAGTTCTGGTTATTCGAGGTTACGTGCTACTCCTATTCAATCAGAATCTTCATCTATGCAAGTTCCGACACACAAAATGTCGGAGACCATGACAGAGACATGTCGGAGACGAAACTCACTGAGCGTCAGCAGGAAATACTCAATCTCATCAAAGAGTCTCCGACAGTCAATGGCAAGCGATTCCCCATCCGAGTGAGTAAAATGCGGAGGAATACTGCGATGGAGACATAAATATTTTTTTATTATGATAGAACTAGATAATCTCTATAATTATTGTCATCAACAATATACAACTATGAATTGTCAGAATTGTCCTAACGGGCAGTGCTGGCATCCTGGATGTGCCAGTTGCGATGCATGCCTGTATGATATACATAGGGCATGCAATCATGATAAAGAATATCCATGTTCCAAGATATTGTACAACTATGTGTTGAATTGTCAGTCAAGATATGCCTCGGAGATAACTTGGGCTATGCACAAAGCCCGTCCATACACTTTCTATGATAAAAATGATATACTTTGTTGTTCTATAGGATGTGGCCCATGTTCTGAGTTTTATGCCCTTGTGGCAACATTCAGTTCATGGAGGATTAATAGAAATCAATATACCTTTCTTGGTTTTGATCTTTCTTCAAGGTGGAATGATATTACAAATTATATAGGTACCCAATTTCGAAATATCAGATATGGTGTGTTAAATTCGGACTTTTTTGCTTATGCCAAAAGTATTCAACGCCCTATAGATATAATGTTTGTTAATTATATGCTGTCTGATATAATGAGATATGATAAACAAAAGGCCTTTGTGTGTATAGATGAGTTTGTCCAATTAATCGTTTCACATAAGATAAAGACTTTGATAATTAATGATATTGCTTTGTTTTATGGGGCAAATGATCATCGTTCTTCTGCATACGTTGCTATGAATTATCTCACGAAACAATTGGATGGAATAGTTGATAATGGTATAGAATACCAGAAATATCACTTTTCTGATCCTAATGAATTCCAACCAACGTATGGATTAAAATTAGTTGACCGCAATAATAGAGATCTAAAAATTTGCTTCGAACATTGCCCAATAGTTGACAACTATACACCTTGGAAAAAACTCAAAAGTATATTCCTTATAATAAAAACATCATGATACTTTCAGTTTCTCGTCGTACAGATATACCAGCTTTTTATTCGGAGTGGTTCTTTAACAGGATAGCGGCTGGATTCGTGGATATTCGTAATCCAATGAATTTCCATCAGGTTAGTCGTGTTGATATCAAACCTGAAGTAGTTGATTGTATAGTATTTTGGACAAAGAATGCTGGCAATATGTTGGCTAGACTTAACGAGTTGAAAGACTACCAGTACTACTTTCAGTACACAATTAATCCATATAATAAGCTTATAGAGGAGAACGTTCCTGTAAAGAAAAGTATCATAGAGAACTTTTGTGCGCTATCTGAATTGATCGGTCCTGATAAAGTTATATGGCGGTATGATCCAATACTCTTCACAAACGAGATAGACGTTGAGTATCATTTCAAGTATTTTGAAGAACTTGCGAAACGATTGTACGGGCATACAAAAAGATGTGTAATCAGTTTTGTAGATTTGTACAAGAAGACTATAACAAATACAAAAGAATTTAATATGCGAGAACCTTCACAATCAGAAATGAGGTGTCTCGCGGAAAGATTTGTTAACATTGCGTGCAGATATGGTATTCAAGTATTAAGTTGTGCTGAGAATATCAATCTAAGTAAAGAAGGGGTGGAACATGGTTGTTGTATAGATCCAAGTCTTATTGAAGACATATGTGGTTATCATATTGACGTAAAGAAAGACAAAAACCAACGTGAAGAATGTGGATGTGTAGATAGCATTGACATTGGAGCATACAACACTTGCTGCCACGCCTGTACATATTGTTATGCCAATTTCAATAAAGAGAAGGTAAAAAATCAAAGTTCAAAACATCTTAAAAACTCGTCGTTGCTCATTGGAGATTTGGCAGAGGATGATGTGATTAAGATTCGGAAGGTTGGTTTACTTAAATCTCAAAGACTATTTTGAATGATTGCCAATCTATCTTTTTTCTGTTTACAAAGGTTAAACATGTTAAATCTTTATCCATTTTGCCTTTCATAGAATCTATGTCAACACTTTTCTACCGTTTAAAGTGCAAGTCATTGATATAAAATGATTTGCAAATACGCTAATTGCATGAACCTAAAAAGCATCATCTTCCCCGAGTCGGTGACGGAAATCGGAGAGAGCGCCTTTAATGGTTGCACATCTCTGAAGACCATCAATGTGCCATTCAATCATTTCCACCATTACAAGATGCTACTGCCTGAAGAACTCCATCCATTCATCGTGGAGTTGCCCGCAGAGGAAAAGTGAAGAGGAGAAGATGGATGTGATGTGTACACAATCAAATCATACATAATATGAATCAGACTATAAACGACATTATCTCACGCAGAAGCGTGAAGAAGTACCTGGACAAGCCTGTTCCCATGGAACTGGTGGAAGAAGTGGCGAAGGCTGGCACCTATGCCCCTTCAGGCATGAATATGCAGTCGGCTGTGATCATCGCTGTGACGGACAAGACCTTACGCGACCGCCTTAGCCGCATCAACCTCGAGATAGTTATCGGTAGGAACCTCACCACCAGCAGCGGCCACAGCGACCCCTTCTATGGCGCTCCCGTTGTCCTCGTCGTGTTGGCAAAAAAAGACATCGCCACACATGTCTATGACGGTTCATTGGTCATGGAGAACATGATGATTGCAGCCAACAGCCTTGGTCTTGGATCATGTTGGATACACCGTGCCAAAGAGACTTTCGAGACGGAGGAAGGACGTCAGATACTCCGTGAACTCGGCATCACGGACGAATACGAGGGCATCGGCAACTGTATCCTCGGCTACGCCGCCCCCGATGCGCTGAAGCCACAGAAGCCCCGTAAGGATGACTATGTGATTTGGGCTAAATAGTCAAGACCAATGCGGTTTCCTCTGGAAAGATTCAAACAAATCGTGTACCAGACAGCAGAGGATGTAATTACAGAGCCAGACGGAGTCCGACAAGGTTATCATCGCTGTATTTGGAGTCGCTTGAACGCATGCAGTTACGACAGTCGTTCTCATATTCGCCCATGCCTCCTCCTCGCATGACTCGCTCACTGCCATGTTCCGCTCCCTTGGGATTCAGTTGTGGTTGTTCACTATACTCGCCGTAGCGGTCCTGACACCATTCCCAGACATTGCCCGTCATGTCGTACAGACCGAGTTCATTAGGTTTCATCGTGGCTACTGGATGTGTCTGCTCATCACCGTTGTATTCATACCACGCCACCTCATCGATGATATCGCTTCCTGAGAACTTGTACGCTCTGCTCAGGTTTCCGCCCCGAGCCGCAAATTCCCATTCAGCCTCGGTGGGCAGACGGAAGGCTTGTCCCGTCATTTCATTGAGTTTCTCCAAAAACTCCTGGCAATCGTACCAACTGACATGGTCAACGGGCAAGTTATCGACATTGCGATAGTGGGATGGATTCTTGCCCATGACGGCAGTCCATAACTCCTGCGTTACCTCCGTCTCTCCAATCATGAAACTATCCAAAGTGACTTGATGTGCAGGATACTCGTCGTCGGAAGCATGCGCCATATCCATCAGAGTTCCACCCATCATAAAAGTGCCTCCCGTCACAGGAATCATGCGGAAAGCCACTCCACGCACATTGAAATCGACCGGTGCACCTACAAGATTGTTGTTGGATGCTGGTTGCGACATATCTGGTGAGGATGCTTTGAAAGTGGCAGAGTTATCTAGAGGAACTCCTGTTGGTCGTCCGCAATAGGCACAGAATCGGTCGGTAGCCCTAAGAGGGCGCCCGCATCCAGAACAAACTATCGTGTCAAGAAACTCCTTACCGCATTTAGAGCAGAAACGGCTCTCGTCGGAAGCGGTATATCCGCAGTTTGAACATATCTTAGCCATAATTTGTCGTTTTTTTGCAAATATAGATATTATTTGTGGATTATCGACCCGTCGAAAAAGAAAATATCAGTTTGCTAAATGAAAAAGATTTTTCGGCCATTGAAGGGACGCTTATCAGTCATCGTTGAACTGAATGAGTTATAATCTAAAAATCCCCTCTTCCACCATGATGATGAAAAAGGGGATTCCCTTGTTGCCTGATGTTCATTCTATATTGGAGATGGACTAATCAGGCGCTGAGTTGAAAGGGCGTAATTGGCAAATAAGGATTTGTTCAGTCCTCTTTCACGATAGGATAAAGTTCGATGAACTCGCCTTGATGAGATTGACCGTCATTGATGAGTTCTGCAGTCTTCTTACCGACGGTTTCAATGTCATGGAACCCAGGAAGCGCCATGTTGCCATTCAGGTCAGTTGTGGTTGGTCCTGGATGAACAGAGAAAATCTCCAGGGGAGAACCGTTTTGGGTGAACTCTATTGCCATGACACCCATCATCGCATTCTGGGCAGCCTTGCTTGTCACGTAAGCCAGAGGATGCCAGTAAGGACTGATTTCTGAAGGCACAGTGATGTTGACAATCCTCCCATTGTTCTGTGCCAGCAGGGGTGCCAACGCTTTGGTCAGTGCGAAAGTACCGATGAAATTCACGTCGAGCGTCTGTCTGACGACGTTGATTTCCGTGTGCAGGCTATCCACACTCATGTCACCTGGTATTCCGGCGTTGTTGACCAACAGAGACAAGTCAGGATAAATTCCGATGACCTCTTGAGCAGCTCGTTCAATGTTGTCGATGTCAGACAATTCAACACTCACCCACCCCAGCACGTCAATTCCAGCCGACTTCAGTTCGCCAATAGCTTTCTCAGCCCTGTCCGTATCGCGTGCTCCTAAGATGACTTGCCAGCCACTGAGCCCAAGATACTTAGAAATGCCGAAGCCAATACCCTTATTGGCTCCGGTGATTAATGCAACTCTTTTGGACATAATGGTTTTCAGATATTTTTCCATTTATAATGGATAATCCTCAAATGCATAAAGGACAGTGCTGAGGTAACGTTCACCCGTGTCGGGCAGGAGGACCACAACTTTCTTACCCTGGTTCTCAGGACGCTTGGCAACCTGAATGGCAGCAAAGAGTGCAGCACCAGCCGAAATGCCGACAAGCAGTCCTTCCTGCTGTGCAATCTCACGTCCTGTACGGATAGCTTCATCGTTCTCCACGTCGAACACCTCGTCGATGATGGAAGCGTCGTAGGTCTTAGGCACGAAACCAGCGCCAATACCTTGAATCTTGTGTGGTCCGCTCTGACCGCCGTTGAGCACAGGGCTCGACTTAGGTTCAACAGCTACAATCTTCACATCAGGGTTTTTCTCCTTCAGATATTTTCCCGTACCACTGATGGTGCCACCAGTACCTACACCACCCACGAAGATGTCAACTTGGCCGTCAGTCTGCTGCCATACCTCTGGGCCTGTGGTGGCATAGTGCTTGGCGGGATTGGCAGGGTTCTCGAACTGCTGGAGGATGACACTGCCAGGTATGGCATCACGCAGTGCTTCAGCTGCACGGATTGCGCCAGGCATACCGTCTTTGCCAGGTGTGAGTCGCACCTCAGCGCCGTACGCTTTAACGAGGTTTCTGCGTTCCACGCTCATGGTTTCGGGCATGGTGAGTATAAGGTGATAGCCTTTGACAGCCGATACCAATGCCAGTCCTACACCAGTATTGCCACTGGTAGGTTCGATGATGGTAGCCCCTGGTTTCAGGATGCCTTTCAGCTCGGCGTCCTCGATCATCGCCAGTGCGATACGGTCTTTAACGCTGCCTCCTGGGTTGAAGTACTCTACTTTGGCGATGATGGGAGTATCCAGTCCTTTCGCCTTAGAAAACTTATTGAGTTCTAATAATGGTGTGTTGCCGATGAGCTCGGTCAACTGTTTTGCTATTTGTGCCATATATATAGTTTGATTATGTAACTACTCTTGAATACTTGTTTTTGGGGTCGTTTTGCTCATCATTTCCTTAAATTTGATTCAAAATTAAGCAAATAATCATAATTGGGCAATTATTCCGTATAAATTCCTTCTTATTCTGAGCGAAACGGCCCCAAAGAAGTATGGCAAAGTAGTGTTTGATGAAAAATGGATTAAATTTTGTCGAATGCCTGTGAGAGGTCATCGATGATGTCGTCGATGTGTTCGGTGCCTATTGAAAGACGGATAGTTGAAGGAGTGATGTGCTGTTCTTCCAATTCCTCAGGAGAGAGTTGTGAGTGGGTCGTTGTATAGGGATGTATGACAAGACTCTTCACGTCGGCAACATTTGCCAATAGGGAGAAGATCTGCAGTGCGTCGATGAAACGCCATGCTTCCTCCTGGCCACCCTTGATTTCGAAAGTGAAGATGCTGCCACCTCCATTGGGGAAATACTTCTTGTAGAGCTCATGGTCGGGATGAGACTCCAGAGCGGGATGGTTCACCTTGGCCACTTTTGGATGATTCTTGAGGAAATCGACTACTTTCAGCGCGTTCTCCACATGACGCTCCACGCGCAGACTCAACGTCTCCACTCCTTGCAAGAGGATGAAAGCATTGAAAGGAGAGATAGCAGCTCCTGTATCACGAAGGATGACGGCACGGATACGTGTGACGTAAGCTGCTGCACCAACAGCGTCGGCAAAGACAATGCCATGATATGATGGGTCGGGTTTGGCCAATGTGGGGAACAAGTCAGGATTGGCTTTCCAGTCGAACTTTCCACCATCAACGATGACACCGCCGAGCGAAGACCCATGTCCACCCAGGAACTTGGTAGCCGAATGCACCACGATGTCAGCCCCATGCTCCAATGGACGTATAAGATAAGGAGTGCCGAAAGTATTGTCCACGATAAGAGGAATGCCATGACGGTGAGCCACTGCAGCCACGCCTTCGATGTTCAGCACATCGCTGTTAGGGTTGCCGAAGGTCTCCGCATAGACGACCTTGGTGTTAGGCTGTATGGCAGCCTCCAGTGCTTCGAGGTCGTTGACGTTGATGATGGTGTTGGTGATGCCCTGAGTAGACAGCGTGTGTGTAATGAGGTTGTACGAACCACCATAGAGGTTGTCTGCAGCGACGATATGGTCGCCAGCTTGCACGATGTTCTGCAGCGCATAAGTGACAGCAGCTGCACCACTGGCGACAGCCAGTCCGGCAACACCGCCTTCGAGAGCAGCCACTCTGTCTTCAAAGACACCTTGAGTGGAGTTGGTCAGTCGTCCGTAGATGTTACCAGCATCACGCAATCCGAATCGGTCGGCCGCATGCTGGCTATTGTGGAACACATAACTAGTGGTCTGGTAGATAGGCACCGCGCGTGCATCGGTTGCCGGATCGGCTTGCTCTTGTCCAACATGAAGTTGCAAGGTCTCGAAACGATAATTCTTCTTACTCATAATTTTGCCCTTTCTATTAAATTATTTAGTTTGACATTTGTTTTTGATTTCTGGTGCAAAATTACAATGATTAGAAATATCTACCAAATTATTTGTTTTATTTGGAAAATATCACTACTTTTGCAAATCTGATGGAAAAACATTCCGATACAGAGCTTTCAAATCATGTCTAACAGAATAAAACTCCAAAATCATGGCCATTTCATTAGATGAAACCGACATAAAGATACTGAAAACGCTGCAAAAAAACGCGAAATTAACCACAAAAGAGTTGGCTGATGCAGTAAATTTGACGCCAACACCGGTATTTGAACGACAGAAACGCCTGGAACGTCAGGGATACATCAAGAAATACGTGGCAGTGCTCGACCCCGAGAAACTGGACCGTGGTCTGTTGGTGTTCTGCAAGGTGAAGTTGAAACAAATCAACCATGAGATAGCAGACGATTTCACCCGACGTATCATGCGCATTCCAGAGGTGACAGAATGTTACAACACCAGTGGCTCCTATGATTACTTATTAAAAGTACGCGCACGCGATATGAAGCAATATCAGGAGTTTGTGCTCACAAAACTCGGCGACATTGATTCTGTCGGTTCCATCGAGAGCACTTTCGTCATGGACGAGGTGAAGCAGAGCTACGGTATCAACCTTTGACAGATACAATCACTTACCTAAGAACAAGCACATTTCTAACTCTAACGGACGATAAGCTATGAATAAAAGACGCTTTCCACTCTGCCATATCTTGTTCTGCATCTCCTTGATGCTGGTTCAGGACCTCTTCGGCCAGAACAATTATGACTGGACAGGTATCATGAAGAACCCGAGTTTTGAAAGCGGTACAACCGGATGGACTTTCACCAGGACAGTATCCGGATGGGAGGACTTCAAGATAGTGCAGGGTTCCGCAGCAGACGGCAACCAGCACTACAACATCTGGGCAGCGCAAGTGAGCAGCCTTGACATTTCCCAGACCATCAGTCTGCCAGCCGGACATTACACACTGTCGGCCCAGTTCATGACCAACCCGCAAGGCGTCAACGACCAGCATGTCTATGCCAGATTCGCCTCTGGAGCAGCCAACTCTCAGCAGCTCAATGTGGCAGACCAATGGACACGCTTGTCAGTGGATTTCACTCTGCCCACTGACGGTGTAGTGACCATCGGCGCCGCTTCCACAGGCACAGGCAACAACGAGAAAGGTTGGTTCTGCATCGATGATTTCCGTCTGACAGGCAACCAGGATCCTGGCGACGATATCGACCGTACAGTGACACAAGTGACCCAAGGCATCACCTTGAACGGACGAGGCGCCTTGCACATCACGGGTACGGAACCATTCCAGACAGCAGGTTCAGTGAATATCGTCAATAAAGACTACGCTGTTGTCTTCTTCGACCAATTGCGTCCTTCCGATGTAAAGTCCTGGTTAAGTCATGTCTATATCAACGGCCAGAGAGCAGTCAGCGAGAGCAACTGTCAACTCCGCCTCTACGACCACGGCACATTGCTCCTTCCTTTCGGCAAGGAGAACAAGAATTCCTCAGGTTTCCATCCTCTGACGGTCTACACAGGGCAGTATTGTTCAGGGGAATCGTGCGAGAGTTTCGGCATAGAGAACACTGATGGTTACATGAACACACTGACCGATGCGACATTGAACAACCGCATCCGCTCGTTCCGTCTGAAACGAGGTTATATGGTGACATTCAGCACTCAAGCAGAGGGCCGCGGCTACCAGCGCTGTTTCATCGCCGATGGGGAGGACTTGATTGTCACCACCCTACCCTCAATACTCGATGGGCGAATCTCGTCGTACCGCATCTTCCGTTACGACAACATAGGCAAGAACGGTGTGGCCAACATCACCAACACAACCAACTTGAAAAAACTCAACTGCACATGGACATACACCTGGGGTTCGGGTCAGAGTCTCGGCACAGACTATGAATGCGTGCCCCACATGAACCACTTGTGGAGTTCATCCACCTATAGTCTTGGCGCCAACGACCTCTCACCCTATTTGAAAACAGACAATGAGCCAGCCAACGCCTCAGACCCATCGCCAGCATCAGTGGCACAGGAACTGGAACGCTGGCCAGACCTGATGCGTACAGGCCGGCGCCTGCTCTCCCCCTCGTCATGGGACGGGAACAACGGCTGGCATAAGGAGTTTTTCGACAGCATTGATGCCCGTGGCTGGCGTTGCGACATCGTGGACATCCACTGTTACTGGGAAGAAGGCACATTCAACGGCATCAAGTCGAACTGGGCAGACAGGTTCCATCGTCCCGTATGGATTACAGAGTTCATCTGGGGTGCCTCATGGAGCGGTGGTCTCGGTATATTCAATGTAGCCAGAACCGACAGTGAGCGCGACAACCCGTCGCAATCCATCCTCCAGCAAAACCGTGACGTCCTGGCGCGAATCTGGACTAAACTAAACAGTTGGGATTATGTGGAACGCTATGCTTACTGGAACGACGAGCGCGCTTGCTCCAAGATTCTATGGAACGGCAACCTCACCCCAGCCGGAGAGTACTATGCCCAAATGCAAACAGGGCCAGGCTATAGCGGCACATACACTTTCGTTCCGACGGACTGGCGCTGCCAGGCCAGCACCGACCTCTCAGCGAACTACAAACCAGGTTTGGGCGAATGCACCTTGACTTGGACTTGCCACAACGGCGACCTCACCGAAACCATGCAGTTGCAAAGGCGTAAAGACAACGGTAGTTGGCAGACGCTGAAAGAATGGACTCGGTCCGAAGAAAATCAAATGACATACGTCGATGAGCTGACCGACTATGGCATCTATAACTACCGGGTTGTGGAGATTAGTTACAAGAACACCACCCTCACCTCAAACATCGAGACTGTCATTGCCACTCAGCCCCATAGTCTTGACGAGCTGGTCAATCTGGAGTTTAATGAAGGGACTTACCTCTCAACCAATGTCCGCACTTACGCCAAGGACATCACAGGCAATGAGACTTCGGGGTTGCGAGAAGTGACAGGATGGACGATTCCCCACAACGGCGACGCCCGAGCCGGAGGTCAGTTCCGCTGGGGAAGCACCAGTTTTCTTGGCACTGCCAACTACTTGGCACCCTCTGTAAATTCAGAAGGAAACACTACAGGAGGTAGTCTGGGTATTGTGGGCGTATGGACAGGAACAGCGCAGTACGTTCAGAACGTTTGTCTTGAACCAGGCACATATACCTTCACCATTCCTGTGTATAACAGCACAGGTGGCACTGTATCCATCAGCAAGAACCTGTTTGGATTTATCGCGGAAGACGACACAGAACATCTCAGCGATGTCGTCACATTCCAAGTAGGCGTTTGGACTACGCTCATAGTAGAGTTCGAATTGAAGAAAAAGACATACGGACGCCTTTCCGTTGGCTACATTGCCGCCAACAATGGTTCGGCCGACATGCCACACCTCTTCGCTGACTACTTCCGCATTGCCTATACACCCTCCCTACCAGACTTCAGCAGTCTGGATGCCTTACAGAACCTGAAGTTTGACGAAGGGCAATACATCTCAACAAGCATCCGCACATACGACTATGATGCGACAGGAACAGAAGTTTCAGGATTGCAGAACGTTACTGGGTGGAACATCACCAATAACGGAAATGCGCGTTCAGGAGCACAATTCGCCTGGGGAGCCAACTATTTCCTCGGCTCACCTGACAATCAGGCGCCGTCAACCAACTCGAAAGGGAACACTTCTGGCGGTGGACTCGGTATAGTTGCCGTATGGACAAATACAGTCCAATACACCCAGTCCGTGACACTGCCCGCCGGTAGTTACACCATCACCATTCCTGTCTACAACACAGGAGGCACTTCAGCCATCAGCAAGAATCTCTTTGGTTTTGTGTCAGACTCCGATGAAGAATACTACGCCACTGCAACCACCTTCAATGTGGGCGAATGGACAACCATGCGGTTGGAGTTCACCTTGGAAGAAGAAACAGCCGGCAAGTTCTCTTTGGGCTACACAGCCGCCAATAACGGTTCGGCCGACATGCCACACCTCTTTGTGGACTACTTCCGAATCAACAGCGGTGACCGTCAGTGGCCAGCGGTGATAGTAGGTGATGTTAATGACGACGGCACAGTTTCCATTCTCGATGTGACAGTCCTTATCAATGTATTACTTGGAGAAGATGTCGAATATAATCATCAAGCCGCGGATGTAAGTGGTGACGGAAACGTCTCTATCCTCGACCTCACAGCACTTATCAATCTTATTCTCGAAGCACCACAACCTAATTGAGAAGAGTTTACTGGAAAAATGAATTGTTTTTTCAAGTAATCATTCGGTAATTGTGAATTATTTCGTAATTTAGCACCCCGAAAGGATTGGGGAGGACTTAGACTTTCCATTCAGACCTATCAACATTTGCATTTAAATAATTAAAGACATGAAGAAACTTTTGACATTAGCAGCCTTCATGCTGCTTACGCTGACGGCTGGCGCACAGTCGATTGTAGGAACATGGAAACTGACGGGAGAATACGCCAAAGAACTGCAAAAGTCCATCGGCGACGATGAGGTTGATGCTTCGTTTGGTTTTGAGTTTGGCTCAAATACCGTAAAAGGTCTCATATGGATTTCCGGTAAATCCGACGAAGTGTCTATGGACATGGTGTTCAAAATCCCTGGCACCTATACAAAGACAAGTCAAACTGTGGTTTGCTCGTTCGAGAAGGAGAACATGGAATTCGAAATCCTCGATTTGAAATCGGAAGATCCCGACATGAAACCAATGCTGGAGGATCCTACGACAAAGGGGCTGGTGCTGAATCTGGTAAAAGAACAAATGAAGAAAGAATTCAGTGAAGAAAAGGACGATTTCTATGAGTTGTTTGAAAACATAGACAAATTCACTGTGAAATCCCTCACCCAGAACCAGTTGGTTATCGAAGTGGAAGATGTGGAGATCACATTCGAAAGAAAATAAGTTCCATAGCATGCAAGTATATCCAAACGCGAAACTGAATATCGGCCTCAATATTGTGGAACGCCGCCCCGACGGTTACCACAATATTGAGACCATCTTCTACCCTATCGGCCTCCACGACACCATCGAACTGGAAATGCCAGCGGGGAGTGGCGAGGGTTGTTCACTCGAGATAGACGGCAACCCCATCGAGGGTGCAGTAGAAGACAACCTGGTGGTGAAAGCCTACAGAATCCTCGCCAACGACTTCAGTTTACCCAATGCCAGCATCCGGCTCCACAAGCATGTACCAACAGGCGCCGGGTTGGGTGGTGGTTCTTCAGATGCCGCCTACACGCTCCGCATGCTGAACGACAGTTGCAATCTCGGACTAACCACAAGTCAGTTGGAAGACTACGCTGTCCGCCTCGGTGCCGATTGTCCTTTCTTCATTCGCAACACCCCTGTTTTTGCCACAGGCATCGGCAATGTGTTCACCCCTGTCAGTCTATCGTTACACGGCAAGTATCTGGTCCTTGTCAAACCCGATGTCTTTGTATCCACTCGTGATGCCTATGCCGCTGTCAAGCCACAGTTTCCATCTATCTCGTTACCTCAACTCATCGCCATGCCTATAGAACAGTGGCGTGAAAATGTGGTCAATGATTTCGAAGCCAGTGTCTTCCCCAAGTTTCCAGAAATCAAGGCTATCAAGGACCGTCTCTATGACATAGGTGCAGTTTACGCTTCAATGTCAGGCAGCGGTTCCTCCGTATTCGGTATCTTCAACGAGGAGCCACAATTAACTAGCGATGAGTTCAACGGATGCTTTGTCCACACCGAGGAATTATAATGGTCGTTTTACCAAAAAATCGAATATATTTGGAACTTGGATATTATTAAAGTAACGCTTTAATTAACACTTGTATTTCGCTTAACATTAGAATTTTATCATTTAATATTTCATTTAGATAATATCTTATATCAACAAGGCAGAACTCCAAGTCTGCCTTTTTTTGTCTTGGTATTCCTGGACAGTCCCGTCGCTCTGTTTGACGATGGCCAGTCCTGTTTGTCAACCGCTTCAACGAGCGTCATCAACAGCACAAAAAAGCTTGAAACGCTTTTGCCCAAAAGAAAAGTGGTTTTTAATTTTTGTGTCAAACAGTATAAGAAATGAAACAAGAGAAGGCTTTCCAATCATACGTATATAAAGTTGTTACGTTATGACAAAATGAAATACAAAAGGATTGATTATTTTTGCTTAAAAATCAACCAAATTCATCAAGACGATTAAAGAATGAAAACACTAAGCGTTATGTTCATGTTTGGATTCCCGTTGGCAATCACAGCGCAGAATCCCTTCATCCACAATCAATTCGCGGCCGACCCCACAGCCCGAGTATTCAACAACAGAGTTTATGTCTATCCCTCGCACGACATCGTTCCTCCAGAAGGAGCGCGTAAAGACTGGTTCTGCATGGGCGACTATCACGTTTTCTCTTCCGAGAACCTCACCGATTGGGTGGACCATGGCGTCATCCTCGACCAGAAGGACGTGCAATGGGGCAATCCCCAGGGCTTTTCCATGTGGGCACCCGACTGCGTGGAAAAGAATGGTAAGTATTATTTCTACTTCCCCAACGGACAGAAGATAGGTCGTGGTTTCGGTATCGGCGTAGCCACAGCCAACCGTCCAGAAGGTCCTTTCACCTGTGAACCCGAACCCATCAAGGGAGTCTCGGGCATTGACCCCTGTGTGCTGATGGACACCGATGGCGAGTCCTATATCTACTGGTCAGGCATGGGAATCCGTGGTGCTAAACTGAAGAGCAACATGCTGGAAGTAGATGGTGAATTGCAGACCATGACCATGCCACAGCGTCAGGGAGGGAATGGCCAGCAAGGCCCTGCACCCACATTCACAGTTGCGGGACAGCAGATGGAAGGTCTGCCCGACGGTTTCAAGGAAGGACCGTTTGTCTTCCGCCGTGGCGACTGGTATTACCTCACCTTCCCTTGGGTGCGGGGTGACACGAGCAATGGCGCCAACCCCACGGAGACCTTGGCTTACGCCATGTCGAAGAATCCGCTGGGACCTTGGGATTTCAAGGGCATCATCATGGCAGAGCATGCCAACAATTGCTGGACCAACCATCACAGCATTCTGGAA
>Ga0310697_10003953_pt1 | contig 14795 bp, 14 predicted proteins | sample 172DNAGHGlowgp2_FD_203883 | JGI IMG/M metagenome (GOLD analysis project Ga0310697, IMG submission 203883) | Sheep rumen microbial communities from Palmerston North, Manawatu-Wanganui, New Zealand - 1728 DNA GHGlow gp2 (v2) (version 2) | ecosystem: Host-associated > Mammals > Digestive system >...
TATCAATCATAAGCCTATAGGGCAAGTTAAATATGCATTATTCTAATTCAACCAACAGGTAACGATGATGACTTTCTATGAATGGCAGTCGAGAGATAGAATGTTCCAATACCGATGATGGGCATGTCGTAGCCGCTGTTCAGTTTCACCGTGCGGGTCTCAAAGTTAAACGGGTTTGTCATACTGAATGTAATACTGTCTATTTCACTGGTTGGAATCTCTACAGTCGTTCCGTCGTTCTTGTGAATCTCGGCCTTCTGGCACTGTACATTCAGGCAAGCCGTACACAGTAAGGCTATAGATGCTAATACCTTTTTCATTTGATATACTTCTTGCCGTTCTGGATATAAATCCCTGCTTGGCCATTATATCGCTGGCCTGTCAAGGAGTAAGCAACCCCTTCGTTGGCATTGCGAGTGCTGACGCCACGGACTGCCGTTGATTGTTTGTCAAAGCCCAACCGATTCAGCCAGTTCTTGACGGTCGTCTTCGAGGACTCATTACGGATGTTGCTGCCACTGATGCCGAGAGATTCAAGTATGGTAGCATTGGGATAGTACTCATGGATGAGCGAGGTATAACTGCCTACACCACTGCCGCCATGCGTACCGAAGGGGATAACTGTCTTGCCGTTCAATTCCCCTGCATGCTTCTCAAAGAAAGTGCGGAAGATGTAGGGAGGCTGACCGCACCAGATGGGACCGCCAATAAAGATGTTGTCGTAATCGGCAATGTTCTCAATGTCACCCTTGTATACTGGACGCAGATTCTGCGGAATCTCCACGTCGTTCACATAGTTGACGCACTCCATGTAGTTCGACGGATAGGCCACCTCGGGGACAATCTCAAAGACATCCACGTCGGCAAACTCTTGAATATAGTCAACCATGATGGCTGTGTTGCCTCGCTCCACGTTTCCAACTTGCCAGTTTTCACCGGCTCTTGAAAAAAATATCACAAGCGACTTCTTCCCTGTCGCAGAACCATTACTTTCACCGTTCTGTTCGGTGGCACTTGTAACACCGTCCACCTCTGGATCATTGCTCCCGCAAGCGAGGGCAACAACCGTGAGGCAGAGGGTCATCCAAGTCATGAAAAACTTCTTCATACCTATAATTTAGTGTTAGTCTGTTGGATTAAACTGCGAGAACCACTTCACCTGGTCTTCATATGACATATTGAAATAACGCTTCTCCTTGTTCAGCTGGTGCATGCGCTCCATCTCATAGTTGGATAGAGCGAAGTCGAAGGTCTCAATATTCTCGTGGATATAGTCTGGATTTGAAGCTCCGGGAATAACCGAGAAGCCCATCTGCATGTTCCAGCGGATAATAATCTGTGCAGGACTCTTGCCATGAGCTTTGGCAATCTCGTTGATAACTGGGTCACGCAGAAGCTCTCCTTTCGAGTCGCTTCACTTGTCCATTACTGTCATTATTGCGATTAAACTTAAAACAATTCTCTTCATGATAATTCCTCCTAAATGCTTTTAATGAATTTTGCCGGATTGCCGCCCACAATGGTATTCGGAGTCACATCCTTAGTGACTACAGCACCAGCAGCTACAACAGCATTCTCACCAATGGTCACGCCTGGAAGGATGATGGCTCCTACGCCAATCCAAGCATTACGTCCGATGTGAACGGGTTTGCAGCGGAGCACCATGCGGTTTGCAAAGTCATGGTTGTCGGTAACGATACGCACGTTCGGACCAATCATCACACCGTCGTCGATGATGATGCCACCAGCAGCCATACATGTCAGCGAGTGGTTTACAAATACGCCCTTGCCAATCTTCATCTGACAGGCAAAGTCAATCTGTAGCGGTGGCATCAGATAGCTCGTCTGGTCGAGATTGCCGCCAAAGAGCTGCTCTTCTAACGGACGAATCTGCTCAGGCTGTGGAGCCGTCGTGTTGATTCTAAAACAAATGTTGGCGCAGTCGGTCATGTGCTTGATGGCCTCTGCGTACTCAGGCGTTGCCATATCGACGTCAGCCCCTGATTTTAATTGCTCGAAAATATTCATATCCTTCTATTTTTAATTATGTTCTTAACTGGGAGCAAAGGTACAACGAAAAAGGCAACCCGTCTTTATCCGGATTGCCTCATAACTTTCACATTTTGCAGCAGATGCTATTTTTGACGATATTGACTGGGTGATTCCCCAAGTGTTTTATTTACGTAACGCGAGAAATGCGACATGTTTTCGAAGTGCATCAGGTCTGATATCTCGGTCAGGGTCTTCGTAGTGTCATTCAATAGTGACACCAGCTCGAATGATGTATAGAACTGTATCCATTGTGACGCTGGTAGTCCAGTAACGGTTCGGCTCACCTGTGACAGGTATTTCGGAGTGATGCAAAGCAGGTCAGCATAATAGTTCACCTCACGCTCCGTCCTGGCATTCTGCTGAGCCAAAGCCAGAAAGCGCAGGAATATCCGCGCCGAATTGTCGGAGGTGTCCATCTGCGACAGGCCGTGCTGGCAAATAGTCCACAAATCGTAAATGAATATCTGCATCACGCGGCCTAATATTTCTCGCTTGAAGCCAACATCTTCCATCAACAGCCGATTACGAAACAGTTCAAAATCATCATCCATTATTTTCTGCGACTCATCGTCGAGGTGAAATGACGGATTGATGCGGATGAACACAAATCCTTTTGATGCCCACACCATTTCAGGATTGTACTGCTGGAGGAATTGTCCTGACAACAAAAGCACGTCGGCCTCGAAATTATCCGAGCACTCAACGCGCTGAATCGTGTTCGACATCTGCCAGATGGTGAGGCCGCCCTGCCGGGAAGTGAATGAGTTCTTACCATCAGAGAACGTCATCTGTCCCTGCCGCACTAAGATGTGTACATGATACTTGCCGACGAACTCTGTAAGTTGTCGTCCGTCACGCTTCGTGTTAATCAGATTGCATCCGTAAGTATCTTCCATAACTACTATTTGTTTTTCAAGATAACGGAAGTGGGTGGCTGTTTAGTGTGTCGCTTTGAGGTATTGCAAATCACCATACCAATAGGAAGCCGTGCAACCACCGTCAATCAGGAAGTCGGCACCGCTGATGAAACGCCCGCGAGAAGACATCAGGAACTCGGCGAGGTCGCCCACTTCATCGGGTGTTCCGGCACGACGGGCTGGCATTCCCTCAATCATTTTCAGATAGCCTTCCTTGCGCGGGCCATGCAATTCATCATTGGCCAATGGCGTGATGATGATGCCTGGAGAAATCGAGTTGATGGTAGCCCCACGACGGCCCCAGTGGGTTGCCTCGTACATGACACGGAGCACATTGCAACGCTTCGAATACTGGTAGGCTTTCAGCGTATCATTGATTTCTTTCAAGAACGGCAGTTCCAGCAGTTCATCTACAGATGTTGTGGCTAAGGCATCGTTTTGTTCCTGTGGTAAGGCAGGCAGGCGATGACCACTCTGCGAAGAGATAATCACACCTGAACCACCCTCTGCAATCACCTTGCCGAACTCCTCCAACAATACGCTTGTGCCATAGAGGTCAACGCGCAGGATTTCTTCCACAGGAGCCTGCGAGGGCGATACGCCAGCGGCATTCACAACATTCGTCACGTCTCCCTTGTTGGTGGCAAACTCCACTAACTTTAGAATGTCAGCCTTTGAACCAAGGTCGCATTGGATTGTCGAGCACTCAAATCCTGCATCCTCAAGCGTCTTTGCAGCTCGCTGAGCATTCTCTATGGAGTAGTCTGCCAGCACAATGTGCTTACCGGCCGACACACGACGGATAATCGCCTGTCCGATACTGCCAGCACCCACTAATACTGATACTTGTTTCATTGTCTTATCCGTAAGTCTCAATCAAGTATTTCACGAACTGCGGGTCGCCGAAATTTCTGGTGCCAGCATCGTGCTGGTTCATAGCGGCTATCTGAGTCATGTCCTCATCGGTCAAAGAGAAGTTGAAAATGTCGATGTTCTGCGCCATGCGCTCCTTATGGCTCGACTTGGAAATAGCCACGATGCCTCGCTGGGTGAGCCAACGCAGTGCTACCTGTGCGGCTGTCTTACCATATTTGGCTCCGATGGCAGCAAGCAGGTCGCTCTTAATGATATCACCGTTGCCTTGTCCGCCCAGTGGATACCATGCCATCATCTTGGTGCCAAACTCGCCGTGAATCGGCTCGATTCCTGTCTGCTGAGAAAGCGTGTTGCACTCCAACTGGTTCACCATCGGCTTCAGCTCCACATAGTGAGCAAAGTCGAAGAAACGGCCTGCCTGGAAGTTGCTCACACCAATAGCACGCACCTTGCCTGTCCGGTATGCTTTCTCCATTGCGCGCCAAGTGCCGAACACATCGCCGTAGGCTTGATGTATGAGCAGTAGGTCGATATAGTCGGTCTGCAACTTTCGCAGGCTCTCGTCGATGCTCTTGGCTGCACGTTCTTCTCCGTTGTTGGATATCCAGATCTTCGTCACGAGGAATAGGTCCTCGCGCCGTATGTCACTCTTGCGCCATGCCTTTCCCACGCCTTCCTCGTTCTGATATGCCTGTGCCGTATCAATCAGGCGATAGCCCACACTTAAAGCATCACTTACGCAACGTTCACACTCATCAGGGCTTACGAGAAACACACCGTAGCCCAAAGTCGGCATCTTGACACCGTTTGATAATTTAATGTACTCCATAATTTTCGTTATTAATATCCTAAACTATTTCTTTCTTGTTGTTCCCACTACAAGCAGTAGAAACCCATGCGGTCTTGCATTCTGAAATCCACTATCTTATTTTTTTAAGTTTCACGGTGCAAAAGTACGACGTTTATCTGGTACTTTACTTTCATAAATTGTGTCACAATTTTCACTTTTTACACTAATTTTACTTTTACATACAATAAAATATGTGTAATTTTGCACTCATGAAATCAGATTTTAAGTATTCTACAGACTTCTATGTGAATACGTAACTATGAAGGGCTTTCCGTACACCTAACTATACTAAAATACTGAATGCGATGCGAACACAACCTGCGCTTACATTGGCTGATATGAAAGAAGTGACAGGCAAACCATTGAAAGCGAGTCTATGAAGAAGTACTTCAATGACAACATTGGTTTCACTCGTTTTGATGTGGATTGTTTAAACAGAGCCGCAAATAGAGGTTTGGCAGTTGGCCACCTCGACAGCTATGCAAGAATTGACAGCTTGCCAGATATCTTAGGTTTGTCGATGGAGATAGATGCACAAGTAGATTCGCTTGTTAGATTCCTCAATATTTTTGATGAAATCAAGCAGAAATCATTTGATGCTTGGAAGATTGCTGCCGACATGATGGGTTATTGGATAAAAGGTGATTTCGATGGTTTTTCCACGATGAATGGGTTGAATTTTTTTTTGGCGTTGACCCCCGCAGATCTTTTAGGCCGCAATAAGAAGTGGATACCTGTAATGAAGGCAGCCATGAGTGAAGCATCAACAATTTTCGTATTTGGTGCTCTTCATTTGATTGGCAAGGATGGCATCATTCAAAAGTTAAGGGAAGAAGGATATAAAGTAAAACAGATAAAAATACAAAAACAATAAAAGCCACACAGTATAGTTTACTACGCTTTATATATAAAGAGGTCTAAACTAAACCTACTTGCCCACGCAGAATCTTGAGAAGATCAGTTCGAGGGTTTCGTCGGTGGTGAACTCGCCGAGGATGTCGCTGAGGGACCGGAGGCAGTCGCGGAGGTCTTCGCTGACGAGGTCGGTGGGGAGGCCTTGGTCGAGCGACTGACGGGCGGCCTGTAAGGACTTTCCTGCATGGACAAGAGCCTCGTAGTGGCGGATGTTTGTGACAATGATGTCGGTGTTGCTATACTCGGCTTTGTTGGCGGCCTCGATGAGCATGTCGGTCAGGGCAGGGATGTTGTCTCCATTCTTGGCGCTGATGCGGATGGTCTCGTTTTCGTTGATGCCCGAGTTGGTATAAACGAAATTGTAGATGTCGTAGAGTTGGTCGTCGGGGATGGCGTCGCATTTGTTGATGACCACAATGAGTGTCTTGCCGGCGGTCAGCGGGATGATCTTGTCGCGGATTTCCAAGATGCTGTTCGACGGTGGCAGACTCTCCTGTTTGTAGCTTGAAACTATATCTTCCTCTTGCTCGTGTATCTCCTGCTCATTGTCTGTTCCCATATCGTCATGCGCTGGTTCTGTCTCTTCGGCAACAGGTTGTGGAGTGGGGGAGGAGAGCGTTTCGAGTATGGAAGTGGCATCGACGAGCCAGAGGACGATTTGTGCGTTCTTGATACGGTCGTAAGTGCGTTCTATGCCCATGTTCTCCACCACATCATCCGTATGGCGCAGGCCAGCGGTGTCGATGAAGCGGAAGTTCACACCGCGCAGGGTCACACAGTCTTCAATGGCATCCCGTGTGGTGCCGTGAATGTCGCTCACAATAGCTTTGTCGTCGTGCAGCAACTGGTTGAGCAATGTGGATTTGCCTACATTGGTCTCGCCGATGATGGCTACAGGGATGCCGTTGCGGATGGCATTGCCTGTGTCGAAACTGTCGGTCAGCCGTTTTATGGCCGTGCTGATTTCATCGGACAAAGAGATGAGTTTTGTGCGGTCGGCGAACTCCACGTCCTCTTCACTGAAATCGAGTTCAAGTTCAAGCAGTGATGTCATCTCGAGCAACTGGTCACGAAGACGGCGCAGTTCTTTGCTGAAACCACCACGCATCTGGCTCATGGCCAGACGGTGGGTGGCTACGTTGGTCGATGCTATGAGGTCGGCCACGGCTTCAGCCTGACTCAGGTCCATTTTGCCATTGAGGAAGGCGCGTTTGGTGAATTCGCCGGGCTGAGCGTTGAAACAACCGTGGTTGAGCAGCAACTGCACTACTTGCTGTAGTATGAAAGTGGAACCATGGCACGATATCTCCACGTTGTCCTCGCCAGTATAGGAGTGAGGTTTACGGAACACGCTTACCAACACCTCGTCGAGCAACTGACCTTCGTCTGTCATGATGTTGCCGTAAGCCAATGACTGGTTTTCGTAGTCGGAAAGCTTACGTCCTGAGGCCGACACAAATATGGAGTCCACAATCTGAATGGCATCGGGACCAGATACCCTCACTATTCCTATGGCACCGCCCACAGCGGTCGATATCGCACAAATGGTTGTCATCTTTGTATGAAGGATTGAAAGTTTATTTCACAAATATCTTGTAACTTCTTGTATGGTCGGTATACTTTTTATGGACGATGTTCAGACCTCGTTGCGGACGTTGAATCCTGATGCCGTTGGGTGTATAGAAAGTGGTCTCACATTCACCTTCATCATCCGAGGGAACATTGATGTAGTCGTTTATGCCGTCGCTGTGACGTACACCAAGGAAGGCGTCCATCACTTTTGAAGGCTTGAGCGTCAATGGGTTCCAACCACCAAGATTGTAGTCGTCTATCAGTTCGGGCTCCCAATAGTACAGACCTGCAGCACCTACGTCCATCAGTTTGATCAGGAAATCACAGAGCCATTGGTTGGCCTCCAACTGCCGGTCGATGTAGTACCCCGTCTCGACGATGAGCACAGGTTTGCCATAGCGTTCCTTCAGGGTCTTGACATTCTCCACCACTTTGTCTGTCAGTTGGTAGGGTTGCAGTTTCGATGCTGGGACATGTACGGACAGACCGATGGCATCCCATTTTCCACCATTGGCATCAAGAGCATCGAAATAGTCGGTCAGCCACTTAATGTCTTCACATTCAGCCACATGAATGACAGTCTGGGTTTCGGGACTGACTGATTTCACAGCATCGTATGCGGCATTGACTATCTGAGCGAAATCGGACATCTGACGGCCAGCTTCCCACAGCATACCGTTATCGGTTTCATTGCCTATCTGAACCCAGCGGAGTTTGTCCTTGCTGTTTACAGCCCTCAGAGCAACCGAGGTGTGGGTTTTGACATTCGATAGGACTTTGTCGAATTCGAAGTCTTTCCAAGCCTCAGGCATCGTGTATTCTCCCCAATGGTCGGAGTAGTGGAGGTCGAGCATGATGTTGAAATCCTGGTTCTTCGCCAAGTTGGCCAAGACCCTTGCGTAACTCCAGTCATAATTCTTGTCAGACGGACTCCTCAGTACACGGATTCTGACGCTGTTGATGCCCTGTTCTTTCAGCAGTGGCATCAAGGCTTGTTTCTCTCCTTCCTTATTGTAGAATATCTTGCCTTTATTGGTGAGCACAGTCAGGGAACTGATATCGGCACCGAAGTCGAAGACGCTGTCGGCAGCCTTTCTGTCGAAAACGGTGTCTGTCAAGGTTTCCATATCCTCAAACGGTCCGTCATAGTCCATGTCCTGGTTTGAGAAGTTGCGTGTCTTGACACTCCATTCCCGAGCGAAACCGGTCAGGTCGGGCTTCAGGAAAATCCTGGCGTTTTGCTTGTAGCCTTTCAAATGCCAGTCCATCCATTTGATGGCGATGCGTCCGAACTCGCCTCCGTATTGTGCCCAGTAGGTGCCGCCATGACCGGCATTCGAGAGGTCGGCCCATGCCACAGGTTTCTTGACCTTACCGTAATCGACCTTGGCGTTATCGTAAGCCACGTCGCCCGTTCCGCCAGTCATGTAGATGATGGGACAGTGGAGCGAGTTGAGCGTCTGTGGTGACGCGCCTCCCATCGACATGCCACCCATGCCTGCGTTCATAATCAGGAGGGTCTTGACACGTGCGTTGGCGCAGTTGGCGATGGCTTGCGCACCACCGCATGAATGGCCAGAGAGGGCGATGTTGTTCACGTTGATGGCTTTGTAGTAGTCGCTTGTCCTCGTGTTGGATTGCCTTACGAGCCAGTTGATGGCATCGACCACCATTTTCTCGTTGGAGCCTCCGTCGTCGCGCTCGCTGTCCACCATCTCGAAAGAACCGATGCCTACTACCACATAACCATGCGAGGCAATTTCATTCAGCATTCGCTCGTAGCCGATAGACGAACCCGAGCAGGCGCCATTGCACCAGATGAGGCAAGGCAGTGGTCCTTCTCTTCTTGCAGCATACTGCACGTTCCGAGGGCGATAGACCGTGAAGTCGGGTAATGATTTCTCACTGACAACGATGGCGCGGTAACGGCCGCTGCCACCATTATCCACTTCTTTCTGTCGGGCTACTTGGTCGTTGATGTTGTCGTTGACAGATGCCTCTGCTTTTGTGGCTAAGAAGATGCTGATTAACCCTATCGTCATCAGCATAAGCGCCTTTGATAATAGTTTTTGCTTCATAGTTATATTGTTCAAGTTTGGAATTTTATAAAGACCTGTTTATTTAAATACTTGTTTTTCAACGATTCTCGCAGCGGCCTCCATCACTTCTTGTTCCTTGTCACCGAAGGTGTCGAGTTCATCACTGTCGATGTCGAGCACGGCGCAGACCTCGCCTTTGCTGTCGCGGAGCGGAACCACGATTTCGCTTTTACTCAGGCTGCTGCAAGCGATGTGTCCAGGGAACTCCTCCACATCGGGCACTACAATTGTGTCGTTCTTCTGCCAGGAGGTGCCACACACACCGCGTCCTTTCTTGATTCTATAACAAGCCACACTGCCTTGGAAAGGACCCAATACCAGTTCGTCGCCTCTTACAATGTAGAAGCCTATCCAGAACCAGCCGTAGACCTCCTTGATATATGCTGCGGTGTTGGCGAGGACTGCCGTTTCGTCGCTCTCGCCCGAAATCAGGTTCTTGAGATTTTCAATAAATTCGTTTTTGTTCATATCGTTAATTATTGGAATTTATTATAACTCCCTTTTATTTCAATTAAATTCTGTCCAGCACCAGTTCAACCAAGGTGTCGATGCTATTCTTGTAGTTGGCGTTCGCTTCCTTCGTCACTCGGTTGGCTATCACCATGCAGACGGTCACAGCCTTATGGCCAAGCAAAGCCGACAGACCGGCGATGGCCGAACTTTCCATCTCGAAGTTGGTAATGCGTTTTCCTTTGTATTCAAAACTCATGATTTTCTCGTTTTGCTGAGGGTCGGAGAGGGGAATACGCAGTTTGCGCCCCTGAGGCCCGAAGAAACCACCACAGGAGATGGTCACACCTTTTACCATACCAGCAGTTGGGTCAAAGATGCGGTCTGCCATTTCGGGTGAGTTCTGAATCACGTAGGGAGCGCCTTTCCTTGCGTCCCATTGTTGGTGGGTGGTGAAAGCCCGTTCGAAGTCAAGGTCACAGACGCGGTCGCGACCGTCGTAGTAGTTGAGCAGTCCGTCGAAACCGATAGAGTACTCGCTGACGATGAAGGTGCCTACAGGGGTGTAGGGCTGCAGTCCGCCACAGGTGCCGATGCGCACAATCTCCATGGTCGAGTGTGCGGGTTTGTCATCCCGCAGTTCGAGGTCTATGTTTTTCAGTGCGTCGAGTTCGTTCATCACGATGTCGATGTTATCGCAACCGATGCCGGTGGAGAGCGCAGTGATACGCTTGCCCTTGTAGGTACCGGTGATGGTGTGGAACTCACGGCTTCTGACATCACATTCCTGTGTGTCGAAATGCGAGGCTACAAGGTCGATTCTGTCGGGGTCGCCGCAGAGTATCACCTTGTCGGCCAACTGCTCGGGTTGCAGATGGAGGTGGAAGATACTGCCGTCGGGGTTGACAATCAGTTCTGATGATGGGTATTTAACGCTCATAACTCCAGTGTTTTTTTTATGTGATTTAATAGCCGCAAATTGAGGCGATAATTTTAGTATACTACAAAATTACAAAATAATACTGAAACAAGCGATATTTGACAAAAATATGATGAAAAGAAGTGAATAGGTTAGGATATTTTGACCATTAAGCAAGACACCTTTCAAAACAATAATCTGAATATGCTGCCCAGGATGTCACCCAACCATTCTGGAAACACCCAAAAGAACAGGACAATAAAGATAAAACCTATCCAACTGCAAACCTTGGTGAACCCAGGCGAAGGCTTCTTCCCTGTGATGATTTCGTACAAGGCAAATACGATTGCCCCACCGTCAAGAGGATAAACAGGTAGAATGTTCAATAATCCTAATATCAGCGAAAATGCTGTCAACGGCCATAAAAAGTCAAAACATTCATCGGGCATATATGGCATGGCTAAATAGAGTATCAGAAATGTGGCGATATTGAACAACACTCCTGCAGCTGAGATAAGCAGGCGTTGCCAAGCAGGCTTGTCTTCGATGTATGGAGAGGAGGCTGTTGCTGTTTCCCTTCCCTGAATGTCTGTTTCCATGTCATCCATGTGATTTGTTAATCCTCGTTGCCGAGATTTGAACACAGTGACACCTCCCAATGGCAGAACTCCCAGGCTCCATGTGATATTCCGCCATGAATTGACTTTTGGATTTGGTTTGGGTTTGTAACTGATAAATGACATGAAGAACACCTGCATCTTCTGGATAAGGCATCCAAAAGATTTGCCGATAATCACATGACCCAACTCATGAATGATGACTGCGATGGCGAGGAAAGGATAGGCGGTAAAATCGTCAGAGAAGATACTATCTGGACCTGAAAACCAGAGGAAGATGCCCACTCCTATAAGTAGGTTAAACCAGTTGAAGGTAAGACCTTCTTTGGTATCTTGGCTATCATTAAAAAACTGTGTTGGTGGTTCAGTTTCCTTATCAAGACCGTACGTTTCGTCGTTCTTTACTTCTGGCGGTATCAGATTGCTCTCTGAAGGGAGATGGCTTTTTTCATTCTCGTTCATACTTAAATCAGCAGATATTAGTGTTGGTAATAATATATAATTGGTCAACATCAAATTGCAAGTGATTGTAACATACCATGGGTTTCATATATAGCAGTGCTCCAAATCTATAACTGCAAAAATACTGGCAACCAAGGCAAAGGTACTACAAAAAGATGACAAGACCTAAATTAAAGCCAACCATCGCATGTCGAGTAGGTTAAATAATGTGAATTTTTCAAAAAACAGAACTAAAGCATAATGATTTTTATGCAAGGAAAAAATTCTTTACCTACCTTTGTAGGAGAAACAAACAATAAATAACCGCAATAATGAAAAAGCTCAATTTCCTATTTCTTTTGCCCCTTGTGGCATGTTTTCTGACTATGACGTCTTGCAATTCTTCTACCCAAAAGAATGGTGAAACCCCCAACGACAGCATAGCGAACGATAGTGTAGCCAATGAAGAGAGGGTTTCCTTTTCTGTGAAAGGCGTATCTTTCACAATGATTCTTGTCAAAGGTGGCACATTCACCATGGGTGCTACTCCAGAACAAGGAAATGATGCCCAGGACGACGAGAAACCCGCGCATAGTGTTACACTTTCTGACTATTACATAGGGGAGACAGAAGTGACACAGGCTCTATACGAGGCAGTGATGGGCGATAACCCGTCAGACGTTAAGGGTGCGGACTTGCCAGTAGTGAATGTGGAATGGGAAGACGGTGAATTCTTTGCCGCAAAACTCAGTGAACTTACTGGCCGTCAATTCCGTCTACCCACCGAAGCCCAGTGGGAGTATGCGGCTCGCGGCGGTAATAAGAGCCAGGGCTACAAGTATGCGGGTTCCAACACTCTTTCAGACGTGGCGTGGACAGATGATATCAAAGGCGGATACCACCCCGTGAAGGAGAAGGCTCCCAATGAGCTGGGCATTTACGATATGAGTGGCAATGTCGATGAATATTGCGATGATAACTATGCGCCATACAGCAAAGACAGCCAGACCGACCCGAAGCATGTCTCTGAAGACGGTGGATACGTAACCGTCCGTGGAGGAAGTTATGCCAATGGAGCCAACGAATGTCGGGTGTCGAGACGTGGCTCTTCGCGTGGTTACGTCTTCGCCAGTCTCGGATTCCGCATTGCGATGACTGCAGAAAAGTAAGAAAGTGACTTTCTGTCTCAGAACTAACGTTTGACTTCTCCTGTCTTGTAGTTGATGTCGAACTTTTGACTGTAGGTGAAGTCACACTTTGTGCCATCGAAAGAGATGGGGAAGATGATGGTCTTCGACTCGGGTAGGGTGGGGTCCATCCAGCGGTCGCCTACATAGAGATACGTGGTCTGTTTCTCACCGAAGATGCGCAGAACGGATGCTGCCTGGGTGTCGAAGGCGATGCGGTCGCCAACGTTCTCTAATGGACTCCAACCTTCTTTCAACGACTTCGAGTACGACATCTTGCACTGGTTGGGGTCCCAACCCGTGCAAGCTGAGGAAAACATGAAATACATGTCGCCTACTCGTACTATCGCTGGTGCCTCTCGGCGTTCGCCTGGGAAGAGGACGGTGTGTTCTACTGCTTCAAGATAGTCGTCCGATAAGCGGAAAAGACCGAGGTCCTGGTTCTCGTTGGTGGTGGAGATGAAATAGGCTGTTCCGTCGTCGTCTTGGAACACATTGCAGTCTCTCGACTTGATGCCCAAAGGACGGCCTCCCCAGTGGAACTTGTATGGTCCAGTGATATTGTCGCTATAGAACACAGCGGCTTCAGAAGCGCCATAGTTGCGTCCTTCCCAGTGGCACCACACCACGTACTGGCCTGTCTTCTTGCAGTAGAGCAGTTTCGGGCGCTCGATGAAGCGGCTCTTGCCCAGTTCGGGATGCGTCACGCTGTTCTCGATGATTTTCCGCTCCCATTTCCAATGCACCAGGTCTTTCGACGAGTACATATTCACATCGGGATTCCATGACTCTGACCTGTCCTCGCCAATCATATACCATGTATCGCCCACTTTCAGAAAGCCCGCACCATGGGCCTGTACGTTGTAGCCGTCGTTGTCGAGCCACATCTCGCCGTTCTCGATTGTGGTCCAGTCATTGCTGTCCACAGTCTGCTGGCCTCTACCACTGATAAAAGTGCTTAGTCCGACCAATGTGAGAAATACTATCTTCTTCAACATAATTGTATTTTTTAAATTGTTATAAAATGTTTTCCAGATAATAGTGACTTGTCGGCAACTTGTCGTTTGCAGGAGGAATTCTGTACTTTGATGACAATGTTGCTTCTATCACCCTTATGTTGCAAATTTAAGCATAATTATTATGAAATAAGGGAAAAAATGAAATAAGTTTTTTGATTTCGCCAAAATCTGTGTAAATTTGTATTTTCAATAGCGAGAAGCAACAAACCCAATTATTAATCTCACGAAACATATTATATGCGATTTCCAATCATAGTTACACTCATTTCAGTCTTGATGCTAATATTGTGCTTACAGAGCGCATCGGCTCAGAAGAAGACAAAACTTCCCAAGAAGCCCCCCAAGGAATACACAAGTTACGAACCCGCCGAACCCGATATCATGGCTCAGCGTTCCACACCCGACAAACCCCTGCGTGAGGTAGATGAATCATACGTGAAATTAGGGCCTGTCAGCAACGGACCGCACGGACTAGACGTAAGCCACTACCAAGGTAGTATCAATTGGAGTCAGGTAGCCAAAGACGACCACGCCGCCTATGTCTATATCAAGGCGTCAGAAGGTAGCGACAATGTCGACGAGATGTATCAGACCAACTTCCGTGGAGCCAAGCGTGCACGTATTCCTGTGGGAAGCTACCATTTCTTCCGAGCCAATATATCACCGCAGGCGCAACTGCGTAACTTCATGTCGCAGGTAAATGTCAAGCAGCAGGACTTGTTGCCGCTCATCGATGTAGAGGTCCAGCCTCGTGGTATGTCTGATGAACGCTTTCGCCAAGTCCTAGACGAGTTCTTGCGTCTTGTCACTCGTGAGTTCGGCAAGCGTCCAATGATTTACACAGGCAAGAACTTCTACAACAAGATTTTCGCAGGTCACGG